>Ga0210408_10006208_pt1 | contig 10362 bp, 7 predicted proteins | sample IncBWH4MmetaG_FD_155471 | JGI IMG/M metagenome (GOLD analysis project Ga0210408, IMG submission 155471) | Forest soil microbial communities from Barre Woods Harvard Forest LTER site, Petersham, Massachusetts, United States - Inc-BW-H-4-M | ecosystem: Environmental > Terrestrial > Soil >...
GTGGCCGCGATGCCGCTCCCCGCCCAGGGCACTGTCTCGACCGTGACACCGTTCCCGTCCGCGGACGAGACGCGCGCGTTCCTCGTGCCGCCCGCCGCGGCCGCGGGAATCGTGCCCGGGCACTGGGCGCTGCGAGCAACGCTCCGGGGCGATGCCGCCCCCGACCTCGAGCGGTGGTCGGTGAGTGGCGTGCCGATAGTCGAAGACGCCATGCTGCGTTTTGACGTGGTGTGAGTCGCACCGCGTCCCCGTGCTGGTCCCGAGAACAACTTCCTCCTACATGGGTGAGTCGTAACTTGGGCTGCGGTCGAGACGCGTCCAGCGGAGTCTGTAACGGTCTCAACAGGGGTCTGATCTACGCAGATGGATGACCATTGAGATGCAGGGAAGTCGAAGCCGGACTCATGATCCGCTGATCCCGAGTCATAGAATGGACACCTCTATGCGAACAGAGCGCACAGGCCGGTGGGCCCCGCTTGAGTGCCGTCCGGTGGCGGCGCAGGCGGGTGTCAGCGCGGCGCAGTCTGTGAAGGGAATATCACTCAAGCGCCGGTTGCGCCGGGCAAAGCTACGCCCTCAGCAGACGGGAGCACGCAGGCAGCGCCAGAGCCCTTCACCCCACGTTCCGTCAAGCAATTTCGGCTGGCCGCGCTGGGGGGGCGGCCTCAAGATCGGCTCCCAAATTCGGACACTGCCGCTCCCAGAATCGGGCAAAACGGACTAGCGTAAGCCGACATGACCACATGTCAAAGCGCTGACCTGCGGGTTTTGCGTGGAGCTGAGGGGATTTGAACCCCTGACCCCCTCGATGCGAACGAGGATCCGAATAGGGTCATGCATCGCTCTGTATCGCTAGATACCTGGTGAAGCTCATATATCAAACGCTCAAGAGGGCTCCTCGTCGCCGTCTGTCGGCCGATGATGGCTCCCAACTTGGCTCCCAATGACCGGTCCCGTGGCTACCGGACCAGGGCGCTTGTGGCAGCAACGCGCAAAGCGTTGGCGGCGATGGTGAGTGCGGGGTTCAGCGCGGCCGAGGAGGGGAAACAGGCGCTGTCAACGACCCAGAGATTGTCGACGTCGTGTGTGCGGCATGGGAGGAGACCAGCGGCCCCTATAGCGATGGACTCCGTGCTGAACAGCACTCGAACACGCACGCGGATGTAGTTCCGGAACGGGAAGTCCCGCTAAGCCTGTCCTCTGCGGGCGCTTAGCGGGACTTTCGTTCCTCTGCTTATCAAGCCCTGGTACACGCCGCTTTGTGACGCTGTGGGGGGTTGCGGCAGACGGCGGCGGGAGCCTTTGCGGCGTCAGATGCGGCCGGTCTCGTGGGCCCACATGGCGACTTCGACGCGGTTTCGGGCGCCGAGCTTTCGCATGAGGCTGGCGAGGTGGGCTTTGACGGTGCTCGGGGTGATGTAGAGCTCGCTGGCGATCTCGTTGTTGGTGCGGCCTTGGGCTACAGGCACGAGGACTTCCTCCTCGCGGGCGGTGAGGGGTTCTATCGGCTGCCTCGGTGGTGAGGTCTGCGCGTGGGCGAACGCTGCGAGCAGCCGGACGGTCACGCTGGGTGCGATCAGTGCGTCTCCGTCGGCGGCGGCGTGGATGGCCTGGGTCAGCAGGGCGGGGCCGGCGTCTTTGAGCAGGAACCCGCGGGCGCCGGCTTTGAGCGCCCCGTGGACGTACTCGTCGAGGTCGAAGGTGGTGATGATCACGATCGGCAGGGGGTCGGTGACGTCGGGGCCGGCGAGGCGCCGGGTGGCTTCGATGCCGTCCATCAGCGGCATTCGGATGTCGAACAGGCCGACGTCGGGGCGCAGCTGGAGCGCCAGGCGGACTGCCTCGCGCCCGTCGGCGGCCGCGCCGACCACTTCGATGCCGGGTTGGGCGTCGAGCAGCATCGTCAGCCCGGTGCGCACGATGGGCTGGTCGTCGGCGATGAGGACCCTGATGCTCATCGTTGCGTTCCGGTTCGGGGCAGGACGGCCTCGACCCGCCAGCCCCGCTCGGCGGCGGGGCCTGCGGAGAAGGTGCCGCCGAGCAGTGAGGCGCGTTCCCGCATGCCCACCAGGCCGTAGCCCGCGGGGGCGCGGCCGCCGGCGGCGGAGCCGTCGTCGTCGATGGTCAGCCGTACATGGTTGGCGTCGCCGGTGACGGCGACGGTGACCTGGGTGGCGTGGCGGGCGTGTCGTCGAGCGTTGGTGATGGACTCCTGGGCCAGCCGGTAGATCGCGGCACCGACCGCGGGGCTGAGGTCGTCGAACTGGCCGGAGAGCGTCACCTCGACGCAGGGACGCGTCTGTCCATCGGTGGCGAGATGCTCGACCTCGGCCACGCCGGGCTGCGGCGCGAACTCGGTGTCCTGCGAGGCGCGGAGCACGCCGACGATGGCGCGCAGCTCGGTGAGGGTGCGGGTCGCTGCGTCCTCGATGACGGCGAGGGCCTCGACGGCACGCTCCGGGTGGGAGGCTGCGATGGCACGTCCTGCCTGGGCCTGGATGGCGATGCCCGAGACGTGGTGGGCGACGGTGTCGTGGAGTTCGCGCGCGAGCTGTTCGCGTTCGCGGGCCTTGGCCTGGTCGATGTCACGGAAGCGGATCTTCGCGCGATAGCGGACCGCGGCGCCGAGCGCGGCGGCGGACAGGAAGAACGCGTACCCCCCGACCTTGCCCGCCAAGCTCATGGGGTCGGCGACGGTGGTGATGGGCTGCCAGAGCAGGATGACGCCGAGGCCGATCGCGGCTTCCCGACCGGAGCCCCACCGGAACAGGGCGTAGGTCAGGATGAGCGCCGCGGACGTGCTGTTCAGCGGGGCGCCGTGGGACCCGGTGAGGATTCTGACGAGGTCGACGATCATCAACGTGCCGAAGGAGACCGCAACCGCGACGAGGGGGTGCGTGCGTCGCCACGGCAGGGGGCCGATGACCGCCAGCGCGTAGAGCAGCAGCACCGGGCCTGGTGCCAGGTCCCGGCGAAGCACCACTTCCACCACGGACCAGCCGATCAGTGCTGCGACCAAGGCCCAGTCCCGCGGCCCCGGGTCCGGGGCATTCTTGGGTCGAGGTTCGGCCCACAGCGAGCTGAGTGCGTGGGTGGCCATCTGATCAGCCTAGGCAGCCCGCGTGTTGGGCGTATCGGCCGAAAGTACAAGAGCTCGGCTGTGCCAACGGCCAGGTCGAATCTGGCTCCGGGGCTGATGTGCCCGCCGCCGGCATCCGTGAAGGTGAAAGCACCCACCCGATCAAGGCAAGGAGCAATGTGATGAGAACGCCTCAATCCCACACCGCACGAGAGAATCCGCCGTCCCAGAGCACGCTGGAAGAGCGCATGCCCGTGCAGGCCAAGCTCGCCGCAGCCTGGACCAGCTTCATGTTCCTCTACATCTACGTCGACTATCTCCACCTGTACAAGCCCGGGGCCATCCGCGACATCCTCGACGGCGTCGTCTTTAAGTTCGACATCAACCAAGCCTTTGTCGTCATCGCGCTCACCTCCGTGGCCATCCCGATCCTCATGATCCTGCTCTCCACGACACTGCCCGCCCGTGCGAACCGCGCAACGAACCTCGTCGTGGCATCGCTCTACATCCCCTACTCGGCCTTCAACCTGGCCGGTGGGTCCTGGATCTACTTCTACGGCCTCGGCGTCGTACTCGAAGTGCTGCTCCTGGCCTTCATCCTGCGCTCCGCCTGGACCTGGCCCCGCCGCACCGCATCACCGGCGACCAGGACAACCAGCCTCAACACGGAGCCACACCGCACGCCGCAGCAGGCCTGACTGCCCCCCCGCCCGACCATCCTTCGCGCTCGCCCCACCCGCGGGCACGGTCACCTGCCTCAGCGTCCGCTGCTGAGCGCTCCGTCCCACCCCATCCCCCAGAACGGTCCCGGTCATGATCGAGGCGCACGAGCTCACCAAGCGCTACGGCGATACCATCGCTGTGCACTCCCTCAGCTTCACGATCGCGCCCGGCACCGTCACCGGGTTCCTCGGCCCGAACGGCGCCGGCAAGTCCACGACCATGCGCATGATCATGGGACTGGACCGGCCGACGTCGGGCACCGTCACCGTCAACGGCAAGCCCTACCGGCAGCACCGTTCCCCGCTCCGGGAGGTCGGCGGCCTGCTGGAGGCAAGCGCCGTGCACCCCGGCCGCAGCGCCCGCTCACACCTGCGCGAGGGCGTGCAGTGGGTCCGCCAGCTCGTGCGCGCCCTGGCCGCCGAAGGACGAACCGTCTTACTCTCCTGGCACCTGATGAGCGAGATGTCCCAGACCGCCGACCATCTCCTGGTGATCGGCCGCGGTCACATCATCGCCGCCGGCCCGGTCCAGCAGGTCATCGACTCCGTCGCCGGCGGCGCTGTGCGGGTGCGCTCCCCGCGCGCCGGTGAGCTCGCCGCCGCCCTGGCCGCCGATGGTGCGACCGTCACCTCGCCCGAGGCCGGGATGCTCGATGTCAGCGGGACCACCGCGGCCTTGCCGGACTCGATGACCCAGTGCAGCCACACCGGCTGGGACGCGACCGCCTCCACACCCGCATCGGCATCAAGCGCCATCAGCACGTCGCGCTCGACCCACGACTCATAGCCGACATGCTCGCCGGTCCGGGAGAACCACCACCAGCCCGGCCAGTTCCGCGGCCCCCGGAATGACGCAAAGCCCCGCACCGGGCTCACCCGCCCGAACCGCGCCGACCAGCAGGCCGCCAGCGGCCTGCGCTCACGCCCCCGGTCAGGATCGACGTACTCCACCTCAACGTCGGCATACTCCGCCGGACCCCGGCCCGGGCCGCCAGCTCCGCCGTCATTCGCGTGACCCTTCGACGGGACGAACCCCTCGATAGCTCAACTTAGATGGCAAAACCTCGCAAATGGCTCAGACGCGCTGGCAATGGCTCAGATTCGTTGGCAACGGACACCAGTCCTTACCGGACCACCACCCTCAGCCCACATGTGTCGCATTTGTCCGTTTAGCGCGCTTCTCGTTTCTGATCTTGATCGGCTGTTTTGCCACCCTTAAGCATGGTCTCTGGTCGCGTCACACCCATGCACCATGCGATGAGCATGGACAGTCCCGCCGTAGCCGCTGGCGGTGGATTAGCCCTTGGCGGTTGTCGCAACTCTGAGCAAGGGCTATGACCTTGATTACGTCTGGAAGCAGGTCGATCGCGATTCCTCCAAGGACGCGGCCAGCTACTACATCCAGGCCAGCGAGACCGGGGGAGAACCACCCGGCCGCTGGTGGGGCCCCGGCGCCAGAGCGCTCGGCTTCGAGCCCGGCCAGACCGTCGAGCGCAAGCCGTACGATCTTCTGTTCGGCGAGCGTAAAGCTCCCGACGGCACTCAGCTCGGCCGCCCGCCAGGCAACGGCCGCAAAGCCGCCGACCTGTACGCCCAGCTCCTGACCGCCGAGCCGCACGCTACCGCCGAACGTAAACGCGAGCTGCAGACCGAGGCCGTCAAGAAGGCGCGGCAAAGTCCTCTCTTTTTCGACCTGACGATCTCGTTCTCCAAGTCCATCTCGATCTTCCACGCCTCCCTCGGCGAGAACGCCCGCCTGGCCCGCCAGGCCGGCGACCAGCAAGGCGACGCGTACTGGTCCGGCCTGGTCGCCGAGGTCGACGACATGATCTGGCAAGCCGTCCACGCCGGGTTCGGCTACTTCCAGCGCGAAGCCGGCTACACCCGCACCGGCTCCCACGACACCCGCGTCCACGGCCGCGAAACCGGCCAGTGGCACGAGGCCGACCTGGCCGTGGCCCACTGGCTCCAGCACACCTCCCGCGATGGCGACATGCAACTGCACGTCCACTCCCAGATCGCCCACGTCGCCAAGGCGTCCACCGACGGGAAATGGCGGGCCCCGGACTCGCTGGGTTACAACGAGCACATCGGCGCGGTCGCCGCGATCGTCTCCCAGCACCTGGAGGAAGCCCTCACCCGAAGGTTTGGCCTGGAATGGACCGCTCGCGACGACGGGCACGGGTTCGAAATCAAGGGCATCAGCGGCGAGACGATGCGCCTGTTCTCGTCCCGACGCGAATCGATCACCGCCGATCTGCGCGCCCGCGCGGCTCGATTCGAGCAGCGGTATGGCCGCGCGCCATCCCAGCGCGAACTCGCGCACCTCGCGCAAGCCTCGAACTTCAAGACGCGCAACCCCAAGCACGGCGCGCTGGATCTCGCGCAGGCGCACGCGGACTGGGCGGACAAGCTCACGCACACCCTCGGCGTGAACATGGCGTCGATCGCGCCATCGGTGTGGCACGAAGCCGGCCGCGCAACCACGCGCGGCACAACCTCCCCTGGCCCGGCCCTAACCCAGGCCGAGCTGACGCGCGCGGCTCAGAAGGCGGTCGCGCTGGCCCAGCAGGAAAAGTCCGCGTGGACGCGCGCCGACGTGATCAAGCACCTGGGCCGGGTGCTGCCCCGCACCGGGATGGACCCGGCCGCGGCCACCGCGCTCCTGAAGGACCTAACGGACCGGGTACTCGCTTCCCAATTCGAGCCAGTGGTCTGCCTGGAAGCGCCAGAGCTGCCCGAGGTTCCGGCGAGCATGCGGCGCGCGGACGGTCGCAGCGTCTACCAGCGGCACGGCGGCGTACGGTACGCGACGCACGCGCAGCTCGCCATGGAGGCGCGCACGCTCGCGCAAGCCCGCGCGGGCACCGCGCCGAAGCTGGCGCGCGAGCAGGCCGCGCACGCGCTCGGCGCCGACCTGGCGCGCCTCGCGGGCGCACTCACCGGCGCCGCGCCAGACACACACGCGCGGCCCACGGAGACCGGGCTGCGCGAGGACCAGGCCGCCGCCGCGCTCGCGGCACTCACCGACGGCCGGCTCGTATCGGTGATCAACGCCCCGGCCGGATCCGGCAAGACCCGCGTCCTGGCCGAAGCCGCCCGCATCTGGGCCGAAGTCGGCCTGGGCCCGGTGATCGGCATCACCCCGTCCCAATCCGCCCGCAACACCCTGGCCGTAGGGGTTCCGGTGTCTTACAACGCCGCCCAGTTCCTCGGCCACCTGCCCGGCCGCCGCGGCGCCCGCGGCCCTGTCCTCATCCACCCCGGCACCCTCCTCGTCGTCGACGAGGCCTCGATGCTGTCCGGCCCCGACCTGGCCGACCTGATCGCCTATGCCCGCGCCCGCAGCGCCAAGGTCATCCTGGCCGGAGACGTCAGCCAGCTGCAGGCCGTGGAGAACGGCGGCGGCATGTCCCTGCTCGCCGCCCGGCTCGGCTACGCCCGGCTGGCCGAACCCGTCCGGTTCCGCAACCAGTGGGAACAGCAAGCCAGCTTGCGGCTACGGGACGGCGATACCACCGTGCTGGCCGAGTACGACCAGCACAGCCGCATCCACGGCGGCGACCCGGAGCAGACGATGGACGCTGCCGCGGCCGCCTACACCGCCCTGTCCACCGCTGGCACCGATACGCTCCTCATGGCCGCCGACCACGCGCTGCGGCGCGAGCTGAACCGCCGCATCCGCACCGACCTCATCGCCCTCGGCATCGTCAGCGACGGACCCGCCGTCCGCATCGCCGACGGCACCCAGGCCAGTCGCGGCGACCTGATCATCTGCACCCGCAATGACCACACCACCGAGGCCGGGGAACCCGGCCGCACGCTGGCCAACGGCGACCTGCTCCGCATCGAGGCTGTCACCCGGGAAGGGCTGGTCGTCCGGCGCGCCCTGGACGCCGACCCGCGCACCGGCCTGCGGCGGTGGACCGACCGACGCTTTGTGTTCAAAAACCACGAAGATGCTGAACTGGGATATGCGGTCACCGACCACGCCGCTCAGGGCCGCACCGTGCACACCGCCCTAGCCGTGATCACCGGCACCGAAGACCGGCAGCACGTCTACGTTGCCCTGACCCGCGGCACCGACGCCAACCATGCCTACGTTCTCACCGCATCCCCGAAACGCTCCGACCCTATGCCCGGCCCCAGGCCGGCTCCCGAACTAGCCCGGTACGACAAAATTTATGCCAAACGGGCCAACGTCTCCGCTCCCGCCACCGCTCCTGCCGCACCGGGCACGGCGCTGAGCGTGCTCGCTACGGTCGTAGACCATGACGGCCAGCAGCACTCGGCCAGCCAGACCCGCAGCCAGGCCCTCTCCGACGCCGACCACCTGGCCCTGCTGCACGCGATCTGGACCGCCGAGACCGGCCCGGCCCGCGAGCAGCGCTACCGGAACCTGCTCGCGGCGGCGGTACCCGGCCACGCGGCGCCCGGACTCAGGGACCGGTGGCTATGGCGGACCCTGCACGGCGCCGAACTCGCCGGCCTGGACCCCGCCCAGGTCCTCGTCGACGCGATCGGCGAACGAGATCTCGCCGGAGCCCGCGACATCCCGGCCGTCATCGACGCCCGCATCCGGAACCGGACCGGCTCCCTCGTCCCGCTCCCGGCCGGGCCGTGGTCCGCGCGCGTCCCCGCCATCGCCGACCCCGAACGCCGCGCCTACGTCACTCAGGTCGCCGAGCTGATGGACGCCCGCAAGGAACGCCTCGGCGAGCACGCCGCCGACTCCGCGCCGCCGTGGGCAATCAGCGCACTCGGCGCCATCCCAGAAGATCCGGCCGCCCGGCTGGACTGGCAGCGCAGAGCCGCCTCCATCGCGGCCTGGCGGGAGCTGTCCGGCTACCACCACCCCGCCGACCCGATCGGACCCGAACCCGCCGCGGCCGCCCCGGACCTGCGAGCAACCTGGCACGAAGCCCTGGCCGCCCTCGGCCCGGTCGACGGCCCGGACGTGCGCGGGATGCCGGATGGGATGCTGCTGCACCTGCGCGGCACCTATCCCGTCGAGACCGCCTGGGCGCCGCAATGGGTCGGTGACGAGCTCCGCCAGGTCCGCGACGCCGCCTGGGACGCCCGCCTGACCGGCCTGCGCGCCGCCGCTGAGGCGGACGCCGCCCGGTGCCGCGGCGATCACCGGCAAGCCACCCGGGAACAGGAACGGGCCCGCAGTTATCGCGCCCTGGAGGAGGCATACCGGCAGCGTGAGACCGCCTTCGCCGCGGTCATGACCGACCGGACGGAATGGGAGGCCGCGACCCGGCAGCAACGGCAGCTGGCCGTGGCGGCCGACACCGAGTTGCGCCGCCGTCACCCCGGGCAGTACTTCGCGCCGTTGCGGTCAGCCGAGCCCGGACCCGCCACCAGCGCCCAGCGCGAGGAACTCACGATGGCGGCGGGAGAGGGAACCGCGGAGATTGGCCAGTGGATCAAGGACCTGGCTTCGGGGCGCCTTGTGTTCGCCGATCGGCTCGCGGACCGGCAGAGTGTGAAGATCCCGTCCGAGGACCCCGACTACGGCGACCTCGGCCAGGCATTCCCCGCCTGGTCCAGGGCATCCAGGGGGGCGATCCTGCAGCCTCCTAAGCCCGAGATGACCCCGTCCCCGCGGATCCTCCAGCGCGCCATGGACCGTGACGCCGACTGGGAAGCCGCGGATTGATGGCCGTCCTGGATCACCCGGTCGTGTCCTTGCCGCTATCCGGGTAGATCGCATCGAGCTGGTCCATCAACTCGCCCAGGTTCCATGCCCCCAGGGTGGTCCTGGTGCCATCGCCGGGGATCAGGCCGGGCGGGACGATCGCGCGCCAGCGCCCTGCGCTCGGTGCCAGGATCACTGCATCGGGGTGCACCTGCTCGAACCGCTGCCTGCGGAGCATCGGATCCGCCCGGCCGTCGACCACATGTAGGTCCGGCCAGTCCTTGCCCTCGCTCATCCGCGCAGCGCTTGCCAGTGCTCGCGGATCGCGCGATTCAGCGCGTCCGGCGTGCCGCCGGTCAATACCTCCCCGGCGCTGCTGATCGCGCCCCAGTTGCCGCCCTCGACAGTGAAACCATGGTAACCACCGTCGGACCAGGCCAGCTTGAGCTCAGCCAGAGCCCGGTCCTCGTCGACCGCGAACGGGTCTGTCGGCTGCGCGCTGGCCGTAGCTGGCCTGCCCATGATCATCTTCTCCCAAGTCTGTGCCGTCGCGGATACGGGCAGTCAAGACCCGGGCGGGGCGTAGCCTGAAGACGTTGCGCGTTGGGCAACCTCACGCCATACGGGCAACGGCCTTCGTCCTCGACCCGGTACACGCAGATGAGCGACTTCGGCACCGAGCTAGCGCGCCTGATGGCCGCGCGCTGCATCGGCGTGCGCGAATTGGCCCGGATGGTGCCGTGCAACGCGGGCCACATTTCGAACCTGCGCAGCGGTAAGGCACGACCGTCGCCGGAGCTGGCAGACGTTCTCGATGAACGATTGGAAGGGGGCGGGTCACTGCGCGCCCTCGTCCCAACCCATGAGCGGCGCAGACCCCAGCCGGCCATGATCCGGGACGACGACGACGACGAGAT
>Ga0210408_10006209_pt1 | contig 10361 bp, 9 predicted proteins | sample IncBWH4MmetaG_FD_155471 | JGI IMG/M metagenome (GOLD analysis project Ga0210408, IMG submission 155471) | Forest soil microbial communities from Barre Woods Harvard Forest LTER site, Petersham, Massachusetts, United States - Inc-BW-H-4-M | ecosystem: Environmental > Terrestrial > Soil >...
CAAGGCTAGCGGCTCATACCAGCGAATACAGGTACTTTAAGGGGTACACCAAGGCAGATCTCAAGGCTAGGGAGAGCTGCGCTTACTAGGATTGTGGATCTGAGGGGGGTGAGTTCAACCGTGAAAACTTGTGGCGGGCCTTCCAATACACGCCGGCAGCCCCGGAGGCCATAAGCAACCAGGTTCCCGGCTCAGGAACTTCTCCTCCCCCGCCGCCGCCGTTACCGCACGGATCACCCTTATTCTTTTTCTTATCGCCGCTCACCGATGGGGTTCCGATTCCAGTGGAGTCTTTGGGCTTCTTCTTCGTTCCAACGCCACAGACGCCGCCTGGTAAAAGAGCTGGCAAAATCGGCGTGAAGCCTTCGTTGGAGATGGGGTCGTAAGAGCTCAGCGGCACTGCAGGTCCCAATCCCGGAACAGGATTGCGATTCATCAACGCCGATTGAAACGGCACTGGTGGAGCGGTCATCGCTGTCCCCTGGTCGGGGTGAACCGGCTCATCAAACTTTGCCGCAGGTGGCTCCGATTCCGAAGTCGCCTGCTGCGGAACTTCCTCGACCCGGTTAGCGCAACGCGTACGCGCCGTCATCTTGCCATCTGTGATGACGCTCTCGCCCTTCTTAAGGCTCACCCGGTGCCGCGTCCAGTAAACCCGGTTGCCAATACGGTAGGAAACGTACGCCGTCCGCGCCAGGACCAATTTCACCACTCGCGCATGATCGTAGTCGAATCCCGCATAATGCGCCGCGACGACGGGATCGTGCTCGGCCGCCCATTTCAATTCCCGGACATCTCGAACACCGCCAGCAACGACTGAGTATCGATACACCGGGCGCCCATCCATATCGCGCAGCATTTCCTTCTGCGAGGCGACAAAAAGATTACGGCTGGCTTCCGCCGTTTTCCGGTCTGGCTCCGCATTCCTTGCTGTATGAAACAGCGATGGGCTTAGAAACTGCAAGGCTACGGAGGAAAGCGCGAAGGTGAACGCGGCGCACAGGAAAACCAGCAGCGCGCGGCGCATCCGGCGATTACGGCGATGGCGACGGCTCCGGCGCTTCCGGGTTACCGTACGCGTCACCCCGTCCTGGGGTTCATTCGACAACTTCTACCTACCTTTGCGGCCCGATTCTGGGGATCGGCCGACACACACACCCGGATGCTTGCGAAGCAGTTCGAGGGCCATTACTGACAAGCCCAAATTCCGCTAAATCCTAGAACTTACAGTACTTTTCTGCCAAGCATGCTATCAGAGAGTGCACACCTTTGCACAAAATAAGATGGCCCGCATCTCGAAAGTCCCCGCTCACAGGTTTGGCATCCCCCACTCTGGCGACATCACTCTATCGCAATCCGGATGGCGAAAGTAACGCCACTACCGGGCCATTCCCCATGCCTCCCTGTCGTTGGTACTATGCCGTTGATTACCGGAGTCAGTTCCGTAAGAGAGTACCCGCCGTCACTTTACGGCGGCTGGCACCGAAGCTAGGCCGATCCCCCGAAAGAAAGCCTTCAGCAAGTCCCCCAGTAGCAACTCAGTAAACATTCGAGTACCTGAAATAAACAAACTTATGAAGCGTATTTTTCTCGCCCTATTTATCACGCTATTAGCCCTGGTCCTCAGCAACTCCGCGTTCGCCAACTCTGTCAGCCTGACGTTAGAGTCAGTCCATCAGGACCACTACTACTTCTCCATCAACGGGAGCAGCAGCTTCTCGACGATGATGTGCGATAGCTATGACAACCATATCTACTTTGGCGAGACCTGGACCGCCACCAAGTCGCCTTTCCTGGCGGGAATTGCCAACGGCTTGTTTGGACCGACGAAAGCGCTCGACTACAAGGCGGCTGGGCTGATCTACAAGAGCATGATCACTGGCTCACTCACGACCTTACAGGCACAATGGGCGATCTGGGGACTCTTTTCCACGAACGCTCAGCATAGCAGCGGGTTCGTGACGTTTGGCGGGGCCGCGACGGATGCAACCTATCTCACTCTGGCGCAGACCGCCTCCACCAGCGCCTATTCTGGCCTCGTGCTCTACACTCCGCTCAACGGCAAGCCCGGCTGCGGCCCGCAGGAGTTTATCGGCTATAGCCCCGTTCCTGAGCCCGGCAGCCTGACGCTGCTCGGCACCGGTTTGATTGGGTTGGCTGGCGTCGTGCGCCGCAAGTTCGTGAAAGTGTAGATTTCCCGTTTTGTCGTACGTTTCTCTCACCCTTGGCCGCACAGCTTCCAACTGTGCGGCTTTTTTCGACCCTCACTCCATCGCGTAATCGATCCTGATTCCCCGCTTTTCGACTTCTCCCAGGAACAGATCTGCCGGAGCGTCCAACTCCTGCAGCACCCCGCCCCGCTTGCTGATTGCACCCGAAGCCAGCATCTGCACCACGATCGATGCCGGAAGGGCCGTCGTCCTCATCATCGCGCTCATGTCCGTTTTCGGATCGTAGTGGTCCACCATGGTGAATGAGGCGACTCGCCCCTTGAGCCGTCCACCCAGCAGCCCACGCACGCCCGCTCGATTCACGGACTCGTGCGCTTCCAGGCGCATAATGCACACGTCCGGCCCTTGGAAGCAAATTTCCCCTCGAAGATCTTCGACATCATCGCGCGCGGAGAAATCTCGGCCTTGCCGAACTTCATCTTCTCGCTCGAAAACAATCCCAGCTCCTTCAGCTCGCAAAGCAAGTCATAATGCCCGGGATACCGCAGCGTTTTTTCGAAGCACTCCCCGACCCGGCCTTCGAATGTTTCCGGCAAGGTGGACGTCCCGCCGGAGGTATGAAATGCCACCAGCGGCGAGAAACCGGCAATATGAAAATCCTCCGGCTCGGTCAAAGGATCGATCGTCGTCAAATTCCCTTTCCGCAGGATGCGGGCCAGCTCCACGTACTCATTGATCAGACCCTCGACCGAAAACACAAGCTGGTAGTGAAATGGCGGCGTAGGCTGCTCGGGGCAAGCCCCCGACATAGAGCCGCAAAGCATCCGCGCGCCCTCCCAGCCGTCGCACCAGCTCTCCGCCCAGGATCGACGCCATCCCCGGCGAGAGCCCGCAATCCGGCGCCAGCGCGACGCCGCGCTTCTCCGCTTTCTTCGATAACGCCAATTCCTGCCGTACCACGGTGTTGTTGCCGCCTAAGTCGGCGAAGTGACATCCTGCTTCCACCGCCGCGCGTGCCAATCCAAGGTTCAGGAAGTAAGGAACCGCCGATAGGGCAGCGCTGTGCCCCTGCATTAACTTGGCTGCTGCCTTCTCATCGCTCGCGTCGAGAGCAACCGCTCGAACCTTCCGGTCGCCCGTAATCCGGTTGACCCGTGTTGCCACTTCTCGTGCACGCTTGGCATCGCTATCGGCCAGCGTCACAGAACTTACTTGCGGCGTGCGCGCCATGTCAAAGGCCGCGGCCGAACCCATCATGCCGGAACCAATCACCAACAGCTTCATAAGCCCTCCACAAGAATTGCGTTGCAGTCGAAAGAACGGGCGTCCGGTCTGACACGACCGCACAACGTCCATTCGTGAGCCTGCTGTGGAAAATTCGAAACCAGAAGGAAATTCAGGTCAGCGAGAAGAGGAAGGAACTAGAGTCCGGCGGGAGCGATGCGCTCGCAGATATATCGGCGAAGATCGAGCTTCAGCGGATTCACAAACGATCATATCACCCGTCAGTGTGGTTCTCCGCAGGTATGTTCCCGAAAAGACAATCAGTGGAAAAGGGTATGAGTGTCGGCCGCGAAATTTAATCGCGATGCTTCCAACATTTCACAACGAACCGCACTCCAAGCTTCATGTCGTCGATCGATGTTGTCGGACCCCGAACCTCCACACGTGACGCGCACCGATCGGAGCCAAGGGTAACACTCCGCAAAACGCTCCTCATCGTCGCTCTCGTCGCGGCCGCCGTGCTCTGCGTGGCTGCTGTGCTCTGTGCGAAGTACTGGCCATTCTCAGAGAAAGCGGTGCAGGAGGACCTAGCCGAGGCCGCCGACAGCAGTGTCACCATCCGTAGTTATCATCCGACTTACTTTCCTTCTCCCGGATGCATCCTCGAGGGCATTGAGTTTCGCCACGGGGCAAATGAATTCCGCCTCATCACCATCGACAAGCTCATCATCGAAGGCAGCTTTTCCGGAATTTTCACGCATCATGTACCGCGGATCACCGCTGCAGGCGCGCGCATTTCCATTCCTCCGTTCGGAGCTAACACACAATTCCACTCGGAACACTCTGCTCTGGTCGTCGACGAACTCGTAGCAAATGGCGCCAAGGTGGAGTTCGCATCCGACGATCCGCAACAACATCCGCTGGTCTTCGATGTTCGCGAAGCTCTGTTGCGCAGCGTGGAATGGGGCAGCCCGATCCGCTACCAGCTAAAGTTTCACAATCCCAATCCCCCCGGAGAAATCTCAACCGAAGGCGACTTCGGGCCCTGGGCCGATGGCCATCCGCAAGACACGCGCATGTCGGGGACTTACACATTCGAACGCGCTGACCTTGGCGTCTATGGCGGGATCGCGGGCATCCTAAGCTCGACCGGGAAGTTCGATGGTGCGTTTCGGCACATCAATGTTTCGGGCACGACCGATACGCCAGACTTTGTCGTCACATCTGGCGGCCACCAGCACAATCTAACGACGCGGTTCGACGCCTATGTCGACGCCACACATGGCGACACGTTCCTGAACCGGGTCGAAGCTCGCATCGGCCGCACCACGCTCATCGCCCAAGGCAGTATCACGGGCTTTCCAGGAAGAAAAGGTAAACTTGCCGATCTTCGTTTTACGTCACGCCACGGACGGATTGAAGACGTTCTCAGTCTCTTTGTCACCGCCAACCGCTCACCCATGTCCGGGGACCTGTCTCTCGTCGCACACACGCAGGTCGGCCACGGTGATCAGCCATTCCTCGAGCGCGTGAAGCTCGATGGAAAATTTGGCATCGATGAGGGCGCCTTCAAACCGGAAACCCAGAAGGATGTAAACGCACTGAGCGCGGGAGCGCGCGGCAAAAACAAAGACGATCCCGAGACTGTTCTCACCGATCTTAAGGGAACGGTCGATCTCTCAGGTGGTGTTGCGAACTTTCACGACATCGCGTTCGGAGTGCCTGGCGCCACAGCTCATCTTCACGATACCTACAACGTCCTGAACCACAGAATTAATCTTCACGGCGAGATGAAGGTCGACACCAAGATCTCCAAGACATCCAGCGGCGCGAAAGCCCTGCTGCTGAAAATTATGGATCCGCTCTTCCGCAAGAAGAAGAAAGGAGAGATCGTACCTGTACACATCCTGGGAACCTACGAGAAGCCGCAGTTTGGTCTGGACCTTGCGAATAGCAATGAAAAGAAGAAGTAAGAGATGAGGACATTCGCGCAAACATCTGTGGGAATTCCGGCATCCCAAGCCCTGTGACTCATCGATCAACGCTCAAACAAGCACACGCCGGTCAACTCCTCAGCTTCCTCATCACACTCGCAATGCTCCAACTCGCTTGCGGTAGCCGCGGACTCGGCCCGCAAGCGCCAATCCCCTCGAGCCAGCCCACATTCAGCCACGTGGTTGTGGTTGTGGAAGAGAATCACAGCTACTCGGATGTAATCGGCAGTTCCTCAATGCCCTACCTGAATAGTCTCGCCTCGCAATACGGGCTCGCGACTCAGTACTTCGCCAACGGCCATCCTTCTATGCCCAACTACCTCATGCTCACTACGGGACAGATGGAAACGTTCGATGATAACTTCTCCGGCACCATTAGCGACGACAACGTCGTGCGCGAACTCGTCCATGCGGGAAAATCCTGGAAGGCGTACGAAGAATCCATCCCGTCGGCCGGATACCTGGGCGGAGATGTCGCGCCCTACGTTCGTCGTCACAATCCCTTTTCTTATCTCTCGGACGTGCAGAATGACCCGTCGCAAGCTGCAAACATCGTTCCCTTCTCTCAGTTCGCGAGCGACCTTTCCAGCAACACACTGCCCCAGTTCTCCTTTATCTCGCCCGACGTGAATGACGACGCGCACAACGGAACCCTGGCCGCCGCAGATTCCTGGCTGCAATCCAACCTAGCCCCTCTGCTAGCTAGTTCCACATTTCAGAATAGCGGCCTGCTGATCATCACATTCGATGAGAGCGAGGACACCGACCTCGATCACGGCGGCGGTCACGTCGCCACCGTCGTCATCAGTTCCAAGTCGAAGATGAAATATCAGTCCCAGACGGAGTACCAGCACCAGAGCACCTTGCGCCTCGTGCTCGCCGCGTCCGGCGTCGACAGATTTCCCGGACTCGCCGGAACTGCCCCAGACATGACGGAGTTCTTTGCCGGACAATAGCTGGTTGTAAGTAAGGACTTTCAGTTAGGTGCGGTGCGTCGGCCGTGGCACACTGGTGTCCGTGGCTGAATAAGCGTTCGAAAGAAGAATCAGGAATTCGCTGGACATCGAAGCCCCAGTCCCCATGAAGAAACCGACGATACGCGTTACGAAATGGCTCTCTGATATTCCCGTCGAAGCATGCTGTTCGGTCTGCCCGGCGATATCCTTCCGAGCCCAGGGCTCGAGCCACCGGCCAAATCGCGAGGAGTACCAGAAATCTTTGCAAGCGCAGTTCGATGCACACTGCCAGGCCGCACACTCGCAATCCAATTCCGCCTAAGAGTTGACGAATTCCGCGCTTGCATAACCTCGAGGAAAAGTAGATTGCCTCGAACTGCGAGCTTGTGGGACAGCCCCTCTAGCCACTGTGACCCTGGTCATTGAAGCGCATTTTTGCGCCCCGAATGATCCCCCTGTATGCACTCGGAGCGCGGGAGAACGGTGCTTCGTAAGGGGATCAATATGCCTAATTTTTGTACACGTCGATGTTTTTGTCCGCATCTTTGATCCACAGCAAGGAACTCAGGCAACGAAAAGAACTAAACTTTCACTCCTAGTTCGTACGGAGAGCGATCGGGAGTATGGGCCATGCCCAATAACCTCTCGCAGGCGGCAGCAATTTGTCGGCGAAGCACCCGGCAACCACTCTGGACTGTGAATTGCACCAAGCGCATTCATACCTAATTCCGTTTCATGCTGATGTCATGCATAAAACAAGGGGCGGTCATGCTCGGTTCCGGGGGCGTACTCAGATTATTCGCCGTTTTGACGTTCGCATTTTGTGCAAACGCAGGAAGTGCATTTGCGCAAGCTCCCTCAGGAACGCATAGTCCACACGGCACCCTGAGCATTCCTTGCCAGAACTGCCACACATCGACCGCGTGGAAACCAATCCGCGGCGCTCCAGAATTCGATCACAACCAGACCAAATACCCTCTGCGCGGCATGCATCAGTCCGTGAGCTGCACTGAATGTCACGTCAGGCCGGTTTTCACCAATGTTGGACAGCGTTGCCAGGATTGTCACGCCGACATTCACAAGCGGCAACTGGGAGCGAGCTGCGAGCAATGCCACACGGTCCGTGGTTGGCAAGTCTCGATTCGACAGGTTCAGGAGCATAACAACCGCTTCCCGCTGACTGGAGCGCACGCTACAGTGGACTGCGATGCCTGCCACAAGGGAGGGGCCACCAGCAAATTTCAGACGATGGCCACGCAGTGCTACTCCTGTCATTCTGCAGACTTCAAAACAGCCACAACTCCAAACCATGTGGCCGCTGGTTTTTCCACCACCTGCGAGAGTTGCCACAGCACCGACAATTGGTTAAACGCGAAATTCGACCACGCGTCTGTGGGATTTCCTTTGAATGGAGGGCACGCGGTTCCACCGCGCTTGTGCGCCGACTGTCACCTTAACAACAACTACAACCTGGCGAGCATCGCCTGCGTCGGCTGTCATCTCAAGGACTATCAGGGCGCCACAAATCCAAATCACGTCTCAGCACAATTCTCGCAATCCTGCGAGCAATGCCACAACATAACCTCATGGTCGAATGCTTCATTCAACCACAATGCCACGCCCTTCCCTCTTACCGGCTTGCACACCGTGCCACCGCGGCAATGCACCGATTGCCACATAAATAACAACTACAACCTGAGCACGACGGCCTGCGTCAGTTGCCATTTGAAGGACTATCAGGGAACGACCAATCCGAACCACGTCACCTCGAGTTTCCCCCAAACGTGCGATCAGTGCCACAACACGACTTCATGGGCAAATGGGACCTTCAATCACAACAGTACCGGGTTCGCCCTGACCGGCCTGCACACTGTTCCACCGCGGCAGTGCATCGATTGCCATGTCAACAATAACTACACCTTGTCGAGCGCGGCTTGCGTAACGTGTCATCTGAAGGACTATCAAGGAACCACAAACCCTAATCACGTTACGGCCAGCTTCCCTCAGGCATGTGATCAGTGCCATAACACGTCGTCGTGGGCCAATGCCACCTTCAATCACAGCAGCACCGGTTTCCCGCTGTCGGGAAGTCACGCGCTGCCTCCGCGTCTGTGTACGGACTGCCATGTCAACAATAACTATTCACTCAACAGCACTTTGTGCTACTCATGCCATCAAAAGGATTACACCGGAACAAACAATCCCGCGCACTCGGCCGCCGGATTCCCTACTACCTGTGAACTCTGCCACGACACCGTCGTCTGGACCGACTCCACGTTCAATCACAACAACACAGCGTTCCCCCTTACCGGTTCGCACATGGTGCCTCCGCGTGTTTGCACGGACTGCCATGTCAACAGCAACTACACGACGCTGCCCCTGACGTGCATCGGTTGCCATCAGACGGACTACAACAACACGACCAATCCGGGCCACGCGGCGCAGCCGCAGTTCTTTCCGACTACTTGCACGAACTGCCACAACACGACCGCCTGGACCGGTGCGACATTCAATCACACGCAGTACACCCAGTTCTCGATCAACCATGGCAACGCCAACGGCGTGTGTGCTACCTGCCACATTAATTCCAGCAACTACGCAATATTCCAGTGCACGGGTTGCCACGGCGGCAACAACGCCGCTAACTTCCACCACGAGAACGTGAATGGGTATGTGTACAACAGCATCAACTGCTACCAGTGCCACCAGAGCGGCGGGGGCGGATAGGGCAGGTTTCTTCCGGGACCTGGTACCAAGTTGTTAGAAAGATTGGTGGAGCTAGTCGGGATCGAACCGACGACCTCATCGTTGCGAATTCTCAGCCCTGTCAGAGATGACGCAGCACCGAAGAAGTCCGAATGACACAGACAGGCAGTGTTCGTGCGGGTCCGACGCGTCTTTGCTGCCACTCACATATCCCCGAGCGACAGCACTCGACAGCACCCGACACCGGCAGGGATGCGAGGGTTACGACACAACTCACGACACAAATCTGCTCGTCTACAAATTAGACACCGGCCCCCCCGGATTCGCGGGCCAGGGGGCCCCAATACCCACCCCATCGACAAAGGTCAAGCACCCCCCTCGCAAATCAGGGTACGGGCGAGTTTGTATCTGCAGGCGCCCGCAAATTCCAGCGGAATTTTTGCAGTGATGTCACGATGACACCACTTCAGTCCGAATCGGCATCGTTGAGAACGGCCCTCGACACTCGACCAGTGACAAACGTTCGAATGTGGAATTAGTCGAAAGAAGTCGAAATTTGAGTGATAACGCCTGCTTACGTCAACTGGCTTCGGAGAGCTTGAATGACGGCTTCTCTCGATATTCCGGCTTCTTTCAGAATTTCAGCAGGCCCGCTACTCTCTTCGGCTAGGATTGCCGCTACAAGATGGAGTGGTTGCACCTGACTGTGATGCAATTCCCCCGCGAGTGTCGTCGCCGCGTTCAGAATGTGTTGAAGGCTGGGAGACATCGTCATGTCCACTGAGACCGCGACAGGTTCATGCTGAGGCAAAATGGTGCGGAGCCTAAGAAGAGCTTTTGACGCAACGTCTGCTGAGAAAAACGGCTGTGGCTCACGTATTGGCCCGGACCGCGTTACAGCGCCCACGAACCGCTTTGCTAGCTCGCCTTGATCTTCGTGAATGATCGCTTCGAGAAGATCGCCCGGCTCAAGCGCGGTCGCGCCTCTCCTGCCCGCGTCCTTGCGGGTTAGGAAAATTACTATCTTCGATCTTTCCGAGAACTGCCCAAACAAGGTACTCATCGCAGTTTATTGTCTAGTCTACGGCTGTACTCAGGCTGGTTGGCGAAAAATCTTAGATCCCTATCGACAAGTGGGCCGGCGCGAAACATTCAGGGTGAGCGGAAGAGCATCCCGCCGGCGCACTTGCGATAGGGGGATTTGTACGAAGCCGCTGGCGCGGCGGACGCGGTGGGAGCTATGGGTTTTGCATGGGCGATTCGCGATTTGTTCGTCGAGCAGATGAGCTAGGCGGAGTTGGAAAGCGAGT
>Ga0210408_10006210_pt1 | contig 10361 bp, 8 predicted proteins | sample IncBWH4MmetaG_FD_155471 | JGI IMG/M metagenome (GOLD analysis project Ga0210408, IMG submission 155471) | Forest soil microbial communities from Barre Woods Harvard Forest LTER site, Petersham, Massachusetts, United States - Inc-BW-H-4-M | ecosystem: Environmental > Terrestrial > Soil >...
AACAACAGCGATCTGCTTGCTCTGCGGCAGCAACTCGCCATGATTTCTTCTCCAATTTATGACCACTCGACTCGTTGTAGTGTCCGGCCTGCTACTCATTACAATTTCTTTTGCCCAGGAAGAATTGCCGCCTGCTTCTTCTCCTGGGGCTCTCGGTTCGCGACCAACTGCCTCGCCTGAAGGCACGAGTCCGGCATTGTCAGCTTCGGTCACGTCCACACCCGCCTCCGGCGCGCCGCAACTGACCGACGTGCTATTCAAAAATCTCAAGGCGCGCGCAATCGGCCCGGCAGTCATGGGCGGCCGCGTTTCTGATATTGCAATCGATCCTCGAAATCCGTTCGTGTTTTATGTGGCGCTCGGTCATGGCGGGATCTTCAAATCCGGCGACGGCGGCGTAACCTTCGACCCGATCTTCGACAAACAACCGGCGCTCTCGATTGGCGCCATCGCGATTGCGCCGTCCGATTCGGATGTGATCTGGGTCGGAAGCGGCGAAGCAAACGATCGGAATTCTTCCGATTGGGGAAACGGCGTTTATCAAACGACCGACGGCGGCGAACACTGGAACAACGTCGGCCTGAAAGACAGTCGCTGCATTGCGCGGATCGTTGTCGACCCAAAAAATCCCGACACTGCCTATGTCGCGGCAATGGGACATTTGTGGACCGACGGCGGCGAACGCGGTCTTTATAAAACGACGGACGGCGGCAAGAGCTGGAAGCTGGTCTTGCAAGCGAATGCACCGCACAACGCGCGCACCGGCTGTGGCGACGTGGTTCTCGATCCGAACAATCCGCAAGTTATCTATGCGGCGCTTTACGCGCGTCAGCGTACGCCGTGGAGTTTCGTTTCCGGCCCGAACGCGACCAACGGCGAAGATGTCGGGGGAATTTTCAAAAGCACAAACGGCGGTGCGTCTTGGAAGAAATTGGGTGGCGGACTTCCAGCGCAAACTGGACGAATCGGACTCGCTGTTGCCGCGAGCAAACCAAATGTAGTCATGGCGGTCGCCCAAAGTTACGAAGGCGGTTCGGGGACATTGAGCGATTTGCGGAGTAAAAGCGGCGGAGTGTTTCGATCGGAAGATGGCGGCGAACATTGGACGCGGACGAGCGCGATTGATCCACGGCCATTTTATTTCAGCCAAATCCGCATCGATCCTTCGAACGATCAGCGAATATATCTTTTGCAATTCGCGCTGCTCGTCTCGGATGACGGTGGCAAGAATTTCCGGGAAGACCTTTCTGAGAAAATTCATCCCGATTGTCACGCGATGGCGATCCAGCCTGGAACCGCACCTGCGCCGAAGCCCCCAAAGCCAGAAGACAAGAACAAGCCCCCGAAACCGCCGGTTTGTCAGCGATTGCTGCTCGGAACTGATGGGGGTCTTTACCAAAGTTTCGCCGGCGGAAAAAACTGGGATCATTTGAACAAGTTTCCGGGCGGCGAGTTTTATCGCATCAGTTTGGACGATTCGAAACCGTACTTCCGGATCGCAGGCGGATTACAGGACAACGAGAACTGGGTTGGGCCGAGCGCCATGCCGAGTAAAGAACAGATCCGCAATTCGGATTGGACCGCGCTCGCCGGTGGCGACGGCTTCTACGTCCTGTTCGATCCAACCGATCGCGACACGTTTTACGCGGAGAGCCAGGGTGGGGAAGTGCACCGGATTAATTTGCGCAACGGCGAGCTGCGGCGTTTGCGGCCGGAACCGACTGAAGGCGGGGCACGTTATCGATTCCATTGGAATTCGCCCATGGTCACGAGCAAACACAAACCGGGCGTTATTTATCTAGGCGGCAACTGCGTCTTCAAATTGACCGATCGAATGGAAAAGTACTCAGTGATCAGTCCCGATCTGACGCATAACGATCCGAACAAAACCAACGCGGTCGGAAGCGGCGCGGAAACGTACGGCGTCGTCTTTTCCCTGGCCGAATCGCCGAAGAAAGCAGGACTGCTTTGGGCGGGAACGGATGACGGTCGTCTTTGGATTACCGAGAACGACGGCGGCAAATGGACCGAGCTGACGAACAATCTGCCCGAGCCCGCGCGCGGCCAATGGGTCGTGTGCGTTCATGCGTCGAATGTCGATCCAAATGTGGCTTACGTTGCGGTGAACGGATATCGCGTCGGAGATGATCGACCGATGATTTTGCGCACGAGCGATCTCGGCAAAACTTGGGCGCCGATTGTCGGAGATTTGCCGGCGAATGATCCGGTTGAGGTGATTCGCGAGGACTTAGTGAACCCGAAGTTACTTTATGCCGGAACACACTTCGGATTGTTCGCGTCCTTCGATCAAGGCGCGCATTGGGTTCGGATTGGCGATGTGCCGCCGGTACGCGTGGACGATATTCAAATTCATCCGCGGACAAGCGATCTCGTTGTTGCTACGCACGGCCGCAGCATTGCCGTTTTGGATGACACGATGCCGTTTCGCGAGTTTACGCCCGAGATTGCTGCAAAACCGGCGCATCTATTTAGTGTGCGCAATGTCAACGGCGCATATTTGCAGCCGGGATTCGTCGATTCAAACGGCAAAGGCGTTTATCGTGGCAAGAACCCGGAAGACGGCGCGCTCTTCACGGTCTGGGTCAAGGAATTCACTGGCGACGAGATTAAAGTCGCAATCACGAAATCGACCGGGCAACCGGTGGCGAATTTGAAGGCGCCCGGCACGCCAGGATTCGCCCGATTGAACTGGGACCTGCGCCCGACCAAAGACGTAAGCATTGAGTATGGCGGCGACGATCCGAAACGATTGTTGCCGGCCGGGGATTACAATGCGGAGTTAACGTTCGGCTCGAACAAAGTGAAACAAAGTTTCCACGTTGATTTGGCCGAAGGGATTACGCCCAGATAATCAGCCCGCGATCGCGTGTCTTCGGCAAACGCCGGAGAGCAGTTCCCCAAGCGCATCGAGAACGCGATTCACAGATGCGCGTACGTTGTCGATGTTTCGATTGTCGATCTTCGCGCTCAGCATTTCGCGCTCGGCCGCGGAATGTTCTTTGTCAGCATCGATGTGGACCGAGAAATATTCATAACCCTTCGGATCGTTGAAGCCGTAATGCTTTTTCAATCCGTCGACCTTCGATTCACAGATCGCCGGTATTTGAGATTCGTAAGCATAAAGTGCGGCCAAACCTTCCGTCGTCGATTCGTTGCTGCAAACCGAGCGAAACGTTTCGATCAGGTTTTTCGTCTCAGGCTGTTTGTCGGTCTTCGCAAGATCGATATCGTTTGCGCCAAGCGCGTCTGCGAATTGTTTCCAAAGCTCGGGATGATTTGGCGAGCCGGCTTCTTCATCGATCAAATTGGAAAGAATTTGTTTCCGAATCGGCTGATCGTCGCACTTCGAATGCACGGCCGAGAGATACGTGGGAAACGCGGCGACGTGATGATAGTACTGCTTCGCGTAATCAGTCAGCGCCTCTTTGGTCAATTCTCCGCGCGCCCACGCGAGATAGAATGGATGCTTTAAGAGATGTTTCTCCGCGATGTCCTGGTCGATCTGGTCGAGATATTTAATCATAGAATCCTTTCCGAGCTGTTTATAAACACAGACTGATACTTCGCCAACTGCTAATCGGGTTTGCTTCGGGCATCGAGCAAGAATTTCGTGACCACTTCGGCGAACTCCCGCGGCACCGTGTCCATCGCATTATGCTCCTGACCTTCGAAGACCGTCAGGCTCCGATTCGGCAAGGTAGCCATCAGCAATTCGACGGCGCGCGTGAGGTCGGGCGACGCCGTTTTACTACCGGTGAGAAGCAGGGTCGGGACTTTTAACGCACTCGCCCGCTTGGCGTCGAAACGATACTCGTCGAGTGCGCGAATCTCGCGAATCTGTTTTTCAACACCGGCCACTCGCGCCGGCCAGGAGGGCCGAGCTTTCATTGCGGCAATCTCGCCCGGCGAGATCATAACGATCTCCTGCAGGAAAGTGACCAACGCCTGCTCGCGCTGGCCCCCTTTGATCATGTTCTCCATCTTTGTCGCGACCGCGCCGTGGTTGCGGTCCTGCAACGGCGGTTCGTAGAGCACGAGCCTGGAAATCTTGTCGCTAAGGAATGCCGCTTCCAGAGCGCACACTCCACCGATAGAATGGCCCAGCACGAATACGGGGCCTGGACGGGAGTTAACTATGGCGACCACATCTTCGGCTCCCTGTTGCAAGGTATAATCGGGGGAATCGCCACTTTTCCCGTGGCCACGACGGTCCATCGCGCACACCGTGAAATTTGGAGAGAGAAGCGGAAACAAAGGCCTCCAGCGGGTGCGATCGCCAGTCCCTCCATGAACAATGACGAGATTCGGACCCGAGCCGGCGCATTCCGTGGCAATGGGAGTGCCATCCTTTGACGCGATACGAACGATCGATGTTTCGGATTGGGCTGATAATTCAGCGTGGCCTCTAGGGATGATAATGAGAACGGCAGCGGTGACTCCGAGAAAATCGAAAATTCTCACTGTTCTCTCAGGCCGATTTCAAAATGTGTTTGATGCCGCGGATGGGGATGACGACCCAGTCTGGGCGGTTGTTGAGCTCGTAGCCGATTTCGTAAACGGCTTTGTCGAGGAGGTAGGCTTCAAGAAGAATCTGGAGGTCGTCCGAATTTTGCGGAACAAAGGTCGAGTCGGCGGTGGTCTGCAAGTATTTTTGAAGAAAGACGCTGCTCATTTGTCGATACCAAATGTCGGCCCAGTGTTCGAGAAACGGGACGTCTTCGCTTCGCATGGCTGGTTGCCAAAGAGCGCTGTAAGCCGCGTATTGAAACGAGCGCATCATTCCGGCGACATCGCGCAGCGCCGAGCGCTTGAGTTTACGCTCGCTCAAAGGCCGCGCCGGTTCGCCTTCGAAATCGAGAATGACGAAATCCTTTCCGGTAGAAAGGACCTGGCCGAGATGATAGTCGCCGTGGATGCGGATTTTCGCAGCATTAGTCTTCCGGTCGAGGAGACGTTTTTCGCGGGCGAGAATTTCCTTTTCAGTCCCGAGCACTTCCTTTGCTTCGCTGCGAAGATGTTCGGGCACATCGGGCAATTTCTTCTTTAGGGAATCGAAGTTGCGGCGCAAAAGAGCGCGCATGCTCTGATAAACCGAACGTTGGGCCATGGCGTTGAACGGCTCTGGTGCGAACAACGGCTCGTCCTTCACGGACGCGAGCGCGAGATGCAATTCGCCCGAGCGTTGGGCGAGCAGCTTCGCTTTTTCGGCATAAACGCCGCCGACAAGTTCGTCCACGAGGGCGGCCGCCGGCGCGGTTTCATTTTGCAACTCGGCTTTGCGACAAAGCACGCGTTCGTAATAACGGCCGACATGATCGAGTGTCATCGTCCAGGCGTCGGCTTCGCTCGAGATCGCGTCCTGCAACAAACAAACAACAGTGGGCTGCGATTTGGTGCGGCGATATTCAATCGCGCCGCCAAACGCGGGCACATTTCCGAATTGAGCACGCTCCGTGAGAAAACGTGTGACCTCAACGTCCGGGTTAACGCCGTCCTCGAGTTTCCGGTAAAGTTTAAGGAAGAATTTGTCGGCAAACAGCATCGAAGAGTTGCTCTGTTCGCCGCTAATCATGGTTGAAGGCGGCGCAGTCGAGATCTTGCCAATGCGCGGACTGACTACGCCGACGAGTTTCCCATTGCGTCCGCTGGCGTGTTGTCGATCTAACATGAGGCGAAACAGTTCTTCTCGGAAAGCGCTGTCCCAAACTGCGTCGAACAGAATCGAACCCTCGTCGAAGTGGGCAATGACCGCATGCGGCGTGGATTGCAAAATGGTGCGCGCTTTGTCGCCGGACGCGATCTTGACCGGCAACGCATAGTTTTCAGTCGGACCGTCGAGATAGCTTACTTCGACAAACCAGAATTGCGCAGCGTTTGGTTCCGAAGAAATCGTGGACCGTTCCAGGACTCGCATTTGGCGAAGCGAGCGGGCTTTGGCGCCGAACCATCGGCAAGTCGCGATGTATTCAGGCAAAACTTCGCCTTCGATGCGCGCGCGTTCGCCGTCGTCAAGCAACGATTGCAATTCGGCACGTGTGGCTAGGGTCGGGATGACGCGCTTTTTCTCCAAACGGCGCCGTTCAGTTTGCGGCTGGAGGGTGAACCAGTAATGCGAATGCGGGCTGAGGGTCAGGACGTAAGCGGACTTTTTGATCGTTGGAAATGGGTTGCGGCTGAAAACTTCAATCGGAACTGAGCCGACAAAATGGGCCAGATCGAGCTCAACTGACTGCGCAAAGCGGGAAAGATTTACCACCACGAGCACGGTTTCGTCTTGATAACGCCGGATGAACGCCAGGACCTTGGGGTTGTCCGGAAAAAGAAATTCGAGGGTCCCGCGCGAAAATGCTTTGAAGTTTTTCCGCATGGCGATCACGCGTCGCGTCCACCAAAGCAGCGACGACAAATTCTTCTGCTGATTTTCAACGTTGACCGCCTCGTAGTGGTACTCGGGATCGATGATGACGGGAAGATGGAGTTGCTGCGGGTTGGCTTTGGAAAACCCGGCATTGCGATCGGGACTCCATTGCATCGGGGTGCGGCAACCGTTGCGGTCGCCAAGATAGATATTATCGCCCATGCCGATTTCGTCGCCGTAGTAAATGATCGGCGTCCCGGGCATGGAAAAGAGCATGGTATTGAGGAGCTCCATTTTGCGGCGGCTGTTGGCGAGCAACGGCGCCAGCCGGCGACGAATGCCTAGATTGATGCGCGCGTGCGGATCGTTGGCGTAAACACGCCACATGTAATCGCGCTCCTCGTCGGTCACCATTTCAAGCGTAAGCTCGTCGTGATTGCGCAAGAACATCGCCCACTGACAATTTTCCGGGACCGGCGGCGTTTGATCGAGGATGTCGATGATCGGAAACCGATCCTCCATTTGCAACGCCATGAACATGCGCGGCATGAGCGGGAAGTGAAAACTCATGTGCGATTCGTCGCCGCTGCCAAAATAGGCGACCGCGTCCTCGGGCCATTGATTTGCTTCCGCAAGTAACATCCGGCCCGGGAATTTTTGATCGACGTGCGCGCGCAGCTTTTTCAGGTAGGTGTGCGTCTCGGGCAAATTTTCGCAGTTCGTGCCTTCGCGCTCGTAAAGATAAGGCACTGCATCGAGCCGGAGGCCGTCCACGCCCATGCCCAGCCAGAAATCGCAAACCTTCTCGACCGCGTCATGGACGGCGGGATTTTCGAAGTTCAGATCCGGCTGATGTGAATAGAAGCGGTGCCAGTAATAAGCCTTGGCCAGCGGGTCCCACGACCAGTTTGAGCTTTCGAAATCCTTAAAAATGATCCGCGCCTCGTTGTATTTTTCCGGCGTGTCGCTCCAAACGTAAAACTCGCGCTCAGGAGAGCCGGTCGACGCCCTCCGCGATTTTTGGAACCACGGATTTTGGTCGGAAGTGTGATTGATGACCAACTCAGTGATGACGCGCAATCCGCGCCTGTGGGCCTCGGCCAGAAAGGCACGGAAGTCGTCGAGCGTTCCGTAGTTCGGATTGACGTCGAAATAATCGGCGATGTCGTAGCCGTCGTCCTTGAGTGGCGAAGGATAAAACGGCAAGAGCCAGATCGCGGTGATGCCAAGTTCCTGGAGGTAATCGAGCTTCTCGATCAAGCCGCGGAAATCGCCGACGCCATCTCCGTCGCTGTCCGCGAAAGTTTTGACATGCAGCTCATAGATGACCGCGTCCTTGTACCAAAGCGGATCGGGTTCTTTAGCTGTCGCCGGCATGCAACTAACCTTTGCCGCACAAAACGCGCCGCGCAATCATAGGCTTCGTACGGAGCAAAGATTGACATCGACCTCCGACCAAGACAAAAGCGGCCACGGTTGCCGTGGCCGCTTTCAAAGCAAACGATGGCGACGCTTAGCCTTTAATCTTATTGACCTGCGACGCCACACATTGCCATGTTCCGCCGCGCATCATCCAGGTGTCGGTAAACAGGAAAGTGCGGTCGAACGCTTTGCCGTCTTTGCCGGTCCCGACTTCGCGGGCCCGACCGGTCACGACTGCGACGTTTGATCCAAACATCTTGACGTTCAGTTTTTCATTCTTGGCGGACTTATAGGTGTCTTTGTCTTTTTTAAGTTCACCGATCAGATCTGATCGGTCTATGAATTTGCTTTTCGAGGAGACGCCGACGAAGTCCGCGGCGATGAATCCTTCGATCGAGGCTGCATCATGTTTAGCAACTGCAGCTTCCCAGGCATTCTCCATGTCCTTGACGCTCATGTTCTTTGCGGCGGCCTTCGGTGCGGCGGCGGTGGCAGGTTTCGCTGCGGCCGGCTTTGCTGCTGTCGGCGCTTCTTTTTTCTGACCGCCGGAAGCTGAGGCCGGAGCTGCGGAGGTTGGTTCTTCTTTCTTTTGAGCGCTTATGACTGGAGCAGTCGTCGCCTCGGGCGTCGATTCAACAGTGGCCGATGCCTTTTCTTCCGTCGCGGGCGCGGTCGTTTCGGCTGGGGACGCGGATTCTTCCTGTGCGATGGCGACGGCGGCAACAAATGCCGATGCAAATAAGGAGATGATGATTTTCATGTGAGTTTAAGTTGGATGAACGCAGCGTTTTACAAGAGTGCGTTGCGGGCGAGATCGTATTCAGATGGCTAGGTGCCGGTCAAGGCTTATCACCGCCTGCGGCGCGGCGGATAATGTTGGACGCACCTAGCCGAAGGAATTAAAGCTTGAGCGTGTCTTCAGCAGCTGATTCCGAGTTGCAAAGCGCGTCGTCCTCGGACGACGAAGCAGCGCCGCCGCAGAAATCTTTGGTGCGCGCGGTTGAGAATGAGCCCGGGGTGCCGAGCGATGTCGATCTTATGCTGGGGATTCAGGGCGGCGAGGCAGACGCGCTTTCTCAACTTTATGATCGTTACAACGGAATCATTAAGGCTCTGATCTTGCGGATCGTTCATAATGACACTGACGCCGACGATCTGCTCCAGGAGGTTTTCATGGAAATTTGGAACCAGGCGAAGAATTTTTCGGCGCAGAAAGGCAAGCCGCTCGGGTGGATTGTAACCCTAACTCGCCGGCGGGCCATTGATGCTTTGCGAAAAAAACAGGCTTATTCGCGTGCGGAAGAGCGTCTCAAGGCGGAGCCCGAGCAGCAGCCGCTAGCCTGGGTGCAAAACGCAACGGCAGAGGATATTAGGTTCGCCGACACGCGCGCTTTGATGGCCAAAGTGATAAGTTCGTTACCGGAAGCCCAACAGCAGGTGATCGAACTCGCATTTTTTCAGGGGATGAGCCAGCGCGAAATCGCGGCTAATACGAATATACCATTAGGCACGGTGAAGACCCGCCTCGAATTAGGCTTGAAAAAGATATACGACAGTTTGAAGGAGTTGAAAGATGAGCTTTGAGGAATTTCAAAATTGCGCGCGGCTCTACGTCATCGGTGCGCTCGAGCCGGAAGAGCTGTCGGATTTTGAAGCTGCGCGCAAACAATACGGTGCGGCGGCCGAGGACTTCATCAATCAGTGCTACAGCCTGCATGAAGCGTTCGCTCTGAGTCTAAAGCCGGCCAAGGCTTCGAACGCGATCAAGGAACGCTTGATGGCCATGGTGCGCGAGCGCAGCCAGGATCAATCGGGTTCCGACAGCAAATAGCAAATCGCGCTATCCGGTCTGCATCTCTCGCAGAATAAATTCCTGCAGGAAACCGTAAAAGTTAACCTGAAACAGGGCGAGATCGCGGCGCGAACCAATTGGGGAACGGTCATGATCGTTCAATTCGACGTCTGAAAACTTATATTTAGCGGCGATTACCAGTCGCGCCTGATTGAGGGCGTTCAGCCAGGCATCGGCGTGCTCGAACGGAATAATCAGAGTGCTATTGCGTAACGATTTTTCGTTGCCGTTTAGTTGCACGAGATCTTCCGCAACGGTTTCAGTCGCGCTTCGGAAAAGGCGTCGCAGTTCCGGTTCGACGTAACTTTTCCACTCCGCGCAAATTTCTTTTTCCGCCGAAGGTCGGCTGAACAAACGTGCCTCGGCTTCCGTTTCACCCTGAGGATTGGTGCTGGCCGGGATTTGCCGCAGCAGCTCAGCCAGAAAAGGATCGAGATCGGAAACTTGCAACGCCTCACCCTTGCGGCAAATCTCCATATCAAACGACCTTCTCCAGCGTCGCAAGCAGGAGATGAGTGTGGAGTTGCTGCACGTAAAATTCGGCGCGTTCGCGCACCCCGCACCACAAGATCGATCGCCCCTTGTGATGCACTTCCAGCATGTGGCGTTCGGCTTTTTCTCGCGGGTAACCAAACACTCGTTGAAAGACCATCGTTACGTAGGTCATCAGATTCACCGGATCATTGTGCACGACGACTTGCCATGGGA
>Ga0210408_10006211_pt1 | contig 10361 bp, 9 predicted proteins | sample IncBWH4MmetaG_FD_155471 | JGI IMG/M metagenome (GOLD analysis project Ga0210408, IMG submission 155471) | Forest soil microbial communities from Barre Woods Harvard Forest LTER site, Petersham, Massachusetts, United States - Inc-BW-H-4-M | ecosystem: Environmental > Terrestrial > Soil >...
TTTGCCGCCGCGAGCCCCCCAGCAGCCCTATCCCGGCGAAAACCAACGAGCCGAAAGTGCTCAGCGCGACAATCAGCAGCAGCGAGCCGCGGATCGGCACCTCGAATACCCAGTGCGCAAAGCCAAGCAAAAGCGGCAGCTCCCCGAGCAGGAACAGCGCTCGCACCAGCACGAATGAGAGCAGGAAGTGAGTGTGCGACATTGGCGTGGCGGCCAGGCGCTTGATCAGCTTCCGCACCCGCATCTCGACCACGACAAAGCCGACGCCCCAAAGGCCGCTGGACATCAGGTTGAATCCCAGCAGGCCGGGGATGAGGAAATCGATGTAGCGCGAGCCAGGCTCGGTCACCAATTGGTCCTTCACCGACGTTGCCTCGATGCGTCCAGCGGCGCGCTGCAACGCATTGTCCACCACGGCGCGGGCGAGACGGCTTTCAGGCCGTGTCGGATCAAATTGATAGGTTAGCGGCTGGCCGGCAGCGACCACGAGCGAGACTTTGCCCGCGCGCAAAGCCTGCCGCGCCTCCTGTGCGTTGAGCCACTTAACGTGCACCGAGATGTTCGTGGCCAGCGCATCACGCCAGGCTTCGGCGCCAGGCGAAGCTTCCACCGCCACTTCGATGGGCTCGGGCGGTCGATTGCGGAAGGCGATTCCCAGCGCCAAGGCCAGCAGCAGCGGGAAGCCGTAAGTCCAGAATACCGCGGCGGGCTCGCGCACGAAAATACGCCAGCGCATCAGGGTCAGTTGTCCCAAAGGATGCTGGCGCGCGGTGGTGCGTTTCAGTTGAGTCATCCTAGTCTCGCAGTTGCCGGCCGGTCAGGTTGACGAACACGTCTTCGAGCGTCGCGTGGTGCGTCGAAAGGCCCGTCAACGTGCGTCCCGTCTGCTGGAGGTGGGCGACCAGCAGCGGCAGAGTTTTGTGCAACTGCTCGACCGTCAGCGAAAGCCCGTCGCTGCGGCCTTTAACCGCGTGCACCCCCGGCAAAGCTCGCACGCTGCTCTCTTCCACTGGCTGGTCACAGGTGAACTCGACCACCTCGGTGCCGCCCAATGATTGGATGAGCTCGCGGGGCGTGCCCAGCGTGATGACCTTGCCCCGATCGATGATAGCCACACGATCACAGAGGCGCTGCGCTTCATCCATATAATGCGTCGTCAGCAAGACCGTCCGTCCATCGGACTTGAATCCCTCAATCAATCCCCAGAGCTGTCGGCGAGACTGCGGGTCCAGCCCGCTGGTGGGCTCGTCCAGAAACAGGACCTCCGGGTCTCCGACGAGCGCGCAGGCGACCGCCAGGCGCTGCTTCTGGCCACCCGATAATTTTGAGTACCAGGCCCGGCGTTTGTCGGTGAGAGAAACCAACTCGAGTAGCTCATCCACCTCCGGGCCGGCGGCATAGAACGAGCGAAAAAGCCGCAGCGTTTCCTCAACCGTGAGCTTGTCCGCCAGGTTGGTTTCCTGCAATGAAATGCCCAGCCGCTGCCGCAGCCAATCCGCATCGGTCTGCCAGGTGCGCCCGAGGAGCTCGACCGCTCCCGCCGTGGGCTGAAGCAAGCCTTCGAGGATCTCCACCGTGGTCGTTTTTCCGGCGCCGTTCGGACCCAGCAACCCGAAGCACTCACCCATCTGGACCTCCAGCTCGAGCCCGTTCACCGCGCGCACCTCGCCATAGTCCTTGACCAGGGCGCGGCACCGGATTGCGGGCGTGGTTTCCATGATGGCCCACTTGGTAGGTGGAAAAGTGTCAATTGACAAGGAACAACGGAACAACGGTGGAGGCAGTGCCAACTGTGCCAACGTTACGGCGGCCCACATGAGTCAATACGCCTTCGAAAGCCAAAAAGACCTTTTCCGCACGAGGTGCACTTCTTCATAGAATCTGCGCCAGTCCTCTTTGCGTTGGTCGAAGCGCACAAGATTCGTGGCCCACACCAACGCAAGCGTCATTTTGGACGAGCGCCGTCGTCGGACCGTTCGCTGACGAGTTGTTCTGTTTATATGGAACCGGCACTGCGCGGGGACTTGTTTGGCCGTCCAGTACCGAGCGGCATTGAGGTTGCTGTTTAGCTTTTAAGCCGTGCGAATGCCGGCTAATATGTCGCTGACGGAGACCCCCCCGTCCACGAATGTCGCACTTTGAATTTATGAACAAGAGAAACATCATCCGAATCGTCTGCCTGGCGGGCTGTGTCGCCGCTTGGCCTGTCATTGGCAGAGACAAACCTGAAAAAGGCGGGCCGGGCCACAAATGGGAATCCGAGGGTCGCCAGGAGCACAAATCTCTCGACGCCGATAAGCGTGAGGAACCCCGTCAGGAGCGGCGGGGGGAGCGGCGAGGCGCCTTCACGGACGAAGAACGCCAGACCATTCAAGGGTATGCCCAACGTTACAACGCTTTGCCCGGCAAACACGAACGGCGCTTGCCGCCGGGTCTGGCCAAAAAGCTTGCCCGCGGCGGCCGCTTGGCACCCGGTTGGGAAAAGAAATGCGTGGTGGGCCAGGCGGTGCCCGCCGAAGTGTATGCGGAATGCCATCCGCTCCCGAGCGAGTTGGTGGTCAAACTGCCGCCTCCTCCCGAACCGGCGCTGACGGTTACCGTCGCCGTTGAAGGCAAAGTCCTCCGGTTGCTCAAGGCCACGCACGAGATCCTGGATGTGTTCGACGTGCAGGTGAAGCTCTGAAACGATGCAGGCCAAACCCGGCAAGCGCGTGCCGCCGCAGGTTCCGGCCGGTTCTTATTGGCGTCCTGTTTGCAGAACAGGTTGCTTGCCGGCAAAATAATGGTGTGACATCTGAATCAGAGCCATTGCCGCCTCCAAATCTTCTTCATTGTTCACAATCGACGTGACGTATCCGGCTTCCGGCGCCCAGCGGTGCGGGCGGGCTTTGCCTTCGGCAAGCACTCGCTCCTGCTCACCTTTCGGCAAGCGAATGTCGCAGTGCCCGTGACCATGGATGTGCATGAACATGGTTCGACCCACAAAAAACGCATCTTCGTGGATTCCCGCATTCGTTCGCTCGGTCACACCGGGTAAGTTGAGAATTTTTTGGCGTAATTCCTGATGAAGCTCTTCTGGAGATTTCATAACTGTTCCTTTCTTTACCGTGAGGGACAAGGGTTGTTGAACGGCGGCTTTAACGGTCAGAGCGCCGTTCGGATTCGCGCTCTTTGGCCGGCTGGTTGTGCCAGGCAAAGCCGTAGAGCACAGCGAGAACAGTGGTGACAAGTATCATGAGCATAAAACTCCTTTCGTGGTCATTACCTTTTATCGGTCTCGGTTCGGTTTGAACTGCGCTACCTGTGTTTCCCCTTCCCACCCCCCACCGAGCGCCTTGTAAAGGCGCACGAGGTTTTGATCCGTGGTGCGCTCGCTGCGGGCAAGGTCATCTTGAACGGCAAGCAGTGAACCCTGCGTTTCCAAAACGTTCAAAAAATCCACCAGCCCGCTGCGATACCGTTGGTCCGCCAGTTCCACCGCCCGGCGGTTGGCGGCCTCGGATTGAATGAGCGCCTGATGGTGTTCCTGTTCCTTACCACAGGCCACCAGGGCATTCTCGACTTCCTCGAGTGAAGTCAAAACCGTTTGTTCATAGCGAATCAGCGACTGTTCCTGGCGCGCATTCTGGACTTTGATATTCTGGCGAATGCGCCCGGCGGCAAAAACCGGCCAACGCAGGCTCGGCCCAATCGACCAGAACCGGCTGCCCGCGTCGAAGAAGTCGCTGGCGTTCAAACTCTGTAACCCAGCCGCTCCGGTCAGGAAGAAACGCGGGAACAGATCGGCGGTAGCAACACCGACGCGGGCGGTGGCCGCAGCCACTTCCCGTTCGGCCTGGCGAATGTCAGGCCGGCGCCGCAGCAAATCAGAAGGGAGCCCCAGCGGAATCCCTGGCGTGGCCGGCGGGATGGGAGAAGGCGCGACAAGCTGTGCCTCGAGCTCGGCCGGCCCTTTGCCGGTAATGACGCTCAACCGATGGATTGAGCGCTGGACATCCTGCTCGAGCAGCGGGATTAGCGACCGAGTGTTCGCCACCTGCGCTTCCGCACGCGCGGTGTCCAGCTCACTGGCCAGCCCGGCGGTAAACTGATCGCGGGTCAGCGCAAACGTTTGTTCCTGGAGGCGCAAGTTGTCGCGCGCCACCGCCAGTTGCTTTTGGAGCCCTCGCAAATCGAGATAATCCAGCCCCACCTCGGCCAGGACCGTAATGAGAACTCCGCGGGCGGATTCCGCCGTTGCACCGAGCTCGGCCTGCGAGGCTTCGAGAGCCCGGCGGTTGCCCCCGAAGATGTCGAGCTCCCAGTTCATGTCGAAACCCGAATTGAAAAGATTTCCCTCCGGCGGCTGCCCGGCGGCGTGGGCGAGAAAGCCATTGGGGGTGTTTTGACTCACACGCGCGCGCGAGTAATCTCCGCTTGCATCCAGAGAAGGGAACAGAGCAGCACGGGTCACGCCCCGCTGCGCGCGGGCTTCGCGCACGCGGGCCTGGGCCAGGCGCACATCGTGGTTGGCGGTGGCGGCTTCCCGGATGAGGGTGTCGAGTTGAGGATCGTTGAAGACTCGCCACCATTGGGCAAGGCCTTCCGCCGGCCGATTGGTCGCGGTCGCCATCCGTTCATCGTAGGCCGGCGGCACCGAAGCCTGCGGCGGGCGATAGTCAGGCCCGGCCTTGCAGCCGCCAAGCAGTACGGCAAATGCGGCAATGACCAAGGGGACCCATCCGAGCCTTTGAACAGAAGCAAACGAAGCAGCTCCACCACGGGGCGGAGATCCCACCGCATCACCGCCAGCCGAGCCGGGCCGTGCCTCAAATAAACGCGCGGCCTGATTGGTTTGCCTCTTCGTTTCCTCCGTTATCTTCGGTGTAACATTCATACCAGGTTTCAGTTTTCACCGGGCCGCGACTGTCTGGACCGGAGGCGCCTCAATAAACACGTCCATCTGCTGGCCCACGAACAGCGGCAACGCGTCATTTTCCACCCGGTAAATGACCTGGAGCACGCGGGTGTCAACTCGCTCGGTGCTGTCACCGGTGAGCGACTTCTTGGGGAGTACGAACGGTTCGAACCGCACGAAACTCACCGGTGTTTTTAAGGCGGCGTTGCCCCGGACGGTGGCGATGGCTTTGGCCGTCGGGCTCACCCGCCACGCCTCGTGCTCGTCCACATCCACGCGGATATTCAGCGGTTTGAGTTGTCCGAGCATGATCAATGGGGTCGCCGTCACTCCGGCCGGAGCATATTCGCCCACGTGAATCTTCACCTGCAGGACCTCCCCATCGATGGGTGCCCGCACGGTGCTCCGTTCGATTTGGGTTTCCACGCTCTTGACCTGGGCGGCCGCAGCCGTGACCTGGGCCCTGGCAGCCTCAAGCCTGGCCTGCGCTTCTTCGGCTGCATATCGACGCTTCGCTAATTCTTCGGAACTGATCGCTCGCTTGTCGGAAAGCGTTTCGGCGAAATCAAGCTGCTGCTTCGCGTCATCCAGCAGGGCGGAATCCACTTTCACTTGCGCCTCGGCCACACCCAGGTCGGCCTGACGTGAAGCAAGGTCGGCCCGGAGTTGACGATCATCGAGTTTGAGGAGAGGCTCCCGGCATTTCACAACCTGGCCCACGACCACAGGGACCTCGGTCACCACCTCTGACAACGGGGTTCCGATCGAGATGTTCTCGCTGCTGGACTCGACCAACCCCTCCCCGGCAACCGCATGCGCATAGGGTGAGACCGGCGGCGGCGACGGCGGCAGGCTGGGCTCGTGCCTGGGTTGGGATTGAACTACTGAAATAATGCCGAAGGTCAGCGCTCCCAAGGCAAGGAGCGGAAGAAAGGTTTTTTTCATAAATTTTGGAACTAAGGCAACTTGGTTTTTGTTGGTAATTCGCTTTCGCTAAGCCCGGGCCCTCTCGCCTTCCGGGACAAAATTATCCGCCTCAGGCCGTGACTCCGTTCTGACGATTTGCCCATCGTCCATGTGCGCGATGGCGTCGGCATAGTGGAACACCCGGTTGTCGTGAGTGACGACAATTACTGCGCGCTCGGGATGCACCGCGTTTTCCGCCAGGAGTTGCATGACGGCTTCTCCCGAGGCGTGGTCCAGCGAAGCGGTCGGCTCGTCGCACACGATCAGGCGCGGTTCGTGGACTAATGCCCGGGCCAGGGTGACCCGCTGTTGCTGGCCGCCGGAGAGCTTGGCCGGCAACGCGTCCACACGGTGTTCCAGGCCCAGTTTGACCAGCAGCGCCTTCGAACGCTCCACCGCTTTCGTGCGCGATAACCCGGCGGCCAGCAACGGCACCGCCGCGTTTTCGGCCGCCGTCAATGCCGGCAGCAGGTTGAACTGCTGATAAACGAACCCGAGATTTTGCCGGCGAAAACGGATGCGTTGCCGCGGCGTGAGCGCTTCGAGGTCCTGCCCAAACAGCTCGACCTGGCCCGCGTTCTTGTCCAGGAGGCCGGCGATAACAGAAATCAAAGTGGTTTTCCCGCACCCGCTCGGTCCAACCAGGAACGTGAGCTCTCCCTGGATCGCTTCGAAATCCACGCCCCGCAGGACTTCAATGGCCGCCTCGCCTTCACCAAAGCGCTTCCGAACCGCGCGGCAGGATACGGCAGGCACGCGGACATTCCTGTCGGCAGCAGGTTCGGACCCGGACTGAGCAAGTGGAGCAGGCGAAATGGACGGGTAACCGGAAGTTGCGGCGGACAGGAAAGTCCGCGCGCCGGCGCCAGTGTTGAGCTTTGCCTCGTCAGTAGTTAGCGTGTTGTTCATAATCAACTCCGAAAAACGATCGCGGGTTCAAGGACCAGCACCCGCCGCAGGCTTAAGATGCTGGCCAGGATGACCACGAAGGAAATGCAGCCGCCGGTCAACGCTACGCTTTGCCACATCAGGATAATTCCGCGCGTCGCCTCCTTGTGCCCGAAGAAGTTAAAGAACTCCGCCCCCATCCCGGTCCCCAGCGAGAAACCGATGAGCCCCACCGTAGCGGCTTGCAACAGGACCATGCCGACCAGGCGCCAATTGGTGACACCAATCGCCTTGAGCGCGCCAAACTGCCTGAGATTCTCGAGCGTGAACAGGTAGAAGGTCTGGCCGGCAACTACCGCTCCGACGATGAGCGCAATGGCAATCGTGATGCCGAAGTTCACCGGGATGCCGGTGTTCTTTAAGTAATATCGGACGCAGTCCCATTGGAATTGCCCGCTCGTGCGCGCCCGCAAGCCGGTCTGACGCTCGAGTCGGCCGCACAATTCCTTCGCGTCAACGCCGGGCCGGGGCTTGACCAGGACATACGAAAGCTCGGTGCGTTCGTGCCCAAGAAAGTTCACCGCCAGGCTGTAGCGGGCATGCAACACTGGCCAACTTACGAACGGCGCCGAGGCATCCGAGATGCCGACGATGGTCACCTTGTGGTCGTTCAATTCGAGGGTGCGACCAAGCTGAAGCGGCTCGCCCGGAAAAAGCAGCAGGTACCCCGCCTTGTCGAGCACCACCGAGTCCGGCTCCCGCAGACGTTCCCAAGACCCGAGCAGCATCTTGTGCGGAACACCCGTGAGCGTGGCATCGTCCACACCCAGGCAAAATGTCACAGCGAACTTACCCGCGAGCGTTCGGGCGACCGGGCTGCCCTTGTACAGCTTCACCGCCCACTGCACTCCGTCCACACCGCGAACCCGATTCAAGTCGGTATCTTTGAGCGCCTTGGTTTGCTCGAAGTATTCCGTGTTCCGATCCATTACCCAGATCTCAGCATCCGTCACGTCGCGGATCTGGCTACCGGTGCGTTTGAGAATGCCGGCGAAAATGGAGGTCTGGTTTTCGAGCAGGAAAGTAGAGAAAGCGATGGCGAAGATTAGCGCGAGATACTTGGCGCGGTCCCCGGTCAACATTTTAAGGGCGATGAAGTTCATGGTTGTGCGGTCAAACAATGACTATAAGTCACTACAGCTTCAAAAAAAAGAGGCGTTAGTTTTTTAACCAGGTTGCCTCCGGAAACAGTTCCTTCTTAATGCGCCGGTCCACCGCGTCGTAATCCCACTCGCTGGACAATGGTTTCCAACCCAACCCATCCAGGAACACACTTACATTCTGGCAGAGGGCTTGCAGGGGGTCATCGATTCCGGCCATCATAAGCGCGTGAGGATTCCGGCCCATGATATGACTGCCCACTGCGGCGGAGGCGATGCCGAAGACAATTTGTTCGGAAGGCATTTTGCCCGGAGGAAGGTCACCCTGCTGCAGCCCCTCGGTCACCAACCGATGCATCACGCGAAAACACCGTCCACCCTGCATGGCGTATTGGTGCTGGCGGACCTCATCCGCTTTCTCCCAAAAGGACAGCGATTTCAGCATCATTTCCACATTGTAGTAGTCAGGATAGACTTTGGCGAAATGGCAGCAGGCAAAGCCGATGGCGCGGATCCTTTCCCGGCTGCGTCCCTGGAACGTAAGCGTGCGCTCGAAGAAATCAGCCCGTTCCTTAAGCGCCCGGGTCACAACCGCCAAAGCGATGTCTTCCTTCGTCTTGAAGTGCAGGTAAAGCGTTCCCTTCGAATACTCCACGGCCTCGGCCAGGTGATCCAGGTTAAGATTCTGAAAGCCGTCACGCAAAAGCAGACGCTGAGCATGGTCCAGGATCAGCTCCTCTCGAGCCGCCCTTTCCCGGTCTTTACGTGTCTGAACGACGCTCACGGCCACACGCTCCTACAACGATGACTCGAAGTCAACAACTTTCTTAAAGTTTTTTAATGCCCCAGTGAAAACCGGCCCGGGAGTTGCGCCCGGGGACGCAGCACCTTACACGCATCCGCATGTCACACTGCTTCGTCAGCGCCAGCCCCAGCGGGCCGCTGGGGCTGAAGGACTCACCGTTATACGCGCCAGCGATTTCCGACGCAAGCCGCCCAGACTCGCGGTTTCTTAATAAAAAGTCGTTTCCACTAAGAAGCCAAGCTCGCGTCCGTACAGTAGATTTTCTCCATGATCAAATTTGGTCATCAATCGCCCGGCGCGGCCGCGCCGGCCTGGCCTCTCATGCCCGCGGTCGCTGCCTTCACAAGGTCCGGTGATCAATCGTTGGTGAGCGGTGGCGCGCTTCCTGGTCTGTGGTCCTGTAGTCTGTGGTCCCGTAGTCCTGTCGCCGTGGTTCGTGGTCCCGTCCACCCCGTCTGTTGCACCAGATTGCACTAGATTGCACTGATTTCGCAGGCCCCCCCTCTGGTTTCAGTAATCTTTAGCCGGAGGACGGACCGTGTTCTTTGACATCTTAATTCCTTAAACCCACGCGACGCACCCGCGCCGTTCCGGTGTCCCTGCCCGGCATTCCCCAGCCGCGGCAGGGACGCCCGCCGGAGCGTAGCGCAGACCTTCAGTCTGCCGTATCGCAGATTTCCAATCTGCTCGCCTGACCACATCACGCGAGTTCCGAGTCTCGGACACGCCAGACCCCACTGCGGTCTGCCGACTGAAAGTCGGCGATACAGCAGATTTGGAAATCTGCGCTACGTGTCCGCTACCAGCCAGAGCTCGCGACTTCCCTGACACCCGGCCAGCTCCGGCGGGGCGCGATATTCCGCGATGGCAGCGCAAAGCTAAGACTCGCACGTCGTCGTGCCGAACATCGCGCCCCGCTGGCCGCTGGGGCTGGGCACCGGCCAGCCAACCAACATGTGTGTAAGGAGGAGCGGGGACGGGCGCACTCCGGCCCACCATGACCGATTAGAAGTTTACTGTCCCTTCACCAGGCTCCATGTGCGGTCCGGTTCATATCTCGTCATGGCTTTGGCCAGCATCGCCGTCTTTGGGCCGAGGTTCTTTTCATAGATCTTCCCCTGCTGGTTGACGATGAAGCTCATCACGCCCGAGTTGCCCCATTCGGCCGGCCAGGCCGCCAGCGCGAAGCCGCCGATCATGTGCCCATTGATGATGTAATCGTATTTGCCCCCGGGCGCATGTTTGCCCTGCTTAGTCAAAATCTTGAAATAATATCCATGATAAGGCGATGGTTCATCGGTCATGATCCGGGCCTGGCGGCGATATCCCTCCACCCGGGCCGCCGCGATCAGCGGGCCTAACGGACTCTGTTCATCGCCCGCCCGCAACGGCCAATACAACCCATCATGTTTGCCGGGCGTGCTGCGCAGCCGTTGCGCATACTCGAGCACCTCATCTCCGTCCCGGTCCTTCGCGGCGTATTCCCGCTGCGCCTCCAGGTAGGCCCGGCAAACCGACAGCGCCCCAAGTTCGTTCCCCCCAACCCGCCGATTGAGCACCTCCTGCCGGCCCGCTTCGGTGTCGAACCTCCATTGCCCGTCCGCCTTCGCCAGCGGTATCGGAAACGGCCACGCATCCGCGCCCA
>Ga0210408_10006212_pt1 | contig 10359 bp, 9 predicted proteins | sample IncBWH4MmetaG_FD_155471 | JGI IMG/M metagenome (GOLD analysis project Ga0210408, IMG submission 155471) | Forest soil microbial communities from Barre Woods Harvard Forest LTER site, Petersham, Massachusetts, United States - Inc-BW-H-4-M | ecosystem: Environmental > Terrestrial > Soil >...
GCGCAGTTCTTCCGAGGCGGGGCCTACAAGCCGCGCACGTCTCCCTACTCGTTTCAAGGACTAGGTGAAGAAGGCTTGCGCATCATGGCGGAGATCCGCCAGCAGTATGGGATGAAGATTATTACGGAAGCGATTGATAACGAATCACTTGATCTGGTCGAAGAATATGCCGACGTAATTCAAATTGGTGCCCGCAACATGCAGAATTTTTCCCTGCTGAAGCGCGCGGGACGGGCGAAGAAGCCGGTGCTGCTGAAGCGTGGGATGTCGGCAACGCTAGAAGAATTCCTGATGGCCGCCGAGTACATCCTGAGCGAAGGCAATTACAACGTGGCGCTCTGCGAGCGCGGCGTGCGCACCTTTGCCGACCACACCCGCAACACGCTCGACCTGAGCCTGGTGCCTGCGGTGCAGCGGCTCAGCCATCTGCCGATCCTGGTCGATCCCAGCCATGGGACGGGCAAGCGCAACAAAGTCACTCCGCTGTCACGCGCAGCGGTGGCCGTGGGCGCCGACGGATTGATGGTGGAAGTCCATCACCAGCCAGACCAGGCACTCTCGGACGGCCCGCAGTCGCTGTTCCCCGCGCAGTTCGATGAATTGATGGTGCAGGTGCGCCAGATCGCAGCGGTGGTGGGGAGGACTGTGCCGGGGATTGGGGTTAGGGAGACAGCAGATGTCAGTAGAAGTTGAGTCAGGTGGATCGGAGGACTTGCTATGAGAATTTCTCGGCGATCATGGGCTCTCGGGCTTTTCCTTGTGGGTGGTTTAGCGTTAGCTCAGGATTCGCACGGCCGGGATCCAGCCGAGCAGCCAAAGAGTGTTGACAAGAATAACCCCACGTGCAACGACCAGTTAGCAGCTCATACGAACGCCGTGCGAAAGGGACCTGGAACCCGGGCTCCGAAAGTGTTGCATTCGCCCGAACCGAAGTACCCGAAGGGAAAGAAGAAAGAAGGGAGTGTCTTCATGTGCGTGATTGTAGACGAGACTGGTAAGGTAGATGACATCCGTGTATTCCGGGGCCTGGGTCCAGACTACGACGAAAATGCTGCGTCAGCTGTGCGAACTTGGGATTTTGAACCTGCCAGCGCAGATGGAAAACCCGTAAGTGTTCAAATCATGATTGAAGTCAATTTTCGTCGGTAGTGACATCTTTAACTTCCACCGTTTCTTGCTATTCTTGCTTCTTCTGCTTAGCGATAATTTCTTGAAAAAACTCCTCATCCTAATCGTTGTGCTCCCCATCCTGGGCGGTGTGGCGTGGTGGTATTTCCGCGAGGAGCCGCTGCCGGACTACGGTCCCGCCTACCGCGAATACGCTTACGTCTCAAACGGCAAGAGCAATACGGTCAGTGTGATTGACCTGCGCACCTTCGAGCTGGCGAAGACGATTCCGGTGGGCGCGGAGCCGACCGGCATCGCGGCCAACAGCAAGAAGAATGAGATCTATGCGGTCAACACCACCTCCAACAACGTCAGCGTGATTGACGCGGAGAAGAATGCCGTGGTGGCCACGATCGGAGTGCACGGCAAACCCTACTTCATCGACGTTTCGGAGGATGGCAAGCGCGCCTACGTGGCCAACTCTGGCTCGGCCAACGTTTCGGTGATCGATCTGGAGAAGCGGCTGGTGATGGGGAGCGTGCATGTAGGCGCCTCGCCGGGACTGGCGCGGGTTTCGCCCGACGGCGCGACCGTGGTGATCTCGAATCGTGCCGACAACAGCGTTTCGCTGATCGACGCCAAGCTGTTGCGGGTGCGGGCCACTTTGCCGGTGTGCCAGCAGCCGGAGGACATCGCCATCATGCCCGATTCGAGCAAGGCGTTTGTGGCCTGTTCGGAATCGTCGCAGGTGGCGTCGATCGACCTGAAACACGATCACGTGCTGGCACTGCTGGATGTGGGGCGCACGCCGGTGAGTCTCACATTGAAGCCGGACGGCGGAGAGCTGATGGTGTGCGACTTCGATGCCGACAGCGTTTCGATCATCGAAACTGGAAACGACGAAGTGGGCAGCAGCGCGCTGATTGGGGGGCATCCGTCGCGTGGCGTGGTTACGCTCGACAACTCGCGGCTGTATGTGACGAACTTCGGCTCCGACAGCGTTGCGGTCTACGACATCGACCTGGGCAAGCGGATCGCCACCATGCCGGTGGGCAGCCGTCCCGATGGCCTGGCGCTTTCGCAGAACCAGAATTATCTGCTGGTATTGAACACGCAGTCGGGGGACGTGACGGTGATTCAGAAGCGCAGGCCGCGGAAGCTGGAGCCGACGGAGTATTCCCTGCTGACCATGATTCCGGTGGGCATGCAGCCGAACGGGATCGTGGTGAAATCGTTTGTGGTTACGAAGCCGGTGAAGAAAAAGAAGTAGAGTTTGCCCCTTCGACGGCCCCACCCGACAAAATTTGTCATTCCGACTCTGCGCGAAGCGCAGGGGAGGAACCTGCTTATCACAATCCACAGGCAAACAAACAGATTCCTCGTCGCTTTCGCTCCTCGGAATGACAACAGGGTTTTGATGTGCCCCTAGACCGCGGCGGGCTTGGCGCAGAACTGATCGAAGGCGGCTTTCAGGTCGGCGGCGATGGCCGGAGCCTCGCGGGTTTCAATGTCGCGGCGCTGCATCATGTAGACGAGTTGACCGTCGCGCAGAATGCCAATCGAGGGCGACGAAGGTGGATATCCCGTGAAGTAGCCGCGGGCGCGGTCGGTGGCTTCCGTTTCTTGTCCGGCGAAAACCGAGACCGCTTTGTCGGGGCGCGCGGCATTCTGCAGAGCCAGACGGACAGCCGGGCGCATGCGTCCGGCGGCACAGCCGCAGATGGAATTCACCACCACCATGGTCGTACCGGGCTGGGTGAGGACGCGATCCACTTCTTCGGGCGTGCGGAGTTCTGCGATTCCAAGGCGCGTCAGTTCCTCGCGCATGGGGACCACCATAATCTCGGGATACATCGGCATCGGTTAGTCTCCTTCTGTGCTGTGTAGTCATTGTAACGTGTATTCGAGTCTGTCATCTTGAGCGAAGGTGCTGTTCGCCAAGGCGAACGGCAACACAGTCGAAAGATCCCTTTCCCCTGGAGTCCAGCAGCGCCGCATCTGAGTTCCCACAACGACTCGGAGCATCGTGAGAACACCTTGCGGCCTTATCGTGATTCACGCAGACGCGGGGTCTTTCGACTTCACGGCTGCTTCGCATTCGCGAAGCGGCCGTTCCGCTCAAGATGACAGAGTTTAGAAGATACGGCCCGGTTATAGGTTTGCCAGCTGTGTATAGTGAAGGCGTTCCATGGTGCTGCAGGAAAACATCCCGCTCGCTCCGCATACCACCTTCAAGATCGGAGGGCCGACGCGGTATTTTGTCGAGGCCACGAACGTCGGCGATGTTCAAGAAGCCGTAACCTTGGCGCGATCTCGGAATCTCCCTCTGTTCGTTCTTGGCGGCGGCAGCAACCTTGTGGTCTCCGATGCGGGCTGGCCCGGGCTGGTCTTGAAGATTGCGATTCCAGGCATCGAGCAGCGCAGCGGGCATGATGAAAATGGACGCGTCGTGTTCGAGGTGGGCGCCGGGGAGTCCTGGGACCGGTTCGTCTGGCACGCGGTCATGGCGCAATGTGCCGGCGTGGAGTGCCTCAGCGGCATTCCGGGCAGCGTGGGCGGCACGCCGGTGCAAAACGTCGGCGCGTACGGGCAGGAAGTCGCGGAGACGATCGAGTCGGTGCTGGCGCTGGACCTCAAAGATGGACAAGTGCGCGAGCTCTGCCGGGAGGCCTGCGGATTCAACTATCGCTCCAGCATCTTCAATACGACGGAGCGCGAACGCTTCATCATCCTACGAGTGACCTATGCCCTCTTGCCCGGGGGAGAGCCGCGCATCGGGTATGCCGATCTCAAGCGGCACTTCGAGGGCCGCGAAGCCCCGCCGTCGTTGGCTGAAACGCGCGAGGCGGTGCGGCACATTCGAGCGCTGAAAGGCATGCTGATCGTTCCCGGCGAGCCGGACTGCCAGAGCGCGGGTTCGTTCTTCAAGAACCCCGTGCTTTCGGAAGCGCAGCATGAAGAGTTGCAAAGGCGGGCAAGCGAGCGGAATTTGTCTCTGCCTAGTTATCCGGCTCTGGAAAAAAACAAAAAAGTCTCCGCCGCGTGGCTGGTGGAGCGGTCTGGATTCACCAAAGGATACGGCTTCGGACACGTCGGAATTTCGAGCAAGCATGCTCTGGCCATCGTGAACCACGGCGGGGCGACGGCGGCTGAGGTTCTGGCGCTGAAAGATCAAATCCAGCAGCGCGTGGAAGAAATCTGGGGCGTGCGCCTCGAGCCTGAACCGGTGATGGTTGGGTTCTAAGATCAGTGTTTAGGGTCAGTTGCCAGAAAGAACCCCTGTTTCTGGGGCTTCCGACCATTAGCCACGGGTATTCTCCCTTCTTTAAGCTTTGCAACAACACCCCTTCTGCGCGTTCTCCCGAAGAAATTCCTGAACACACCGGGTCCTCCGGCGGTCTTCATGCATGAGGGCAAACCATTGGTGGCGGGAGAGGCAATCCTGGGCGAGGCCGCGACGGTGGCGCAGAGTCAAAGTAAAGAGGAAGCGGTCGCAGACCTCGTCCGGCAACATGCCCGGCTGGTCTATCGGATCGCATACGCGGTGCTGCGGCGCCATCACGATGCCGAGGATGCTACCCAGGAAACATTTATGCGGGTACTGCGCTACAGCTCGAAGCTCGAGGCGGTCGAGGATCACAAAACCTGGCTGGCCCGCATCGCGTGGCGCGTGGCGGTCGACCGGAGTAGAAAAGCCGGACGCAGGCGGGAAATTCCGCTGGAGGATCCGGAGAAGCCGTTGGAAGAAGTTGCTTCGGCGATGGTCCCAGCGGATCACACCGTGCACGGCGCTCAGGTGAGTGCGCGGTTGGAGAAGTTGATTGCCGCCCTGCCAGAAAAACTGCGTGAGCCGTTAGTCCTGTCAACGATCGAGGAGATGTCGCCGCGCGAAGTGGCAGCGGCGCTGTGCATCAACGAGGCGGCGGTGCGCTCGCGGGTATACCGGGCGCGGCAAATTTTGCGGGAGAAGCTCGCCGCGCAAATGGACCAGAAGTAAATAGACAGTAATGGTGAGAACAATGGCGGATAGCGACTCCAAGTCGACGCGGATTAGCAATTCGGAAGGTTGGCAAGTTTCAGAAGGCGATGCGCTCGACCGTGAACTCGACGCAGCCCTGGCGCGGTATGCCGCGGTCGAACCGCGCGCGGGATTGGAAGGACGCGTTCTCGCGAACTTGCGGGCGGAACGGGAACGTTATGTGGCTGGAGCGTGGCCGCGGTGGCTGGCGGTGGCGACGGTAGCCGCAGGGTTGGTGATGGTGGTGGCGCTGTCGCTGGCGTGGAGACACAGAGACCACACGCCAGTACTGGCTCACCGGCCCCCAGTCACGACGCACGGAACGCAGCCGCACGGAATGCAAGTTGCCAACCGTAGCGAAAGCTACCAGGCGCATCCTGATTCGACGAGGAATCTCGTGAAACACGCCGGACATCGTCCACAAACAGAGAGTACGCAAACGGTGACAGCTCAGCCCAGGCTGGAGCAGTTCCCCTCGCCGCGTCCCTTGAGCGAGCAGGAAAAGATTCTTGCCAGTTACATCGCAGACTATCCCGAGCATGCGGCGCTGATCGCGCAAGCGAGGGCTGAAGCGGTTCGGCGTGACCAGACGGAAGAAGCGGGCGTAGTCGTTGTGCCCGGTAAGCAAGATTCGCAACAGCAGAGCAGATAAAGTCCAAAATATAAGGAGAATGACGAAATGTTCACACGAACACTCAAAGCGGTAGCGGTGACTCTGATCCTGATGGTTACGGGAGGAGTTGGGAAAGCTCCGGGACAGAAGGCGCCGAGCGCGAAAGCGGCGCCCGAAACGGACCGAGTAACCCACTCCTACCGGCTGGATTTCTCGGTCAGCGAGGTGGAGGACGGGAAGAAAATCAACTCGCGGCAGTACTCCCTGAATCTGAACGCGGGGGACGCCAATGAGGTCAAGATCGGGACGCGGGTCCCCTTCGAGCAGGCGCAAGGTCAGTACACCTACATTGACGTGGGCACAAACATCTGGTGCCGGTTAAGAGATCACGCTGATATCACGTCGCTGTCCAACGAAGTCGCGCTCAACGTGCGCTCGGAAATCAGTAACTTCGCCGTGCCGGAGCAACAGGGACAAAGCGTGCGTCCGATGCTACGCCAATTGAAAATCGACGCCAGCACGGTAGCAGTGCCGGGCAAGCCGGTGGTGGTGGGCAGCGTGGATGATCCGGGATCCAAGCGGCAGTTTCAGTTAGAGGTAACGGTGACCAAGCTGCGGTAGGGTAGGCACTTGTGTGGCGCGGGCACCCACGCCCGCGCTTTGTCACCGTGGAAGTCGGCAGCGGCAGCGAGATTCAGCCGCGTCGCTGTTCCCTGTTTGGCATCGGAACTACAAAGGCCTTTCGTAGGCGAAGGCGTTTGCGCCACACACAAGACGGCGCCGCCCCGGATCGTGACCCCGGTTTTGGCCGTTGTTACCCCACTGATGGGGAGGGTCTGACGAACCGGCCGAGCGGCGCCTCAACTCACTCATCGGCAATTTTTGCCGCCTCTTTAAAGATTCCGACAAACATCTTTCGCGTCAACTTTCCAGTCTGAGTGTTCTGATTCGACGGATGGTAAGAGGCGAGTAACACCTTACCATCGGGTAACCGGTAACTGGCGCCGTGTTTGAAGAGGTAGTCTTTCTTGCTAAACACTGGCTGCCGGCGTTTCAAATAATTGAGGTAGGCGTCGAAGCCGATTTTCCCCAGCGCGACGACGACCTTCACCTTCTCTAATCCGGCAATTTCACGATCCAAAAAGTGCGAGCATTCGGAGAGTTCCCCCGGTGTCGGTTTGTTGTCTGGCGGCGCGCAGCGGACGGCGGCAGTGATGTAGAGATTCCTCAGCTGCAGTCCGTCGTTGCGGTCAGTGGCGGTGGGTTGACTGGCAAATCCGGTTTCGTGGAGCACGGGATACATGAAGTTGCCGGATGCATCACCGGTAAACGGACGTCCGGTACGGTTGGAACCATGAGCCCCGGGAGCCAAGCCCATGATCAGCACGCGCGCGTCAGGATCGCCGAAACCAGGAACGGGCTTTCCCCAATATTCCCAGTCGCGATAGGCGCGGCGTTTCTCGCGCGCCACCTGTGCGCGATACGCGACCAGGCGCGGGCAGCGGGTGCAGACAATGACTTCGCGGTTGAGGACGGTAAGCCAGCGCGGATTCATTCCGATCTCGAAACAGTCTACTGGAGGTATCAGCGCAGCGCCCGCGGAACATCCGTGAGCCTGGGATCAAGTGCCGCGGCAAGCGCCAAGGCATGCTGTGCCTCGGCGGCATGCCCGGTGACACTCAGGAGCAGTCCGAGCCTCAGATACCCAGCCGCTGTCGGCCGGGCGGCGACGCCTGGACCGAGTTGTTGAATCATTTCGCCGATCGTCGCCGGATCGGCCTGGAGGGCTCTCTGCGCGTTTTCGCGCCCTTTCGAAAACTCTCCGAGTTGAACGTAGATCACCGCCAGATTCACGTAGGTGACGGCCTGAGTCTTTGAATCTGGGCCGGCACGCATTGCGATTTCGTATTCATTGATGGCATCACGCAGCTGTCCGTGGTCCTGCAGATCGGCTCCCACTTGGGCATGGGCAATCGGATCGAGGGGTTCGAGGCGGGCATAGTTCCGGAGGTGAATCATCCCCTCGTCGTGCTGTCCCGCGAGGAAATAGGTGTCGACCAGATTGTGTTCAGCGATGGAGTTGCTCGTGGTGACCTGCAAGGCATGCGTCCAGACCGCGACAGTGCTCTCCCAGTAGCCAATCTGCCGCCAGCTCAGGAAGGACAAGCCAGCCAGAACCAACCCAGCTGTCACGGCTCGCGCCAGCGGCGACAGTCCTGCGTGATCGGCCAGCTCTGCGGTGTGCCACACCACCATCACGAATACACCAATCAACGGAAGGTAGGCGTAGCGATCAGCGATCACTTGCACGCCGACTTGAACAATTCCGATCACTGGGACGGCCGTGCCCAGGAACCAAAACCAGCCCACCGCCAACCACGGACGAACAAAGCGCTGTTTCCAGGCGACGAAGGCTACGCCTACCACAATTAGCGCGCCCAGCGCCGGTTGCCACGCCGCCAAGGTGCGGCCGGGGTGCGGGTAAATGAGCGCGAGACTAACCGGCCAGAATGCTTTCCACAGATACATGCCATAGGCGTAGAACGCATCTTCCAGGCGCACGCTCAGGGGAAGCAACATCGTCGGGATCACGGCGTCCCCTTGAGCCACGATTGTGATCACCGCGCTGGCTGCAGAAAACGCCAGCAGCGGCAGTTTCTCCAGTGCGAGGCGCCACGGAGTGGACTGGGGCACAGGAAATATCGGAGAAGGTGGGGTCCAATTCTTGAACCGGCATAGCGGCCAGAAGTCCAGCAGCAGCAGCACAAAAGGGAGCGTAATGACCATCGGCTTGGCGGCCAAGCCGAGCGCGAACAGGACCGCCACTGCTCCGTACCGTTTCCATTCAGGTTTCTTCGCGTACCAGCCGTAAGACCCGAGCGCCAGCAGAAAGAACATCGTGCTGAGCACATTCTTGCGCTCCGCGACCCAGGCCACCGATTCCACATTCAAAGGATGCAGCGCGAACAGGGCTGCCACCAGGAAGCTGCGTCCCCTCGACCTGGTCGCGCGTTGCAGAAGCAGAAACAAGAGCAGGACATTCAGCGCATGAAAAGCAACATTGGTCCAGTGGTGACCTGAGGCATTCAAACCGAACAACTGGCAGTCGACGGCGTGAGAAAGCCAGGTTAGCGGATGCCAGTTTTGTTGCTCGGTGGCGGTCAATGCCCAGGACAGAGTGTCCCAGGAGAGGCCCGCTGTTACGTGCGCATTCTGCACGACATAGTATTCGTCGTCATAGTTGATGAATGGATGGTTTCCGACAGGAGAGTAAAGGACGAGCGTTGCGGCCAACAAGAATAAACAGGCCGCCCACAGCCGCCAAGCCGCTGGGCTGCGCCCTACACCACGCGCGGGCGAGCTGGGCATACTCTCCGCCGGTAGGTTGGTCACGGCGCGGGCGTTGCGCGTTCGGGTTTTGGAGGCCGTTTTGCTCGGCATGGATTTGGAGGACTGGAGAGCCAACTACGAAGTTAACGAAAAAAACACCGAGTTGCAGCCCGCAAGCGAGATTGTTGCGCAAAATTAACTTGGCTGCAACCTCGGTTGCAAATTGGCGCTAAACATCTCATGACCTGACAGCGTCCGCCGCATTCCGGATATGGGCTGGGAGTAACCACTTGGTACTCGTGTTCCCATTCCGGGGTTTGACGGTGCTCTCCTCCTGTCTTTACACTCAAGTTAACGCTGTGTGAATGCTCGGGGTGCTCCTGGCCTGCGGGATCCCAAGTGCAGCTCTTTAGCGAAAGGTAAACGTGAGTCCTACAGAGACGGTCGACGCGAAGAACCAGGATGGGGTCAAGCGCGAGATCTCAGTCGAGATCCCGGCTGCCGAGGTTACGCGTGAGACCGAAGTCATCATCCAGAAGTATCAGAAGGTGGCGCGGTTGCCCGGGTTTCGCCGGGGACACGTGCCGGCGTCCATCATCCGGCAGCGCTTTGCCGAAGACCTGAAAAGCGATGTGGTTGAGGCGCTGGTCCCGCGCTACTTCCGCAAGGAAGCTGAAAAGCTGGGCATGATGCCGGTGTCGCAACCGCGGGTAACCGATCTGCACATTCACGATGGTGAGCCCCTGCGCTTCAAGGCCAGTTTCGAGGTCATGCCGGAGATTCCCGTCGAGGGCTACAAAGATCTGCGTGCGGACAAGCCGGAGATCACGGTCACTGACGAAGAGGTGGAGCAGGCGCTCACCAGCGTGCGCGAGCAGCACGCGACGTTCACCTCGGTGGAAGGGCGTTCTTTAGCGGACGGCGATTTTGCCCAGGCTTCCATGGACGGCCAACCGAAAGACAGCAGCGATGCCAGCGCTCAGCCCGTGCACATGGACGAAGTACTGATCGAAATCGGCAGGCCGAATACAGTTCCGGAATTCAACCAGAATTTGCGCGGAGCCTCTGCCGGCGACGAGCGTACCTTCGAGGTGAGTTATCCGGAAGATTCGTCTGACAAGCGGCTAGCGGGCAAGACGTTCGTCTATACAGTGAAGGTGCAGGCCATCAAGCAGAAGAGCTTGCCCGAGATGAACGATGATTTCGCCAAGGAACTGGGCGAGTTCTCCAGCCTCGAGCAGGTACGGAAACAGATTCGCGAGAACATGGAGGCCGAAAAGAAGCACACGGC
>Ga0210408_10006214_pt1 | contig 10356 bp, 10 predicted proteins | sample IncBWH4MmetaG_FD_155471 | JGI IMG/M metagenome (GOLD analysis project Ga0210408, IMG submission 155471) | Forest soil microbial communities from Barre Woods Harvard Forest LTER site, Petersham, Massachusetts, United States - Inc-BW-H-4-M | ecosystem: Environmental > Terrestrial > Soil >...
AACCCACGCAAATGGCCGAGATTCCAAGCTCAGCTCTTATGGCAATCAGCGATTAGCTCTTATCACCGTCGGGCCATGCTATCACTAATCATGCATAATATCATTAAAAATCGCTATAACATTGTATATTTAAGCTTGTTAAGCTACATTGAGCGTAGCCAAGCAAGCCCTGTCACCGGCCGCGAAGCCTATATTGATGTCTCAAAGTCACTCATTACCTGCCGCCATGTTCGCGATGTTCAACGCGATGGGGGTCGCAGTTGCGCTCATCCCTGTTTTGAACAGACTCGCGTTTCGATTCGGGGTTGTAGCGAAGCCGGGCCCGGATCGGCCTCATGCGACGGCGACTCCGCTTCTGGGCGGGGTCGCGATCATGGCGGGATTCGCGCTCGCGATCTGGCTGTTCGGCAGTTCGATCGCGGTTCCGAATCTGCGGCTCGCGTGGATGCTGACATTCGCTGCGCTGCTGTTCGCGGTTGGATTGGTCGATGACATCGTCGAGCTACGACCGCGGGTCAAGCTTTTCGCGCAAGTGGTTATCATCGTGCTGTTCGCGGCGTGGGGTCCGCAACTTGACCTGCTGCCGTATCATTGGATGAACGTTGCGCTGACGATTTTCTGGCTGCTTACGACGACCAACGCGTTCAATCTTATCGATGGCTTCGACGGGCTCGCGGCCGGAGTCGGGATTCTATCGGCGCTAAGCGTAGCCGCGATTGCCTGCTTGCACGGGCATCAAGCTACGATGATCGCGGCGGCGTCGCTGGCGGGCGCGCTTGGCGGATTTCTTTTGTTCAATCTGCCGCCCGCCTCGACTTTCATGGGCGACGAGGGCGCATTGTCGGTCGGGCTGATTTTAGGGATCTTGTCGATTCAAGCGAGCCACAACGGAGTGGGATCGTGGCCGGCCCGATTCGCGGTGCCGATGCTAATCGTGATGGTACCGATCCTCGATATCGTAACCGTCACGATGACGCGGCTTGCGACCGGCGCGCCGGTCTCGCGCCGCGGCCTCGATCACTCGCATCATCGGTTGTTCCGGCTGGGACTGACCGGCGCGCGCGCGACGGCGACGCTGGCGGCGCTGCAGGCGATCGCATCGGGATGCGCGATTTTCCTGACCGTCATACCTGGTTACGAAGTGGTGCTGATGATCCCATACATAGCGATCATGTTCGCGCTGGTCGCGCTGTTCCTGATGGATCGTTCCTTCGCGACCGAATCGCCCGGGCTGACGGTCGATCTGCCGGTGGTCGCGCGCTTCCTACTTTCAGCGGGCTACAAGCGCAGAGTCGTCGAGGTGATGCTTGACCTGATGCTGGCGTGCGCCGCATTTTCCGGCGCGATGCTGATCCGGTTCGAGTTCGAGGTGCCGCCGCGCGTGGTCGCTGAGATGCTGACGACCTTGCCCGCGGTGCTGCTCGCAACCTGCACTGCGTTCGTTCTGACCGGAGTTTACAAGGGAATCTGGCGATACAGCGGAGTGGCCGAAGCGGTTCGATTCGCCGCATCGGCGATGATCGCCGGGGGGCTTACGTGGGGATTGTCGTCACTGTCTGACTTCGCGATTCCGCGCGCCGCGTGCCTGGTGTTCGTGATCCTGTTGTTCAACTTACTGCTCGCGACCCGATGGTCGTTCCACGTGTTCGACCGGATCGTGCGGATGCTCGCGAGCTCGGGACATCGGATTGTAATCGTAGGCGCGGACGCGCGCGGACAGGCTGCGGTGATGCATCTGTTCAATGCGCGCAATTCCGGAGCGGGCAATTCCGGATCGGATTTGATCGGCGTGATCGATGACGATAGCTTCAAGCGTGGCAAGCTGTTCCACGGTTATCCGGTGCTCGGATCGATTTCCGCTATTGAGGAAATCTTCCAGCGAACCGCCTTCGACGAGATATTGATCGCGCAGCAGGATCTTCGCGGCGCACAACTCGATTCCTTGCGCTCGTTCGCTATCGAGCGCGGATTGGATCTGCGCCAGTTCTCGCTCGACGTGACCGATATCAGCGCGCCACGCGGAAACGACCGCCCAGCCGCGATTGCGTTCAACGCCGCGGCGCTCGCGCACAAAGGATGAGTGGGAAAATCGGGGGGACGAGGAAAGGAGTCAGCTGCTGCGGGCGTCGGCGCGACGAAGTGAATCGTGGACATAGCTGGACGCTTCGGGGCGATGGTAGGAAAGTCGCGAACGTAGATAAGTCCGGGCGGGAGTCTCAACGTATTTAAAGAGCAGAATTGAGAGCGTGATCAGGATCGCGCTGTTCACTAGGAAGAACCATGCGCTGCCCGCCATGACGTCGGCGTTGGTCGCGGCGGTGTAGTCGATACGCGCGAAGCCGGTGACTACGGCGAAGCTGGTCCACCAGACGCAGAACTGGAGAATGTAAACCGAGTAGCTGGCGTCGTCCAGTAACTGCATCGCGCGACCCGACAGCATCTTGGCGGGCGGCGGGCCAACCGTTGCAGGCGAGTCCGTAGATGAGCAGACAGAATCCGGGAATCAGAAACCCGTTGTGCAGAAATCCGGGCGCGATGGATTTGCTGAATGCGGTAACCGCAAGAATGATTGCGAGACCGGAGGCGGAGCAAAGAGAGGCTTGCGCGCCCGACAGCTTGCGGCGCAAAAACAAAAATCCGACTGCGGCGCCGGCAACGAAAGTGGGCAGATGGAAGAGCGGATCATCGAGCACGAAGAATTCCGGCAGCGCCGGTACGAAATGCCACACGGCCGGCGGCAGCATCGCGCAAATCCACATCGGGCCTGCGAGCGCAATTAACTCCGCCTCGCGAAGGGTGCGCAGCTTCGCGGCGATCCATGGAAACAGGAGATAGCAAAATACTTCGACGCTGAGCGTCCAGGAGAGGCCGTTCCAGGTTCTCGACAGCGGCCAAAGCCATGCTTGGGTCAGGGTGAGCGAGGCCTCCGCGGCGGTTAGGATTTTAAGAAGTAACGCGAATCCCGACGACTTGGCCATTCGATGCAGGATGACGAACGGCGTCGCCAATACGAATCCGACAATGTGAATTGGATAGACGCGCGCGAATCGCGCGGCCCAGAAATTCCGTTTCGCGATCGGATCTTTCGGATCGATATCGCCTTAGACATAACTCAGCACGAAGCCCGAAAGCGCGAAGAACAATCCGATGCCGCAATAGCCCGACTCGAGGATGCTGTCGATGCTCGCGGGCATCGGGATGCCGAATTCCACCGGGCGAAAGAAGTGGAAGAATACCACCCAAAACGCGGCGACGAAGCGCAATCCCGTCAGGGCACGCAGCGGGCTTTCGCGCGGGCAAACTCGTTCGGGCAGGCTCGTGCGATTCGGTCTCATGCGGCTTAAGAGTTCGAGGCGATGCGGGAGGGCGAAAAATCCGAGGCGGACTTGACGCCCTTGCGGTCCAACACAGCCTCATACAGGTCGCGAATCCGCTGGACCATCACGTCGATCGTAAACTCGCTCTGCACGCGGCGCCGCGCGGCTTCGCCATATTTGATTCGAAGCTGCGGATCGGCAAAGAGGCGGTTGACGGCGATTGCCAGGGCGTCTGCGTTCGCGGGCTCAACCGTTAGCCCGGTGACTCCGTCGCGCGAGGCGAACGGGACGCCAGAGGCCAGATCTGTGTTAACGACCGGCTTGCCGCACGCCATCGCCTCTAGCTGAACTATTCCGAAGGCTTCACTTCGCGCGATGGAGGGCAGCACGAACAAGTCGGCGGCGTGATAGTACGGCACCACTTCGCGCGGCTGCATCTCACCGAGGAATTCGATCCGGCTCGCGACTCCGAGCTCATTCGCCAAGTTCTGGAGCGGGTTAAGGAGCGGGCCGTCACCGATCAGGAGCAAGGTCGCCTCGACTTGTTTCATCGCGCGGATCAAAAACTCGAAGCCCTTGTAGTAGACGAACCGCCCGACGGCGAGCAGCAGCGGCCCGGAGCGCGCGCTTCGAATCGCCAGGGCCGACGCTGGAGAATCGCGAAATTCCTCGACCGCGATGCCGTAGGGGATGATCACGGTGCGCTTCCTGAGGCGGGAGAGGTCGGGCGAGCTTTCGACATAGTTGGGCGAGGTCGCGATCAGCGCGTCGCAGTTGGCGAGAAATCGGCGCTGGATAGGTTCGAACATTTTCGCGAGCCGGCGCTGGCGAACAACGTCGCTGTGCCAGGTGGCGACCAGTGGTCCCCGGTAGCCGCTGGCGAGCAGCGCCAGTACGCCGGCCGGATTGGGCAGATGAATGTGAACGATGTCCGCTCCAGCGCGGCGAATCTTCCATGGCATCGAGGGGCAGACCGGAGCGCCGGCAATCTTGAATTGGATACCGAGGCGATGAACCGCGACGCCGTCAACGATCGTATCCACGTCGCGGCGCCGATCGCCTGCGACGAAGACCTGCATATCGTGAGATTCTTTCAGTCCGTCGCACAGCGCCTGCAAGTGAGTCTCTATACCGCCGATATGCGGCGGATAGTACTTGCCGATCTGAACTACTCGAAGTCGATTAGCCATTTAACCGTTTCGACATTAATCGGTGATTAGTCACTTGATTTTCATGAAGCGAGCTTTCGGGTCACGGCCGCGGATGCGGCTTCGCATTCGGCGCGATTTGCCAATACCCAGTTGCGGACAGATTCGACTCCGCGCCGCCATGAAATCGCCGGCTCCCATCCGAGTTCGCTTTTCGCGCGGCGAATGTCGCTGACGTAGATGCGCTGATCGCCGAGACGCCACGCGCCGTGGCCGTAGGGCAGTTTTTTTCCGCCGAGCGCGCTTGCGTGTTCGATCAATTCGAGAATTGAGATTGCGTTTCCGGGACCGCCGCCGATGTTGTAAACGCGCCCGCAAGCTACATCTATATTTTTTGCGGCCGCATCGAAGGCGTTGAGTAGGTCATCCACGAATAGCACGTCGCGTACTTGTTTGCCGTCACCGTAGATAGTCAATGGCAACCCCAGTTCCGCGGCTATAAGGAACCACGCGATCCATCCCTGGTCCTCCATTCCAAATTGCCGCGTTCCGTAGATGCAGGATTGTCTGAAGACAACGGTATTCAGTCCGAAGATCCGTTGATAGTCACGCACATACTGATCGGCAGACCCTTTTGAACATCCGTAAGGCGAATGGAAATCCAGGCCGATATCTTCGTGTACCCCGTGAGGCATATCGGCATACTCATAGCGCTCGGCGCGTTCGGCGATCGGAATATGTTGCAAGTCTCCGTAAACCTTGTTGGTGGATGAGTAGATTAGCGTCGATGCGATTTTATTTCGGCGCATCGCTTCGAGCACGTTCAGAGTTCCGAGCGCGTTCATCTCGAAATCCGAGCGCGGATCGGCGACTGAAGTGGTGACCGCGACCTGCCCGGCCAGATGGAGGACCAATGAGGCGTCGCGGCTTTCACGAAACGTGGTCTCGACCGCCTTGCCGTCACGTATATCTGTTTGCAAGAACTTGAACGCGCCGACCTGATGCTGGAGCCAGCGAAGATTGGCCTCGGTTCCAGGCCGCCACAGGTTATCGACGATGATGACTTGATCGCCGCGGGCGAGGTAACGACTCGCCGCGTTGATCCCAATGAATCCGGCGCCACCTGTAATTAGAACTTTCATATCAAGTCGCCCAAGTATCCCCCTTTAAGACAGTTCGAAAGGCTCAAGTGTGGCAGGTCCGCGGCCTTATTCAGAATTACGAAATGTTCAGGTTTGTAAATGATGACGCGCTCACATTTCGCGGTAGATGTCGGCGGTACGCGCCGCGTTCTCGGTCCAACTGAATTTCGAAGCTTGCTCCATGAGCCGGTTGCGCTGGTCTGACGCCAACTGGCCGCGCTCGGCGCATTGCGCTGCGACGCGCACAATTGTATCCACCCACGCGTCTATGTCGCCAATCGGACAATAATATGCGGCGCCGCCGCCGACTTCGCGAAGCACGGCCAAGTCGCTTACGATCACCGGCGTGCCGCAGGCCATCGCTTCGAGCACGGGAAGTCCGAAGCCCTCGGAGTCTGACGGCAGAAGGACGCAGGTCGCTCTTCGGTACGCGGCGGCCAGCACTCGCCTCTTGAGCATCGGGAGCTCGATGATCGCGCCGGCTACGCCGAGCTGATCCGCGCGGGCGCGCAGCTCGTTCGACATCCGCCCGCCGGCGCGGAGCATGCGAACGCCGGGCAATCTCGCTCTCAGCGCCGCGAAGATTTCGAGCAGGAGATCGATCCGTTTTCGCTTGATCGCGCTGCCGACCTGCAGGATTTCGATTCCGCCATTGTCGCGCCGCTCGAGCATCGCGGCGATTTGCGCGTCGGATTCGGGATCGGGAGCGGTTGAGAACGCCGGATCGACGCCGTTTGGAATCACCGCGAGGCGATCCGCCGGCACGAGGCCGTAGTGAAGAATTTGATCGCGGGTGGAGCTACTGACGCATATCACGCGATGGGCGCTCCGGAAGCCATCGAGAATGCGACGAGTCATCGCGCGAAACGCCGTTGAGCGCGGTTCGAGATGCGGCTCGAGCAGACATTTGAAGGTATCGAGGTCATGGCAAGTAACAACGCATCGATCTTTTGGCAGACCATGGATCAGATGACTGTAGCTGTGATCGGTGATGTGAAAGAGATCGAACCGATCGCGATTACGCAGAATCCATGACGGGTAGACGGCAAACCGATTAAATAGCCGGGCGCTGGCAAACAGGGGGCCGCTAGCGTGGCGGAGCGACGATCCAAAGAATTGCGGCCTCACCAATTCGGCGCTGAGTTCGCGTCGAGGGTCGTGGGCAAGGCAGTCGGCCAGCGATTCGGCGACGCAATCCATGCTGGGCCATCCTTCTTCAAGAAAATCGGCGATGACTGCGACGCGCGGCTTGGCTTGCATCTGGCTCGGGAGCGATTACTTACTCGAACGCGGTGCGACGAGTTATCGCGGTGAGCATACGAACCAGGCCTGACTGCTCGCGTAGCCGCGCAGGAATTCCATGGGCGAAAACCGAGTCTGTCTAACCTCGAACGTATCCTGAAGGCGGCGGCGGAGTGCGCGCCAGTTGAATCCTTTGTGGACGTACGACGGCTTGCCGTCGTTGCCGAGATGGACCTCACGCGGAATTGAAGTTCTCTCGCCAGCAAACACCATCGTCGCGAGCTCGACCGGCGTGTATATCTCGTTGAAGTTGTAGTCTCCGAGATGACGCCACGCCGCCATCATGCGGAGAATGTACTTGCCAATAAGGGTTGGCCCGATCTCGATCGGAACGCTAATCAGTGCAATACCGTCGCGGGCTACCAGGTGGCGCAGATCGGCGATTACTTTTTCGGTTCGATCGGGCACGCAATGCTCCAGCACTTCCATGCACGTGACAACATCATAAGCGCCGCCGTGTTCGGGATATTCGAGGTCATCGATGAGACGAAAAGTAATTTCACGATGCTTGGCGAAGCGTTCGCGGCAGTCCTGGTTCTGACGGGGGTCGATATCCGCGCCGACCGCAGTCGGAAACAGATCGGCCACTTGAGCCAAAAAGGTACCGTCACCGCATCCATAATCGAGCAGGCGGCGGCCAGCGTAGGGTCGAACGATTTGGCGCGCCAAGAGAAAGCGGCTTCGATGGCTCCACGCGATGAGCGCGCTCCGCGAGAAGATCTGTTTCTGTGCGTAATGCCCCGCCTGTACGTTTTCCGCCATCGCGGTACCTTAGCTGACCGGTGACCCTTTTCCCGAGTGGCGGCAATCGTTCGCAATCACTGCTTCGAGGCGATCGAACGCGTCGCGATGATCGAATCGGTCATGCACCAGCTGGAGTCCTTCGCGAGAGCGGCGTTCAGCCTCGGCGGGATTATCGAGGATTTCCTCGATGCACTTCGCGAGCCGGTGCGCGTCGCCGGGCGGATACGACCAGCCGGTGCGGCCGTCGATTACAGTCTCCTTCAATCCACCGACCGCGGATGCGACCACCGGGACTCCGCACGCCATCGCTTCGATCGGCGAGAAGCCGAGTCCTTCTTCGCGGCTGGCCTGAACGCAGATATCGCTTGCTTGGTAGTCCATCGGAAGTTCGCGATGAGGATGCACCGCATCAGTCGCGATCAGGCGATGGGCGATGCCGATTCGCTGAGCCTCGGCGCGAAACGCCAAGTAGCCGCCGCTCCGATGCAGCAGCCAGAGATCGCGTCCTCGATCGAGCAGGATGCAAAGGGCCGCCAGCATCGTATCACTGTCTTTCTCGGGAGCTATACGGCTGCTGAAAAAGACTACGTGACCGGACGGGGGCAGCCCGCGCTCCTGTTTGAGCGCGCTTTGCGAACGCGAGCGCGGCTGAAAGAGCGAAAGATCCACCCCGTAAATCGGAACGAGATCAATTGGAGCCTTGCCGCCGTGAGCGCGGACGGTGTCGGCGAGATGATCGCTAAGGACGAGAAAACGGCGTGCGACTTTGGCGTTCAATCGCGCGATTGCCCCGAACACCGCGAGCTCCCAGATACGATACGGCTTGCCCGCCTGCGGATTGCTCCTACGGCACCGATAATAAGCTTCGACCGGACTGCATATCAGCATCGCGGTTGGGATCGCGGTCACCGTACTCATCATATTGGAAGCCAGGGCCGCGAGTCCGTAGCCCTGGACCAGAATGTAGTCGAACTGACCACGGCGCTTGCGAAGAAATTCAGCGGCAAACAATGCGAAGCGAATGCGCGCGGACGGCCCGAGAACGAAATTGAATTCGCAATCCGGCGGATGGCTGATTTCCACGCCGTCTAGAATGCGACGCGCGACCAGGGTCAAGTCGAATCGAGCTGCGAGGCCTTCCACGGTGCGGACATCGGTACCGCTCTCGATGAGGTAGCATACGCGGAGACGCGGAGTTGCCGGCTCGGATCGGGAGGCGGCCGCGCGGGTAGATTCGGTGGCGGAATTGAGATTCACGACAATTCCTGCTCAGGCGGCCCGCAACGCGGCGATGGTGTGAGAAATGTCGAACCGGTCGGCGTACAAGCTCGCCCCCGACTTTGCGAGTTGCTCGCGGCGCGCGGAATCGCCGAGAAGATCCGCGGCGAGCGCGGCACCGGCGGCGACATCATTAGAAGGCGCGATCGCGACGGCGCGCCGCTCGGACCAGATTGGCTCGGTCAAGTGTCCGCTATTGGTGACGACTACGCGGGCATGAGCGAGCCCAACCATCGCGCTGGTCCTCCGGGTTGTAATTCCGTCAGGATACGGCTGCAGGAGGAGATCGCAAGCGCTGATATGCATCGACACTTCGGACGGCGTCAGCGGTCCTGATGCGTGAATCCGTCGCGCAAGCTCGGGATGCTCGCGGGTAGTCGCAGTTGCGTATCGTTCGCTGTTGCGGCCGATTAGAACTGCGTCCGCTGACGGGACCTCGAAAAGCAGCGCGGGCAAAATTTTATCGAGCAGGTCTGCGATATCGATTCCGAACGTTCCGAAGTGCCCGACCAGCGGGCCTGCCGACGGCGAAAAGTCGCGCCGTACAGCTGCGATACCTTCGCGGTCTTGCACGACCGGAATAGTGCTCGGAATCGGGAGGCATATGACGGCCACGTTTGCCGGGATCATTCTGCGCAGCAGCGCTTCCCACGAAACGGTGGAGACGAAAATTCGCCGCGCCGCGCGGGCCGCGAACGCTGCCATGGTTCGATTAGCCGCGCCGAGCAAATTGTGCCGGAGCGGCTGCGAACGATGAATCGGAAAAGCGACTTCATGGAACATCACTGCGATATCCATCTTGCGCCGCGCGTATAGCCATAGGACGAATGGAAAGTTCATCGCCTTCCATCCAAACGCGTTCGGCACGTATTGGACCAGGATTCGTCCGGGGGTGGACCGAAGCGCGCGATCGAGAACCCGGATCGCGTTCAGACCAAAATGTCCGGGGAGACGATGCACGATGGTTCCATCGTCAGCCGTGACTGACTCTGCCGACTCCGACCCGGCCGGGCCGGGCGCCCACACGTTGACGACGTCGCCGGCGCGAGCGAGCTCAACTGCAAGCAGGCGCGTATAGTCACTCACACCTCCCGGCTCGGGCGGATATTCGCCGGTGATAAGGTGCCAGGTAGTCACTCGCGAGATCTCATTTGGATACTGAATAGCTACTTGCTACCCAGCATTGACGCCGCGCGTATCCGCCACGAGGCCCGATCTTCGCTGCGCAGCACGACGAACCACGCATAAGCAACGGTGATCATGATCGAGACTGCGAATGCGGCGGTAAAGCTGAACCATCCGGCAACGAGACTTGAACGCCCGATGGTCCACCAGACAATGACGCCCCACGGCGCCGCGAGCGCAATCGAGCGAATTGTCTCTCGCACTACGACCCGCCCGCTCACTCCGTATCGAGTGCAAAAT
>Ga0210408_10006217_pt1 | contig 10352 bp, 11 predicted proteins | sample IncBWH4MmetaG_FD_155471 | JGI IMG/M metagenome (GOLD analysis project Ga0210408, IMG submission 155471) | Forest soil microbial communities from Barre Woods Harvard Forest LTER site, Petersham, Massachusetts, United States - Inc-BW-H-4-M | ecosystem: Environmental > Terrestrial > Soil >...
ATAACCGCTGCGGTAAGCAACCTGGTTTGTCGCTGTCTGGATGTCATTAGTTTTTCATTGAAACATTCGAAACGCCGAACGGTTGACCGCAAAGCCTACTGTGACATATCACAGTTGTGCCTTTTGGGCACTCCAAAGCTGCAGCTAGGAGAGCACATTCGACAAGAAAGCGAGTTTCCAGCATTCATTCACCCTAGTTAACAACATCTACTGTACTCAAGCGCGCGAGCTTGTGGAGCTTGGAAGGCACAAAGCCGGCCCGAAAGCGCACCGCACCGCCGAAATAGGGGATCCGCCAGCGTTCGGTGGTATGTGACTAATCACAGCGTACCGCGAGATTTATCGCAGCTTATACTTGGCCGGAGTGCGCTACTCTGACGCTGCAAGCTGGACCGTAATGCGTTGGCCATCCGGCGACGGGGAGGCGCATGGCAAAGCCGCGCAAGAGAATTTTGTGCATCGAGGACGACCGCGAAACGGCTGCGCTGATCGCTGAGGAGCTGGCCGACCGGGAGTTCGAGGTCAGCACTGCATGCGACGGTCAGGAGGGTTTTGTTGCAATCCTGAAGGATAAGCCCGACCTCGTGTTGTGCGACATCGGCGTGCCGATCATGTCGGGGTTCGAAGTGCTGGAGCGCCTCACCGAGCTAGCGCCCCGCCTCGGGCGAGTGCCTTTCGTGTTCCTCACAGCCTTGGCCGATCGAAACAGCGAGCTAAGAGGGCGGCGGCTCGGGGCGGACGATTACGTTACCAAGCCGATCGATTTCGATATTCTTGCCACCATCATTCAACGCTCGGATGGCAGCAGTCGCGCGCACCAAGCTGAGCCCCAAGCTTCCAAAGTTGAACGAACGTGAGATCGAAACGTTGACTTGGGTGGCGCGCGGAAAGACATCGACCCAGATCGCTGGCAAACTCGGACTGGTGAAGCGGAACGAAATACTGAGAAATCTGGAATGCGTGTCATGTAGATCATGAGCGCGGTGTTTGTGCTCATCATCCTTGGACTGATGGGCATGAATATGCTCACTCACCCCGACTGGATGCACGGAGAGTAGCGCCGAAGTAATACAACAAGCGAACGACGCGGGTCGCACGGCATCCCTCCAGCGCTTATGGATTCAGGGTTGCTTGGACTGGATCCCGGTCCCGTTAATCACGCCACCACCGTTTTTAGCTGCCCCACCAACGGCGCTGGCACCGCTACCTGGGCGGATCATGCGTGTTCCGTTGATGCTCGCAGGTGGCACCGTCGTGCCGACAGCGGAGATCAGAGCGGTACCTTGATGGCCGATGCTCGCTCCGGCAACGCCCGGACGACTCATTGCGGTGGCGCCAATAGCATTCTTCGTGGGGCCAGCAACGGCAGCATTCGGTACGGGACTACCGACAGCGCTCGTTGCGGCACCGCCTATAGCAGCCTTTGGTGTGACGCCGATGGCATTCGGGTGGATACCGATGGCATTCCTCTCAATGTCTAGAGCCGCGCCGGGATTACGCACCGGCTGACGCTCGCCGGAATTCGCCTGGCGGCTGATAACGGCTTTCCTCTGATTGTTTGTTTTGACGGCTTTCTTGGGATGGCGATCCGGCTCAGCAATGCGCGTGTCTATGGGGTTGACCTCAATTCCGCTGCTACCTTTGATTCCCGCCGAGGGCGTGGATGCCGACGGCGCAGCCACGCGAGGAGGCTCCTCGATCTGTTTCGGCTCCCCCTTCTCCTCGCCCTTCTCCGCAGGCTTCTCCTTAGTTGTTTCCTCGAATCTTTCGATCGGCTTGTCGGGCAGAGGATTAGGTACGACCTGCTCAAGGGTCGGTGGAAGCGCAGCGTGCTGCGAAGTGGGTGCGGCCGGCCCTGGCGCAAGCTCGATCACGACGGGGCCGAAAGGCTCCGGCTGCTTGATCAGTACGCGCCAAGTCGTAAGCGCGGCGGCAATTCCGACGTGCACGACCACCACCAGAACAGCGCTGATTACCCAGCGACGCCGGTAGCCGCCGGCCTCGACCGCGAAAATCGTCATGGCCCGGACACTCTTCTCAAGCCCACCAGCACGATCATAAGATAGCCTGCCATGCGCAACAGTCTTAATAACAGCACCAGCATCACGCAGGAACAACGCAAGGGGACGTCACCGCGTTCCACGGTGTACTTGCCATGGTCGAGGCGCGCGTTCAAGATGCCGCTCTGATCCACGCCGGATACTCTAGCTCACTCGGCCGCGGGCAATGGTACCGCTGCAACCGCAGATGACGCGGCGGCGGGGCGATCGAGATCGCGGCTCACGAGTCTCAGCACCTCCGCCGACGCGTCGCCAAGTTGGGCGCGGTAGCCTGCTATCATTCGGGCGAACACATTATAGATGACCACTGCCGGAATGGCTGCGGCAAGCCCGAACGCGGTCGCCAGGAGTGCTTCGGCAATCCCGGGCGACACTATCGCCAAATTGGTAGCGGCCGATTTCGAGATGCCGATGAAGCTGTTCATGATGCCCCAGACTGTTCCAAACAAGCCGACAAAAGGGGCGGTTGCGCCGATGGTGGCGAGGATGCCCGTTCCGCGCAGGATCTGTCGTCCGTAAGCCGCCTCGATACGCTCCAGCCGCGAGGCGACCCGGCCTTCAATGCGGTCAGGTTGCGTGGTACCGGCAGATAGTTCCTGCTCCGCCACAGCCGCCTCCAGGAACTGCCGCACCTCACCTCCAACGGACGTGAGACGCTCCAGCCCTTCGGCCGTCGATCGCGCGCCCGCGAGCCCGCTCAAGGCCGCGCTCACGTCCCGTTTTGCAAGCCATATCTCTATGGCCTTCGTCAGGCACACCGTCCAGGTGATGACCGACGCAACGGCCAAGCCAATCAACACTCCTTTCACCACCGGGTCTGCGTCGAGATACATGCCCCATGGGCTGAGATCGCGTGGCAGGGCCGCGGTGCCGACGATGGCATCCTGCGCGAGTGCCATATCGGGCAAGGCGGCGCAGCTCATCGCAATCGCTGCCAGCAGCGCGGCGGTCGTACCACAATTACGCATTAACCGGTCGCGCCGGGCTTCAACCGATCGCTTCTCAGCTTTGTGCCATTTCACCGCAACAGAAATCGAGACTGCCGCCGGCAATAGCCCGATGCACGCCGACAGCGTGGTCATCAGCATCGGCCGCATCCGCTGGGTCGCGGCGTGGAACATTGATTCGGTGGCATCCATGCCGGTTGCCCTGACCTGATCGTAATAGGTGATCATCAGAATGCCGTCCATGACCGACACCCCGAACAGCGATACGAAGCCGATGGCCGATGAGATGCTGAAATCCAATCCAGTGAAATACAATGCCAGCACGCCGCCACTACAAATGGTATGCCGGCGAGGGCCAAGAAGCTGTCGCGCAGCGAATTGAACAGCCCGTAGAGCAGAACCATGATGAGAACCAAGCTGATCGGGCGGTGATTTCCAGGATTACGGCTGCGGGTTGGGATGGGCCTCGATATTCAGCTTCGCAAACGCAATAAGCCATCCGCCGATGAAGACCAGCAGGCCCAACAGGATGATCGCGCGCCGCGTCAACCCAAATGCAAGGATGGTCTTGAGCGCGGCCCCTCCCCTCTTTCTGTTTTTTCTGTTTCTTCAGTCGGGCATAGACAGATGGGCTCATTGAGAGAGTGCGATCGTCAGCATATTGCTCAAGAAGATCGCCCCTTCGGTGGCGACGAGCTCTCCGGGTTGCAAGCCCTCGAGGATCTGCCGGTAGCCCTCGTGCTGCAGGCCGATCTTGACTGTCCGCTTGGTAAAACGGCGGCGATCCGCGGTCACCCATACCGTCATGGTGCCATCGCCTTCCCGCACAACCCCGTCGAGCGGAACCGCAGCGGAGCGCACCGGATCGCCGGTGCGGATGACGAAGGTCGCAAACATACCCGACAGCAATTTATGTTGCGGATCCTTGACCTCGGAGCGGATCAGGACGCGACGGGTGCTCGGGTCGACCATTGAGGCGATAATGACGATCTTGCCATCGTATACGCGGTCCGGATGCGCGGTGACTTTGACCTTTACCTGCTGGCCGATCCGTAAAGCCGGACTGTCGGTCTCGGGGACGTTGGCCAGCATCCACATGGTATCGATATCGGCCACCGAGTAAGGCGCGGGCGCGCTGCCCGGCTGCACGAACAGCCCAGGTGCCGCATTGCGCGCAGTGATCCGGCCGGTGATCGGGCTTGGAATGACCAGGGTCGGGTCTGCCAGGCGCTTGGCGATGATGGCATCGATCTCGACGTCGGTCTTACCGAAAATCCGCACCGCATCGCGTCCGGCCCGCAAGGCGCCTTCGGCGGTCTGCTGGTCGGAGACCGCCTGCTCCAAATCTTTCTGCGACACCGCCCGCGTCGTATAGAGTTGCTTGAGGCGCGCCAGGTTGCGGGTGGTCAGCTCCAACACGCCGGCCGCTGCGATTAGGCTCGACTCGGCCGCCAGCAGGTCGGGGCTGTCGATGGTGTACAGGGTCTGGCCCTTCTTCACGTCATCGCCGACCTTGGCCAACAAGCTGATGATCCTGCCCTGATAGGGCGTGAACACCTGCAGCGTCATGTCCTCATTGAAGTCGATGCTGCCGACGGACTCCTTCTCGATCGGAAACTCGTGCTCTCCGACCGGCTCGACCTTCACCGCAGCCAGCTGCGAATCCGACAGGTTCAGGGTGGGCGGATTACCGACGCCCGTGGTGGCTCGTCTGTCCGCGGCCCCTTGTGCATTGGCATTGGTCGCCGAGCCAAGCTCGGATTTCGGCCCATTACCGGTATTTGCAAAAAAATAGGCACCGACCGCGATTGCCAGTATCGCAGCGGCAATAGTCGCCCTCGCGGTAATCGCTCCTCTGTTGATGGCCATCGATAGACCTGCGCAGGTGCTGGGCTTGGACCAACCAGAGTGATGATGGCCGATGTTGCCGTGCAATCTACTGTGAGAAAATTCGAGTTCCTACTGTCAAAGATCACAGCAAGGTTTCAGGATTGAATAATTATCAGTGTGGCGGCTCTACCACATTCAAGACCCCGCTTCGCAACTATGATCGGGATGCTCCCATGTAACCGCAGGTTTCGGGAGAGGGTATCGCGGTTGAGTTTCGGGCGTCACGGTATGCGCGCAAGTATGCGTCCAAGGGTCAGGCGTTTTCTCCGTGCCGCCTCGGCGCTGGGAGCCTCGGCGCTTGTGTCGAGCTGCATAGCCGTCGGTCCCGATTTTCTTAACCCCGCTCCCCCGAATAATGCGGCTTACACCAGAGCGCCCCTCCCCGGGACACGCTCGGTCCCGGGCCCGACCGGGGAGGCCCAACATTTCGCCTATGGCGGGGATCTCCCGCAGCAGTGGTGGAGACTGTTCCGATCGCATGCGCTGAACAAGCTCGTCGAAGAGGCCTTACGGAATAATCAAAATTTGCAGGCGACCATGTCGACGCTGCGCGCGGCAAAGGAGGTCGTCTACGCGCAGCAGACCAAGTACTTCCCAACCGCGCAGGCCAATTTCGATGCTACGCGCCAGCAGATTTCGGGAGCGACCCCTGGATTTGCGCCCATACCCGTACCCGCCAATGGCCCATTCCAATTCGATCTCCACACTTCGCAGGTCCTCGTCTCCTATGCGATGGATGTCTGGGGCCTCAATCGACGCACGGTGGAGTCGCAGCAGGCGCTGGCCGATGAGCAGCGTTTCACGGTCGAGGCTGCCTATTTGGCGCTCACGGCCAACGTCGTGGTCGCCGCCATCCAGGAGGCTTCGCTGCGTGACCAGATCAGTGCCATCCGACAGATTATCGTCCTGAACAGGAAGGCGCTCGACATCCTGCGCCAGCAGTTGAACGCAGGTTTCGCCAGCCGCCTCGATGTAGCGGCGCAGGAGGCCGCCCTGGCGCAGCAGGAGGCAACGCTGCCGCCGTTGCTGAAGCAACTTGCCATCACGCGCGACCTGCTGACTGCACTGCTCGGCCGTTACCCGAACGAGCAGCCCTACGAGACATTCACTCTCGCTTCCCTGCAATTGCCACAGGACGTACCGGTGAGCCTGCCGTCGCAGCTCATCATGCAGCGCCCGGATGTGCGGCTGGCCGAAGAGCAGATGCACTCGGCCAGCGCCCTGGTCGGGGTCGCCACCGCCAACATGCTTCCGAATTTCACCATCAATGCCAATGGCGGCTACACCGCCTTGACGCTCGCCGGTCTCCTGCACCCCTTCAACGCGTTTTGGCTCCTGGGCAGCAACGCGACACAGACGATCTTCGACGCCGGCAACCTGCTGCATCTGCGCCGCCAGGCCGAGGCCAATTACGATCAGACAGGGTGGACCTATCGCTCGGTGCTCATCGGTGCCTTGCAGAACGTGGCCGACTCGTTGCACGCGGCACAATACGACGCGGAGGCGCTGAAAGCGGCGAGGGACTTTGAGCGCGCCGCCAAGATCAGCCTGGATCTCTCCCGGCAACAGCTGGAGACCGGCAACGCCAATATCCTCTTCCTGCTTCTGGCGCAACAAACCTATCTGACCGCCACGATCGGGGTGGTGCAGGCAAGGGCTGCCCGCCTATCCGATACCGCGGCACTGTTTCAGGCGCTCGGTGGCGGCTGGTGGAACCGGGTCGCGCCGCCGACTGAGAAAATCCTGGAAGTCGGTTCGAGTACGGCGTTCACGCTGATCGACCCGCATGGTTTGTACTGAAGGCAATGTGAGCACAATGAGCTTATCCAGCGAGTCGGTTGTATGGGGGCGTAACATGAAGAGTCTTGTGCTCGCGGCCGCGGCGCTGCTTGCGTGTCTCTCGGCAATTCCGGCGCGCGCAGCCGAAATCTATGGTGGGCCAATCCCGCCGGATGTCTTCACTGCGCCTCCCGCCTTCGCCCCACCCCGGGTCTACAACTGGACCGGCGTCTACATCGGCATCAATGCCGGCGGCGCCTGGGGCCCTTCGCCGTGGGTGGTGTCGGCGCCATGGATTTCCATTCCCCCCGAGGGAAAATACACTCTCTCCGGCGGGCTTCTTGGCGGAACTCTTGGCTACAATCTGCAGGCCGGCACCAGCTCGTTTGTGGTGGGCGGAGAGGCCGATTTTGCCTTCACCAACATCAGAGGCACGATCGCCCCCTTCGTTTCGCAGGTCGTCACCTTTGATCCCGTGACGGGCAACCCGATTGTCACCCCCACGCCGGGGTGTTCGCCCAACTGCGAAGTTGCCACTCCCTGGCTCGCGACCGCTCGTCTGCGCTTCGGATACTCGTTCGATTGGATTTTGCCCTATGTGACCGCGGGCGTGGCGATCGCCCGAATCGAGGCAGACACCGCTGGCCTGCCGTTCGGGCGCCAGAGCTCGAACAATCTTGGTTGGACCGTGGGAGGAGGTGTCGAGATCGTGATCGACGGCCCGTGGACTGCGAAGATCGAATATTTGCATGCCAACTTCAATGGTTTCAGCTGCAGCGTACAGCAGGTGAACACTGCGTTGGCAATTACTGGCCCAGGCGCATGCGGCCCGAACACGGTTTCGATTAATGCCAATGAGAACATCATTCGAGCAGGACTCAACCTGAAGATCTGGAACAAGTGAGGGGAGGGTCACGGCGAGAAAGTTGCCACGCCGTGGGGAGGGGTACGATGAAGAAACTCAGTCTCGGGGGTGCCGCGCTCGCGGTCGCCATGGCCGCTCCTGCCATGGCCGCAGACTTGCCGGTCGAGGCACCGGCATACGTGGAGCGGCCCCCCGCGATCGGCCTGTGGAATTGGACCGGATTCTATATTGGCGGCAATGCCGGCTACGTACGCAGCTCGGGGAGCGTCGACATCTCTGCATTCTCCGTGCCCAACACTGGCGGGGCGCCTCTGCTGAGCCTGTCCGAGACCATGGGCGGCTTGGCAGGGGGTGTGCAGGCCGGCGCGAATTGGCAAACGGGCAACGCGGTCTTCGGGATCGAAGCGGACTTCCAGGGGACCAGCCAATCCGTCTCCGATTCAATGACCGTCGTTGATGTCAGCGGGGCAATCAATCCCAACATGCCGGGTGCCCTTATCACCGCGTCCAATACTGACAGGATTACCTCATTCGGGACGGTGCGTGGCCGTCTTGGCGTCGCTTCGGGTCGCTGGCTGTTCTATGCGACCGGCGGTTGGGCCTTCTGGACCTGGTCGTCCACGTTGACCGTGAGCGGGCTGGGTACCGCGAGCTTCTCCAACTTTCAGGGTGGCGGCACGGTCGGTGGCGGCGTCGAGTTCGCACTTGCGGACGCCTGGACCGTCAAGGCTGAATACCTGTTCCTGCAATCCACCACGATTTCCAACACGCCCTTTGTCGCGCGGCCCGATGTTCTCGTGAGCACAAAGATTCGAGAAAATCTGTTTCGCGTGGGGGTGAACTACGCCTTCTTTACGGGATCAGTGGGTTGCAGGCCGCATGATTGCTAGTTCCGCAGCCAGGTTGGGAGTGATGCCGGCGCCCAATCGGCCTGCCCAGGCAATGCGCCTTGCACGCATTTTTTGCTGCGGGATCCTCTCGAAAAAAGCCGCTGCGGCTTTCTTTCTTGTGGCGCTTGCGCTCGGAGCTGGAATTTCCTCCAGCGGGGCTGGCGAGCCAATCTACTCACCAATTCGCCGACTCTTGGATTATGGGCACGAGCCGAATGACCTGCCCCCAAGATTTCGTACCAACTGCAGCATACAGAACGGCCGCTTCTATTGTGCCTACCGTTGCGGCTTCGGCTATGAATTTTTCTATTGCTCGGCGGCTTCGTTCGGCTGCTGTCACGTTGCCGACGGGTACTGCGACTACCGCGGCGCGTTGCGCTGCCGCCCCTGACAACAGGCTCTCTGCATGGCAGTGAGCCTGGGTCTAGCTTGCGTGCTATCAGCCGGATTTTCGCATGCGGATCTCGATGCGCCGCCTTTCGCGGACATCGCCCCTTGCGTCCCAGCGAGTGAGCTTGCCGTCGGTGGCGATGAGTTGCGCAGCGGAAAGCGGCAGGATCCGAAAACTCCTCAGGCGCGGGTCGAAGGAAAGCACTTTAACTACCGCCAGCGCGCGAGCCAGCCCAAGGCCGGCATTGTCTGCCCATTGTAACACCCCGGCGCTGCTGCCGCCCAAAGTCACTGACGGCAGGCTCCGATCGAGGTTCGAAACGCGATTGCTCACGGGCTGCTCATCCGTATGTCCGATAACCTCGATCACATCGACATCGAATGATTCAGCGATCTCCAGCAACCTCGTCACTACGACCGTATTCAGCGCCATCTCGAAGTCGGGCGTCAGATCGGCGCTACCGGTTGCGAAATAGTACCCGTCCGCCTCACTGAGGTTGATGATCGGTGGCCAAGTGTGGCCGATGCCGCGGGCAGTGTTGCTCTCCGGCTTGGATGCGGAGAGCCCTTTCTGGATGAGCGCAGCAATCTCTTGCGGCGTCAGTGTCGTGGTCTTGCCGAATGCGGAGTCGCCGATTACGCGTGAGAGCGCTATGCCTCTCGCGATCTGATCTGGTCCGATCCCTTCACCGCGCAGCCGCTGCAGCTTGGCCACAAGATCACCCTCCTCCTTGAGGGCGGCAAGCGAAACGCCCCGGCGCTGCATGCTCGCTACGACGTCGTTGCTCTCCACCAGTTTCCGCCAAAATTCGTCTATCTCCCGTTGCGATGCGGCACCGGTGGCGCTGTCCATAAGCTCCGCCAGCCGCGCATTCCGCTTGATGGTTTCTACCAGCACTCTATCGGCGGCTGCGGCAGCCTCGACTGTTTTGAGCCGCGCAGCTGCCTCGTCCAATTTGGCACGTTGGCTGGCCAGAGCGACGCCGACTGCGATCAGCATGCAGAACACGAGAAGCAGCATGATCTCGGCCATCGTCAGGCCGAGCACGAGGCCTTGCCTGTACGATGCGGTCTGCCTGCCAATGGTCTCCGACATTACTCGATGGTCTCCCGTTTGCGGCTTGGAATGGTGGCGCGCAGGCCATCCACCGCTCTCGACATTCGGTCGGCCGCCGTCTCGAGCGTGCGTGCGTTGGCTTCGATGGCCGGCAGCGCCTCGCGCAGCCAGTCGGCTTGCGCTGCCGTTTCGATCCCGGACTTCACCAGAACGTCCGTGAACGTGCGCATGGTGGCGTCGGTCCGCTCGAGGAGCGCGCGCAGAAGCTCGACGTAATCGCCCGCGCTCGCCTTGAACTCATCGAGCATCTGCGCCACCCCCGCGATCGCCTCGCTCGCTCCTTCCAGCGCGACGCGATTATCCCTGGTGGTGGTGCCGAGCTCTTCACGGGCGCTTGCGATCAGCGCAAGCGACTCTCGACTTGCGGCGGTTGCCTGCTGGAGAGCATCCTTGATCTTTGCCGCCTGCGTATCG
>Ga0210408_10006218_pt1 | contig 10352 bp, 10 predicted proteins | sample IncBWH4MmetaG_FD_155471 | JGI IMG/M metagenome (GOLD analysis project Ga0210408, IMG submission 155471) | Forest soil microbial communities from Barre Woods Harvard Forest LTER site, Petersham, Massachusetts, United States - Inc-BW-H-4-M | ecosystem: Environmental > Terrestrial > Soil >...
TTAAAGTCTTTTACAATGTTGAACGGTGAAGTTAATGCCGCTAATTCATAATAGAGATTTTCAATATTTTTACTTGACCACGGTTGCCGTATATTCTTAATAATTATTTCTGTGCCCGAGGAACTGTCTTTACCGTCCTTTTTAGGAATTGTAATTTTACTTGGAGAGGTTAGTTCTATGTCGATATCAAAAACATCTTTACCCTCTACATCAAACTCATCCCAATTAAGTTTTAAGCCAACAATACCATCACTTTCTGTTTTAGTGATAAGTTCAAGTTGGCCTCCTAATCTATCAGTTGATATTCGACCGATTCCTTTTTCACCTGTTTTTCTTCTTCCTAAAGAACTCAGTTTTGATGCTCTTTTGCTTGAAAATCCTATCCGAAGCCAGTTATTAATTAATTCACTTCTCTTCATTCCGAACCCGTTATCAGCAATGCGAATCATTCCACTTCCTTCATTGGAAAAAATATCCACATCCACTACATGAGCATCTGCATCATAACTATTTTTTACTAATTCAATGAGAGCCGTAGTATGATCTTTTATGCTATCACGACCAAGATGTATTAAGGTTTTAGCATCTATTGCAAACCGTTGATATTTTTCATCTAGTTTTGAAAGTTGATTTGAAAGCTTAAGAATTGATCTGAAGTCCGGCTCACTTGCCTGAAGCAACTCCTGTAGTTTCTTTATTATTTCTTCGCCGGTCAACTCAGACATAGCAGCAAATTTAACATTTTTAACTGTAAAAATTTTAAATAAATTTTTACGCGGTAGTGTTCGTTTCTAGCGGTGAAAGGACAGTTTTTTACATATCTTTGTAAGGGTTGGTTCAACAATTTAATTTACCGGCAACATCAGAAGATTTAGCACCCACTTAGAGGACAGAGGTATGATCCCAAAAAAAGTGATACTTCTGTGATACCACCATCAGAAAATAATAACTTAGAATACTGAATATAAGTTAGATGACAAATACAAAAATTGTACTAGTCGGACAACAACGAAGTGAAAAAACCATGCCCCAAAAAGCATGGTTTTTTCACTTCATTGCCTGTAGTGTGTATTATTCAGTGAAGTAGATCATCTTCTATACATTGGCTTCACAACAAATCTTGAAAACAGAATAAAAACTCATAACTCCGGCGGTTCAAAAAGCACATCTTACAGAAGACAGAAGACCATTAAAATTAATATTTTGCGAGTATTATCTATTTGAAGAAGATGCTTTAAAGAGAGAACAATACTTTAAGACTACTGCAGGAAAAAAGGCATTAAATCTTATGTTAAAATCAACTTTAAATAAATTAGAATATAAAAAACAGAAGAAGACAGAATTAATCTCTCTTTCTGATTTATTATAAATGAGGGGTTTTTTGTTTTACTAATTTTAACTACTTTTATTCCGTACTATTTAAAATAATCTATGAAAATCAAAGCCATACTATTCTTTTCTCTCTTGGTTTTGATTACTGATCTTGCATCCGCGCAATCATTAAAATACGAATTCGTAAAAAATTGTCTGATCTATACAGAAACAGAAGTAATAGCGGATCTGACTGCTCGTAATTTCAATTTTGTAACAAAAGATTACGTGAATTTGGGTGATAATTTGATCAGCAGGTCGGATTACTATACAAGTAAAAAGCCAAACAGCACTGATACAGCAGAAATTGCAGTTTTTATTAATAAAAGAAAAAACTCTAAAAAAAGTGTTGTGTTTTCATTTGTAGAAACAGAAGCTTTTGCAAATTACAATGCACTGGAATCAAGGATCCAGGCAAGTTTAACAAAAGAAGCCAGTTTTAAGAGTGATAAATTCGATGTAGAAGTAGCAAAATACTCGTTTGAAAAGAATTTTTATTATTTGTTTAAGGATGAATTTACCTGGTATATCATTGTTTCTAACTTTCCGTTAGAAGAATATTATTTCACCATAAAATCAAAATAAATCATTCAGCCGATTTAGCGCCTTCTTTCGTACTTTGAATTCCTAATTCGGGGTGCTCTGGATCGAAAAATATTTCGTGAAATGTAGTACCTCTGTGATAATTAACCGTTAAAACTGATTTGCCATCCCATTCTTCAATTGGAGTTTTAGTCATGTTAGTAATTGTTTTTGCACATGAGCTAATGTGTTTATTTTTCCAAATTGCTCTGCCTTCCACTACATTCCATCTTGTAAAAAATAGTTTAGCTTCTTTTTCGCCATTGCAATTACCTCCTAATTTCGAAAAGGCATAAACATAAATTAGCATATAAACTGAATCTCCTTTTTGTTTTTCGAACATTATTTTTGAAAACTCAGGATCTTTACAAACTGAATCAACAACACAATACAATAAATTAGTATCTTTGTTGATGATGTTAATGCAAAGTTTCATTTTATCACCTTCGCGAACGGGGCGTTTTGTTGCAACATAAAAAGTATTATTTCTTTTCTTATATGCTTTTTTGAAAACGACCCTGATTGAATCATTTCTTCTTTTTACATCTTTAAAAATTGTTTTTTTACCTGTAACGGGATCGGTTTCGCTTTCGGCCGGTAATTGATAGTCTACTGCTTCAAAGGGTGTCATGCCATCAAACATTGCAAATCCCAAAATTGTATCCACAGGAGCTTTAACAGGAGCCTCACCAACTACAGGCTCAGCTTTTGCTTTAGTTTTTGATTTAGTTTGTGCTGAGACATCAACTACATTGAATGTAAAAGCAAAAAACGAAAAGAGAAGAATTAATTGTTTCATGATAATCTTAAAATTTAATTTGCAAGGACATCAGAACTAAATACAAGTGCAAAATCCTAACAAAGCTAGTATAAATTGTAACAGATTCTTCTCTAAAGTGAAATTCTTAAGGCAAAAATTTAAACATTTATTTGTTTATAATTGTAATCTTTCGAAATAAGCGGGGGCATATTGCAATCTGCTCCCGTACCAGCTAAATAATTCACCGTCTATCAATATGACTTCGGAGTCGGGACTAATTTGTTTTAGTTCCTCGATATGTTTTTCTTTAAAAGGAAAAGGTTCCGATGATAAAAAAATATAATCGGGTACTGAGCCTTTTATTTGTGCTGCATTTACCTTTGGATAACGCGTTAAGTATTCAAATACATTTATCATTCCTAATTTCTCAAGAATATAATCAATAAAGGTATTTTGAGCAGCTACCATAAACGGATTGTACCAAATGAAATAAGCTACTTTTTTACCTTTAAATTTTTTCAGATCCAATTTTTCAAAATTATTTTTTATGGTTTTTATTAATTGTTCCGCCTTATTTTTTTTACCTGTAATTTCTGCAAGAGAACTGATCATATCAAATGCATCACTCAGATCGTAAATATCACTCATCCAAACCGGAAATTCTTTTCTTAATTCTTCAATTTGCGATTGTTCATTTTCCTCTTTGTTACCAATGATCAGATCAGGCTTAAGTAACCGGATTTTATGAATGTCTAATTTTTTTGTACCTCCCACTCTTTCTACACTTCTATACATTTTATCAGGATGAACACAGAATTTTGTGATCCCAACCAATTCTTTTTCCAAACCCAGATCCCACAACAATTCCGATTGCGATGGGACAATGGAGATTATCCTTTTGGGTTTATCCTTCAATTGGATCGCATGTCCTGTTTGATCTGTGAATTTCATTTAAGCTATTAGTTATTGAGTTAATAAGTTATTTAGTCAGGATTAATTTATAACCTGTAACCTAACAACAAATATCCAAAATTTTCCCGCATCTTTGTTATCCGTGACCAACGCTGTAAAAGCCCATATTTCTTTATTTGCCGCACAGGTAATTTACGCCTTAAATTATTCTATTGCAAAAGATCTGATGCCAGATCATATCGGTCCGCTTGCTCTTGTACTTTTACGGATCTCGGGCGCCTGCGCTTTGTTTTGGATATTATCGTTATTCACCGAAAAAGAATCTTTACATAAAGGCGATTTAAAAAAATTAGCGCTTTTAGCAGTCTTTGGCGTTTTTATCAATCAGGTATTTTTTATTTATGGTTTGAGTCTGACAAGACCAATTAACTCCGCAATTATCATGATCTCAAATCCCATCATGGTAATACTTTTTACTCTCATAGTTTTTAAAGAACGCATTACAATTATAAAAATTAGCGGCTTATTATTGGGAATCATTGGTGCAGGCACACTTCTGTTGTTTAAAGGAAATTTTGAAATTGGCAGCGAAACCATTACAGGCGATTGCCTGACCCTGATCAACGCAACTTCGTGGGCAGTATTTGTAGTAATGGCAAAACCTTATATGCAAAAATATCACACTGTAACCGTAATGAAATGGATATTCTTATTTGGTTTAATTTACATGATCCCATTTGGTATTAATGATCTGCAAAAAGTGGAATTTGGTGCATGGAGCCCTAATGTTTTTTGGGCTGTTGCTTTCGTTGTAGTTGCTACAACTTTTTTGGCTTATTTATTAAATACATTTGCGCTAAAAGATTTAAGTCCGTCGGTGGTAAGTATGTACATTTATCTTCAGCCTTTTTTAGCAACTTTATTTGCCGTATTTTTAGGAAAAGATACTTTAACCCCGACAAAAATATTATCGGCAGTATTTATTATTATTGGAGTGTATTTGGTAAGTGTAAAAACAAAAACAAGAGACATGCCTGGCGGCGGTCAGGATTAAAATTTATAAGATGTTGAAATCGATGACAGGCTTTGGAAAAGCCACTAAAGAATTTGAAAAAAGAACTGTAACCGTTGAGATCCGTTCGCTTAACAGTAAAGGAATGGATCTGAGTTTCCGTTTATCGAACACGTACCGTGAATATGAATTGGAATTACGCAGCGAAATTACACGTTTGTTAGAGCGCGGTAAAGTTGATCTGACTGTTTACGTTGAAAGTAAAGCTATAGAAACTCCCGTTGAAATTAATTCCGATCTCGCAAAAGAATATCACAAAAAAATAAAACAATTAGCTGCAGAATTAAATGAACCCGCGACAGATGCATTGTATCAGGTTTTAAAAATGCCGGATGTTTTAAGATCAGAACGCCGCGAAGCCGACGAAAATGAATGGAAAGAAATTAAAACCGTCATAACTGCCGCAATAGAATCATTAAATAAATTCAGAAGCGAAGAAGGAAGATCCATTGAAAAAGATTTTACAGAGCATCTTGAAATTATAAAAACGAGTCTGGATAAAATTATTGAATTAGATAAAAGTCGAATTGCCGGAATTAAGGACCGCATAAAAGGAAATTTAACGGAAGTTATTGGCGCAGATAAAATTGATGCTAATCGTTTTGAACAGGAATTAATTTATTATATCGAGAAATTAGATATTAACGAGGAGAAAGTGCGTTTAAAAACACATTTAGATTATTTTTTAACCACCATGAAAGAGCCATCGGGCGGAAGAAAACTTAACTTTATTGCTCAGGAAATAGGAAGAGAAATAAATACAATAGGTTCAAAAGCTAATCATGCGGAAATGCAAAAACTGGTTGTTTTAATGAAAGATGAATTGAAAAAATAAAAGAGCAAACCAGGCAACGTGCTTTAATTTTGAATCCCAATAAAAAATACCTTGTTGTTATTGCAGGGCCCACAGGCGTTGGAAAAACTTCTTTAGCAATTCAACTCACTAGGCATTACTCAAGCAAAATTATTTCAGCAGATTCCCGTCAGTTTTACAAGGAGATGAACATTGGAACCGCTAAACCAACAGAAAAGGAATTATCACAAGCTGAACATTTTTTTATTAACTCCTTAAGCATTCATGACAATTACAGCATCGGTGATTTTGAAAAAGATGTTATAAAGTGTTTAGATAAATTATTTGAGGAAAATCAACTTGTTTTTTTAGTTGGCGGTTCCGGATTATATATTAATGCGGTTCTGAATGGTGTTGATGAATTTGAAAATGTTTCAGAAGCAACAAAAGAAAATGTAAAACTGAATTACGAACAAAAAGGTTTGCTTTGGTTACAGCAACAATTAGAAAAACTTGATCCCTATTATTACAGCACAGTTGACATTAATAATCCACAACGTTTGCAGCGCGCATTAGAAGTTTGTTTGGAAACCGGTAAACCCTACTCTTCTTTTTTAAGTAATTCTAAAAAAACACGCAATTTTGAAACCATAAAGATCTTAATTAATACCGACAGAGAAATTTTGTACGATAGAATTAATAAACGTGTTGATGAAATGGTGAAGAATGGTTTAGTTGAAGAAGCGAAAAGTTTACATCCGCACAAAAAATTAAACGCACTGAATACGGTTGGCTACAAAGAATTATTTGCGCATTTTGATGGTGAAACAGATTTAGCAACCGCCATTGATCTTATAAAACAAAAAACACGTAATTACGCAAAACGACAAATAACCTGGTTCAATAATCAGGACACTTATGAAACATTTGGTCGGGACGATCTGGAAAAGATAAAAGCGTATTTAGAAATTATTTTACAGAACTCTTAATATGTTCTCATTCCTCAACGACTATAAAAAACTCGAGCTACAAGTTCTTAACGTGGTTATTGCTGAGTTTTTTATTCAGCTCGTTAACGCAACATTTATGAATATTTTGCCTTTGTACATGACAAGGGAAGGTTTTAGTGATGAAGACATTGCTTTGTATATTACATTTCGTTTTTTAGGCGTATTTGTTTTAGCATTGCCATTTGGAAAATTGATCAAAGGAAAACCATTAGCTCCGTTATTTTATTTGTCATCCATTTTTGTTCCTTTATTTGGTTTGGTAATTGTATTTGCAATTGCTTTAAAAATTAAATGGCTGATCTTTACTTCGCTTTTACTTTGGGGTGCATCGTTTACATTCATGCAAATTCCGGTTTCTCCGTTCATCTTACGTAATTCATCCAAAGAAAATCAAACTGCAGGTATAGCATTAAGTTATAGCACATGGAGCTTTGGCGGCATTTTAAGCGGAATTGTTATTGCAATACTTGACGCAATTAACCCGACACTTTTTAATGAGAAAGCCATTTTAATTATTTTTTCTATAATGGGATTTGGCGGTATTTTCTTTTTATTGAAAACAAAATTCAATGAGAAAATAGATGAACCCGCCAAATTCATTCCCGGAATAAAACCGCAACCCACAAATTGGTATTTAATTATTAAAGGTTTGATCCCAACTCTTATCATTGCAACAGGCGCCGGACTCACAATTCCGTTTATCAGTTTATTTTTTGATAAAGTTCATCATTTAGATAAAGGTGGTTTTTCAATCATAAGTTCCATGGCTGCAGTATTAGTTGCTTATGCAGCAATGATGGTTCCAAAAGTGAAACAATTTATCGGTTATAAAATTGCAATTCCAACAACACAATCGTTAGCTGTAATTTCTTTAGTTGCTTTAGCTACAACGCAGTTTTACAGTCAATATACAATAGCTTTATACATTGCAATTGCATGTTATTTATTACGTCAGCCTTTAATGAACATGGCCGGACCAATGACAACAGAATTAATATTAAATTACGTCGGAAAAAATAACAGGGAAATTACAAGCGCACTTACTGCAGCGATTTGGAGCGGCAGTTGGGTTATAAGTGGTTTTATGGTCAAGGTTATGTTTGGGAAAGGTTTTGAATTTGTAAATATATTTTTGATCACCTCTGCTCTCTACGCATTTGGAGTTGTGATGTATTATTTGTTAATTGTAGATTATGTTAAACGCGAAAAACAAGGCTTTATCAATTAGTTTGAGATCATTTTTATTCATACTACTGTTTCCTGTTTTTGTTTCCGGACAAAGTTTAAGCAGGTCATTAATAAAGTCGAACTCTTTATTTTTCAGAAATAATATTTATGTATTTGGATTTACACAGGATAAAAATGAACTTATTTTTAAATTGTATAGATCATCTTCCGATCTATTGAAGCTGGATTCTGTAAATACATTGATCGGAAAAGAAAAAGCAGAAAATTTACTGGAGATCACCGCTGATACTTTACACGGGTATTTGAATTTTTATTTTCAGAAAGTGAATAGTAAAAACTTGGCGACACTAGTGCGCTACAATGATTCTCTAAAATTAATTACAAAAGTTGAAAACTTTGAGTCTAATAAAATAAATAGTCTGACTACTTTTGAGAATGAAATTTACACTTATAAAAATTCGACATATACTATTCGTACATCTGAAGATAGCTTAGGAAAACAATTTTATTTAACTAAATATTCTGTTATTACTCCGGCAAAACCTTTTGAATACAAACAGATCTGGCAATATCCGCTTGAGAAACACAATATCAACACTACTCATGTTTTTTATGCCGATTCAGAAATGGTTTTAATATATTAACAATTTACAACAGGCATTAAAAAAGGACAATGGGTTTTAAAAATAAATGCAGAAACAGGTACAATTGTAAAAGGATTTAAGTTAAATGCGAATGGCGATGAACGCAGCTATATTTTTAATGCATTCTGTTACGATCCAAAAGAAAAAGAACTTTTATTGGCAGGGAATATTTACACAAAACAACAACTCGATATAGAAAATAAAACATTTAGTTTCGCGAATTTAAATAAGCAAAATACTTTCTTTTTTATAAAAATTGATGGGATGAATGAAATTATTAGCCGTGATGAAAAAAACATTCCAATTGTTTTTACAGCACCGCCAGCTAAATCCGGCGCTAAACCTGTTGCTCTACCTTTCTATCATATTAAAATTAAAGAATTAAAAAAAGTTTCGAAAACAGGGTACACGATGTATTGTAACATTTACAAAAGCAGCGGACAACAATTATTATTTTTGTACGAGTCGGGATTTTCAATTGATCTAACTTTAGAAGAAATGGATGTTGAAGTAATTCCCGGAAAGATCTACAATAATCTTTCGCCGTTTCCTGATCTTGTCAATACAGATCTAAAAGATATAAATGGAAAGATAGAATTAAAATTAATTACTGAATTTGACAAATTCCTCTACAAACGGCCGATAGCCGATGTGGAAAAATATTTTGGCATTGATGAAAACCAAAAGCCAAAGTGGATCATTAATAAAACTGATATTAAAACGGGAATGAGTTCTTTTTATTTTGTAAATATTGGATCAAAGGGTGTTGAAAGCAAATTGGTTTTAGAAAGCAGTAAATATAATAATCCGCAAATTTTTAAAATTAGCGGTCAAAAAATAATTGAATTCAAAATAAATTCTGAAAGCAATAGCTTTGATGTATCAATAAAAAATTGGTAATTATTTTATTTTTTTTCCGCCTGCACTTACTGAAGAAACGCTAAACCAGCCAATTGCTTTAGTTGCTCCTTCCGGCGAAATAATATTTGTTCTCACATTCTCAGGTGTAGTTGCAAATAAACCTGAATTATTTGTTTGATTAATAACTTGCGTTAAAAAGAAATAAGTTTCTTTATTTATGGAATGTATTTCAACAGCACAAGTATCGCCAACATTCAATACTTCCCTTCTTGGAATAATTTGATTAATTGCAGGCGGAGTAAATAATAATGTATCTGTTGAAGGAACACTTCCGCCAGTACCATCTATTGCTAAATTAATATCTGAAGCTTGTGAATAAGGCGTTCCATTTTTAGACGATCTGATCCAATAATAATCAGAAATTGGTCCCGGCGGATCCCGCGCCCATAGAACACAGTAATATCCCGGCTTTGGAGCAAAAACACTTGAACCATTATGATAAGTTGCGCTAATGCTATCGAATTTTGCAGGACGTTTTTCATCAACAATAGATGTGTATAGATTCCCACTAAAAGTAACTTCCAGTTTATAAGTATGGCCTACATGTCCAATTGTATCTGTACTTGCCAAATTGAAAATATAATCACCATTATTTTGATCAGTAAAATTATAAGTTAAATTATTGGTTAGATCTTTTAAAACTACACTAGCACCTGCAGCGGGCGGTGGGTTTTGATTACTAAAATAATCATCGGTGTATGTTAAACGAATTTTTTGTGCAGTTCTTAAGTTCGATACAAAAGCATCAACGACTAAAAGTTTCGATCCCTTATCGAGTTTTATCTGGACAACATCCTGGCATGATGCGAAAATTAATGTTATAAGTATGATAGCAAAAAACTTTTTCATTATTAAAATCTAAAATTATAAGTTAACGCAGGAACTATTGAGCCAATTACTGAATACCTCACAGCTTCAGTTTGCATTGGCTCACCATCTTTAGTTCTGAAATAAATTGAAAATGCATTTCTTCTGTTGTAAACATTATAAACACTTAACACAAGTGAATGACGTTTTTTGGAATCAGGATTGCGCGTTAAATTATAAGTTACGCTTAGATCTAAACGGTTATAAGGTGTTATCCTGTAATTATTACGTT
>Ga0210408_10006219_pt1 | contig 10351 bp, 3 predicted proteins | sample IncBWH4MmetaG_FD_155471 | JGI IMG/M metagenome (GOLD analysis project Ga0210408, IMG submission 155471) | Forest soil microbial communities from Barre Woods Harvard Forest LTER site, Petersham, Massachusetts, United States - Inc-BW-H-4-M | ecosystem: Environmental > Terrestrial > Soil >...
TCAAGGCCAATGGGGAACTTGTCTTCCGCGCGGCCAAAGGCAAAGTCCCGCTCGGAAACCTCAGATGTCTTGTGTTTGCCGTGATAAGTGCAGAAAATGCGCATCGGAGGGGATCATAATCCCCCTCGCAGGGCCAAGGGAAATTTATTCGCAGTGCATTATGGTTGACTGCTTTGAAGCGAAATGACCTGCGCTGTGCGGCAGAAGGATGCCAGCCTCATAACGCATTTCAAAATGTTTGCCGAGACCGATCAGAGGCGCAGGCTAGAGCGGAGCCCCCCTCGTCCAGCCGGACCAGCACGTTGGCCGTATTCATAAGCTTCGAAACTTTGGGGAACGGGCGCAGCTCAATGGCCATTGACGCATTTGTAATGTTGTAGGATTGGTTCCCTTCGGAGACGCTGTTATATGGCACTGTGTCGGGATTGGGTCGAGCCGGAATGCTGCACGCTTTCGCCGCGGAACCTCACGAAAACAATGCGTTCCCCCTCCAGCTACCTATCAAAATGGTACGGATCCTTCGACTCCACAGAGTGCGGTATCGAATTACTTCGAATGGCACGGTTCCGGCGCATCGGAGGCGACTAATCACAATCTTCTTTTGCGCTGGCAAGGGAACGCTTTATTCGAAGCGCGGAGATCAGAATTGAAATGGCCGCTGTTCAGAGGTTGCAGGGCGTCTTGGCGAAGTTACTAGTTTGACGTGGCGAGCAACGATCCCTTTTCAGCGCCACCCGAAACAGATCAGAACGTATAGCCGAGCCCAATCAAGGGTGCGGGCTTGGAATGCAGGCCGCCCTCGTCCAGCCTCACCAGAACATTGGCCGTAATGACCAGCTTCGAAACTTTGGGGAACGGGCGCAGCTTGATACCCATCGAGGCATTTGTAACGTTGTAGGATTGATTCCTTTCGGAGACGCTGTTATAGGTCACCGTGTCCGGGCTGGGTCGAGCCGGCGGGGTAAACGCGCAGGTGCCGCAGGGCGCAAGAAAGGTCTGCGGTGTAACCGCCAGGGTTGAAGTGTTAAAGAATCGCTGGCCTATGATGTCGAAAGACCCTGTCAGCCATTTCGTCACCCAGGCATCGGCGCCGGCAGAATAAATGAAATCATTGGGCACGCTGCCCTTGGTATTGGCGACCAAATCTCCGGCCGTAATGGAATCGCTGTTCCATTCGTAACCGACCAAGACGTGCGGAGAGATCCTGGCGCGGTAAGAAAAGACTGCGAATGGCTTCGCGCCGTAGGACCCTGAACCCAGAAAGTTCAGGGCGTCTCCGCTGGGAAAACGCACGTCTACTCCCGCGGCAAAGTTAGCTCTTTCGCCATGCCAAGCATTCCACTTCACCCGCGCCACCAAGTCACCAATCCCAGTAACTGAGTTGTTGGAGCGACTGCCGCCGGTGAGGCTCGGGTCGGGAAACGTATGATTCAAACAGCCGGGCTGAAAATTGGCTGCGGCTTGCGCCTCGGTATCAGTGGGGCTGGCGGCGACTGGCTTTGGGTTCGGACAATTCGCGAACAAGTGGTCAAAGTTGGGGCGGGCGGTATCAGTAGAAGCAGGGGGGTAAAAGCCGTTTGTGCCCAGGACGATCGTGTCGCTGGAACGAAGACCCATGCGTACGTTTTCAAAGGGGATTACAAGCGAGACATCAATTCGAGAGGTAAGTCCGAAAGTCACATAAGTTGTGTACTGACTAACCTTCAGATCGATTGAATTGACAGTCTTTACCGCGTCGCGCACAAAGGCGCATCCATTGACGTTTGTCAGGGGAAGCGGCGCGCCAGGGGTAATACTTGCGGAGCAGTCTTTAGGCGGATTGTCTGCGGTGTCGTCCTGGTGCACAAGAACCGCCGGGATATTACGCAGATCGACGCCGTCAATTCTGTCAAAATCAAAAAACTGATAGCTGAAACCCAGAAACAACCGATGGCGGCCGACAGTCTCAGCCCGCTCCCCCAGCACAGGACCCAAACTATCCGTAGTTATGACTTGTGTCTTCAAAGATGGATCAAATGTCAGAAGCACACCTGAGGAAGGCGAAGCTAGGGGCAACAGATTCGCCTGACGTCCAATGATCCTGGTCAAAGGCTGCAGCCGCGACTGGATGTCTCCTGAACCCCGGTTAAAGTGTTGGGGATGTTGTCCAACGTTGAGAAGTACGTTCGTAAAATTGAATGCGGCAACGCCGTACTCTTGCGGTATAACGCAGGCGAGTTTGTTGCTTTGTGTTGAACAAGGACCTTGAGCAAAGCCACTTGTGGCGCCAAGAAGAACTCCGACGATCATGCCGAGCGCACTTCGCTTGGACATCTTGGTCTCCTTGAGAATAATTCGGAATCAAGGCCCCAATTTCGTAACCTGAACCGGGTATTTCCCGCGTGGTCGACTCGGAGCATGCTGTAAATGAGGTGCAATTCTACCCGAGGTCGTCGTTTTGTCAAGGGGCGCAAGCCGCGACTACCGTGCCTTTACCGATAAAACTGGGTCTCTTTGCCGCCTTAGAATCAAAATCCTTCCGCTACTCGGATTAGTTTGATATTCGGCTCTCCAAAACATCGGGGCCGATGCGACAGGACTTTCGCTTAGCGAACCCCAGTCACGACCCATTTCCCATTTGACTTGGTCAAGTCAAACGCTACAGGATCTTTGCGAGGCTTTCCCTTGTCGCCCCTTTTTACCGTTGAGGACTGAGTCAAAGATCCGTTCACAGTAGCCTGATCACCGCTGGCACTGACCTGAACTTCACTAATGTCCACTTGAAAATCGAGTTCCGCCAGCTGTTCGAAGGTGTTCTTGAGCTTGCGGTATTCCGAATTTCCTATATTCGGCCGGATCTGAAGCACCGCATCCGCGTCCCTCTGCTGGTAGGCCTGCTCATACCGCTTGATCACGTCGCGAACAGCAGCTTCATCCAGGGCCTTTGTCGAGGGCAGGTCCGGCTTCGTTGCGGGCGGGGGCGGCGGCGCCACTGGCTTATTCAATGCCGCAGAAGGCTTAGCGCTGGCTTCGTTCGCTCGCAAGGACGTGAGTTTGGTATTGATCTCATTGATGTACTGATTCGCCTGGGCGGCCCGAGGCCCTCCAGCTTGGGCGATCGGCTGAAAGGCTGCGAGGGCCCCTTGTAGCCCATTCTTGTCATCCGCGGCAACCTGCTGGTATTTCTGTACAACTTGTTGGTAACTCGCTTCGTATTGCGCCGCACTTTTCTGGGCGGCGGCGGCTCGCTCAATTTCAGCTGAAAGCTCCGAGGTATCGCCGCCTGCCTGTTTGATTTCGTCGGCTTTCGTGCGAGCTGATGAAATATCCCCCTGCTTGATCAGCTGGCGAGCGCTTTCCTGAAGGCTCACGATTTTCTGATCACGCTGTTGCTCGTCCAGCGTGCTTAACGCGTCTTGCGCATTCTGCCGCAGTCGTTCGGCTTCCGGCTTTCTTGGCCCTCCGCTCTGGATTATCTGTCCAAGCACGCCTAACGCGTCATTCAGGCTGCCGCGATCCTTTTTCCGCAAGTCCAGGTTGGCCTTGGCCAGCAATTCTTCCTCATGCTGGCGCTGCGGAATGATCTGGGTAAGGTATTTCTGGGCGTCTTCCCTTTTCAGTCCTTGTCCTTGCGGTAGTTTCACAATCTTTTCGAGGGCTGTGCGTGCCGGGTCGAAGCGTCCGTGATCGACATCACTCACCGCTTCTTGCCATAGCTGCTGCTCCTGCTGACGACCCTTCCGCAGGGTTTCATCGTTCATCTCCGCCTGAATTGCGTCCTGCTTCTTTCGGATTTCGCTGGACAAGGGGCCATTCAGCAAACTCCCATCCTGGACGGCTCGCGATGCCCCGGCCAGGTCGCCCGCGGCACGACTCTTGTCGGCTGCCGCCAGGGCCTCCCGCTGGCGCAATTCAAGAGGATCCACCGGGGGCTGAACTGGCGTCTGCTTGGGCACGGCGACCAGCACCGCTTCCTTTTGTCTGTTTACGTTGGCCAGACGCACCCCGCCCCAGACCATAATCAGCGAAATGGCCGCGATGGCCACGACTGTCGGCCGCTTCCAGTATGGGATCTCTGCAACTTGCGGTCGCCGCTCTACCGCAGGTGGAGGGACGGCTGGCTTTGAAATTCGGGGAGTCGCAGGCGCGATGGGAGGAATTCCGCGCGGCTGAGATGGATTCGCAATGGCAGGGCGTTTGACAGAATGGGCGGGAGGCTGTTCCGGGACCGCAGGTTTCGCGGCGCTGAGTTGCGAAGCGCTGCGCTTCGGGGGTTCGGCCTTAGGCGCAACTTCAATGACCGGTACTACCGGCGTTGCGGGCGGCGCCGCGGGCGGCCCAGACAAAACGGGTGGCTGGAACGATGCCTGCGTAGCCGGAGTCATCTGGGTCTGGGTGTTAGGTTCGGCTACATCCGGCAGAACCGGCGGCCCCATCTGCCACGCGTACTCTTTCGAGATTCCGGGTCCCTGAGGTTGAGGGTCTGGCCCAGGTCGGGGTGGCGCGCTCGAGCGATCGCCGGCGCTCTTGATGTCATCCGAGATACGCTCAACCCGCGGATCGAAGGAGTCCAGCACATTGGTCTCCAGAGCTGTTTGCAGCGCCCGCGTGGCCTCGGGGAGTTTTAAGTCGTCGACCAATGTCCGAATCGTCTCAAGCTCCTTCTCCTGCTTCCTCTTATTCTCCCTCGCCTTGAATTCCACTTCAGCCGAACTCAATAGCTGGGTAACCGCCGTATCGGGACCGAGAGTGACGAGTGTCTGTTTCGCGAGTTCGATCGCTTCACTGAATTTCTCGCGATTAATCCTGACCTTGATGTCACGAATCCGCTGCTCAATGGCTTTGCGAGTTTGAAATTTCCGATCCTGCAGCTCGGCTTGTTGCTGAAGCAGCAACAGATCCTTGTTTTCGGGGAAAGTCTTCAAAGCCAGTTGGGCCGATTGCACGGCATCTTGAAAACGATTCGCCGCGAGATGGGATTTGACCCGCTCGCATGCCTTGCCCAAAAGTGATTCACGTTCTACCTGGCTTTGTTGGGTGCGGGCAAACTCGACGAGTCGAGTCAGATCCACGTCGTTAGGAAAATCCATTCTGAGCTTTTCTGCCCGCTCGATCACCTCCGCATATTTTTTCCCGTCCACCAGTTCCTTGAGAACCGTCCACTCCTGCCGCAGCCGTTCCGCTTTGCCTTGCTTTTCTTGTTCGCCCCGGACCAGCGCCAGCAGTTTCTGCACCGACGGGTTTTTGGGGTCGGCGGTGCGAAGCGTATCCAGCAAAGCCTGGGCGTCCGCCAATCGGCCAGCGGCCAAAAAGCCTCGGGCCTCGGCGAGCTTTTCCTGCCGTTGCTGCTCGGTTTGATCCCGAATCGCTGTGTCGAGCAATTTCTTGATTTCATCTTCATCGGGAAAGCTTTTGCGCAGATCGGCGACCAGCTCAATGCATTCCTTGTATCGGCGTTGCGCCAGAAGACTCCGTGCGGAATTCAGAACTTGCAGCTTGCGCTGCTCCGCCTGATCGGAGCGCACGGTGGCAACTAGACGGGCAACTTCGTCATCCCCGGGATGCTCCTGCTGTACTTTTGCCAGCAGCACGATAGCTTCTTCGTAGTGGCTTGCCGCCACCAGATTGCGAGCCTCAGCCAGGCTGTGGGCCTTACGCTGTTCGGACTGCTCTTCGCGAAGGGCGCTGATCAAATCGGCAATTTCCTGATCCTGGGGAAACCGCTTCCTCAAGTCCGCCAATACCAGATTGCATTCTTCATAGCGGCGTGCAACCAGAAGCTGGCGGGCCTTCGCGACGTGTTGTTGCCGGCGCTGATTTAGCTCGGCCTCCCGGGCCGCTTCCAGCAGCTTCGCGATCTCGGTTTCACCCGGGAACTCCTGTTGCAGCCGGGTCAGCAGGGTTATGCACTCGTCGCAGCGCCGGCCGGCCAGCAACCTCCGAGCCTCTCCCAGACCCTGAAGCCTGCGCTGACTCGCCTGGTCTGCGTGAACTTCATCCAGGAGGACCGCGATTTCATTGTCGGCGAGAAACTGTTTCTGGATCTCGAGGAGCAAAGCAATGGATTCCTGATGCCGGCCAGCCGCCAGCAGACTTCGTGCCTTTTCCAGGCTTTGCCGCCGCCCCTGCTCGGCCTGCTCTTCGCGCGCGGTTTCGAGCAGCCGGAGAATTTCTTCCTCGCCCGGAAACTCGCCCTGCAATTCGCTCAGAAGTTGAATGCAGTCCGAATACTTTTGCAGCGTCCACAGACTGCGTGCCTGCCGCATCGTGTCCAGAAAACGAATACGGCGGTCGCGTTGCGCTTTTTCCTTTACTACCTGTTGCCGCAACGCCGTGGCTAACTTGTTGGAGGGTTCGATCTCCGCAACTTTGGCGAGCAAAGACTCGGCCTCCTCGGGCAAGCCCTCTGCCAGCCGCAGTTTGGAAGCTTCCAGGTATTGCGAGACCAGTTGGGAGCGATCCGACTCCCGCTGCACTAGTTGCTGCAGCTCCTGGGCGGGCTCAAAGCTGGGATCCAGACGGAGCGCATTTTCTGATTCCGCTCTTGCCTCCTGAATTCGTCCCTGTTCGAGGAGGGCGCGACCCTTCTCCACTATCTCCTGCGCCTTCGGGCGGATCAGGATGCGCCTGAGCTCTGTGTTAACTTTGTCCAACAAACTTCGGGCCTGGGTATTGGTCGATTCAACCTGCAGCGCCTGACGAAGGATGTCTCGAGCCTGGGGGTAGTCTCCTTGCCGAACCAGTTCGTGACCGTGCTTGACGAGTTTGGCCACGGTCGCGGACTGAAGGCCCCTGCAGATCGGATCCAGTTCCAGCAGCAAGTCCTCCATGCTCTGGTACCGATCCATCGGAGACTTTTGCAGAACCTTACAAAGAACTACCTCCAATTCCGGGGGGCTTTCGGGAGATACCATGCAAAGCGGCTCGGGATCCTGGTCGCAAATGGCATGCATCAGGATTGCGGGTGCGTCTCCCCGGAATGGCCTCTGATAGGAGATCAGTTCGTAGAGCAAAACTCCGAAAGACCAAAGGTCGGAACGTTCGTCCGCGTGTTCGCCGTGATATTGCTCAGGCGCCATGTAGGCAAACGTCCCGATGAGCATCCCGGTCTGGGTCTTGGAAGTTTTCACGACCCGCGCAATGCCGAAGTCCACCACCTTGACGATGCCTTCCTTGCTGAGCATCACGTTGGCGGGCTTGATGTCGCGGTGAATAATTCCGCGCTTGTGGGCGTAGTCGAAAGCACGGCAGGCCTGGATGGCGTACGTCAACTTCAATGAAAGAGGCAGATCGGGCCGGCTGCCGATCAGTTGTTCCAGGCTTTCACCCTCCACCAGTTCCATCGCAATGTAGGGCGTGCCTCCTTCTTCACCCATGTCATAAATCGTAACGATATTGGGATGTTGCAAGCCTCCCGCGGACTGAGCCTCGCGGTAGAATCGCTGCAGCATGTTGGGATCTTCGGCCACGCCCTTAGTGATGGTCTTGAGCGCTACCAGCCGATTGATAATGGGATCGCGGGCGCGGTAAACAATTCCCATCGCGCCACGGCCCAACTCTTGAATGAGTTCGTATTTGCCGAGCTTATTCACCGGGTAAGCACCCGTCCGAGCAAGGAACAAAATTTCGGTAGGCAACTGAGGTAGGGATCGGGTTCAGGGTCGTCTGACCCGGGTCTGCGGGGTTTACTCCACTCCCCACTCGAGCTTTCCAGGTTATCGTTGTCCCGATTAACGCCAAGTTCGCGCTCCAGGGAACCGGTCGAATAATCCCCGTCACGAAGTCGACTCCTCCCTCTCGCTTGCGAAACCTGGGGAAGGCCAGCAGGCTGAGAACCCACAGGGGAAAGCCCTTCGAATTGACTGCCATGGTTGCAAAAAGAGGCTGGCATGTCAATTGAAGGGAATCGAACTTGCGAACGAGAAAGTCCAGGGCCTGCGGAAACCCTCTGCCTTTCCCCTTTAGCAAAATAGGCTGTTATCTCGTCAAGGTTTCTGGCAATATAGCTTCCGCCCGGCCCCGGGCTGAACGTAGGTTTCGTGCAGGTAGGCCGGTTTGCAGCGTCCAGGTCGGTATGTCCCTGCTCCCCAGTTAGGTAGTCTGAAAGGACGACGTGGCCCTAGACGACGTGGCCCTAACAGTGAGATTGTCGAACGCCGCTCTGGTAGTCATCGCGCTGATGGCGAGCCCAGGCTGTGGCGGAATCGGAGCGATTCCGCCGGCCCAGACCACGACCCAGCTTGCCTCCTTGAGTATGAGCGCGGTGGATACTGCGGTTAAAGCTGCGGCCGCATCTGTGTCTGAACCGATGGTCATAGCGGTGGTCGACCGCTCGGGTAACATTCTGGCCGTTTATCACAAGGCGGGTGCGCCGACAACGGGAATTGGGAATTTTGGGGCGGTTGTGAGCGCCGACGAACTCGCAGTGGGACTGGCCCGCACTGCCGCTTTCTTTACCAATAACCAGGCTCCCCTCTCCTCCCGCACGGTACGGTTCATCAGCGGCATTCATTTTCCTCCAGGAGTATCGAATACTCCGAGCGCGGCGCTTTACGGGATTGAGAACACCAATCGCGGATGTGGCTTCAACGTCACTTTTGCGCCGGGCAAGGCCGTTCCTCCCGCCCGTTCGATCGATAACACCTCCCCTGGGCTCGGAGTCATTACCGGCAAAGCTGATGCGCTCGATAGCGATCCCATTGCGGTAAATCCCGGCGGCGTCCCGCTGTTTGCGGGGGGGGAGGCCGCGGGTGGCATTGGGGTGGTTGCGGCCAGGTCGGACGTCGCCGAGTTTGCCGCCTTTATAGCGGCAGGCGGTCCACCGCTTTTGCTGTCCGTTCCTCCACCAGGAGCCGTAATCATCGATGGCATCACCCTTCCATTCGTCGCTCAAACGATTCAGCCGACAGGGACTTCCACTGGCACAGCCGACGGCGCTTATGTCATAGGTCCGACCGCAAGTCCAGGTCCAGTTCCGGAGGGCGATCTCGTGGTTGCGCACGACGGGCCCATGGGCGGTCTTACCGCAGCCGAGGTCCAGAAAATTGTCGATCAGGCAGTAGCCACCGCCAACCAGACGCGGGCAGTCATTCGCCTGCCGCTCGGACAACGCACCCGAATGGTGATCGCCGTAGTCGGCCTGGACGGGAGCCTGCTGGCTTTGAATCGCATGCCGGATGCGACCGTGTTCAGCATTGACGTGGCTGTAAGCAAAGCGCGCAACATGATCTACTTCAATAGCAATGCCGTCAGCCCCCTGGATCTACCCGGAGTGCCTGTCGGAACTGCCGTGACCAACCGGACCATCAGTTTTGGCGCCCAGCCATTGTTCCCTTCGGGAATCGATGGCTCGCAACCCGGCCCGTTCTTCCCGCTTTATGTGAACGACATCGCCCATCCCTGCACCCAGGGATCACAACCTGCGACCGCGAATCAGAACGGCATCGTCTTCTTCCCGGGCAGCGAGGGACTCTACCGCAATGGCCAGCTCATAGGAGGACTCGGAGTTAGTGGCGATGGAGTGGAACAAGATGACTATGTCACGGCGGGTGGGGCTAAGGGCTTTGAACCGCCCGCGAACATCCGTGCGGACCAAGTCCTGATTCGTGGGGTGCGGCTCCCCTATCTCAAATTCCCACGCAACCCAACCCAGTAATTCGTTGATGCCCACCGGGGAACGGATGGCACCTGAGTGCAACTCGGCGACCTACGGAGTCGGGAGATTGAGGCGTAATTTACTAATCTCACTGTACATCTGTCAGAGACAACGCCTGGGCGCGCGGCAAGAGCGCGCCGACTTTTTGCATCTGGGCGGCAAACCGCGGCGCGCTATAGGCAGACGGACTTTGGAGTTGCTGAAATAGATTGTCAATGGCGGCCCGCAGTTCCTGCTGGTTGGCGACCTTTTCGTTTCTGGAATACGCCAGTAAGAGCGAATCCAGCGCCATGGCAGCCTGTTCGGCGGAACGCTCCCCCTGCGCCGAAATCGTATCCGCATCACCCGTGATGGATTGGAGAAGCCGTACTGTGAGCGCCTGATCGTAAGGTTGAGCCTGCACCCTTTGCGCAATCCTGTCCGCCAGTTCCGCCGCGCTTTTTGCCTGGGCGGCGACCTGATCTCCGGTGCCTGGCTTCCCCGATAGCACCTCGATCTTGTCCAACGCGGCAACCAGTTGCTTCGCGGTAGACGGGTCGACCGCTTCCGCGATATGCCGGAAGACTGCGTATCTCGCCGGGTTCCAGACGGGAGCCCCAGGGAGCCGGCCGTCATAACCCTGGGCTTGACGCCAGCTGGCTTCGGGTTTGGTAAGGCTGTGATGACACGCAAAACACTCGTACTCGGAATATTCGGGCCAGTTCGGACCCGAAGCCG
>Ga0210408_10006220_pt1 | contig 10348 bp, 8 predicted proteins | sample IncBWH4MmetaG_FD_155471 | JGI IMG/M metagenome (GOLD analysis project Ga0210408, IMG submission 155471) | Forest soil microbial communities from Barre Woods Harvard Forest LTER site, Petersham, Massachusetts, United States - Inc-BW-H-4-M | ecosystem: Environmental > Terrestrial > Soil >...
GCGCCGGCTGGGTGGCGCAGCATGGCGAAGCGGTGGTGGTGCCGGACACCTCAAAGGACACGCGATTTTTTGGCAAGGTCGACGAAAAGACCAAGATGGAGACGCAGTCCATCGTCGCCGTCCCCGTGAAGTTTCGCGATACCTGCCTCGGAGTGATCGAGCTTATCAATTGCTTCGGACCCGAAGGATTCGATGCGCGCGATTTGAACTTACTGGAAGCGCTGGCCGACTTTGCCGCCATTGCCCTGGAAAACGCGCGGCACGTCAAGCGCATCCACGAGCTGACGATCACCGACGATTGCACCACACTATACAACGCGCGGCACATGGGCTTCATCCTGGAGACGGAGATTTACCGTTCGCAGCGCTACACCTACGAGTTCTCCCTGGTGTTCATCGATCTCGACCACTTCAAGGAAGTCAACGACACGCACGGCCACTTGATCGGCTCGAAGCTGCTGGCGGAAATCGGCAATGCCCTGAAGACGCATTGCCGCCTGATCGATTTTGCGTTTCGCTACGGCGGCGACGAATTTGTCATTTTGTTGCCCCAGACGTCCAAGGAGAATTCGCTGAATGTCGCGCGGCGTCTGCACAAGATGATTCGCGAGATGCCGTGGCTGGAGCAGGCCGGGCTCAAGGTGCGCATCACGCCCAGCATCGGCGTGGCGTCCTATCCGGTAGATTCGAAGACCAAAGAAGGATTGCTGCACCTCGCCGATGAAGCCATGTACCTGGTGAAAAATACGAGCCGGGACAGCGTAGCCGCCGCGAACATGGGTATCCTCCCGGACACTCTGGCCAGCGCGGGATCCGCTGGATAACCCGCCCTCGCTTCCTCCTGCTATACAGCCTGCGAGAAGTTTGCTTAACTGAATGCATGTTGCGAAGTGAAGCGACGCGCTATGCGCGCTGGTCGGCGCTGGTGGCGCTGGTGCTTGCGGCGGCCACTTTGCTGGTCTACGCCCGGCGGGACTGGGTGCGCCATATCGAGAAGAAGAATGCGCCGCCGGCCACGCCGGTCGATGTTACTCGCCAGTCCGCGGGAATCAACTTCAAACAAGGCGACAAGACCCGGACGATTTACGAGGTGTCCGCGTCGAAGTCCACAGAATTTAAGGGGCAAGATGCCAGCTTGTTGGAGGACGTCCGCATCACTATTTTCGGCAAGGTTGGAGACCGCCACGACGTGATTCACACGCGGAGTTGCCGGTATGGAAAGGAGAAAGGAGACATCCAGTGCAGTGGTGAGGTACAAATCGAGCTGATGAGCGCGGCGGATGCGCAGCGCACCGCGGGGAATCCAGAGGCGGCAAACGCCGCGACCACGCATATCGAGACGCGCGGGGTGAAGTTCAACCGCGCTAGCGGCTTGGCACAAACGGACCAGAAAGTCACATTTGCGTTCCCCAGCGGGGGCGGAGAAGGGGTCGGACTGGAATACAAATCCGAAGAAGGCACCGTGCATTTATTGCGCGATGTGCGCTTCACATTGAAACAGAGCGCGCCGAGGGCCGCGAAGGCGAGGGCCGCGAAGCCGAGAGCCGCGGGTTCGCAGATGATTCCGCCTCAGGAAATACTGGTGAAAGGCTCGAGCCTCGATTTTAGCCGTGATTCGCGCTTGCTCCACATGTTGGGGCCGGCGGAAGCCGAAACGAGGACCGAGCGGCTGAGCGCCGGCGAAATCAACCTGTCGCTCGACAAACAGTTTCATGCGGAAACGCTGGTTGCCTCAGGCGCAGGTGAATACCGACCGGTTGTGACCTCGCAGGGGGCCCGCGACCAGGCAAGGCTGGAGGCAGATACGCTGACCGCGCATTTTTCGCCGGAAGGCGCGGTGACGCGCGTAGACGCCGCGGGAGCAGTGCGGGGTTCGCGCAATGGTGTTGCGGAACGGGACAAAGCGAGCGCCGAATACGCCACGCTGGAATTGTGGCCCTGGCTGGGCCGTCCCAAGGAAGTGAATCTGAATGGCAATGTGCTGCTCGAAACGCAGGGAGGCAATGGCGAATCGCGCCTGCTGCGGACGAATGCATTTCGCATGGAGTTCACGAAAGGCGAATCGGGTCAAGCCGGCAAGGCGCAGAAGGCTGAAACGTTGGCGGCGGGAACGATGGAGTGGACCGACGCGCCGGCGCAACCCGGCGCCGCCGTCGCGAAAACAAAGTTGCAAGCGGACAAGCTGGCATTGGACTTCGCTTCGTCAGGCAAGGCGCGGCAGCTCCAGGCTATTGGAAACGTGCAAACGGAGCGCGCCTTGAGCGGACGGCCGACGCAAACCGCGACTGCCCGCAATGGCATCGCCGAATTGCAGGCCACCGGCGGGTGGTCGCAAATGGATTTGGACGGCGACGTAAAGTTGAAGGAAGGAGAGCGCAGCGGTCGGGCGACGCACGCCGTTTTTGTGCGTGCGGCGCAGACCGCCACGCTCACTGGCAATGCCCTGGCCCGCGACGCATCGACCGAAACACACGCGCCCGAGATTGTCTTTGCGCAGGCGACGGGTGACATTCACGCCGAGGGGGGTGTGCGCTCCACGGATTTCACCTCCCGCTCCAGCTCCAGCGTCGTGCAGTTGGCCCCGGTGCCGGCGAACATCACCGCCGACACGCTGCAGGCCAATTCGAAAACAGGCCGCGCAGTTTACTCGGGTCACGCGCGCCTGTGGCAGGGCGATTCCGTGCTCGAAGCAGAATCCATCGAGTTGCTGCGCGAGACGCGTGTGCTGAACGCCGCCGGCAATGTGCGAGCCGTGTTTCCCCAAGCGACGGCGGAAACGAAAGAAACACCCGGCAATCGCGCGCAGGAGAAAACAGCGTCCTTGAGTCCAGCTTCGGCTCCTGCGACGCAGAATTCCGCAAAAAAGCAGCATTTGTGGCACGCAACTTCCGGAACATTGAGCTATAGCGACAAGGAAAGCCGTGCGCACCTCGAACACAACGTTGTGGTGCAATCGGAAGAACAACGCATGCGCGCGCCGGTCCTCGACCTCTATTTCACGCGCTCTGCCGCGCCTGCACCGAACGGTGCAAGCAGTGCAAATTCTTCCGGCGGTGCGCAGCAAATCAGCCGCGCGGTCGGCACCGGCGGTGTAACCGTGGAAGAAGGCAGCCGCAAAGCGACCGCGGAGCGCGGCGAATACATCGCGGCCACCGGTAAATTCGTGATGAGCGGCGGAAACCCCACGCTGTACGACGGTTCCGCCGGCACCACCACGGGCCGTCAATTGACCTTCTATTTAGCGGATGATACGATCATCGTCGACTCTGAAAATGGTTCTCGCACTTTGACGAAGCACCGAGTCGAGAAATGACGAGGTATGCTGAAGCTCCAGGCTGTCGAGTTGAGCAAGTCGTATCGCGGACGCAGAGTCGTGGACGACGTCGAGCTGGAGATCGGACAGGGTGAAGTCGTTGGGCTCCTCGGGCCTAATGGCGCAGGAAAGACAACAACCTTCTACATCATAGTAGGTCTTGCCCGCCCCGATTCCGGCCGTGTTCTTCTCAATGGCGATGAAATCACGGACCTCCCCATGTACCTACGGGCCCGTAGCGGCATCAGTTACCTCCCTCAGGAACCCTCGGTTTTTCGTCAACTGACCAGCGAAGAGAATTTGCTTGCGGTGCTGGAGACTTTGCCCCTGACTCCAGAACAGCAGCGCGACCGGCTGGAGGAATTGCTGGTGCAGATGGGATTGGAAACCGTGCGGCAAAACAAAGCCTACACGCTTTCCGGCGGCGAACGCCGGCGTCTGGAAATCGCGCGTTCGCTGACCCTGCAGCCGTCGTTTATCTTGCTGGACGAGCCGTTCTCCGGAATCGATCCGCTCACCGTGAAGGACCTGCAAGAAATAATCCGCGAGTTAAGCCGCTCTGGTATTGGCGTCCTAATTACCGACCATAACGTGCGGGAAACACTCAGCGTCACCGACCGCGCTTATATCCTCAGAAATGGGAGAATATTTAGGAAGGGCCGCCCCGCGGAGCTGAGCGAAGATCCCGAAGTTCGACGCGTGTATCTGGGCGATCACTTCCGGTTAAACTAGGAGCAAGCAAGAGAAATTATGGCGTGGCAAGGGCTCAAACTGAATCTCAAGGTGTCGCAGAAGCAGATTCTGACGCCTGGCCTGGTTCAGATGGTGAGCGTCCTCGCGCTCAATCGCCTCGAGCTTCGCGAAATGATCAACCAGGAGATGATCGCCAACCCCGTCCTGGAGGAGCTTAGCGAAGAGCCCACACAGTCTGATAATTACAGCGACGAAACCTTCCTGAAGGCGGAGACCGAAAAAGTTCCAGAGAAACCGGAAGCCAATCCATTTGACGAATTCGACGTCGGCACCTTCTTCAATCAATACTTGGATTCCGGCGGAGACGGCGGGCGCTCGCAGGAGCGCGAAATTTCCGAGCGGCCCTCCTTCGAGAAGTTTCTCTCCTCCGCTACCGGCCTGACCGATCATCTCGCTTGGCAATTGAGTGTGACCATTTGTTCCGATAGGGTGCGCGAGCTCGCCGAAAGCATCATCGGCAACCTGGATGAGAACGGGTATTTGACGGCCTCAACGGAAGAGCTAGCGCAGAACGGAAAATATTCCCAGGATGATTTGGACGACGCCATCGCCGTCGTTCAGGATTTTGATCCCATCGGAGTCGGCGCCAAGGATTTGCGCGAATGCCTGCTGCTGCAGCTGAAAGCATTCGATCCGCAGAATACTCTCGCGCAGCAGGTTGTTTCCGAACACCTGAAGCAGGTGCAATCGAACCAGCTAAAGGAAATCGCGCGCGCCCTGAATCGCCCGCTCGAAGTCGTAAAGCGCGCTCTCGATGTCATAAAAAAACTCGATCCGCGCCCGGGACTTCGCTACAACAAGACCGAACCCCGCCTCGTCGAGCCGGACGTCTATTTCCGCAAGGTCGACGATCAGTGGCAAGCCTTCCTGAATGAAGACGACATGCCGCAGTTGCGCTTGAGCCCCACCTACCGCCGCTTATTGGTGCGCGATGCCGCGGACCGCGACGTGCGCAACTACGTAAAAGAAAGATTCACCGCCGCGATTCAGCTGATGAAAAACATCGAGCAGCGCAAACACACCATCCTGCGCGTCTGCCAATCGATCATCGCGCGGCAGGGCGAATTTCTCGATCAAGGCCCTGATGCCCTGAAACCCATGATGATCAAGGAAGTCGCCGAAGAAGTCGGCGTGCATCCTTCCACGGTCAGCCGCGCGGTGGCCAGCAAATACGCGCACACCTCGCAAGGCGTGCTCGAATTGCGCTCGTTCTTCAGCGAATCGGTGAACGGGCCAGAAGGCAGCGGCATGTCACTGCTCACCCTCAAGCGCGTGGTCAAGAAAATGATTGAAGAAGAGGACGGCACCAAGCCGCTCACCGACGATCAAATCGCCAAGAAGCTCGACGATACCGGCATACACGTCACGCGCCGCACCGTCGCAAAATATCGCGAAGATATGCGCATCCCAAGCACGCACCAGCGCCGGGTAAAAAACTGAGCGGCCGCGCCCTGTGAAACCGCCAGCGAGACGCGAAGCCCGCCAACTCGTCATTCTCACCGGACTTTCCGGCTCCGGAAAAAGCACCGTACTCCACGCCTTCGAAGACATGGGCTTCTACTGCGTCGATAACCTTCCTGTTGATCTCATTCCCATTTTTGCGGAGTTGCATTCCGCCGGCGAGGGCGACTTCGCGCGCGCTGCACTGCTGGTGGACGCGCGCGAGGGAACGCAGCTCGAAAAATTGCCGCCCCTTCTGAAGCACCTTCGCAAGGATCATCCCATCACTCTGGTGTTCATCGATGCCAGCGAAGATTCGCTCTTGCGCCGCTACAGCGAAACGCGCCGCCCGCACCCGCTCGGCAAGGACGTCTCCGTGCGCGAGAGCCTGCGCCGCGAACGCTCGATGATGGATCACATCCGCAAACTCGCTGACGTGGTCATCGACACTTCGCAATTCAACGTGCACGAACTGCGCCACTTCGTCACCGAGCGTTTCAAGAACCCGGATAAGCGGCCCATGCTCGTTTCCGTCGTCAGCTTTGGCTATCGCTACGGCGTGCCCACCGATGCCGACCTGGTGTTCGACGTCCGCTTCTTGCCCAATCCCCATTTCGTTCCGCGTCTGCGGCGCTTCACCGGCAAGGATCCAAAGGTTCGCCGCTACATCCGCTCATTTCCGCAAACTGGAGAATTCCTGAAGCGTATCGAGGGGCTGCTCGTTTATTTGATCCCGCACTACATCCAGGAAGGGAAAAGTTATCTCACCATCGCATTCGGATGCACCGGGGGCAAGCACCGTTCCGTCATGCTCGGCGAATCCGTAAAGAAATCGCTGGAGAAGCACGGTTATTCTGCGAAGGGAATCCACCGCGACATCGACAAATAAAATGGGCCGGTGCGCGCGTCGCCGTGATCTGCGCGCCCTCCGAAAACTTGACACACCGCCACCTGGCGAATAGCGTACCAAGTGCACAGCCCGGGGGATCCAGAAGCGTGGCATCGCTGTTCTCACCACAATTAAAAAGGCTTTTCAGCTACGTGCGGCCATACCTGTTCCGATTGGCCGTTGGCGTCGTTCTTGTGGCTTTCGTCGCTATAGCGGACGGACTGGTCGCCTTCATGGCGCGCATAGCATGGGACTACGTGTTGACGCCCTCCGCCGCCAGTTCCCTGCTCCCGCTCTTCACCATTCCTGGCGGCCGCACCATCTACCTCAATCAGTTTTTCCCCACGCACATCCACAACGTCTGGACCATTTTCAGCCTGACCCTCGTTGTGCTCTTCGTTTCCAAAGGCATCGCTGAATACTTTGGCGTAACCGAAATCCAGTATGCTGGCCACGCGGCCATCACCAACCTGCGCAACCAGGTCTACGCGAGAATCATTCGCCAGCCCATCGGATTTTTTCAGCACCATCCCGCCGGGCGCGTGCTCTCCGCGGTGATCAACGACATTGAGAAGACCCGTATCGCCCTTTCCGAATATCTCTCCGATCTTTTTCAAAAAAGTTTCACGCTCATCGTCTTTCTCGCCGTAATGTTTTACATCGATTGGAAGATGACGCTGGCCGTTGGCGTCGTGCTTCCCTTGATCGTTCTTCCCGTCGGCAAATTTGGCAGAAAGATCCGCCAGTCGGCCGAAAACAGCCAGAGCCGTCTCGGCGAGCTCAGCCAGATTTTGCAGGAGACGGTAAGCGGAAATCGGGTGGTCAAGGCCTTCGGCATGGAGGACTTCGAGCTCCGCAAATTCCGCGAGGCTTCGCGCCGCTTGCTGCGCGAGAGCATGCGCTGGGTGCGTGCCGCGGTGGCCACCGCGCCGTTGATGGATCTGCTCGGGGCCGTCGTCATTCCGCTTCTCCTCTTGTATGCGCGCGATCAGATCAAGGCTCAGCGCATGACGCCCGGTATCTTTCTGGCCTTTCTTTACGCCATGTTCAACGCCTACATGCCCTTGAAGCGCATCGGCCAGGTCTATCAGCAGTTTCAGTATGCGCAGGGCGCCAGCGCCCAGGTCTTCTCCTATTTGGATCAGCAGGAAGAAAAGAGCGAGCAGCCCGGCGCGTCACCGCTGCTCCCCTTCACCAGCGAAATCGAATTTGACGATGTAAGCTTTTCCTACGGCCGGGACGATGCCGTGATCCTGCAGGATATTCGACTTCGCGCGCGCCGCGGGGAGGTCATCGCCCTGGTCGGTTCGAGCGGCGCGGGAAAATCCACCTTGGTCAATCTGCTGCCGCGCTTCCACGAGCCCACATCCGGCTCCATTCGCATCGATGGCGCGGACATCAGCGGTGTCACCATCCGATCCTTGCGCGAGCAGATTGCTGTGGTCACTCAGGAAAACATCTTGTTTCACGATACGGCGTGGAACAACATCAGCTACGGCTTGCAGGATATTTCCGAGCAGCGCGTAATCGACGCCGCAAAAGCCGCCCTGGCGCACGACTTCATCATGGAATTGCCGCAGCGTTACCACACCGTGATCGGCGAGCGCGGCACTCGGCTCAGCGGTGGCCAGCGCCAGCGCATCGCCATCGCCCGCGCCATTCTGAAAAACTCGCCCATCCTCATTCTTGATGAAGCTACCTCGGAGCTGGATGCCGAGTCGGAGATGAACGTGCAGCGCGCGCTGGGCAATTTAATGGTCGGCCGCACCACGTTTGTGATTGCCCACCGCCTGGCCACTATTCGTCGCGCGGACATGATTCTCGTGTTGGAGGACGGCCAGATCCGCGAGCGCGGGACGCACTCCGAATTGATGGCTCGCGGCGGAACGTACGCGCGGCTGCACGACTTGCAGTTTGCCGACGACGACGTGTTGGCGCCGGCGCAAAACATCCAGCAAAATGGTTCCCGGGCGAGTGAACCCTTATGAGCAAAAATTTGCCTGCTCACGCCAGCCAGGGTTCCGCGAATAGAGCGGAATGCGTGTCCATGACCGGTTACGCGCAAGCGCGCGGCGAGCAGAATGGCTGGGCCCTCCGCGTCAGCGTGAAAAGCGTCAACCACCGTTTCCTCGACGTGCGCTTCCGTTTGCCCGAGGGCTTCGACGTTTATGAACTGCGCCTGCGCCAAATCGTCCGCGAACGAATTCATCGCGGCCACATCGATGTCAACGTCAACGTGCAGCCCGGCGCGGCCGCGCCCGTCCAGGTCAACCGCGACTTGCTGCAAGCCTACGCGCAATCCGCGGAAGAGCTCCGCCGTCAGTTGGGAAGCGACGCCGGTCTCGACGTGGTGTCTCTCTTGCGCTTGCCCGGCGTCATCGGAGGCCTTGCGCCACCGCTGCCGGAAACCGACGAAGACCAGGACCAGCTTGGCAAAGCGCTGGACGCCTGCTTGCGCGAAGCTTTGCTCAAGCTCGATGACATGCGCCATGCCGAAGGCCGCCACCTCGCGGAGGAATTGCGCACGCGCGTGGCGCGCATCGGCCAGCAGACGGACCAGGTTCGCGATCTGGCCAAAACATTGACGCCTGCTTTCGCACGGCGCCTGCAAGCGCGTCTGAAAGAATTACTGAACGGAACCGGCATCGATCCCGCGCGTCTGGCTCAGGAAGCAGCTTTGCTGGCTGAGCGAAGTGACATCAGCGAAGAACTCGATCGCCTGCGCAGCCATCTGCAGCAATTCGCCAAACTATTGGACGGCGCCGGCGAACTCGGCAAGAAACTGGATTTTCTGCTGCAGGAGATGCACCGCGAAGCCAACACCATGCTCTCGAAAACCCCGGGCGTCGAGAGCGAAGCGCTCGCCATCACCGGATTGTCGCTGGAGATTCGCGCGGAGATTGAAAAGCTGCGCGAGCAGGTGCAAAACATCGAATGACTGCGGCGAACGAGATTGCACCGCTGGTGCTGATCGTGTCCGGCCCTTCCGGCTCCGGAAAGTCGACGCTGGTGCAGAAAATTTTGGAGCTGCCCGGAACGATGCCTTCGGTCTCCAGTACTACAAGGCCGCGCCGCGCGACCGAGGCCAGTGGGAAGTGTTATGATTTTGTCACCGACGCGGAATTCGGCGCCATGGTCCAGCGCGGCGAGTTCCTGGAGTATGCGCGCGTCTTCGGCAGGCATTCCTACGGCACTCCAAAAAAGTGGCTGGAGGAATCGAAAAACAAAGGGCTCGACCTGGTGCTGGAGATCGACGTACAGGGCGCCGCGCAGGTGAAGCAGAAGCTTCCGGAGTCCGTCGCGATTTTTATTTTGCCGCCCGCTCGCGAAGAATTGGAACGGCGGTTGCGCAGCCGCGGCCAGGATTCGGACGAGGAAATCAAGCGCCGGCTCGCAAGAGCCCGCGACGAGATTGCGGAATTCGGCAAATATTACGATTATTGCGTGGTGAATGACGACGTCGAACGCGCAGGTCGCGAAGTGCAGGCGATTGTGATCGCGTTGCGCTGTTCCAGCGTTCGGCGGCGAGGCCTGGTGGAAAGACTTCTGGCATCGTTTGGAGGGAAAGACTAGATGATGACTGTGCTGACAAAAGCTCCGGAGAGCCAGTTTGCGTATGTCGTGCTTGCGGCGCGCCGCGCGCGCCAGATCATGGCGGGTGCGCCGCCGCTGCTCGAGAATCCCAGGACGTTGAAGGCCACGCGCATCGCGTGTGAAGAACTCGAGAACGGCTTGATAGAATACGATTTCGTCGAACCCGCTTCGATCGACGAAGACAAAGACGGCAACAAGCGCCGCAAATAGCGCGCGCTTGTGCGGCTGTTGTAGGGCGCGCTTAGCGCGTCCAGGATTTGGTTCGTTAAGCCCTGAAGCAGAGACCGCAAATGCGAATCACCCTCGGCGTAACCGGCGGCGTGGCGGCATACAAAGCCGCGGAACTCGTGCGCCGCTTG
>Ga0210408_10006222_pt1 | contig 10346 bp, 9 predicted proteins | sample IncBWH4MmetaG_FD_155471 | JGI IMG/M metagenome (GOLD analysis project Ga0210408, IMG submission 155471) | Forest soil microbial communities from Barre Woods Harvard Forest LTER site, Petersham, Massachusetts, United States - Inc-BW-H-4-M | ecosystem: Environmental > Terrestrial > Soil >...
CGCTGGTGCATGGGGACGTGATTTACGGGCGATAAAGCTAGACTGGCGCACGCGAGCGCTTGTTCGCGCTCGCATGCTTGGCGGCGAATGACCGCTTCACCAGGTCCGACTCATTCTGAGCGGAGGGCTTCGACGGGATCGACTGTGGCGGCGCGGCGCGAGGGCAGGTAGCTGGCGAGGAACGCCACGGCTACGATGCCGCAGGCGACCGCGGCGTAGGTGACCGGGTCGAAGGGGCTGACGCGGAAGAGCAGCGTAGACATCAGGCGCATGACGATGACCGAGGTGATCAATCCGCAAGCGACGCCGATACCGGCGAGCACCAGGCCGCTGCGGACGAACATGCCGGTGAGCGTTTGCTGCTGCGCGCCGAGGGCCATGCGGATGCCGATTTCGCGGCGGCGCTGTGAGACGGAGTACGCAATCACACCGTAAATTCCCACGACTCCGAGCAGCAAGGCCATTCCCCCGGCGACCGCCAGCATGACCAGCGTGAACGAAGTGCGCGCCATGGATCGCGCGTAGTAGTAATCGAGCGTGTAGACGTCCGCGAGCGGGAGATTTCCGTCCACGGACCAGACGGCGCGGCGAATTTCCGTCATGAAGGCTCCGGAGCCGGCGCGCGGGCTGCGGATGCTGTAGATGATATCGCGGCGGACGAGAGTTTTCTGGCCTTCGAAATTATCCATCAGCGCAGGCCAGTAGACGGTAGTGGGCGCGTCTTCGTTGACGCCGGCGGAATGGACGTTGGCCACGACGCCGATAATTTCGCGCCACACGTCGTTCGTGCCCACGCGGATGCGCTTGCCGAGAGCGGCCGCGGGATCGTGCCAATATTCGCGGGCAAGATTTTCAGAGACCAGCGCGACGGGGATCTTCTGGTAAAGCTCCGACCACGTGAAGTCGCGGCCGGCGAGCAGAGGTGTGCCCAGGGTGGAAAACATTCCGGGCGAAGCGAAGCGGAAGTTGCGCAAGGCAGGAAGCTCGCCCTCACGGTAAGCGCGGTCTTGCGCAAAGATGGGATCGAAGTTGTTCCGCCCGTCGAGAGGAATGCTGCTCGAATAAGCGACGGAGCTGACGCCGGGGATGGCGGCGACCCTGCGGAGAATTTCCTCCTCCATGCGAGCAACGCGATCAGGTTCCGATTCCGGGACCTGAGCTTCAGTAATGGAGATGGCGAACGTCTGGACTGTGGCGGGCTCGTTGAAGCCTGGATTGACATGCATGAGTGCACGGAAGGTGCGGATCATCAGGCCGGAGCAGATGAGCAGAACCAGTGCAAGCGAAACCTGGAGGACGACCAAAGCGTTGCGCGCGCGATGTTGTTGACGGCTCTGGCTGGAGGCGCGGCCGCCTTCGCGCAGGCCGGTGTTGAGATGCGCACCGGCATATTTGAAGATGGGGATGGCGGCGAAAAGCACGCTGGAAAACAGCGCCACGGCGAGAGTGAACAGGAGCACGTGAGCATCAATGCTGATTTCACTGAGGCGAGGCAATCCCGTGGGAGCCATGGCGACCAGGAAACGCAGCGCGGCGTCGGCGAGTCCCAACCCGATGGCGCTGCCGAGCAAGCCGAGAAGGATGCTTTCAAACAGCAAGTCTCCGGCGATGCGGCCCCAGCCAGCGCCGAGCGCGGCGCGAATGGCCAATTCCTGGCGGCGGCCTTCGACGCGGACCAAGAGCAGGTTGGCGACATTGGCGCAGGCGATGAGCAGGACCATGCCGATGGAGGCCATCAGAACCCAGAGGACGGTGGCGATATCTCCGATGACGTCCTGCTTCAATGGCCGAAAGGCGGGAGCAACGTGCGCGTCTTCGAAAAGTTTCAGGCTGAAACCTTCCGGCGGGGGATAGGAGCGCAGCACGATGGGAAGCATGCGCGCAGCGTCGGTGGAGGCTTGCGCGATGGTGACGCCGGGCTTGAGGCGGGCGAGTGCGTGGTAGCTGTAATTTCCCAGGTGCAGGTTGGCGCGATCGAATTGGAAGGGGAGAAGGACGGAGGGCTCCTGGCGGTCGAAGAAAGTGAAATTCTGGGGGAGCACGCCGATAATTTCCCGCGGCTTTCCGTCAACGGTGATGGTGCGGCCGACGGCGGATGAATCGCCGCCGAATTTGTGGCGCCAGTAGCCGTAGGTGAGGATGACGGTTTCGGGCTTGCCGTGTAGGTCATCGTCCGCGGTGAACAGGCGGCCAAGCGCGGGCTTTACTCCGAGAAGAGGAAGCGTGCCTTCGGAAACATCCAGGCCGCGCACCTGCTCCGGCTCAGCGACGCCGGTGATGCTGACGGAGTCATCCTCGTACAGGCCGATATCCTGAAAGGATTGGTTCTGTTCACGAAAAACAAAGTAGGTGGAGGGAGAGAGAACCAGATCCTTGACGTTGAGGCCAGGAGCGGTCAGCCAGACGCCGATGAGTTCGTCGGGCCGCGGATACGGCAGCGGTTTAAGCAGGACGCCTTCGATGACGCTGAAGATAACGGTGTTGGCTCCGACGCCGGCGGCAAGAGTTATGAGCGTGATGATAGAGAACAGGGGTGCGCGCGTGAGTCGGCGAATTACCTGCTTGAGTTGACTGCCAAAATTTCCCATGAGGCGCGCCTCCGGATGATATCAAACGGGCCGACGCGGCAGCGGCCGGGTCCAAACCCGCGACAGTTGGTACGTGTGGCGGAGGCGGAAAGTTCCCGCGCGTTACTTCTTCTTCCAGGCACCGAGGAGACGGCGAAGCAGGACGAATTGGCCGAGGTGATAGGCGTTGTGGTCGGCCAGGATCAGGATTTCGCGGAGGTAGGTCTCGCCGGAGCGGCCAGGGATTGCGGCAGTGAGATCAATCCTCTCGTCCGCGGCGAGCCGGCCCATGTCCGCAAGGTCACGTTCGAAGGCCTTCACGCTGTGATCCCATGCGACCGAGCTTGGTGGCGCAGGATTTTTTGGCCAGTAGCCCGAGGGAAATTCCGGCGAAGCGTGTTTCGGATTGCGGGAGTATTCCAGCAAATCCCATTGCGCAATGCGAACGTGCTCGAGCAGTTCCCAGGCGGAATGCGGAGCGCCGGACGGCCGGACGCCGCGATGTTTCGCGGGGACGCCGGCGAGCGCCGTGTTCCAGGCAAGATGGGCGGAGTCCCAGCTCAAAAATTTCCGCAAGTGCTCACGGAAGGATTTTTCATTCATGGAAGACTCGATATTCGTGCGCATGCGGGGACAGAACCGAATCTGCCTTCAGGCTCTACGCACCGGACAGTAGATTCACGGCCGCATAACGCGGATTCAACGAAAAATTGCGAGCCGGACGACGCTCACCATTGTACTCCGGGATAAAGACTGGGGAGTCGGAAGGCACGGTAGGCGTAAGCGCCGGTGATCTGCAGCTGCCAGACGGTTTGCGGACTGGGCTGGTTTGTGACTTCCAGGACCTGGGCCATGGGCGAAGAAGGGTTGGTGGCGCATTCGTCGAATTCAATGTTGCCGTTAGGAAGCATCTGTGCGTAGCCGCCGAAAAACGAAAATACGGGCAGCTTGTCGTGAAATACCAGCGCGGCGGTGCGCGCATTCTCATCGATCTGAAAAAGTGGGACGGTGCTGTAATTGCAGGCCGGCGTGGGTGTGACCGTGCAAGTGTCGCTGGGAGGAAATTGGCGATTGTTTCCGTTGTCGAAAAGGACCAGGGAAAATTGGCCGGCGGTTAGCTCGGTGGCGAAGGAGGGGCCGTGCTGGGCATAAAACCAGTCAGTGGGATCGGTACCGCCGGAAAGAGTGAAATCGCCACCCTCCCCGAGATGCCAGATGACATCGCCGGCTCCCAGGCCATTGTTATAGTCGATCTTGATAACCCAGCGCTGGTGGCGCATGGAGACGAGCAGGTTGCCGTCGTCGGGAGAATAGATGATGGCGTTCGAGTGCGTCCAGTCCGGAAAGTTCATGGGATGGCGATTCACGTCCAGATGATCGAACGTGGACCAGGTCCAGCCGACCTTATTATTCGGGTCCACATCCAGAAGTACATCGCCGATCACGTTGGTGTTCCCGAATTGAGGGAATTGCTTGGCGATTTCGCTCAGGACGATCCAGTGGCCGTTCGGCAGGGGAAGAACATCGTGATGCATGTCGAGCAGGGAGAGGCTGAGGCCCGCTGCTGCCACGCTGCTGTTGAGCGTGTCGAGAGTGAGCTCGCGGATGGTGTTGCCGGCGAGATCGATTTCGCGGACGGCGATGATGGTGCCCGAAGGGGGAGGCGGGTTGCCGTTGACCGGAAACGAAGAAGTGGGGCTGATCTGCACGAGGAAGTGGCCGTTAGGGAGCAACTTAACCGGCTGGATGATGTCGGCGGGAGTGCCGCCTGTATAGGAATAGGTCCAGATGACGTTGCCGCTGAGGTCTAATGCGACTACGTTGGGCTGATTGCCGACCAGGTCGAGTATCTCGATGCCCGGCTGCGGTGTGAGTCCCTCAGGAGTGGTGACCGTGAATGTGGGGAATTGGTTGGCCGGAAGGCCGCCGGTGGTGAAGACCTGGTCGACGTCATTCAAAGTTTCCGAGCCGTCAAGAAAATCCACGTCCGCGCGCATGTGGTAGGTGGTGAAAGGCTTCAACCCTGCGACGAGAATGTTGACGGTGCCGCCGCCTGCGGGAGCCGCCTGCATAGATGTGGTCCGGCCATAGGTGGTGTCCGTTCCAAATTCGACCTGGACATTGGCGTTTTTCGCTGGCGATATGGTGTAGCGCGCCACCTGGGGGTTATTCGTCGTGGAGACATGGCTGGTAGCGGCAAATCCCGGGGTCAGCTTAGACTTGGAGTTGCAACTGCAAAGCAAGACCAACGCGGTAAAACAGAGACCTACGCCTGTTTTTTTCGACAATGACACGCTCGTGGAAGGAGTTCCTGAGGGCCGGTGGTCAACTTGACCGCCCATTCTTACCATATTCCTGGAAAACACGGCAAGAGTTCCTCGATTGTGGCTGATTTCGCTTGCACGTGCGTTGTGCGTTGGGACCGGGGAAGGTATGATGCGCGCGCATTCATCACAGGAGTGACCATGGCACATAGGGAGTATTCGCGGCGGGAATTTTCGCGGGTTATCAGCCAATCCTTGGCCCTGGCGTTCGCAGCGCCGGGGTTCCACACGCGATTTGAAAAAATGCGCACGGCGGATGCCGGATCTGGGACTGTTTTGCTGAATTTCAACGAGAATCCCTACGGGCCGACACCCAAGGCCCTCGAAGCGCTGGCTGCCTGCGGTCCGGCCGCAGCGCGGTATCCCGATGCGGCGCACGATGCGGTGCAGGCCGCGCTGGCCGCGATGCACGGCGTGAAACCGGAAAACATCCTGCTCGGCTGCGGGTCGACGGAAATCCTGCGCGTCGCGGATGCGGCATTCCTTGGACAAGCGCAATCGGTGGTGGTGGCGGAAACGACGTTTGAAGCCGTGTTGCGCTACGCTCGAACAACTCGAGCGACTCCCGTGCTGGTTCCGATGACCGGGGATCACCGTCACGATTTGCCGAAGATGGCGGCGGCCTGCACGTCGAAGACGGGCCTGGTGTATGTGTGCAACCCGAACAATCCCACCGGCACGATTGTGACGCGCGACGAGCTGGCGGACTTTGTACCGCGCGTCCCGCCAACAGCACTGATTCTGGTGGATGAGGCTTATTTCCATTTCGCGGAAAATCCGCAGTATGGAAGCGTGATTGAGTGGATCGGCCAGCATCCGAACATCGTGGTGGCGCGGACGTTTTCGAAGATTTACGGCATGGCAGGAATGCGGCTGGGGTACGCCATCGGCTCCAGGGAAAATATCGCCGCAATGGATGCGCAGATCCAGAGGGACAATTGCAATGCCGCGGTTCTGCCCGCGGCGCTGGCGAGTCTGGCGGACAACGAGTACCTGGCAAATTCGCGTTCGCGGATCAACGCCACGCGCCACTGGCTTTCCGAGCAATTGGCGAAGGACGGACGGCCATTCATTCCTTCGGAGACGAATTTCATGATGCTGGGCATGGGCACGGATGTGGCGCCGATCATCGAGCAGTTTAAAGCGCGCAACATATTGGTGGGGCGGCGGTTCCCTTCCATGAAAAATTATCTGCGCGTGACCATCGGCACGCAGTCGGAGATGGAGCGATTTATGGCCGCTCTGCGGGAGATTGCACCGGCGCGTGGAGCGAAGGCCGCCTGAATAATCCAGCCGGCCGACAAATCAAAAAGCCCTTCCCTGCGCCTCGCCGGCGCCCGGAAGGGCTTCTGAGTTTACAGATACAAATGCAGCTTTGTGGCCCAATGTACCGGCCGGCTCGAGACAAATCGTTCAAGCGCTGGCGCTGGGAGCGCTGATGGTGCGCCGCTGCTGAAAGCATTCGCGGCAATACACCGGGCGTCCCTGCGTGGGCCTGAATGGAACGGTGGTTTCTTTCCCGCATTGCGAGCAAACCGTCTTCGTCTCGACGCGCTGTACGCCCGCCGCGGCCGAGCCGTTGGGCTGGGCGCGGTTGGCCTTGCATGTCTTGCAGCGTTTGGGCTCGTTCTTGAAGCCCTTGTCGGCAAAAAACATCTGCTCGCCGGCGGTGAAGACAAACTCCGCACCACAGTCGGCGCACTTCAGAACCTTATCGTGATATTCCATTCGCTGCTCCGGAACCTTGCTGGGAGAGGACAGGCAGCGGCGCAGTTCCTGTCAGACGAAGATAGGGATACCCCGGATGGTCGTGCGGATCCCCTCAGCCGGCTGGCACGAAACTGCATGGATGGGCCCAAGTTAAATGGTCGCCTAATCCTGTTCACGCCGTTGCTTCTTGCGGAGGCGCTTACGCGAGAGGGCTTCCTTGGCTCGTCGCTTTTCACCGGGCTTCATGTAGTAGCTGTGCTTCTTGATCTCCTTGATGATGTCCTCCGACTGCACCTTGCGCTTGAAACGCCGGAGGGCGTTTTCCAAGGACTCACCCTCTTGAATGACAACTTCTGCCACGCGTATTTCACCCCCGTTCCCCGTTGGTTGTTCAGTTGAGTAGCTGGAATCACTTCAGTGTACCGGTTCACACCAAAACCGGCAATTGCCAACTTCTTCTATCGGAGGCTGGCGGCCAAGTCAAGAAGTTAATTGAATAAGGCAGGCAGAATGGACTTTATGTAACCGTCTAATAAATAGCAGACTTTCAGTTAATCCTGCGATGTGGCGGCCGGAGGCGCACAGGGCGCCCCCGGCACGAACTATTTCGCCTTTTCCTGGATGGAGATCAGCTCGACCTCAAAGACGAGCGTGGCGTTGGGACCGATATCGGCGCCGGCGCCGCGCGGGCCATAGGCCAGCTCCGAAGGAATGAAGAGCTGCCACTTCGAGCCCGCAGGCATCAGTTGCAGAGCTTCCGTCCAGCCCTTGATTACGCCGCCGACTGGAAACGTGGCCGGCTGGCCGCGCTTGTAGGAGCTGTCGAATTCCTTGCCGTTGATCAGCGTGCCGCGGTAATTGCAGACCACGGAATCGGTGGCCCCGGGCTTCGGTCCCGTGCCGGCCTGGAGAATCTTGTATTGCAGGCCGCTGGGGAGAGCCAACACTCCGGGCTTCGATTTGTTGGCTGCGAGAAAAGTTTCGCCATCTTTTTTATTGTCTTCGCCGGCTTTTTGCATTTGCTCCTCGTGTTGTTTGCGCAGCCCGGCCATCAGGTCGGTGATGGCGGTGCGCGCCTCTTCCTCGGTCATCAGGGTTTTGGCGCCTGCCAGTCCGTCTTTCATGCCGCGCACGACGATGGATGGGTCCACTTCGACGGATTGCTTGTGCAGGTTCTCGCCGAAATTCATGCCCAGCGCATAGCTGAGCTTGGCTTTCGTAGTCGTAAGCGTGAGCGGCGCCGTAGTCTTGGCTCCTGATGCTGTGCCGGATTTCGTTGCCGCGGGCTTGGCGGGTTTTGCTGCCGGTGGCGTGGTGGTTTTATCTTGCGCTGCGGGTTGGGGGTTGGCCGGAGCGGCAGCGGGCTGTTGCGCGCGGGCCGTGCCGGCGGAAATGGTAGCTGTTGAGACGATGAGTGCCACAATGACAATGAATTTTCGCATGCGTCTATTTTCACATTGCGGCGCAATCCGTGCAAATCAACTCCGCCAAAGCGCCGGACGATTGTGCCCAGAATGGCATCTTTCCAGCCCATGACCAACTTGCGGTAGAATCGGGCTGCTTCACCGAAAGGCTTGCTGGAAACCTTCCGCATGACCTCCATGCGCAACGCGCTCGGTGTCCTTCTGGCAGGCGGCCAGGGGGAGCGGCTGTGGCCGCTGACGCGCGACCGCGCCAAGCCGGCGGTGCCGTTTGGCGGGGTGTACCGCATCATTGATGTAACCCTGTCGAACTGCCTCAATAGCGACCTGCGGCGCGTCTTCGTACTCACACAATACAAGGCGCTCAGCCTGAACCGGCACGTGCGGCGCGGGTGGTCGGTGATGATGGGCCACGGCGATTTCATCGAAGTGCTCCCGCCGCAGATGCGCGTCTCGCAGCACTGGTATCAGGGCACAGCGGACGCGGTGTACCAGAATATTTATTCCATCGGCAGCGAGCCCTCGAATTACGTGTTCATCCTCTCGGGCGACCACATCTACAAGATGAATTACCAGAAGATGCTCGACCAGCATGTGGAATCGGGCGCGCATGTGACCGTGGCCACGCTGGAAGTGGATCATCAGCGAGCCGCCGGACGGTTTGGAGTGATTGAAACGGACGAGCACTGGCGCATCGTGGGATTCGAGGAAAAGCCCACAAGCCCGAAACCTTCGCGAATTCATGCCGGAAAATGCAACGCCTCCATGGGCGTGTACATTTTCAATACGCAACTGCTGCTGCCGATTCTGATTCTCGATGCGGAGAATCCAACGTCGGCGCACGATTTCGGAAAAGACATCCTTCCGCGAATCATCGATGAGTACCGCGTGTTCGCCTTCAATTTCGAGGACGAAAATAAGAAGGAGACTTCCTACTGGCGCGACGTCGGAACCGTCGAGGCCTACCACGAAGCCAACATGGACCTGGTTTCCGTGTCGCCGGTTTTCAATCTGTACGACAAGACCTGGCCGCTGCATACCTGGCAGCAGCAGTATCCGCCGGCAAAATTCGTGTTCAATGATCCCGACCGCATGGGCGTGGCCGTGGATTCAATCGTGGCGGGCGGATCGATCGTTTCGGGCGGCCGGGTGAACCGGTGCCTGCTGGGGTACGACGTGCGCATCAACAGCTACAGCGAAGTGGAGGATTCCATCATCTTCAATCACGTGAATGTGGGCCGCCACTGCCGCATCCGGCGCGCGATCGTAGACCGCCACGTGAACCTGCTGGAAGGGACGACCATCGGCTACGACGCGGAGTTGGACCGCGCGCGTTACTCGGTGACCGACAGCGGCGTGGTCGTGGTGGTGCGCCCCGAATCCATGCTGGAAGAGCCGGAGTAATTCGCCGGAAAGATATCCGCAGGCCCGCCAAGAATTCGATCCCGAAACGCTGGGATTCGCAGACAAAGAAAAGGGCGGCGCGGACGCCATCAGGAGCCCGGTAGTGTGCAGCGAACACCGATTTGGGGCGGCCGCGGAAGCTTACTCCACCTATCGCCCGGAATATTCCCGCGAAATTTTCGAGCGCATCCTGGCGCATGTTCCCGCCAGCCAGCGCCATTGCGCCCTGGACCTGGGTGCAGGGACTGGTAAGGCGACGCGGCCGCTGAAGAAATATTTCACCGAAGTGATTGCCGTGGAACCGGATGAGCGCATGGCGGAGAAAATTCTGGCCGCGGCTCCCGGTGCGATGGTGTGCGTGTCGAGCGCGGAGGCGTATTCACAGCCGCCTGGTTCGGTGGACCTGGTGAACATCGCCACAGCGTTGCACTGGATGGACGTCCCGCGGGTAATGGAAAATGTGACGCGATGGCTGCGGCCCCACGGAATTCTCGCCGTGTACGGCTCGGAGTTTCCGCACCTGCCAGATCCCCTGCGCGCCATCATCCGCGAAGAATTCCGGCAGCACTGGGATCAATTCCGCGACGAGCGTCTGCGGCGGAAAGAATTTCCGCAGAGCATCGTGCGAGCTGCGCCCGGGCTGCAAGTGTTTCAGGAGGATTCCATCGCACATGTTGTGCCGATGACTGCGGCTGAATTTTGCGGATTCTGCCGATCCACGTCTTACGGCAGCGCCTATGAGCGCTCGCTTGCAGACGGCGAGGCTTACTGGCGCGATTTCGAACAGCGACTGGGGCAGGCTTGGCCGGGGGAAACATTTCCCGTAGACTCGCGGTTCTATTTGATTTTGACGCGCAAGAAATGACAGCGCGCATTCGGCAGCGGCACGGCATGCCGTGCCCTTACAGGTTTACGAAATT
>Ga0210408_10006223_pt1 | contig 10345 bp, 10 predicted proteins | sample IncBWH4MmetaG_FD_155471 | JGI IMG/M metagenome (GOLD analysis project Ga0210408, IMG submission 155471) | Forest soil microbial communities from Barre Woods Harvard Forest LTER site, Petersham, Massachusetts, United States - Inc-BW-H-4-M | ecosystem: Environmental > Terrestrial > Soil >...
ATTTGTCACCCACGGACGTATGGTGAACGGGGCTTGGAGGCCCACGGTCGCGCGCGTGTCGGCCCCGTACGAGCGCGGCGGCCTCTTCGTATTGAATGAGCTGGTACACGAGAACGGCCACGTCGCGAACATCACCGCGATTCGTAATCGTCCTGCTTTCGTGGACTGGCCGAGCAATCTTTTCGCCGAGGCTTTCGCCGATGTGCCCGCCTGGAGCACCTATGAACCCGTCTGGCAGCGCCGCTACCTGGGCCATGAAGCCCCGGAGCAACTCTCGCTGCGGGCTTTATATTCCGTTGTCATGCTCGACGTGGCCTGGTCGCTGTTTGAATTGCGGATGATTCGCGCTCCCTTGACCGACCCCAACGCGCTTTGGACCGAAATCACCAGCCGCTATTTGCATATCGTGCCGCATCCCGAGTTTTCCTGGTGGGCGGTGCGAGTGCAGTTGGCGGACCTTCCCGGCTACATGGTGAACTACGGTTTCGGGGCCATACTCACCGCCGAGATGCGGGAGCACATCTCAAAAGCCCTGGGCGCTTTCGATACGGGAGATCCCCGCTGGTATGGGTGGCTCTCCGAACATCTGCTGCGCTATGGCTCAGAGCGTGACACTCGCACCTTGATGCAGGATTTCCTGGGCCGCCCGGTGTCGCCGCAGGCGTTTCTCGAGCAGATTCACCGGTTGAAGCCGGTATCATTCAGGCAACCTTGATCATTCCACCGATTCCGCGAAAATACTTACGCGATTCCAAAACAGACGGCCAACGCCCGATCGACCGCGACGAGCGTGTCCTCGTGCAATCTGCCGATCATGGCGCCAACCTTGTCACGGGGTACCGTCTGCGCCTTATCCACCATGACCTGCGACTTCTTTCGAAGGCCATTGTCGGTATTTGGCTCAATCGAAATTCTAAGCAGTGGGGCGGTGCGCAGCTCGCTGGTCACGGGCAAAACGGTCACCGAGGCAAGGGTGTCAAACAGGTCGGACTGAACAACCAGCGCTGGCCGCGGCTTTCCATAGGCGCCTGGCAGCACGATCGTGACGATGTCGCCACGCCTCACTTCCAACCTTCCGTATCAGCTACCTTTGAAAGCCACTTCAGGGTATTGCTTTCGGCTCGATCCTTTCGCAGGGCCAAGCACTGGCGCCGACATTCCGCCGCGAAGCCTGCCCGTCGCGTGTCGGGCACCCAAATTTGCACCGGCCGCAAACCAGCCGCCCGAAGTGCAGTCCGATGCTTTTGGACGCGCTGAGCAACGCCAAGTCGTGAGGCCATGGGAAATCCCTCCGTATATGTTACATGTAACAGTACATTAAACAGGTGTTACATGCAACAAATCGCGGTTCCGTTCTCTGCGACGGTCACAGCTGGCGGCGAATGTCGCGAACGACGTCCGCCGCCGGTCATCCAGTTTCCTTATCAACTGCGTATGCGTTGAGACGACGGTCGAGTTCGAAGTCCTCGGTTGTTGTCGGATGTTATCGGACGAGTTCAATGGTGGAGCCGGGGGGAATCGAACCCCCGTCCATAAGTCCTACGCTACAAGCTCTACGTACGTAGCCCAGTCTATTGTTCTCACCGCTCGCTACCCAACGGGCAGGGAAAGCAAACAGCCAGCCCGGTAATTTTTCGTTGAACACACCCCAGACACGTGTGTCCCACTAGCTGATGAGCGCTACCCCTCGACGTTCGCATCAGCACGAGCCGCCAAGGGTTCAGCCGCGATTAGGCGGCTAGAGCGTAGTTGTCTTGATTGGCAACTATAAGTTTGCAAATGGTTTAACGAGGAACCTGCACCTCGGTACGCCCCTGTAGTTTCGCAACCCATGTCGAAACCGGTCGGCCCCAATCGAAAGCCTAGTCTACGCGCTCCGTCCCGGCGAACCAAATGACCCTGCCGACGCCCCGCACGGCGCCTTGCAGCCTCATCGCCGGCTCGCCTTCATGATCCGGCCCTTGTCGCGTTGCCAGTCGCGGTCTTTCTCGTTGGCCCGTTTGTCGTGCTGCTTCTTGCCCTTGGCGAGACCGATCGCGAGCTTGGCGCGGCCTTCCTTCCAATACAGCTCCAGCGGCACGATGGTGTACCCGCGCCGCTCGACCGCTCCGACCATGTGATCGAGCTGGCGGCGGTTGAGCAGGAGCTTGCGTGTGCGCGTGGGGTCGGTATCGACGTGGGTCGATGCCGAATTGAGCGCGTTGATATGGGCGCCGAAAAGAAAGGCCTCGCCGCCCTTCAAGTAGACGTAGGCCTCGGCGATTTGCGCCTTGCCGGCACGCATGCTCTTGACTTCCCATCCCATGAGGGAGATTCCGGCCTCGAAGCGCTCCTCGATGAAGTAATCGAAGCGCGCTTTGCGATTGACGGCGATCGGCGGCAATTTATCGGCGGCGGGTTTCATCTCTGCTCATGATAATCATCGGACGGGGCCGTTTCGGCCCCGTTGGGCGTTGCGCGAAGCGCATGGCGAGTCTACCGATTCGGCGGTGGCGATGCCCGCGCTTTTGCCAGACAATCCGCAGGAGCGGCGCCGCCGCCGGGAGTACAAATGCAAGTAGTCGAGCGCAGCGCCCTGGTGACCTTTACGGTCGCGCAGATGTTTGCCTTGGTCAATGATGTCGCCCGCTATCCCGAATTCCTGCCCTGGTGCGCCGGCGCTCACGTGGAGGACGTTTCCACCACCGAACGCATTGCGACCCTCAAAGTGGCGCGCAGCGTGCTGCAGACCGAATTCACCACGCGCAACACCCTGCGGCAGGATGCCGAGATCCACATGCAGCTGATGCACGGTCCGTTCCGCGACTTGATCGGCGAGTGGCGCTTCGAGGCGATCGGCACGCGCGGATCGCGGGTGCACTTTCGGGTCGAATTCGAGTTCAAGAACCGCCTCACCGCGTCCGCATTCAACGCAATCTTCGAGGCGCTGTGCGGCACCATCATCGACGCCTTCGTTCTGCGCGCGCAGACGATATACCCGGGCTAGGCGCGATAGCTCGAGTTGGGCCAGTGAACGACGCGCCGCTCCGGATTGAAATCGTTTACGCCGAGCCGCAACGGGCCATCGAGAAGTCGTTTCGGCTCGCCGCGGGTTCGCGCGTGGCTGACGCGTTGCGGCTCGCCGCTCTCGATGCGGATTTCGCCGGCGTAGATTTGTGGAACTCAGCGCTCGGCATCTTCGGCAGGGCTACACGGGCGGATCACGCGCTGCAGGACGGCGACCGACTCGAAATCTACCGGCCGCTTACGGCGGATCCCAAGATCGCCCGCCGCGCCCGCGCCAAGCAAGCCCGCAAGAAACCCTAAGTCTCGAGAGATCGTACTCCGCGCGCCTGTCGATCGGGGTCGCTTCGACCCCGTTAATTCCGCGCGTAGCGCCGCCGACTCTTCTGCGCGCTCCGCGCGCCTATCGATCGGGGTCGCATCGACCCCGTTAATCCGGCGCGCCAGCGCCTAATAAGTGCGGCCGTTCTTGATCTTTGCCGCGGATGCATCCTGCGCCGCCGCCTCGGCGGCCGTTGGTTTGTCGAGCCTCGCCACCTTGTCGCCGTCGAAATACACCGTGACGCGGCGCGAGTCGACGTGTCGGCTGCGGCCCTTCTTCAAGTAGTAGATGTAATCCCAGCGTTCCTTGTTGAAGCTGTCGGCCACCATGGGGGTGCCCAGCAAGTAGCGAACCTGGCTGCGCGTCATGCCGGCCTTGACCTGTTCGACCGCCGCTTGATCCAAGAAATTGCCCTGTTGAATGTTGATTCGATACACGCAGCCCGACGCCAGGGCCGTCAGCGCCATTCCCAGGAAAATCCGTTGAAATTTATTCATCAAAGTGGTGCGCAGCCGTCAAATGATTGATAATCGGACCTGTATCATACCGGATGGCACGCCATGCCGCAGCGGCTGAAACCTACCCAGAGCAGCGAAAGCAATGACCTGCGCAATGCAGGCCTCAAAGTCACGCTGCCACGGCTGAAAATCCTCGATATTCTAGCGGACGGATCGGCGCGCCACATGAGCGCCGAGGACATCTACAAGAAGTTGCTGGTGTTGAACGAGGACATCGGCCTCGCCACCGTGTATCGCGTGCTGACTCAGTTCGAGGCGGCCGGCCTGGTTACGCGCCACCATTTCGAAGGCGGAATGGCGGTGTTCGAGCTCAATCAGGGTGGGCACCACGATCACATCGTATGCGTCGATTGCGGGCGCGTCGAAGAGTTCATGGACGGGGGAATCGAGGAGCGCCAGCACGCGGTGGCGAAGCGCCTGGGGTTCGAAATCAGCGATCACGCGCTGATTCTGTATGGGCATTGCCGCAAGCCCAATTGCCCGAATCAAAAACGCCCCAAATAACCGCCCGGAACGTCTTCAGCGCGGCGCCGCGGGCGCGCGCCGGTTTTTCGCCGCTGCCTCCGCCGGCGCGGCACGCGCCAGCATTTCGCGTGCATGCGCCCGCGCCTGCTCGGTCATGTCGATGCCTCCCAGCATGCGCGCGATCTCGTCGACGCGCTCGGGCTGACTCAGAGCCTTCACCGCCGTGCGGGTGAATTTACCGTCGGTCAACTTGGTGACCCGAAACTGGCGGTGCGCCTGCGAGGCCACCTGCGCCAGGTGAGTCACGCACAGCACCTGGGCTCGCTCACTTAAGGAGCGCAATTGCCGCCCGACGATTTCTGCGACCGCGCCGCCGATCCCGGCGTCCACCTCGTCGAACACCATGCACAGCGCGGAGGCCTTGGCCGCTCCCGCCACCTGCACAGCGAGGCTGATGCGCGACAGTTCGCCGCCGGAGGCGACCTTGGCGAGACCCTTGGGTGCCTGTCCGGGATTTGCGCTCACCAAGAATTCGACATCATCGCTGCCGGTCGCGCCGAATTCCGCGTCGCTCGGCGTGACAATCACCGCGAAGCGCCCGCCCTGCATGCCGAGCGCCTGCATGAGCCGGGTGATGTGGCGCCCGAAGCGGTCGGCGGCGCTCTTGCGCGCTTCAGTCAGACGCTCGGCGGCGGCGCGATAGTCCCGCGCCAGCACCGCCAGCTCGAGCTCGAGCTTGCCCAAGCTGACCTGCGCGTTGTCGAGCGCGGCTATCTCGGCTTCGGTGCGCAGCAACTGCGCCGGAAGTTCTACGACGCCCAGGCGGTGTTTGCGGCCCAAGGCCTCGAGCGCGGCGGCGTGACGCTCGATCTCCTCCTGGCGCGCCGGATCGATGTCGAGCGCATCCAGATAACGCCGCAGCGCTTCCGCGGCTTCCCGGATGTTGATCATGGCCTCCGCCAGCAGCGACACCACCGGGGCAAGCTGCGGGTCGGCGTCCCCGACCTGGCGCAGCGCCGCGTGCGCTTTGGCCAATAAATCGTGGGCGCTGTCGCCATCTGACTCATAGGCGGCGGTCAGCGCGGTGCGGGCCGCTTCCGCCAAACGGCCGCGGCCGGCAATGCGCTTGCGGTCGGCGAGGAGCTCCTCGATGGCGGCCACGGAGGTGACCTCGGCCTTGAGTTCGGCGAGTTGATAACGCAGCAAGTCGAGGCGCGAGTCGCGATTCTCGGCGGCGGATTTGAGCGACTCGAAATCGCGCCGGCAGCTGCGGTAGCGCTCGTGCAGTTCGGCCACCACCCGCAGCAGAGTCGGATCCGCCAGGTGTTCGTCCAGCATCTCCCGCTGGGCGCCGCGGTTCACCAGGCGCTGGAATTCCTGTTGGCCGTGGATCTCGATGAGGAACTCCGCCAGTTCCCGCAACGCTTGCAGCGGCACCAGTTGACCGTTCACATAGGCGCGCGAGCGGCCGTCCGCGCCGACCACCCGGCGCACCACGAGATCGCCCTCGTGCTCGATCGCCTGGGCCTCGAGCCATGCCTTCGCGGCATCGGGAAGCGCGCCGAAACTCGCCGCCACCTCGGCGCGTTCGGCGCCCTGGCGCACAATGTCGCCGCCGGCGCGGCCGCCGGCGATCAGCAGCAGGGCGTCGACCACGATGGATTTGCCGGCGCCGGTCTCGCCCGTCAACGCGGTGAGGCCGGAGTCAAGCTCGAGCTCCGCTTGATCGACGAGCACCAGATCGCGCAATTGAAGATGCGTGAGCATGAGGAGCTACTCGGTGTCCTGACTATCGTCTTGATCGCCGTACGCGCCGCGCCCCCAGTGCAGTTTCGACCGCAGCAGCCGGTAGTAGTCATAGCCCGGCGGATGCAGCAGAGTGATTTGCACGTCGGCGGCCTCGACATACAGATGGTCACCCTGCTTGAGATCGCCGATCGCAGTGCCGTCGCAGGTGACCTGGGCGCGGGATTCGAAGCGATCCGACATGCGCAACTGAATCGTACTGCCCGCCCGCACCACGATGGGACGGTCGCTCAAGGTATGCGGGCAAATGGGAGCCAGCACCCACACATCGAGGTTGGGCTCGACGATGGGGCCGCCGCAGGACAGCGCGTAGGCGGTCGAGCCGGTCGCGGTGGCGATCACCATGCCGTCGCCGCCGTGCGAGTTGACGAACCGCCCGTTGATCGAGGTTTCGAAGTCCATGGTGCGGCCTGTTTCCCATTTATTGACCACCACGTCGTTCAAGGCGAGGGCGCGCACCGGTTGGGCGCCATGCCTTTCCAAGCGCGCAGCCAGCAACGAGCGGCGATCTTCGCTGTAGCGCCCGGCAAGCACGGTGTCCACGTCCTCCAGCATCGACTGGGGGCTCACGTCGGTCAGGAATCCCAGGCGCCCGCGGTTGATTCCGAGCAGCGGCACCGCATGCCCGGCGACCAGTCGCGCCGCGTACAACAGAGTGCCGTCGCCGCCAATGGCGATGATGAGATCCGCGCGGGTGGCGAATGAGGCCTCAGGGCAGGGGACGATGCTGTCCGGCCGGAAGGCGAGTCCCACCCCGGGATCGACCAGGGCGCGCACGCCTTGCGAATAGAAGTGCCCCGCGAGGCTCAGCATGCATTCGGCGACGCGCAAATCCTTGACGTTGCCGACCAGCGCGATGGATTGAAAAGATCGTGGCATAGGCGATTCCTTGTAGCATGACGGCGAGGAGCGGGTCACGCGCGTAACAGTGGCTTTTGGACCGAATTGCCCGACTTGACTTCGGGTCGATGCGCTAGGTAGCTTCAAACATGTTATATGGACCGCACTATGACAGAAGGTACCGATGAGGGACTGAATGAGCGGGCTCAGCTGCTGCTCAAGGCCCTGATCGAGAATTACATCCGCGACGGACAACCCGTCGGGTCGCGAACTCTGTCGCGCGATTCGGGCTTGAGCCTCTCCTCAGCCACCATCCGCAACGTCATGGCCGATTTGGAGGATCTCGGGTTCGTCGCGTCGCCGCATACCTCGGCCGGACGCATACCCACCGACAAGGGCTACCGCTTCTTCGTCGACACCCTGCTCAAGCTCAAGCCCCTGCACCACGAGGAGATCGAGGAAATCGAGCGCCGCTTGGGGTCGGATGCGCTCAGCGGCCGCTCGCTGGTCCAAACCGTGTCGCAGATGCTGTCGCACGTGACGCATATGGCGGGCCTCGTGACCTTGCCGAATCCCAACTACGTCGCACTCTCGCAAATCGAATTCATCGCCCTGTCGGAGAATCGCGCGCTCGCCATCATGGTGATGAACAACCGCGAGGTGCAGAACCGGGTCGTGCAGCTCGACCGCTACTATTCGACGGAGGAATTGCGGCGCGCCGCCAACTATCTGAATGAGGCGTTCGCGGGCCGCTCACTGCCGGAGGTCCGCGCACAACTGGTCAAGCAGATGCAGGAGACCCGGCAGCATATGAACCAGCTCATGCAGGATGCCATTCTCATGGCGCAGAAGGTGTTCGACACCGAGCCTGCCGGGGGCGTGGAATATGTCATCGCCGGCGAAACCAACCTGATGGGATTCGCCGAGCTGTCCAACATCGACCGGCTGAAGCGCCTGTTCGAAGCGTTCAACGAGAAACACGACATTTTGCGGCTGCTGGACAGTTGTCTGCGAGCCGACGGCATCCAGATCTTCATCGGCCAGGAGTCGGGCTATCGCATTTTGGACGACATCAGCGTGGTGACGGCCCCTTACACGCTCGACAACCGGGTGGTGGGGGTGCTGGGCATCATCGGCCCGACCCGTATGGCCTACGAGCGCGTCATTCCAATCGTGGATTTGACGGCAAAACTCCTCGGCTCGGCCTTGAACGCCCGCAAATAGCCCCCAATAATCGCAGCCTCGAGCGGCATTCATGCCGCCATCTCTTTTGAGGGTTTTGCAGTAGTGAATGAGACCAATCATGCCGAGGGCGCGGTCGCCGCAGCTCCGCCGGGCGAGGTGGACGCATCCGCGGCGTTGGCCGCGGCCGAGGCCAGGGCTAGCGAGAACCGCGACAATTATCTGCGCGCCATGGCGGAACTGGACAATTTCCGCAAACGCAGCGAACGCGAGATCGACAACGCCCGCAAGTTCGCGATCGAGCGCTTCGCGCAGGAATTGGTCACCGTCGGCGATGCATTGGAGGCGGGGATCCACGCCGCCGCCGCGAATCCCGGTCCCGCGCTGCTGGAAGGAGCACAGGCAACCTTGCGGGAGTTGCACCGCGCCTTCGAAAAGGCCGGCATCAAGATCATCGACCCTGCAGGCCAGCCCTTCGACCCGCAGTGGCATGAGGCCATGGTGGCCCAGGAGAGCCGGGATCATCCGGCCAATACCGTATTGTCAGTGATACAGAAGGGCTACTCCCTGAACGGCCGGCTGCTGCGCGCCGCCAGGGTCATCGTCAGCAAGGCACCGAGCGGCGACGGCAATTGAAAAATGCTCAGGGTTCCCCCACCTATCGGTCACGTTTCGAATTTTTAGAGGGTTTTCACAATGGGTAAAATGATAGGCATCGATCTCGGCACGACCAATTCTTGCGTCGCGATCATGGAGGGCGGCAAGCCCAAGGTCATCGAGAACAGTGAGGGCGATCGCACGACCCCGTCGATCGTTGCCTTCACCAAGGACGGCGAAGTTCTGGTGGGACAATCCGCCAAGCGCCAGGCCGTCACCAATCCGGCGAATACCGTGGCGGCGGTCAAGCGGCTCATCGGCCGCAAATTCGACGACGCCGTGGTCAAGAAAGACATGGCCATGGTGTCCTACAAGATCGTCAAGGCCGATAACGGCGACGCCTGGGTCGAAGTGCAGGGCAAGAAGATGGCGCCTCCCGAGGTCTCGGCGCGGGTCCTCATGAAAATGAAGAAGACCGCCGAGGACTACCTGGGTGAAACGGTTACCGAAGCCGTGATCACGGTTCCGGCCTATTTCAACGATTCGCAGCGTCAGGCAACCAAGGATGCCGGGCGCATCGCGGGCTTGAACGTCAAGCGCATCATCAACGAACCCACGGCGGCGGCGCTGGCCTACGGCCTCGACAAGGACGGCGGCGATCGCAAGATCGCGGTCTACGACCTGGGCGGCGGCACCTTCGACATCTCGGTGATCGAAATTGCCGAGGTGGACAACGAGCGCCAGTTCGAGGTGCTGTCGACCAACGGCGATACCTTCCTCGGCGGCGAGGATTTCGACCTGCGCGTCATCAACTATCTCGCCGACGAGTTCAAGAAAGAAAGCGGCATCGACGTGCGCAAGGACCCCCTGGCCATGCAGCGCCTGAAAGAGGCGGCGGAGAAGGCCAAGATCGAACTGTCCTCGAGTCAGCAGACCGAAATCAATCTGCCGTACATCACGGCGGATGCGGCGGGACCGAAACACCTGAACATGAAGTTGACCCGCGCCAAGCTCGAGTCCCTGGTCGAAGATCTGGTGCAGAAGACCCTGGAGCCTTGCCGCATCGCGTTGAAGGATGCGGGCCTGACCCTCAAGGACGTGAGCGAGGTCATCCTCGTCGGCGGCCAGACGCGCATGCCCATGGTGCAGCAGGCGGTGAAGGATTTGTTCGGCAAGGAGCCGCGCAAGGACGTGAACCCCGATGAGGCCGTGGCGGTCGGCGCCGCCATCCAAGGCGGCGTGCTCTCCGGCGACGTCAAGGACGTGCTGCTGCTGGACGTGACGCCCCTGTCCTTGGGGATAGAGACCCTGGGCGGCATCATGACCAAGGTGATCGAGAAGAACACCACCATTCCGACCAAGGCGTCGCAGACGTTCTCGACGGCGGACGACAATCAGACGGGCGTGACCATCCATGTGTTGCAGGGCGAGCGCGATCGTTCGACCGACAACAAATCCCTGGGACGATTCGATCTCACCGACATTCCGCCGGCGCCGCGCGGCATGCCGCAGATCGAAGTGGCGTTCGACATCGACGCCAACGGCATTTTGAATGTCTCGGCGAAGGACGTGAAAACCGGCAAGGAACAGCGCATCGTCATCAAGGCGTCGA
>Ga0210408_10006224_pt1 | contig 10341 bp, 4 predicted proteins | sample IncBWH4MmetaG_FD_155471 | JGI IMG/M metagenome (GOLD analysis project Ga0210408, IMG submission 155471) | Forest soil microbial communities from Barre Woods Harvard Forest LTER site, Petersham, Massachusetts, United States - Inc-BW-H-4-M | ecosystem: Environmental > Terrestrial > Soil >...
AGTCGTCCAGACGATCCGGCATGCTTCCTCCGCGGGCGCTCACCACGCTGCCGCTGGTGAGCTATTATGACGCAAGTGCCGCGTTTCCTGAACTCCGCTCTCCGCCGGTGCTGCTGATTCGCGCGGGCTCGGCGTGCGGCTATGAACCGCAACATTTGCTGATACTGACAATAAATTCTTTGTGCTTGACACAAGTCGCCGCTTTCTCTAACTTTGCCGGATTATAGTAAAGTTCAGGGGCGCAGTAACCTCGCAAAACGGGGCCAACATTCCGTCGGGGCAAGGGGTGAGTCCTGATCGCAGCGGTTTGTCGCCGGGAAACCCGGCTGTTCGAGCATTCCTGTTTTCATTCGTTTCTGCTCGGAGTGTTTGTGGTTTTTTGCGCTGCGCTCCTCGCGCCTGGCAATGCCGGCGCGCAAAGCACTGGGGGTCGTGTGCGCGGTACGGTCAGCGACTCCAGTGGCGGCGCCATCGCAGCCGCCACCGTGCAACTCGTGAATCAAGCCACCCATGCCACCCGCCAGGTGCAAAGCAATGAAAACGGAGAATATATTTTTCTTGAGGTACCCGTCGGCAGTTATGAAGTCGACGTGGCTGTGCAAGGATTCAAAAAGTATCTCCGCAAGGGCATTCCAGTAAATCTGAACGAAGTCCTGTCGGTGGATGTCACGCTGCAAATCGGCGGCGCGACGGAGACGGTCGAAGTCACCGGCGCGCCTCCGGTTGTTGACACCACGTCGACGCAACTCGGCGCTATCGTCAACGAGCGCTCGTCCACGCAGTTGCCGCTCAATACCCGCGACGTCTTCCAGCTTTTGCAATTGCAGCCCGGTGTGCAATCCCAAATCGGAAACAATCTCTTTTACGGTACCGACAAACCCGGCGTGGTTACGGTCAACGGGGGCCGCGGCCGCTCGAACAACTACTCCGTAAACGGCGGCGACAGCAACGATCTCTTCGCCAATCTCCCGGCCGTGCAGCCTTCTCCCGACAGTATCGAAGAATTTCGCGTTATCACCAATTCTTTTGACGCTGAGTACGGACGCAATTCCGGAGCGGTGGTCAACGTGGTCACCAAGTCCGGAACAAACAATGTTCACGGCAGCGCCTACGAATTTTTCCGCAACGACGTGCTCAACGCCCATGGCTTCACCTTTCAGCCGACGCCCAAGCCTCCTTTCAAACAAAACCAGTTCGGCGGCACTATCGGCGGACCAATTAAGAAGGACAAGACCTTCATCTTCGGTTCCTACGAAGGACGCCGCATCGTCCGCGGCATCGTTTCGCAGAACGTACCTGTCCCCACGGCGGGCGACTACGCAGGCACGTTTACCGGCGCTCCCACGGACTCGGTCGTTTTTCCCGGTACACTGAACGATGCTCTGGTTGCCAATATTCTCCAGAATCGTTGCGGCAATCTAAGCGCAGGCGGAAGCAAATTGACCGCGGCGGGTCAGACCGCGTTGAACGCCGCCGCCAGCGGTGCGCCCCAGCTGTGGGATTCCATTTTTCCTTCCACCGCCGGGCCAGGCGGGGCTCCCGTCGCAACGGTTCCCACACAATGTTTCGATCCGGTGGCGGTCAACCTGGGGAAGCAATTCCTGACGGGTTCCGGGGGCAGCAATTCTCAGGTCCAGGATGTCGTGAAGTCCAGGGATCGCGGGGACCAGTTCCAGATCCGCTTCGACCAGATTCTAAACAAAGATCAGAAGCTCGCGGTGTACTACTACTATAACAACGACAACACTCTGGATCCGTTCGCCATCTTCCAGCTGGCCGGCGGTTCTCTCGGCAATTTCGGCGGCCGCATCATTTCCCACGTGCAGCAAATCAACGCCAGCCACACATGGACGCTCGGTTCCACGGCCGTCAACGAGTTTCGCTTTACGCTATTCCGCGAGGCGGAGCCGCAGTTCTACACTCCCACCAGAACCAACGCGTTGACGGCGTCGTGCGGCACGGACCCTGCTGCCGCCCCATTTTGCTTCACTGGCACATCGGACACGTCTCTGGTGGCCGATGACGGTACCATGCTTGGCTCGAAACCCAACTGTCCTGGATTTGGCTGCGGTATCCACCCGGGCCTCGGATCCAAGTTTGAAGGCGTGCCGTTCATCACCTTCAACGGCACGCAGGGCCTGTTTGGCAACAATTTTGAAGGCCAATTGCCGCAGACGGGCAACACCTTTCAGTTCAACGACAACTTCAGCAAGATTGTCGGCAACCACAGCTTCAAGTTCGGCGGCGATGTTCGCTACCAGAAGTTCGACCAGAAGGTCTTCTTTAACGTTAACGGGGAATACATCTTCGGCCCGGGCGGTAACAATGACACCGGCGCCTCCGACCTCTACGCCAATTACCTTCTCGGCCTGCCAACTTCCTATTCCCAAGGTTCGGCGAATACCGAATTTGTCCGCAGCACTTCCGTTTACCTCTTTGCCCAAGACAGTTGGAAGATCAAGCCCACCGTCACGCTGAATTACGGCTTCCGATGGGAAGTGAACACGCCGCTTACGGACGTTGGCCAGAAGGTGCAGCGTTTCAACCCCGGACAGAACTCCACCGTTTTCCCCTGCCAGCTGGGCGATAAGAGTAATTTATTCGGTCCCGGCAACACTTGCGACAATCAGGGCGTTACCCCTACAGGGCTGGTTTTTCCAGGTGACAAAGGAGTTCCCGGTGGTCTGATTCAGACTTATTACAAAGCCTTCGCGCCGCGCCTGGGTCTGAACTGGAGTCCCGGCTGGAAAGACGGAGCGCTCGCCAAACTCACCGGGGGCCCCAACAAAACGACGATCAGTATGGGCTGGGGCCTTTTCTACAATCCCATCGAACAGTTGGTGCTGGAACAGTTCGTCGCTGAGCCGCCCTTTGGCATCAGCAACAGCGTTTCGAATCCCCTCTTCAGTACGCCCTTTGTCACCCAAAGTGGCGCGACCAAGCCCAATGTCTCCGATGCTTTCTTGAATCCGCCACGGAACCAGCCCCTCGATTGGTCGCTCTATCGCCCGATTTTGCTTTTCGGGCAGTTTCCAACGAAGCTGCGCACCCAGTATTCCGCGCAATACAACCTCACCATCAAGCGCGAGTTGCCGGGCAACATCCTCGCGCAAATTGGCTATGTCGGATCCCAGGGCCATCGGCTTCTGGCTATTCACGACCAGAATTTCGGTATTGCGCAAACCTGCTTGGATCTGCAAGCGATCGCCGATCATTACACGACGGTACAGCCCAATCCCATTCTCGCTGCCGACTACTCTTGCGGCCCGGGGTTTGAGGATTCCGCGTTCAGTTTGCCTGCCAATTCAATTCCGGCCGGTTTTGCGCTGCATCTACCTTATGGCTCCGTACCGAGCGTTGGACCCGGCAATCCGGCGATTACCCTGGTCGGGCTGCGGCGTTTCTCTTCACCGCTTTGTCAGCCGACCACCGGAGTTGGTTGTCCGCCCGATGGCACGCCCGTGTTTAGCAACATCCTCGCGGAGGACAACGCCGCGCATTCCAACTACAACTCGCTGCAAGCCCTCTTCGAGAAACGCTTCTCTCACGGCTTGCAATTCCAAGCCTCTTACACCTACAGCAAGTCGCTGGACAATGCCTCCAGTTTTGAGGAAACCTTGAATCCGTTCAACTTCAACTCCACCTACGGGCCGTCGCTGTTCGATTCCCGTCATCGTTTTGTATTCAACTACGTTTGGGAATTGCCGGTCCCCAAGTATCAGGGCTTCAAGGGCAAAGCTCTCAACGGCTGGCAAGTCTCTGGAATCTATACCTACCAAAGCGGATTCCCGATCCTAATCAATAATTGCGACGATCAGGAGCTGCAGGGCAACACGCTGGCCCTGGAATGCCCGGGGAGGCCCGACCTAATTGGCACCTTCAAGACTCACAATCCGCGGACCGATGGTCTCGTGTTTGACCCCGGCGTCTTCACTGACAGTGCTTTGGGAACGGTCGGTAATACCCCGCGCACGCTCTGCTGCAATCCTCCCATCAACAACTGGGACATCGGCATTTTCAAAGACACGCCGGTGAACGAAAAACTTCGCCTCGAGTTTCGCACCGAAATCTTCAACTTGTTCAATCACGCGCAGTTCTACGGTGTGGACGGCGGTACCTCCAACACCACCTTTGGCCAGCCGCAAAAGGTTCGTGATCCGCGGCTGCTGCAATTTGCGTTGAAGCTGATTTTTTAGCCGAACCGGGGGCGAGCCTGTTTCACGGCGCGGCTCGCAAGGGCCGCGCTTTCGTTCGCATGAGAGAATAGCGAGATACCTCAAACTGACCGCAGGGAACAGTCCTGCAATCCACGGAGCTGCATCATGCACGACGCACTGCAGAAAGAACTGGCCACTTACGAAAAGCGCACGCCTAAATCCGCGGCTGCGCACAAACGCGCTCTCGAACGCATCCCCCTCGGTGTGGCCAGCAACTACCGCCACTACGAGCCTTATCCGATTTTCGTAAGAGACGGCAAAGCCGGCAGAATTCACGATATCGACGGCAACGAATATATCGACCACAACCTGTGCTTCGGCGCTCTGATGGCCGGCCACTGCCATCCTGCCGTGGTCAAAGCCGTCAAGCAAAAGCTCGACGAAGGCACTACCTTTGGCATGCCTCACGAGCAGGAATGGGAACTCGCCGAAGAAATCTGCAAACGTTATCCCGTCGAGATGGTTCGCTTCGGCTCCAGCGGCACCGAAGTTACCATGCACGCCGTGCGCATCGCCCGCGCCGCCACCAAGCGCGACAAAATCCTGAAGTTTGAAGGTTCCTACCACGGCCTGCATGACGCCGCGCTCGTCAGCGTCAAGCCTAAGGAAGAAGACTGGGGCGATCCCGAAGCGCCCAATTCCGTTCCCGGCGGCGGTGGTATCCCGAAAGCTGCCGTGGCCAACGTCGTCGTCGCCGCATTCAACAATCTCAAGAGCGTCGAGCGCCGCTTCAAGGAAAATCCCGATCAAATCGCCGCGATAATTCTTGAACCGATCTTGATGAATGTGGGCTTGTGCCTGCCGCAGGCGGGCTTTCTCCAGGGCTTGCGCGATCTCTGCAACAAAAACGGCGCGCTGCTGATCTTCGACGAAGTTAAGACCGGCGCGAAACTAGCTTGGGGCGGCGCCAGCGATTTCTTCGGCGTGAAGCCGGACATGATTTGCCTTGCCAAATCCATCGGCGGCGGCCTTCCCCTCGGGGCTTTCGGCGCCAGCCGCGCGGTCATGGACTTAATCGCGCAGCACAAGGTCTTCCACGGCGGCACCTACAACACCAACCGCGCAGCCATGGCCGCGGGCTTGGCTACTTTCCGCGAAGTCCTGACCCGCGAAGCCTACGCCCACACCGGCAAGCTCAGCAAAAAACTAACCGAAGGCTACCGCGCCATCGTGAAAAAATCCGCCCTGCAAGCGTACATCGCCAGCGCCGGCGTCAACGGCGCGCTGATGCTCTACCCGCAGGAAATCAAGAATTATCGCGACTGGACCAAGATCGACGTGGACCTCTGGCGTCACTACTGGTTCGCCATGGTCAACCGCGGCGTGCTCGCGCAGCCCTACTGGTGGGACGAGCAGTGGACCATCTCCGTGCAGCACACCGAAGCCGATATCGACCAGCACCTCGCCGTCTTCGAAGAAGTCGCGCCAGCTCTTGCCCAAGCCCAGCAACAGCGCGGCGCCGCCTTCGTAGGTGCCGCCGGCCACTAGCCGCTTCCGTCTTTGTAGGGCCCGCCTTCTGCTTGCCCTGACGAAGGAAAGGAGGCGGGCCTTCGGTTGTAACGGAACGGCACCTCTCGTTTTGGCGTTGTTTCTTGCGTCATTGCGAGCGTTCTCCGCGAAGCGAGGATCTTTCTTTGTCGAACGAGGTCACAACCCAACCCCCCGCCACCGACATCCCGCATCTCCGCCGCGTTCTCGGCCGCCGCGACCTCATCCTCCTCTTCGTTGTCGCCGTCTTCAACCTCAATGTCGTCCCCTCCATCGCCGCAAACGGCGGCGTAACCGTCTGGCTCTGGCTCATCTCTCTCTTGCTCTTCTTCTGGCCGCAAGGCATCGCCGTAATCGAACTAGCCCATCGCTACCCTGGCGAAGGCGGCGTCTACCTCTGGGCCAAGGAAGTCTTTGGCGACTTCCACGGCTTCCTCTCCGGCTGGTGCTACTGGACCAACAACATGATGTATGTCCCCACCATCATGTTGTACTTCGTTGGCGTTTCCGTGTTCGTACTCGGCCCCAATCACGCAGCGCTCGGCGACAATAAACTTTTCGCCCTGGCCGCTTCGCTGATCCTGCTGGCCATCCTCGTCGTCCTCAACATCGTCGGCCTCGGCGTCGGCAAGTGGATCAACAACCTCGGCGGCATCGGCACTTTCGTCGCCGCCGCACTTTTGATCGGCCTCGGCATCGTCGTGTGGTCGCGCTTCGGCACCACCGTCACTGCCGCCGAATTCAAAATCCCTGCCAATCCCCGCTTCGTTCTCAATTCCTTCGGCGTAATCTGTTTCGGACTCGTCGGCCTCGAACTAGCCTCGGTCATGGGCGACGAAATCGATCACCCCGAAAAAACTCTTCCCGGTGCGGTGGCCTGGGGCGGCCTCCTCTCCGGCATCCTCTATATCGGCGCTACACTCACTCTTCTCGTTGGCGTCAGCAAATCGGACATCAGTGTTCTGCAGGGCATCGTGCAAGCCGTGGGTCACATGGCCCAGCGCGTCAACGTCGGTTGGATCGTCGCGCCCTTCGCCTTCCTCCTCAGTATTTCCATCGCAGGTATCGGCTCTGCCTGGCTGGGTGGCTCAGCCCGCATCCCCTTCGTCGCCGGTCTCGATTCCTACATGCCCGCATGGCTGGGAAAAGTTCACCCACGTTACGCCACGCCCTACGCCGCTTTGATCGTTCACGCTGCAGTCTCCATGCTTCTCGTAGTAGCCAACTTCGGCGGTGGCCCGCTATGGAATGCTTTCCTCGGCGTTTCCTGGATTTCTCATTTCATCGAAGCCCGCGGCTACGTCGTCCACGATTGGCTGGCGTCGAACACCGGCGTTCAGGAAACTTTCCAGAAGCTCTTGTCGCTAGCCGTCGTCCTCCAGCTCATCCCGTTCCTCTACATGTTCGCCGCGCTCCTGAAAATCAGTTGGAACGCCGCTTTCGTCAAGGGCCGTTACGGCAGGACCACTCTCGTGCTAGCCGGCATCAGCGGTCTCCTGACCACCATTCTCGGCATCGCTCTGGCCTTTTTCCCCGCACAGCAAATCACTTCGCTGCGCTCTTACGAAATCTGGATGTGCGGCGGTACGCTTGGCTTCATCGGCCTCGCGGCCTTTTTCTTTTTTATCTACGGCCGCCGCAAAGCCGCGCGCCCCGTTGCCGCTGTAGGGTCCGCCTTCTGAGGCGGACCTTCGCTGTACCCCGCGCCGCGAAAGCATCCGCGGAGTGAACGACAATAGTTAATAGAATTCGGGAGGTACTAAATGTCGAGCAGTCCAACCGCAACTCCAAAAACCTACAAAAATTTCATCAACAACCAGTGGCTCCCCGCAGCCAGCGGCACAACTTTCCCCGTCTACGATCCCTCCACCGAAGAAATCATCGCGCAAGTAGCTTCAGCATCCGCACCCGACGTCGACCGCGCCGTAAAATCGGCCCGCGCCGCTTTCGACTCCGGCCCCTGGCCCGCCACCACCGCACAAGACCGCGGCAGAATCCTCTACAAGCTCGCCGAAAAAATCCGCCACAACGCCGCGCACCTTGCCGACATCGAATCCCGCAATTCCGGAAAGCCCATCGTCGAAGCTGAATACGACATCGCCGACGTCGCCACCTGCTTCGAATACTACGCCGGCCTGGCCAACAAAGTGATGGGCCACGTCAATCCCGTCCCCGCCAACGCCCTCAGCTTCACTCTCCGCGAACCAATGGGCGTAGCTGCGCAAATCATTCCCTGGAACTATCCGCTGCTCATGGCTGCTTGGAAACTCGCTCCGGCAATCGCCGCAGGCTGCACCTGCATCTTGAAACCCGCCGAGCAAACTCCGCTCACCGCCATCGAAATCGCCAACTATTTCGAAGAAGCCGGCCTCCCTCCCGGCGTCGTCAATATTCTCAACGGCCTCGGCGAAACCGCTGGCGCCGCGCTCGTCGCCCATCCTGGCGTGGACAAAGTTGCCTTCACCGGCAGCGCCGCCGTCGGCAAGATCATCGTCAAGTCCGCCGCCGACACGCTCAAGCGCGTCACTCTCGAGCTCGGCGGCAAATCCCCCAACATTTTCTTTCCCGATGCCGACTGGGAAGCCGCCGTCGATGGCGCCCTCTTCGGCGTTTTCATCAATCAAGGCGAAGTCTGCTCCGCCGGCAGCCGCATCCTCGTCGAAAAATCCATCTACTCCAAATTCGTCGAGTCCATGACCGAAAAAGCCAAGCGCATAAAACTCGGCGCTCCGCTCGAACGCGAAACCAAAATGGGACCGCTGGTCAGCAAAGAGCAATACGATCGTGTCAGGTCCTATCTCGAAATCGGCAAAAAAGAAGCCAAAGTCGCCATCGGCGGCGGACGCCCCAAACAATTCGGCAAAGGCTATTACGTCGAGCCCACCATTTTCTACGACGTAAAAAACTCCGACCGCATCGCCCGCGAAGAAATCTTCGGCCCCGTAGCCAGCGTCATTCCCTTCGACGGCGAATCCGAAGCCATCCGCATTGCCAACGACACGCCTTACGGCCTGGCCGCCGCCGTCTGGACACGCGACATCTACAAAGCCTTCCGCGTCGTCAAATCTCTCCGCGCCGGAATCGTCTGGGTCAATCACATGCAACCCACGTACGTCGAAGCCCCCTGGGGCGGCTACAAACAATCCGGCTTCGGCCGCGAACTAGGCCCCTGGGGCCTCGAAGAATACCTGGAGACTAAACAAGTCTTCGTCAACCTCGACGAAACCCCCATCGGCTGGTACTGAAATGATCCAGGGCCATTTTTCATAGCATTTGTAGGGCCCGCCTTCTGAGGCGGGCCGCTCGTAACGAACGGAGAAACCGAAAATGACCGCGATCCAAATCCGCACTGAAATCCCCGGCCCGCAATCCCGCGCCCTGATGGCTCGCCGCGAAGCCGCCATCCCTCGCGGTCCCGCCAATGCCATTCCCATTTTCATGGCCAGCGCTGATGGCGCCACGCTCGAAGACGTGGACGGCAACCGCTACCTCGATTTCGCCGGAGGCATCGGCTGCCTCAACATCGGCCATCGCAACCCGCGCGTCATCGCCGCGCTAAAAGCGCAACTCGAAAAACATCTCCATCTCTGTTTCGCGGTCACTCCCTACGAAAGCTACATCGCCGTAGCCGAAAAACTAAACGCGCTCACACCCGGCAAATTCCCCAAAAAAACCGCGCTCTTCAACACCGGCGCCGAAGCCGTGGAAAACTCCATCAAGATCGCCCGCGCCTACACCAAGCGCCCCGCCGTAATCTGCTTTGAAGACGCTTTCCATGGCCGCACCCTGCTGACCATGACCCTCACCAGCAAGACTCATCCGTACAAAGCCGGCTTCGAGCCGTTCGCCAGCGATGTCTACCGCATTCCCTTTGCTTATCCGTACCGCGCGGAAAAGGGCGCCACCGCCGAATCCTTCGCCCACTATCTCGAAGATGCCTTCAAGCGCGCCGTAGCGCCCGAATCCGTGGCCGCCGTCATCGCCGAACCCGTTCTCGGTGAAGGCGGCTTCATCGTTCCTCCGCGCGACTATTTCGCCATCCTGCAAAAAATCTGCCGCAAACACGGCATCCTCTTCATCGCCGATGAAGTCCAGTCCGGTTTCGCTCGCACCGGCAAATGGTTCGCCTCCGAACATTTTGGCATCGAACCCGACCTCATCACCATGGCCAAATCTCTCGGCGGTGGCATGCCCATGGCCGCGGTCACCGGCCGCGCCGAAATTATGGACGCCCCCGGCGTAGGCAGCCTCGGCGGCACCTTCTGCGGCCACCCACTAAGCTGCGCAGCAGCCCTAGCCGCGATCGAAACGATCGAGAAGGACAATCTCCTGGGCCGCTCCACCGAACTAGGCCAGCAATTCGAAGCTCGCGCCCGTGCCTGGCAGAAAAAGTGGCCCCTAATCGGCGAAGTCCGCGGCCTAGGCGGCATGTGCGCCATGGAACTGGTCCGCAACCCCGCCACTGTCGACGCTGCTCGCAAAAGTGACCTTGCTGGCGCAGGCGAGCCCGCTCGCCCGGGCGAACCCGCCGACACCGAAACCAAACAAATCCACCGCTACTGCTACGAACGCGGCCTAATCCTCATCACCGCCGGCACCTTCAACAACGTAATCCGCCTCCTCGTGCCGCTCGTGG
>Ga0210408_10006229_pt1 | contig 10337 bp, 8 predicted proteins | sample IncBWH4MmetaG_FD_155471 | JGI IMG/M metagenome (GOLD analysis project Ga0210408, IMG submission 155471) | Forest soil microbial communities from Barre Woods Harvard Forest LTER site, Petersham, Massachusetts, United States - Inc-BW-H-4-M | ecosystem: Environmental > Terrestrial > Soil >...
CCGCGATGAGCGTGGCCGGCGGCGCCGTCGGCCTGATCGCGGGCGGCCTGCTCGTCCAGTACCTCAACTGGCGCTGGGTGTTCTTCGTGAACGTGCCGATCGGCCTGGTGCTCGCGTTCCTCGCGCCCCGCGTGCTCGGAGAGTCCGAGCGGCGGCGCGGCGCCTTCGACCTGCCGGGCGCGATCACCGGCAGCCTCGGCCTCGCCTCCCTGGTCTACGGGCTATCCAGCGCGGCGACCAGCCCGAACGGCGTGTCGCACTGGGGTGACACCAAGGTGATCGCGTCGCTGGTGGCCGCGGTCGTGCTGCTGGTCACGTTCGGCTTCATCGAGGTCCGCAGCAAGCACGGGCTGGTCCCGATGCGGGTGCTGCGCAGCCGCGACCGGACCGGCTCATACCTGATCATGCTGTGCGTCGGCACCGCGCTGTTCGGCATGTTCTTCTTCCTCACGCTCTTCGTGCAGGGCGTGTGGGGGTACAGCGCGCTGAAGACCGGCTTGGCGTACCTGCCAATGATCGCCACGGTCATGGTGGCGTCCGCGATCGCGTCGCAGCTGGTGAACCGGATCGGCGCCCGGCCGTTGCTGCTGGCTGGCAGCGTGATTCTCACCGGCGGGATGTTCTGGCTGTCCCGGATCACCGAGCACAGCCACTACGCCTCCGGGTTGCTCGGACCGATGATGGTGACCGCGCTCGGCATGGGGCTGCTCTTCGTGCCGGTCTCGCTGGTCGCGCTGGCCGGAGTGCGCAATAACGACGCGGGCGTGGCGTCGTCGTTGCTGAACACCGGTCAGCAGGTCGGCGGGTCGATCGGGCTGGCGATCCTGGGCACGGTGGCGTGGAGTGCGGTGGCCAACAATATCCATGCGCAGGTTGCCGCGGCGGCCGCGGCGGCCAAGCACGCGACGGTGCACCTATCAGCGGCCCAGCAGGCCGCGGTGCAGAAGGCCATCACCGACCACGCGTACTCGGCCGGCTTCTCCAAGGGTTACCTGGTCTCGGCCGGGATCGCGCTGCTCGCGCTGATCATCACGGTGGTCGCGATCCGGGTCAAGCGGGAGGACCTGTCCGGAATCAACCCGATGGCGGCGCCGACAGACTGAGCCTGGCGCGCTGCCAGCCCTGGGCCCCGCGACGGTTCGCCGTCGCGGGGCCTTCGGCTCGCCCGCGGTGGCCTGGCATACGATCGGGCTAGTCGCCTAGCCGGGGAGGTCCGCTCGCGATGGCCGCAGGGCTGTTCTACGTCTACACCGACCCAGGAACCGTCGACGAGGCGGAGTTCCACGACTGGTATGACCATGAGCACGGCCCGGCCCGGTTGACCGTGCCCGGGCTCGGCCCCGCCTACCGGTACCGCGCCCTGGACGAGCTGAAGCCGGAGTGGCTCGCCCTGTACGAGCTGGATCGCCCGGACGTCATCGAGAGCCCCGAGTACAAGGCGCTCAGCGCGAAGGCGAGCGACCGGGACAAGTCCGTCGGCGCCGGGCTGGCCACCCTGGACCGCCGGGTGTACGAGCAGATCAGCGAGGACGGGTCCCCGGTGGGCCGGAACCCTGATCCCGCCCCCGTGATCCTGGCTGTGGCCATGACGGTGCCCGAGGGCAGTGAGGACGACCTGGACGCCTGGTACACCGAGGAGCACATCCCGATGCTGCTGAAGGTGCCGGGCTGGCGGCGGATCCGCAGGTTCCGGCTCACCCGGGCGCTGGACGCGCCCGGAGCCGGAGGGCCGGCCTTCCTGTCCGTGCATGAGCTGGCCGGCCCGGAGGTCCTGGAGGACCCCGGGTTCCTGGCGGCCATCAGCACGCCGTGGCGGGACCGTGTGGTGGCCTCGGCACTGCGGCGGGAGCGGCGGGTGTTCGGCCTGCGCAACGCGATCGGAGCTTAGCGTGGCATCGCTCGGCGATCCCCGTGTCCGGGACTTCGTCCAGGTCCAGGGCGAGGCCGAGGAGTTCGGCAAGCGCAACGCGGTACCGGGTGAGCTCGTGGTCCGGCTGCGGCCGGTCAAGGTGCTCGCCAACTTCGATATAACCGGCTGATCCGGATCACGATCTCTATTTGGGCACGGGTCATTTTAGATCTCGCGGTACACCAGTGCCCGCTAGCCGTATCGTTAATTGCTGCACCAGCGGGCATACCAGGAGGTTCCGGGTGCATACCGGAAGTAAGGTTTAATGTCGGCGGATGGCTCAGCGCAGCCCACAGCGCAGATGCCCGGCCTGGCGCAAGGGGGTCAAAGGGTCCAGGGCCAGGTACCCGGGTGGCCGGTCTGGTCGGGTCCGGTACCTCCGCTCGCCGACGGTTTCATGGCCAGGCCGGATACGGTGCCCAACCTGGAGACCGCGTTGATTCCCGGGTCCGCGGTGGCGCTGGTACCGGATCAGGCACCCGCGTCAGCCCAGGACTGGCGGGCGTCGAGCGGAAAGACCCAGCTCGCCCGCCACTACGCCGAGTCGCTGTGGCGATCCCCCGGGGTGGACGTGCTGGCCTGGGTAGTAGCCAGCAGCCGGGCGTCGGTGCTGTCCGGGTTCGTGTTCGCGGCCACGGCGGTAGGCGCCGGTGACGTGGGCGATGCCGAGTCGGTGGCGGCCCGGTTCATCGACTGGCTCGGCCAGACCACCCGGCCGTGGCTGGTCGTGCTCGACGACCTGCGCGACGCGGCGGACCTGCGGGGACTCTGGCCGTCCGGCCCGACGGGCAGGCTGCTGATCACGACCGCCAACCCGGCGGTCATATCCGGCGAGGACCGGGCGCTGCCGCTGCCGGTGCCTGCCTTCAGCTCCAGGGAGGCGATGGGCTACCTCTCCGGCCGCCTCAGCACCGACCCGGACCAGCGCAGCGGGGCGATCGACCTGGTGGGAGACCTCGGCTGCGAGCCGCTCGCGCTAGGCCAGGCGAGCGCGGTGATCGCCAGCTCGGGCATGTCCTGTCGCGACTACCGCCGGCATTTCATGCAGCGGCAGAAGCAGCTTGTGGAGGCGGGCCGGGCCGAGCCGTCGGCCGCCGCGGTCACCTGGACGTTCTCGGCCGAGTACGCCGAGCACCTGTCGCCGGGGGTGAGCATCAGGGCGCTGGTGACGCTGGCCGCGCTGCTCGACGGACACGGGATACCGGGCGCCGTGTTCACCACGGCGGCGGCCGGGGAGTACCTCGCCGGGGACGGCACCGGCCGGGACCCCGCAGCCGTGCCGGCCGACCCGCAGCGGACCTGGAACGCGATCGGGTGCCTCAGGCAGGCGGGGCTGCTGACCGTCGACCCGGCGGGCACCTCGCCGACGGTCCGGATCAGCCCGGTGATCCAGGCGGTTATCCGCGCGGCCGTGCCCGATGACCTCTACGACCGGGCGGCCCGGGCGGCCGCGGACGCGCTGCTCGAGGTGTGGCCCCGGGACGACCCGCGATCACGGCTGGCCGCCGACCTGCGCGCCTGCGCCGTCAGCCTGCGCCAGGCCGCCGGCGACGTGCTATGGGCCGACGGGCGCTGTCACCCGTTGCTGGTGCTGGCCGGGCAGAGCATGGACAGCGCGCGGCTGACCGGGCCGGCCGTCGCCTACTGGCGCGAGCTCGCCGCGGACAGCGAGCGGATCCTCGGTCCGGACACCCTGGAAACGCTCACGGTGACCGGCCGCCTGGGTGAGGCGCTGATGACCGCCGGGCAGGCGGCCGAGGCGGTCCCGGCGTTCCAGCGGGTCCTCGACGGCCGGACCGGCGTGCTCGGGCCCGATCATCCGGGGGCCATCGTGGCTAAGGTCTCGCTCGGCCGCGCCCTGGTGGCCACCGGCCGGGCGGGGGACGCTGTCCCCATCCTGGAAGAGGCGCTGGCCGGCAGCGAGCTTGTCCGCGGTGCCGACCATGTCGACACCCTCGCCGCGCGAGAGGAGTACGCGGCCGCGGCCCGGGCCGCGGGCAGGCCCGCGGAGGCGATCCGCTCGTACCGGCACGCGCTGGCCGACCGGAAGCGCATTCATGGCGGGCAGCACCCCGGTGCCGTCTCTGCCAGCCTCGGGCTGGCCGCCGCCTACCTGGCGGGCGGCCAGCCCAAGGACGCCATCGCCCAGTACAAGCAGGTCCTCGCGGACCGGGAGGGCGCGCTCGGCCCGGATCACCAGGACACGCTCCAGGTCCGCGGCAGCCTGGCCGCGGCGAACTTCTCCGCCGGGCGGATGGGTCCGGCGCTGCAGCTCTACGAGGAGACCTGCGCGGGCTATGAGCGCACGATCGGCGCTAATCACCCCACCACGCTGGCCTGCCAGACAGAGCTGGCCCGCGCCTACTACGCCACCGGACGGCTGGGCGACGCGACTAACCTGCTCAACGACATCATCGCGCGCGGCGAGCAGGCCCTGCCGCCGGGGGATCCGCTGCTGCGGCGAATGCGGGAGATCCGGACCAATATCATCGGATGATCATCGCGCGTCATGTACCCGCGGCCGCGGGACGCAGGATGCCGGGCTAGCCGGACAGCGCCAGCGGGTCCGGGGCCGGGTCCTCGCCGTCGTCGCCCTCGAGCAGCGCCGGCGCCTGCTCCAGCACCCGCGGGCGCAACCGCGCGAGGACCAGCGCGTAGATCACCCCGGCCGCGATCAGCGCGATCGTCAGCCAGGGCAGGGTGTTGAACGGGCTGGCCTGGCCCGGCCGCAGGTCACCCCAGACCGGGATGGCCAGCACGGCGACCCCGATCACCGGCACGACAACCCACAGCCAGGGGTTCTTGTGCACGCCACGGCGGCGCAGCCTGGCCCACTCCACGATGAGCGCGACGTTGGCGGCCAGGTACATGATGACCAGGCCGAGGATTCCGTAGGTGGACAGGAAACCGGACGCGGTGCCCGGGTCGGTGAACGCCGTGGAGATGACGCCGATCGCGATGCTGGGTGCCACGAAGGCGATCGCCGCACGGGCCGGCGTGCGGAACCGGGGGCTGACCGCGGCCAGCGACCGGGTCCACAGCCCGCCCCGCGCGCCGGCGAAAATCACCCGCGAGGTCTGGGTGTTGGCCGCCACATAGGAACTGGTCACGCTGGTCAGGAAGATCCACGTGATGAGCGGGGCGACGAACGGGATGAAGGCCTGGGCCGCAGTGTGGAACGGGTTCGGGTCGGAGGCCAGCGCCGAGGTGCGCCCCACCCCGAACGCGATCACCAGTGCGTAGGAGCCGACGACGTAGATGACGCCGCTGATGAGGACGGCGCCGATGACCGCGATCGGCACGTTGCGCCGGGGGTTGCGGGTCTCCTCGGCCAGCGGGGCGGCGGCCTCGAACCCGCCGAAGGCGAGCACCGCGAGGCTGAACGTGAGCAGCACGTCGGTGGAGCCGTGCGGCCAGGTGAACGGCGTGCCGGACAGCCCGCCGTGGCCGCCGCGGACCAGGATGGTGACGCTCATCACCAGGAGCAGGATGACCTCGAACGCGTACAGCGCGACGGTGACCCGGACCCCGAACTTGAGGCCGATCACCACCGGCGCCACCACGAGCACGCCGTAGGCGATCGTGACGATCTGGGTCAGCCCCCAGACATGGGGATCGCCGAATACGTTCTGCACGATATAGCTGCCGACGAATATGTAAATGCCGCCGAACGCGATGATGTAGCCCAGGATCGTGATCACGCCGACCGCGACGCCCACCTTGGTGCCGATGGCGCGGGTGATGTAGGTGATGAACGAGCCGGCGCTCGGGTAAACGCTGGAGAATTGCGCCAGGCTGCTCGCCGTGGCCACCATTCCCACCATCGAGATCAGGAAGATCAGCGGCGCCGAAGCGCCGGCCAGGCCGACCATCAGCCCGGTGGTGAAAAAGAGGTTGAACGCCGGCGCGACCTGCGCGACGCCCGGCATGATCACGCCGAACAGGCCGAGCTGGCCGTGCTGCAGCGACTGCCCGGATTTGGCGGTTCTCGGGATGGTGGCCATGGCTAGCCCTTTCTGTGCCGACCGACAAAGTCGAGGTAGGTCCGGTTGAATTCGGCCGGGTGCTCCCAGACGCAGCCATGACCGCCCTTGGTCGTGGCCCACTCCGAGCCCGGGATGCCCTCGTGGATCCGCCGCGACAGCGAGACCGGGATGAGGATGTCCTCCTCCCCGGCCATCACGAGGGACGGCGTGGTGATCTCGCCGAGACGGCTCGTGGTGTCGTGACCCTGGATCACCGCGAGCTGGGCGAGATAGGCGTGCACCGGCTGGTCCATGTACCGCATCGCGGTCTCGAATTCCCCGAGCTCGGATTCGCGCTGCTCGAAGAACGGCACGGTGAACGCCCAGAGCGTGACGTCACGCATGACGAACGGAACCCCGAGCACCGGGGCCATGTCACCCCACATCGCGAACATCCGGGAGCAGAAAGGCCCGGGCGCCGCATAGGTGCACGCGAAGGTGACCGAACGCAGGTCACCGGGATAAGCAAGCGCGTATTCCTGGGCGATCATCCCGCCCATGGAGACGCCCATGAGGTGAAAGCCGGTAATGCCGAGCGAGTCGGCCAGGGCCTTCGCGTCGTCGGCGAGCATCCGGCTGGTGTACGGGCCGGCCGGCTTTGAGCTCGCCCCGATCCCCCGGTTGTCGAACCGCAGGACACGGTAGCCCGCGGCCAGGAAGTCGTCCACCTGGAGTACCCAGGTCTGGTGGTCGTCGGCCAGGCCGTTGATGAGGACGATCGTGTCCTGGTCGTCACCTTCCAGCTGGTAGTTGAGCTCGATGTCATTAACCCTGGCTACGGGCATCGGTGTCCCCTCCGGATCGCAGGTGCAGTCGGGCGCGCAACTCGGCGAGCGTCTCGTCGGTGAGCGAGAAATGGCTGTCGGCCAGCCGGGCGGCGCGGTCGGGTTCCCCCGCGATGACCGCCTCGGCCAGGGTGGGATGCTGCCGCAGCGCCCGGCGGCGCATCTTGGGCGTGTACGGTTCGGCGTCGAAGCCGAGGCCGACTTCCCGGCGGATCCGCGCGGACAGCTCGACCAGCCGGGAGTTGTGCGTGGCGCGGGCGATCGCCTGGTGCAGCGTGTGGTCCGCCAGCCGGGAGGCGTCCCGTTCGGCGGCGTGCGCGTACTCGTGGACCGCCCGGCGGATCGTCTCGATGTCGTCCGCGGACCGCCGCTCGGCCGCGGTGCGGGCGATCTGCTGCTCGATGAGCCGCCGGTAGTCGAGCAGTTCGGTCAGCTCATCCCAGGCCGGCCCGAGGGTGCGCTTGATCATCTCGTCGGAACCCGGACCCGCGCCGGTCTGGATGAAGGTGCCGCCGCCGCGGCCCCGCCTGGTGGTCACGTAGCCCGCGGCCTGCAGCCGCTGCAGCGCCTCGCGCACCGTGGTCCGGCTCACCTCCAGCGTGGCGGACAGGTCCCGCTCGGTGGGCAGGCGCTGGCCCGGCTCGAACTCGCCGAGCGCGATCGCGGTGACCAGCCGCTCGGCGATCCGTTCGCCCGCGGTGCGCATCGTCACCGGGGCCAGCAGGGCCCCGAAGGGTTCGGTCGCGTGGGCGGGCTCGGTCATCGTAGGCCCCCATTCGTGAAAAACCCGGCGATGAAGCGCGCCATCGTCCGCGCGCCCGACACGATGCTGGCCAGTTCGACGGCCTCGTCGGTGCCGTGGATGTTGCGGGACCGCGGGCCGTAGGCGACCGCGGGCACGCCGAACTGGTTGAGGTAGTACCGCGCGTCGGTGGTGCTGCCCAGCACGATCCGCCGGGGCGCTCCCCCGTGCGCGCAGGCGTGCGCCGCGGCCAGCGCCGTCACCAGCGGGTGGCCGTCGTCGATCAGGTAACCCTCGGCCCGGAACCCGGCCGGGCGCACCGACGGCGGATGGCTGGCCAGCCAGGGGTCGGCCGCGGCCGCGCCGAGCACCGCCGACCGCACCCGGTCGAAGGCCTCGTCGGGCGTCCATCGCCTGGGGAACCCGACCCGGACCCCGAGCCTGGCCCGGGCCGGCACGCTCGAAGGCCAGTCCCCCGCGGCGACCGTGCCGACGTTCACGTTGTACGGGCGGGGCAGCCGGTCGAAGGCGGGGTCGTCGCTGGGCTGGTTGAGCTCGTCCTCCAGCCCGGCCAGCGCGTGCAGGATGGCCGGGACGAAACGCACCGGGTTCACCGCGCGATCGGCGGACTCGGCGTGGGCCGCGACCCCCGCGATCTCGATCTCGGCCCACACGATGCCGGTGCCGCCGAGCAGCAACCCCAGGTCAGTCGGCTCGAGCAGCACGGCCGCGTCGGCCAGGACGCCGGCGCGGCAGGCCGCCAGCGTTCCGTTGCCGGTGCATTCCTCCTCGATGACGGACAAGAACCCCAGCTCGCCGCCCAGGGCGCCGGGCGCGGCGCGACGCAGCGCCGCCACCGCGAGCAGGCCCATGGCGAAGCCGCCCTTCATGTCGCCAGCGCCGCGGCCGGTAAGCCAGCCGCCGGCCCGGACCGGCGTGAACGGATCGGAGGCCCACCCGCCGGACTCGGCCGGGACCACGTCCACGTGCCCGTTGAGCAGTAGCGAGGGCGCGCCGCCGGGGTTGAGCCGGCCCAGCACGTCGGGACGGCCGGCGTAATCGGCCGGGGCCACGCCCGCGGGAGCCTGCACCGCGGTCTCCGGCGGCACGCTCAGCTCGCTGACCTCGAAGCCCAGGCGGTCCAGCTCGGCGGCCACGATCTGCTGGGCGGGGAGTTCCCGGCCCACCGTGCTCGGCGAGGCGACCAGGCGCTCCAGGAACTCGAAGGCCGCCTCGGCGCCGTCACCGATCGCCGCGTCCACCGCCTCCCAGTCCGGGAATCCGGGACCAGCCAGGGCCGGGCTCGGCCGCATCTACCCACCTTGTGGTCTAAAGGACTGATTTTTGGACCATTTTGCTGATCTAGGCGGGCGGTGTCAATGGCCCCGGCTCAGGGACGCGCAGGGAGTAATCCGATTGGCCTAGGCGCCGAACGGGATCATGTCGCAGCGCTCGCGGTCCAGGTCCTCGCAGCAGGACAGGCACCAGGGCCGGCGCACCACGTTGCTGTCCTTGCCGCTGACCCAGAATCCGGCCGGGTTGACCAGGCAGTGGATGCAGACCGGAAAGGTATGCGGCTTCAGGGCCGGTATGAGCATGACGCGCAGGCTCCGGGGCGCGCTGGCGGGGAGCTTATCCGCCGTCATCCGGTAGTGGTGGCCGCCGGTGCAGGACAGCGCGACGTGAGCGACGGGGCCGTCGGTGCTGGCCAGGGTGAATCGTTCGGTGATCTCGGCCGCTGCGCCGCATTCGGGGCAGGTCACGGCGCTCATGCCGGTACCGCGGGGACGGGCGCGGGTGGTTCGGCCGCCGACGGATCCGACGGCGCCGGCGGCTCCGGCGGGCGGGTGCCGTGCGGCCGGGTCCTGTGCCGCCCGGCCGGCCAGGAGCGGAACCGGGGGCCGCGGGTGCCGCGGCCGGCCGCGATCGCGGCCACCGCGTCCACCGCCCGGTCGACCTCGCCGGGGGTGTTGTACAGGTAGAAGCTGAGGCGGCAGCTGGCGGGCGGATTCAGGCCGAGCGCGTGGTGGGCCAGCGTGGCACAGTGGCAGCCGGCCCGCGACTCGATCCCGGCCTGGTTGAGGGCCTGGGCGACGCCGAGCGGGTCCCGGCCGGCCAGGTTGAACGCGACCAGCGAGGTGCGCCGGGCCGCGTCACGCGGCCCGTAGATCGTGATTCCGTCGATGGCGCCGAGCCCGTCGAGCGCCCGGCTGGTCAGCATCTGGTTCCACGCGGCGACGCGGCTCATGGCGGACCGTACGGCATCGCGGCCGACCGGCCTGTCGGTCCCGAAGTACGCCGGGCGCTTCGGGGTCAGCGCCAGGTCAAGCAGCAGCCGGACCGCCTGCGCGGAGACGACCGCGCCGAGGATGTTCGGGGTGCCCGCAGAGTACTTCCACGGCAGGGCGTTGTACTCGACATGGTTAGGGAAGACCCGGCCCTCGGCGATCATGTCGCCGCCGTACAGGAACGGCAGCGCCGGGTTCAGCAGCGCCTCCCTGGCGTACAGCACCCCCACCCCGAAGGGGGCCAGCAGCTTGTGGAAGGAGAACGCCAGGTAGTCCGCGCCGAGGGCGTGAACATCGGTAAACGACCCCGGGACCAGTTGCGCCCCGTCGATCAGGAGCCACGAGCGCCGTTCCCCGTTCGGCTGGAAATAGCCGCTCGCGTCGGCCAGGGTCCGGACGGCGGCCAGCGGAGTCCGGGTCCCCAGGAAGTTGGACGCGCCCGTGCAGCAGACCAGTTTGGTGCGCGTGTCGATCAGCGACGCCAGGTGATCCAGGTCCAGCTCGCCGGAGACCGGGTCGAACCGGGCCAGGCGGCACTGCACCCGGCGGCCGAACCGCGGCAGGATCTCCCGGCACATCGCGTACCAG
>Ga0210408_10006230_pt1 | contig 10337 bp, 10 predicted proteins | sample IncBWH4MmetaG_FD_155471 | JGI IMG/M metagenome (GOLD analysis project Ga0210408, IMG submission 155471) | Forest soil microbial communities from Barre Woods Harvard Forest LTER site, Petersham, Massachusetts, United States - Inc-BW-H-4-M | ecosystem: Environmental > Terrestrial > Soil >...
ACTCGCCGGACAAGATGCTGCAGGCGCGGTTGATTTCGTATCCGGACGCACATCGTTATCGCCTGGGAGTGAACTACGACGCGCTGCCGGTAAACAAGCCGCAGTGCCCGGTACACACCTACAACCGCGACGGCGCGATGCGCTTCGATGGAAACTACGGACCGGCACCGAACTATGAGCCCAACAGCTTCAATGGTCCGGCGGAAGATGCGGCCTACAAGGAGCGTCCGAAGCAGGTGAGTGGGACGGTGGAGCGGCACAACCACCGGCTCGATAACGACTACTACTCGCAGCCGGGGAATCTGTTCCGGTTGATGCCGGCAGACGCGAAAAAGCGCCTGATCAGCAACATCGTGGGCAGCCTGTCGAATGCGCCGCGGGAGATCCAGGAGCGCCAGGTCCGGCATTTCTTCAAGGCCGATCCGGCATATGGCGAGGGTGTGGCCAAAGGCCTCGGTTTGAAAGTCGAAGAGATCCTGAACGGGGAATTGGCGACGGCCGGAGATTAGGTTGTCGTTGCGATCTGTTACGGCTGCGTTCGACGAGAGCGCAGCCGTTTTTTTGGGGGGCGAAGCTTGGGTAGATGTCGTTTGTGTGGTTAGAAGGAAGCGCGTGGCACGCCGGGAGGAATCTTCGAATCGGCGTCCCCACGTGTCTCGAAGATCTCTGACTCCTGGGCTCGCGCGCGAACGTTTCTGCGGAGCTTCGCTCCGCTGGACAGCCGGGGGGCGGCTCTACTCCAGCACGCGAAAAAGCGCGCGTGCCGGCTTTAGTACTTCACGATCGCGGAGAAGGATTTTGGGTCGAGGCTGGCGCCGCCGACCAGCGCGCCGTCGATTTCTTCTTCGGACATCAATGCTTTTGCGTTTTCCGGTTTGACCGAACCTCCGTAGAGAATGCGGAGGTGGTTGGCGTGTTCTTCGCCGAAGGCTTTCGCCGCTTCGGCGCGGATCAAAGCGTGGGCGTCGGCGGCCATTTGTGGGGTGGCGGTTTTGCCGGCGCCGATGGCCCAGACGGGCTCGTAGGCCACGACTAGTTTTGCGGCTTTCTTGTTCGAGATCGCGTGGAAGGCGCGCAGACACTGGCGGCGCAAGACGTCTTCGGTGAGCCCGGCTTCCCGCTCTTCCAGCACTTCGCCGACACAGCAGATGGGAATGAGACCGGCTTCCAGGGCGGCTTTGAGTTTGAGATTCACAACGTCGTCGGTCTCGCCGAAATACTGCCGCCTCTCCGAGTGGCCGATGATGACGTGCGTAGCGCCGGAGGCCAGCAACATGCCGGTGCTGATTTCGCCGGTGTACGCGCCCTCTTTCTCCCAGTGGACATCTTGCGCGCCGATAGCGACATTTGAATTTCTGGCCGCCTCGACGCCGACATATAGATCGACGAAGGGAGGGCAGACAACGATTTCGTCGCGATCGTGTCCGGAGACAAGGGGCAGGAAGTCGCGAAAGAAGTCGCGTGATTGATCGGGAGTTTTGTACATCTTCCAGTTAGCGGCGATGACCTTTTTTCTTATGAGGAAGCCTTTTCTATGCGGATGGGAGAGATGGTTCCAGCTTCGTGCAGCTTTTCGGCGGCGGCGGTGTAAGCGTTGACCGTCGCGATATCGAACAGGACAAAGCGCACGTGCTTCACACACGTGGTCGATTCCAGCGCTTTGGCTACAGCCTCGACGGCAACGTGTGCCGCGTCGTGCACCGGATAGCCGAAGGCGCCGGTCGAGATCGAGGGAAACGCCACGGAAGCGATGGCATGATCGTCGGCGATGCGAATCGATTCGCGGTAGCAACTGGCAAGCGTCCGTGCTTCGCCTCGATTGCCGCGTTCATAGACGGGACCGACGGTATGAATCACGTATTTCGCAGGCAAGCGGCCGGCAGTCGTCAATACGGCTTCGCCAGCCGGCAAGGTGCCAATTTGTGCCACGATCCTCTTACACTCTTTCAGAATCGAGGGACCCCCCGCATCGTGAATGGCTCCGTCCACGCCACCTCCACCGAGCAGGGAAGAGTTGGCAGCGTTCACGATAGCCTCGGTGGTCTCCTTTGTGATGTCGGCGGGACCGGCAAAATCGAGCAGTTTGTCATTTGCAAATGCGAGGCGAACCACGAATTCGTGCAACTGGGCATCCTTCGTTGAGAAGCTATCTCGTAAAGAACGAACAGAGCAACTGCATGTTCACTCAGGGCTAAGGCAAAACTATTCGTGCCCAAAACGGCAGGGTCGCATCCATGACCTTCCATAACATCTACGAGGTTGCGTCTAGTGCTTGTCGGTCAACGCTTCCACACCGGGCAGTTTCTTGCCTTCAAGAAATTCCAGCGAAGCTCCGCCACCGGTCGAGATGTGTGTGATCTTGTCAGCGACTCCTGCGGAGCGAACGGCCGAAACAGAATCTCCGCCACCCACGATCGAGGTCGCTCCGGCATTCTCGGCGACGGCACGCGCTACCTGGAACGTTCCGCGAGAGAAGGGGGAGACTTCGAAGACACCCATCGGCCCGTTCCAAACGATGGTGCGTGCGCGCGAGATTTCTTCAGAAAAGAGATCGATGGTTTTTGGCCCGATGTCCAGAGCCATCAAGTTCGCCGGAATGGGCTGGCCCTGATCGACCTTGTTGACATGGGCGTTAGCATCGATTTTTTCAGCGGCCAAGTGATCCACGGGCAACAGGAACTTGAGCTTGCGAGTCTTCGCTTCCTGAAGCAGTTGCTTCGCCAGTTCGAGCTTGTCTTCTTCGACCAGAGATTTCCCAACCTGCTCGCCGAGTGCCTTCAGGAAGGTGTAGGCCATGCCTCCTCCTATGATCAGGGAGTCGACCTTGTCCATCAGATTCCTGATGACAGGGATCTTGTCGCTGACTTTGGCGCCGCCCAGAATGGCGACGAACGGCTTCTCGGGATGCTGCAGAGCCTTGCCCAGGTATTGCAGCTCTTTTTCCATCAGCAGGCCAGCGGCCGATTTCTGCATGAACTTGGTCATTCCTACAGTCGACGCATGAGCGCGATGCGCCGTTCCGAACGCGTCGTTCACATAGAAGTCGGCAAGCTTCGCCAACTTCTTCGAGAACGCCTCGTCGTTGGCTTCTTCCTCCGCGTGGAAGCGAAGATTTTCGAGCAGAAGCGTCTGGCCCTTTTCGAGTTTGCCGGCCATCTCGTCGGCCTCGGGGCCGACGCAGTCGGGGCAGAAGCCGACGTTCTCGCCGCGCGCCAGTTCCTTATCGAGCAGCATGCGCAGACGCTCGGCCACCGGCTTAAGGCTCATCTTCGGATTCGGCTTGCCTTTGGGGCGACCAAGGTGCGAGGCGAGAATCAGACGGGCCCCATGGCGCAGCGCATATTCAACCGTGGGCAACGTTTCGCGAATGCGCGTGTCGTCCATGACGCGCCCGTCTTCGAGGGGTACGTTGAAGTCGACACGCATGAAGACACGATGATCGTTGAGCGGTAAATCACGAATCGATAGCTTGGACATTGGCTGGTCCTCGAATGAGATGGAGCGCCGTGCTCCGGGGTTGCCGGTCGTTTCTATGTGCGACAGTACGCAACACGAGGCATCCTGGCGACGGAAACACGGCGCTACCGGGGGCCGATGACTACAGTCCCTTGGAACCGATGTAGTTGATCAGGTCGCGGACACGGCACGAGTATCCCCACTCATTGTCGTACCACGAGATTACTTTGACGCAGTTACCGCCGACCACGAGGGTCATGGGCGCGTCCACGATCGAAGAGCGCGAGTCTCCCTTGAAGTCGCTGGAAACCAGTTCGTTCTCTTCGAAGCCGAGATAGCCTTTGAGTGGTCCGGCGTCTGCCGCTTTCTTCAGGGCTGCGTTCACTTCTTCCTTGGACGTCTTTTTTTCGACGAGCGCGACCAGATCCACCACGGAAACGTTCGGGGTGGGAACGCGCATCGCGAATCCGTCGAGTTTGCCCGCCAGATCCGGAATCACCAGCTTCAAGGCTTTCGCGGCGCCTGTGGACGTGGGAATCATATTGATCGCTGCCGCACGGGCGCGGCGCAGGTCCTTATGCGGGAAGTCGAGGATTACCTGATCATTGGTGTAAGAATGGATGGTGGTCATCGTCCCGCTGACAATCTTGAAATTGTCGTTGACGACCTTAGCGATCGGCGCCAGGCAGTTGGTCGTGCAGGAGGCGTTGGAGATGATGTGATGCTTGGCTGGGTCGTACTTGTCGTGGTTCACGCCCAGCACGAGGGTGACGTCCTCATTCTTGGCGGGCGCCGAGATGATGACCTTCTTCACCGGACCGCGCAGGTGCTTCTTGGCATCCTCGGCATTCGTAAAACGCCCGGTCGATTCGATGACGACCTGTGCGCCCACCGAATCCCAAGGCAGTTTGGCAGGATCTTTTTCCGCGAAGACCTTGATCGTCCGACCGTCGATCGAAATGCTGTCGGCACCCGCAGAGATCTTGTTGGGAAGATTGCCGAGAATCGAGTCGTACTTCAGCAGGTGGGCCAGCGTCTTCGGATCCGTCAAATCATTAACGGCTACGAACTCGAGGTTGGAATCAGTGAGAGAGGCGCGCAACACGTTGCGGCCGATGCGTCCAAAGCCGTTGATACCGACTTTAATTGCCATTTTTCCTCCGTAAAGTTATGAGGACCACCCCAGAAGTATGCTGGAGGGTTTCAGTAAACTTTTGATGGTAACAGGCGGAGCGAGTCAGCGTAAATGATCGACCGCACAATCCATTTGTGATCTGTGCACGCTAGGTTGTGCGGAATCTTGCAGATCAGAAGGAAATCTCCACGTAAACGTTGTTTTTGCTCCACACGAACGGAATGCGCGCGAGCCAGTATTTGGCGCGGATGAGATCGCGGGCATGAGTCCAGTCTTGCGAGGGAAGGATGCGTGCGCGGGCGGGAAACTCGTGGCCGGTGACCTTGCCACGAATGGTCGAGGGCGCAACTTTTACCACAGGATTGTTGCGAATTCGTTTGTACTTTCCGGAGTCATCTCGAGTCATCACGTAAAGCTTCTCGTTTTCTTCGGCAAACCAAACGGGAGTGTGAACCGCGATGCCGTTTTTGCGGAAGGTAGCGAGGCTTATGTATTTCTGGTCGTGCAGTTCCGTGGGAAGCGTATTCGGCATAATGGGATTCGAACCTCCGCGCCGTGGGCTGATGAGCAAGATTCCTTTTAGGACTCTGAATTGCCCGCAGCGCATTCCTTGTGTTACAAGCCCTACATGCGGAAATGGATGCGCGAGCGCCTGAAGCGCCGCAAAAAAACAACGGAAGAGACTCCAAGCTCCGAGGCTGCGCAGGCTCCGCTGCAGCCCGCCTATTTCGATGCGCACGAAGCGCCTGCGGCCGAGCCTGGACCGGTGCAGGCGCAATCGGCGCAGCCATCGGAACCGCCAGAGGCCGCCGAAGAAGGTGGTGCAGCAGAGGCGCCGCAAGACGTGGCTGCCGGAAGTACGCAGACTCGGCGTCGCCGCAGAGGAAGAGGTGGCCGCGGCCGGGGCGGAAGCCGCTCGGGCCGAACGCAATCGGCTGCTACATCAGCGGCCACAACTCCGCCAGCCGTTCCGACATCAACCGAAGCTGCTACGGCGCCGACTCCTCCGCCAGCCTCAACGCTTGCGGAGGTCGTACCTGCCGCACCGGCGAGACCCCCGAAAGGCACGGTCATTCTGGCGATCGGACTTCCTGGTTCCGGAAAGAGTTCGTGGTTCAAGCGCAACAACATTACGCCGCTTTCGAGCGACGTGTTGCGGATGCTTTTATTTGACGATGCGCAGGAGCAACGCTTCCAGGATCTGGTGTTTTCGAATCTGCGATCGATGCTGAAAGCGCGGCTGATCGCGCGCCGACCACTGAACTATGTGGATGCCACCAATCTGACTCCGCACGAACGGCACAGCTGGATCAAGCTGGCAAAAGATTACGGATACGACGTACAAGCGGTTTTCTTTGACGTTCCGGTGGAGGTTTGCCTGGAGCGCAATCGCCGTCGCGAAAGAATGGTGGACGAAGAAATCATGCGGCGGATGGCTGCAAAATTGAAGCCCCCGACCTTCGAGGAAGGGTTCTCAAAGGTGACCGTCGTCCGCGTGAAGAAGAAGGAAGTGGAGGCCAGCTAGGCGCGAAGAAGTCGGAAGAAAAAAGGAAACGCCGCCATTGCAGGGCGGCGTTTCCTTTTGATCGTTCCTGGTTTCGAGTGTCCCTGGTTTCGAATTTGTTCGGTTTCGGAAGCGCTCTTAATCCTCAGAATCGTTGTTTAGCGGTGTCCGCCGGAGTGACCTCCGCCGCCACCACTGCTGTGTGACCCGCCTCCACCACCGCCTCCGCCGTGATAGCTGCCACCACCGCCGCCGCTCGCGTGATAGGAGGGGGCACTGCCGCCACCGCGAGAGCCACCGCCGCCGTAGGACGGTGAGCCGCCACCGTGGTAAGAGGGCATCGAGCCCCCACGGCTATACGCGGGGGCACTGGAGCGCGGCGATCCTCCGCCGTAAGAGGGCGATCCCCGATAGCTGGGTGAGCTTCCATAGCTGCCGCGGTACGCGGGAGACGGCGAACCGCCACCATAATTGCCACGGTACGCGGGAGAGGTGTTTCCGCCTCGGTAGCTCGGCGAGCTTCCGTAGCTGCCTCGCGAAGCCGGCGAACCGTACCCGCTATTTGATGGCGAGCTGTTCTGCCGGTACGCGCCACCGTTCTGGTTACTGCTCATGCGGTTGTAATCACTCGCTGAACGTACCGGTCCAGTCGGTCGCGGCACGCCGGTTGTGGGTTGGTTGCGCTGAGCACCCATACCGGTGTTGCCACGAGAGCCGTTGTTCATCGTGCTGCCGCCATTCGAGCCAAAGCTCGCGGGCGGACGTGGAACGGATCGCTGAGGAGATCCAGCAAAACCTCCCTGGCTATTGGCGGTCACGCCTCCGCGGTTATTCGGCGTGAAGCCTCCACCTTCGCGGCTGCCCGCAGAGAAACCACCGCGAGCTTGGCCTGTACTGCCGCCCATGGGCGGGCGCGGAACGTTTCGTGCGATCTGTGCGTTGCTCATCCCAGGCCGTTGCATGCTTGTTGTTGGACTTGCAACACCGCGTCCGTTCATTGAGCTGTTATTCATCGGCCCGCTATTCATTACTCCACGAGGAGTTCCAGTCGACGCGCCCATACGACCAGCAAAGGGCTTGTTTCCCGCGGTCATTGAACTGTGGTTGAATCCGCCGGACGCTCGGTTGAATGTTGGACGCATTCCGGAGCGCGGTGGCGCTGCTGCCATATGTCCCGCATTTGGACCCTGTATCGCGCCGCGTCCGGGGGCCACGTTCACATGTCCCATGGGTGCGTTCGCGAGTTCACGACCACTTACGTGGATCGCGGTGCCGCGAATCGGCGCTCCATTTGCCAGTGTGTGGCTTGAGACCGCCGTGAAGCCGCGCATGTTCGCGTAGTGATATCCACCTTCTCCGAAGCGGTTGGGCGGGTGTCCCCAGTAGCGGTTGATGTTGTTGATGCGCGTGTTGTAGATGTTCACGCTACGGAAGTATCCGAAGCCAGCGTGATAGTAGGGGAAGAACGGCTCACCAAAGCCCAGCGGACACCATCCAAAGCCTCCCCCGAAACCGAATCCAAAGTTCACACCCCAGCCAGGACCGCCAAACCAGGCGACCAGCGCGGGAGCGTAGAACGGGCGAGCATAGATTGGTCCAGGAGCCCAGCCCCAATATCCGCCGGTGTAGACCCAGCGGCCGTAGTGGAAGGGAGCATAGCCCCACGATGTGTCGTCAACCCAGGTCCAACCCCAGGGCTCGACCCAAGCCCAGTGTCCATACTGATAAGGAGCCCATCCCGGGGCAACTGCCGTAGGCACCCAGACGGGGCCGTACGGCGGAATTTCGCGCCACGCGCCGTTATTATCCAGATCTTCGTAGCCGACGGTTCCTTGCGCCACGTAGCGTGCGGAGATGGAGGTGTCTTCGCGCTTGTCGCGCACCGCGCACCAGCCATCGAAACCGTCGTAAGGCGGAGCTTCAGCAATCGTGTGCGTCAGGGAAAGGCCATCCGAGAAGCGAACTTGTTGATCAGATTTCACGCGGACGGCGGGACCTTGTCCGGTTGCGTCGCCTTCGCCTTTGCGAACGGTGACGACCGTTGCATCCCCATTCGGATCGACATCGAAGCGGTAGTCACCAGACTTCTGCACGGTGAAAGCCATGTTGGGCGTGTCGACCTCGTACATCTCGCCGTCGAACAGGTGACGCACGTGCAAATTCAACGTGCCCTGATGAAGTTCAACTTGAACGGCGTTGTCACCGACGTTGGTCAGCGTAAGACTTGTCTCATCGCCCATCCGCAGAATGCCGGTACCGGCATTCAGTTCGGCCCGCGACTCTTTATCGGTCCAGACGTTGTCGGCATTGGTCAGCGGACGGTTCTGCGATCCGGCGACCCAGTCTCCGGTGCCTTGGGGCTGAAACGAAACGGATCCCGACATGTACTGAAGACGAACGGCGCGTCCCGGAGGATCTTTGCGCATGGCGCCATTATTCTGTGCGGTGCTCGGCGGCGGCGGGGCGGAGTCGGTTGGCTCTGCCGAATCTTCATAAGGACTTGGTTCCTGAGCCTGTGGCTGATCGTTAGGCGCATAGGCCCCCGGATCCTGTTCCTGTGCGCGCGCGAACGCTGCCGTCAGCGTAATCAGAACGAATATCGCGAGAATTGCGCGCTTCATGTTTTTCATGGCCTGAAACTCCTTGAGACCTGTTGTTGCCATTCTGGTCTCAGGGCCCTCGCGTCACTAGCAGGAGCGCGGGTAGCCCTTACTTTCTTTGCCAGACATGTAAACCCGGCTTTTGTCGCTAAGTTTCGCGGAATTATGGAGTTGGCGCGATGCCGGGTGGAGAGGCGGGGTTGCCTTGGGCGGAGAAATTGAGTGGGCTTCGGAGTGCGCGCTAACTACTTTAAATGCTTGAGCATATCCTTGAATTCGGAGGTTCCGGATGACCTTAGTGCCTCGTAGATCATCATCTCGGTAGAAGAGATGACCGCGCCGGCGGCGCGCATCCGGTCGAGGCCGACCCGCCAATTCAGTTCCGTGCGGGAACTGACCGCGTCGGCGGCCACATGAACGAGATAGCCTTCGCGGAGTGCTGCCAGGGCGGTCTGGGCCACGCAAATATGAGTCTCCATGCCACAAAGCAAAACAGTGTTGCGATTTCCGGGAACTCTTTTCAAGGCGGAGCAAAAGGCGTCGCTACCGAAGCAGGAGAAAGCTACTTTTTCCACGGGCTCGATGTCGGGCAACAGGGAAGCGATCTCAGGAATCGTGTGCCCCAAACCCTTGGAGTATTGCGTGCTCATCAGCGTTGGCATTTTCAGGATGCCCGCGAGCCGAATGAGTAATTGCGCATTTCGGACGAGTTGCTCCTTCTGAAAGATCGGGGGCAGAAGTTTCTCCTGAATGTCGATGACAATCAGGGCGCATCGATCGGGATCAAGAGGCCGGCGTGCGATTTCGGCGTAGTCCATGGTCTCTGGAGTGACGCTGCCGAGTAGGGTCATAAAAGCTCCCGCGAAAAAGATGGTGTTGCGATTTTAGCGCGTTGTCGCATTGTCGCGGTGGCCGGGTGTGGGCGAATGCGATTGTCTTTATCTCAGAGCCGCAGCAACAGGGAGTTTGTCGAACGCGATGAATAACGCGCACGCGTACGGTGTCGTCAGAATGATTGACCACAATCGCGAAGGCCCATAGAATCAAGATGCAAGACGCTTTACGCACACCGCGCTGCCCCCTCGTTCAACGGCAGGACAGCTGACTCTGGATCAGCATATCGGGGTTCGAATCCCTGGGGGGCAGCCAAATCCTTTCAAGCGGTGTGTGTCCGAAGCGGCGTCACCGTTACATGTCGCCGATCAAAGTTATCGAGGCGTCCAGGTCACTTAATTTATTTCATCAACTGTTCAAAAGTGACCAGACACCGAGTTGACTCTGTTCGTAATCTTATTGGCCTCACAAACCAATTGACTGGAATTTAAGCTGCGAGGCAAACCATGGTCTGCAAGCGATGCGCTTCCAATCAACAGAGTGCGTTCAACGGCGAAATTGCCATCCATTTCCCCGGATTGAAGGGTTTGGACAAGCACATAGTGTGGGTGTTTCCAAAGCTTGCGGTCTGTTTGGAGTGTGGCTTCACGGACTTGACCGTTCCTAAAAAGGAATTGAGCGTGCTCGTGAAGGGTACTCCTGTGGAAGGTGCGGTGGTTTTGACCGAGAGGGTAGCCCGGGCTTCGGAAAAAGTCAGGATAGAATCACTTTAACCGGGAATAAACGGCTGCTCTGCACAGATTCGTTG
>Ga0210408_10006231_pt1 | contig 10335 bp, 6 predicted proteins | sample IncBWH4MmetaG_FD_155471 | JGI IMG/M metagenome (GOLD analysis project Ga0210408, IMG submission 155471) | Forest soil microbial communities from Barre Woods Harvard Forest LTER site, Petersham, Massachusetts, United States - Inc-BW-H-4-M | ecosystem: Environmental > Terrestrial > Soil >...
GTTCGACGTTGGTCGGAAGTCCGGTGCTCGGGCCGCCGCGTTGAATATTGCAGATGACCAGCGGGATCTCGGCCATCGACGCCCAACCGATCGCTTCAGTCTTGAGCGAAATACCAGGCCCCGCGCTTCCTGTAACGGCGAGCCAGCCCGAATACGACATCCCGAGCGCGATCGACACCGACGCGAGCTCGTCTTCGGCTTGCACAAAAATTCCGCCGTACTTTGGCAGTTGCTGCCGCAAAATTTCCATGACCGACGACCAGGGCGTGATCGGATAACCGGCTCCGAATCGCACTCCGCCGGCAATGAGTCCGAAAGCCAACGCGGTGTTGCCATCCATGGTGATCTGGGCGCGTCCACCGGTCTTCTCGATCTTTTCAAATTGATAATGGTGAGTCAGCACCTTTCCGACCGGGTAAGCGTAGCCCGCTTGGAACGCCATCAGCGCGGTGTTCACGACGCTTTCGTCTTTGCCGGCAAATTTTTCGGTGATGATTCTCTTCAATTTCTCCACGTCGAGACTGAAAATCTTCGTGATCAATCCGAGCACGAAAATGTTTTTCCCTTTGTCTTTGGCGGTGCCGCCGAGCGCTTCGACCGTGAGACCTGTGATCGGGACGCCAACATAGGTGAAACGTTTGTCGTCCAGGTCCGGCTCGACATTGTCGGAGTCGTAAAGAAGAACTCCGCCTTCTTTAAGAAAACCGAGATGGTCCTGATAACTGTGTTGATAAAACGCGACTAGAAAATCAGCTTCGTCACCGGCGGAAAGCACTTCGCCGGAACCGATGCGGACCTGGAAGATCGACGGGCCGCCGGAAATCGTGGCGGGAATCGTCATATAAGTCATGACGTCCTGGTCGCTACGGCCGGCGAGCCGGGCGAGAAATGCGCCGGCGGTTTGGATTCCGTCCTGCGAATTGCCGGCCAAGCGAATGACCGCGTCCTGAATATTTTCCGGACGCAAATCAGCACGAGGTGCATCGGCTTTCTGCACCGCGGTTACATCGGGATTTACAGGTTCGCCCATTATTGATTGTCGATTTTACGCAGTCTGAACAGTAACAAATCTGTGGCGTGATGCCACTGAAAGGTGAATGGGCCGCTCCGCGGGGCGACGCCAAACAAGTCTCGGCTCCGGCCGATATTATTGGCATCGAGCAAGGGACTACTCGATCCACCACTGAAGACGAAAGCAAGATCGACGATATCGATCTTCGGCTGCCGCTACTGCTTCGGTGCGAGTGAGGCGACGATTTTCTCGAATCGCGGATCGCCGCGAAGCGAATCCCATTGCGGGTAGAGCTTGAGTTCGCCGTAAGTGACGCCAGCTGGAATTTTCGCCGAGATGGCGAGTTGTTCGAGCGCCGAATCTCTCTCGCCGGTCCAGGCATAGATCGTGGCGAGATTGGTGATATAGGAAGGGCCGTCCATTGCATCCTTGGTGACTGGCAACAGTTCACACGCGCGGCGCCCTTCACGGATTGCATCTTCCTTGCGTCCCAAGCCGGCATCGATGAGACCGAGTCGACTCCAGGCCGGTGCGTAATCGGGTTGGTCGCGGACGATCTTCGTTTCGATAGCGCGGGCAGCGGTGAAAGCGGCGTGCGCTTTGGCCTCGTCTCCGAAGGTGCGTGCGGCAAGGCCAACAAACCAGTCCCGCGCCCAGAGTGAGTTGTTGTAACTATCAGGCAATCCCTCGGCGCGGATGGATTGGAGTGCACGAGTAGCCAAAGCGGAATCCCGTTCGGCCAGTGCACAATTAACAAGGTCATTCCCGATCTCGGTAGCTGCCTTCGGGTCTTCGTTGATGATCGCGGAAAGTTTGGTGCCCCACGACTGGACATCAGCGTATTCGAAGAATGGGATTTGAGCGAGCTGCGCACGGGCAAAGTGATCAGTGGGAATAACTGAGAGGGCCCGCTCGAACGTGTGGGCCGACTCAGCAAAACGGCGTAATGCCTGGTAAGTGAATGCCGTTTCCACCACGAAGCGGAAATTGCGCGGGTCGAGACTAACGCAACGCTCCCAATTTTGAGCCGATTCAGCCCAGTGCCCTTGACGGCGATCGATGGAAGCAATCAGGGCGTAGACTACGGCGTCGTTGGGAAGCGTCTTGCGGGCGAGCTCCAGTTCAGCGCGCGCGCCATCGTAATCCCGGAAAGCCTTATACGCATAGTTGGCGTGCATAGCATGAACGTCCCCGGCATCCGGGTTGATAGCGGCCGCTCGCTCAATAGCCGCGCGAGCCAACTCAAGGCGGGCAGCGGTGTGGTCGAATCCCCCCCAATAGAGGTCGATGTGAGCCGCGGAGAGAAGACCATACGCATCTAAGAAGTGCGGATCGCGCGCGAGCGCTTCATCAAGCAAGGTTATCGCCTGAAGGAGAGCTTCTTTTCCACCGGGATTAGAGGCCAACTCGGACAGCTGCTGGGCCTGAGCATAAAGCCTCTGAGCAACAGGGTCGGTGGTGGGCGGTTGTGCGATAGCTGCTTTCTCGCGCGGCGACATCCGGGCCTGAAGTTGATCGGCAATCGTTTGAGCAATCTCGCTTTGAATGGCAAACACATCCGCGAGATCGCGATCATAAGTCTGTGCCCAAAGATGCGCATCAGTGCGAGCGTCAATGAGCTGAGTATTCACCCGGATGCGGTTGGCCACGCGCTGGACACTGCCTTCCAACACGTTAGCAACGCCGAGTTGCCGTCCAATTTCACGAAGATTGCGGGCGCGAACGACTTTATATTGCATTACGCTAGTGCGACTAATCACCTTAAGATCTGCGACCTTGGCCAGATTGGTGAGGATTTGATCCTGGACGCCGTCGGTGAAGAAGGCGGCCTCCTGGTTTGCGCTCAAGTTTTCGAATGGCAGAACGGCGATGCTTTTTTCCGGAATCGAAGCGGCAACGGCTGAAGTCGTGGCGCGAGATACGTCGTTCGATTTAGGCGCAAGGTGTGGAAAGAGAAATCTAAGGCCGACTACCGCCGTCGTTAGGAAGAGCAGAACTATAATCAGTGTCCGCGGAATGCGATCGAACGCGCGCCGTGTGCTGGACTGGGTAGTCTGATTTCTGAGCGCAAGTTTCGTCGGCCGTTCCGGATTGCCGACTTCGTCGTTGTAGAGATTGACTAGCGAAATTACTGCGCCGTGTTTCACGTCGCATTCACCGAGGTCGTGCAAGTACGGCTGCCAGTGCCGGTATTGAACCAGATCTTCGGCGACCCGCTTCGATAAGAGAATGTGTCCCGCGTCACCGCAATCCATCACTCGCTGGGCAACATTGATTCCGGCGCCGGCAATGTTTGAGCGCTCATTCAAATCTGTGATTCCGCTGACTGGTCCGCTGTGGACACCCATTCGAATTTTTAGTTCTGGGTGACGGCGCAGAGTCTTGCTTGCCTGCAACGCGCACCGAACAGGTGCGTCGGGAGTGCTGGTGAAAGCGAGCGCCATTCCGTCGCCAGTGGGAAGGCAAATGAGCTTTTCCGCCACATCGGCAACGCGAAAAGCGTCTGTGTCTCGGAAAATTTGGTTCAATTGCCGGAGCGATTCCCGCTGCTCGTTGATCAGCAATTTTGAATAACCGACGATGTCAACAAATAGGACATGAGCGATTTCGAGCTGGAGATCGGGTTCGAGCTCAGTGGACATGGCTTGTAAGGCGACATCGTGCCGGACGACGTCGGTACGAATACGAAGCTGCTCTTGCGCCAAGTCTGGTCCCTTTTCGGCGACGATCCTGCGGTCAGAGATCAGAGGGCAGAAATCAGAAGTCGTAGGGCAGCGGTCTGAGCCTGATATCGGACCGCCGATTTCTTGTCGATCGACTAGTTCGAGTTGCGCTTGCGAGGCGCGGGCGTCGGCTCTTTGCCACCGAAAATGTGCTTCAAGCTCTGCCCGACTTTGTCCAAAGCCGACGGTGGCGTCGGCGTTGGTTTCGAGCGCGGCGAAGAACGGGTTTGCGAATGCAGCTGAAACTTCACTGTAGCAGGCGCGTCGGCAGAGATCGTAACAACTTCGGTTCGGTCGGACATGTCGGGCGATCGCGCGTTGAGCGTATGTTTGCCTAACGGCAAATCAACCGTGAGTGGAGCAATGCCCAACGATCGCTTTCCGAGAAAAATCTCCGCGCCATCCGGCGAGCTGGTGATCGTCGCGCTTCCGTGCGGAAAAGTGTAATCAACCGGGACTGATTCGCCGGCGTTGACCGAAACTTCGGCGCGATCATCCGGCCAGCCGTCACGGTGAAAGAAGAGCGTGTAGCGGCCGGGCGGTAAATCGACGACCGAGTCGGGCGCAGTTCCAGAGCGAAACGGTGCAGTCGCGGGCGTTTTTCCAGCGATTACTCCTGAATAAACGGCGAAATCCGCGCCCGGTGGATTGGTGGTTAGAACGATGGTTGCATTTTCGGCGGTCGGAGAGGCGGCCGGGGGAGGAGTAGAGTCTTGAGTGGCGGGATTGATCTCAATCGAAACATTTTTGGTTGAAGGCGGAGGCGGTGGCGCGGTTGCAACGGCGTCCGGCTTTTCGGTGGCGAACCCGAGAGTGCGCGGAACCGAAACAACACTCGGCTTCTGATCTCGAGATGCGGATGGACGAATGTGGGAGGCGCGTTGGGCTGCGGCGACGTTGGCGGGGACAGGTTCTGGCACATGCGGGTTTGGATTGTGAAAGACGATGAGCAACGCACCGGCGAGCGCCATTCCTCCGCCGAGCAGCGCCGCGATGCGTTCGATGGCGCGGAATTTTTCGCGGACAGCGGCGAGAATTTTCGCAAAATCGAATTTCGTCGGCTCGGCTTCGCGCAATCTGAGCGTACCGCCGAGTCGGAATCGGCGAGCAACGTCGGCGGCAGAGCGCGGCCGTCGCTCCGGTTCCTTGGTCAGACAAGCGGCGATCGTTTCCTCCCAATATTTAGGGATCGGCGCGCCTTTGATTCCAAGCTTGGCGCGACGTTGGGCGATGGTTGGTGGAACGACTTCGCGGACCTGGGAAGCGACGTCACCGCCGTAGAATGGCGGTTTGCTTGAGAGCATTTCATAGAGGGTGGCTCCAACTGCGTAGATATCGTCGGAGGCCGACGGGTCCTCGCCGAGGAGTTGTTGTGGACTCATATAATTAAGAGTCCCGCTGGACGTAGGAAGGCTCACATAGCTCATGGAATCGCGCAGGGTGCAGGCAATTCCGAAGTCGGTGATCTTCAATTCACCGCGGCTGTTCACCATTAAGTTCGCCGGTTTTAAATCCCGATGAACGAGACCGGCCGATTCGTGGGCGTAACTGAGGGCGTCACAAAGCGAAGTGACCCACGGAGCGATTTCGTCGACTTCGAAACACCTGTTTGGTTTCTTGACCCGTAAAGACGAAAACGTCGCACCGTCCACGTACTCCATCGAGATCGCGGCGCTGTGTTCGTCTTCTACGAAATCGAAAATGCGAACAATGTTCGGGTGAGTGAGAAGTAAACTTTTGCGCGTTTCGCGTTTCAGGTCTTCCTGGGCGGAAGCGTCGAAGTTGACCGATTCGGGCACGAGTTTGAGCGCGACCAAACGGTCGAGGCGCTCATCGCGGGCCAGCCAGACGATGCCCATGCCGCCGCGGCCCAGGACTTTCTGCAACGTGAAGCGGCCGAAAACTTTTGTTCCGCCGACGACTCCGCGCATTGTCTGACCCGATTCGGCATCCTCTTCGGGACCGGAAACGGTGAACATTAGGCTCGATCATGAGCAGAGCCTATGCCTTGGACGCTGGGCGATGGCATGCATTTCGCTCGGTCGAATCAGCGAAAATGAAGGGCGCGATTGCTTGGCTTGATACGGGCGACCAGCGACTGCCACTTGCGGGCAAGACATTGTCGCTCGGGCGGGCAAAGGGAAATAACGTCGTGTTTACATCCGACAAGGTGTCGCGGCGTCACGCGCTGGTGCATGCGCAGGGCGGCTCCGAGTTTTCACTTGTCGATCTTGGGAGCAGCAACGGTACGCATTTAAATGGTCGCCGCGTTATTCAACCGGTGCCGCTTCAGAATGGCGACGTGATCCAAATCGGCGAGCAAAGTCTCATTTTTCACACCGAAGAAATTTTCGATAACGAAGAGCTCTATGTTACCGAAGCCCAATTGACGGTGCGCGACGTGAGCGAGATGACCTGCTGGTTTCTTCTGCTCGATATCGAAAACTTTGTCGCGCTCAGCACCGAGGTGCCGCAGAGCGAATTGGCGCGAATGGTGGGAGCATGGCTGGCGGCCTGCCAGCACATGATCGAACAACATGGCGGAACGCTGAGCAAATTTCTCGGCGACGGGATGCTGGTGTATTGGAACGCGAAGTCGTGCGATCCAAACGGCGTGGCGCAAGCGCTCAACGAGCTGACGTTGATGCAAAATCGCCGCCAGCCGCCGTTTCGCTGGGTGCTTCATTTTGGAACCGCGGTTTTCGGCGAAGCGGCCGCGACCGGAGAACTTAGCGCGCTGGGCAAGGACTTGAATTTTCTCTTCCGAATGGAGCGAATCGCCGCGGAGCAAAATTTTGGTTCGCTGGTCAGCGAAGCGGCGAATGCTCAGCTTGGCTTTCTTGCCAAAGGACTATTACTTGGCCGCTTCGCCGGGCTGAAGGGCTTCGACGGGGAATACAACTTTTTCAGTTGGTAGTACCGCGTTAGCAGGCGTCAGAATAAATGGCGGTAGGCTCGGGAGCTTTGGCGTAGCGCCTTCGAACAAAATCGCGTTTCGATTTTCCGATGCCGCGCTCACCATCAATCCGCTCGTGCCGGCCAATTGTCGGCCGCGTTCGATCATTTGATCGATGTGGAAGTCAGTGTGCGAAGGATCGTGGTGGAAAATTACCAACTCGCGCGCTTTCGCGCCGATCGCAAACTGCACGCTGGCGGAAAGACATCCGTGTCCCCATCCGCGGTGAGCGACGTATTCGGACTCGGTGTATTGCGTGTCCAAAATCAGAAGGTCGACGCCTTGGGCGAACTCCATCAGCTTCAAATTTTCTTCACCCGGTTCGTGATCAGGCAGATAGGCGACCGAACCGCCGGCGGCATCGATTCGAAATCCGGCGCATCCACCGGGATGATTCAATGCTGCAACGCGGATCCGAAAATCTCCCAAAGTAACATCGTCAGAGTTGAACTCTTCGATTCCCCGAATACCGGTCAAATGCTCGAGACCGACCGGAAAATGGGTCGGATCCATTTGATTTCGCAGTCCGCGATCGACTTTTTGCCGGTCGCCTTTGGCTGCGAACACACGAATGTGGTTGTTGGCGGAGTAGGCCGGCGCAAAAAATGGCAAGCCCTGAATGTGGTCCCAATGAGTGTGCGAGATCACAAGCGACGCTTTGATCGGCCGCGAGCCGAATGCAGTGATCAAGTTATCGCCGAGGCTGCGGATTCCTGTTCCGGCATCCAGGATTAGAATCTGGTCATTGGTTCGGATTTCGACGCATGAGGTATTTCCGCCGAAGCGCGCCATGGCGTTTCCGGGCGCCGGCGTTGAACCGCGAACTCCATGAAAGATAACGCTCAGCGAATTTCCGCTCATAGTAAGTCCGGTTCGAGCGGGAGCTCGATTGTGAACGTTGTGCCGGTGTCGCTGCTCTTCACCGAAATCGAACCACGATGGGCGTCGACGACCGATTTGCTGATAGCCAGGCCGAGGCCGGTGCCATTGGCTTTGCCGTGACTAACGAACGGTTCAAATATTCGCGGCAGTAACTGCGCCGGGATTCCGCAACCGGTGTCGCTGATCTCAAAACGCAGCGAGGAATCGATTCGTTTAACGATGAAGCGCAGAACCTTTTCGTCTGTTCTCGCCATCGCTTCGCGTGCGTTCTTAATCAAATTGGCGAACACGCGAATGATTCGGTGTCGATCGACGTTGATTCGACCGTCGTAAAGAACTTCGATTCGAACATCGACAATCGGCCGGCACTTCGCGAAATCCTGGTTCAGTTTATGAATGAGCTCGCCGACCTTGATCGGCTCGAGTTTGAGCTGAGTCGAGCCGCGGGAAAAGTCGATCAGTTCGTTGGTCATCGCCCACATGCTGTCGACCGCGTCCTTGATTAACGCCGCCATTTTGGTGGTGGTCTCGTCGTGATTGGTTCCGCCAATGACGTGGCACGCTCCCAAGATGCACGAAATCGGATTGTTCATGTCGTGAACAATCGAGCTGATCGTCGTGCCGATGAGCGAAAGCCGCTCGTTGCGCATCATCTCATTGATGAAGTGCTGATTATTCTGGCGAAGGCGCGCGGTGACGGTCTTGGTGAAATTGCTCATCACCTGGTTGGGAGCGACTCGCAGCAATAGGTTCCAACCTTGACGATCGATTCGGCCGACCAGGACGTCATCGACCGCGGCCGCCTGGGCCGAGCGCTTTCCGGTGTCGATCAGCGCCATTTCTCCGAAAAAGTCTTCAGCCATCAAATAGGCAAGCGTCTCCTGCTGGCCGCGCCGACCTTTCTTCGAAATCTTCACTGAGCCTTCGGCGATCAGGTAAAGCGAATCACCGGGATCGTTTTCTTCGAAGATGATTTCACCGGGGCGAAACCTTATCGGCTGAATCGCCGCGGCAATTTCGGTGTAAGCCACTGGGCCGATGTCTGTCAGCAAATGGTTGTGGAGAAAAGCATCGCGCGAGGCCGAATCGCCGCGCTTGTTCTGCGCAGGTTTTCCCTCAGCAATGGAGATAACGTTTGGAATCGACACGACGGACTTCGTGACGAAACAGCACCACTCGTGCCCTGGTGGCGCGATGTGGAGAGCGGTTGAGACTGGACGGTTGCTGAAACTTAGCCGCCCGGGAACCAGGCGTGTTCCTTCCAGAACGCCTGGAGCGCAGCGTTATTGCCGTTGAAAATATTGCGCTCGGCCTTGCGCATGTTGGCCACGCCGATCGGGAACACGCTGCGCGGGCGCAAAGCACATCGGCCGTCGCCCGTATATTGCCACATGTGCCATTGGCCCCACGGCGAAATGCCGCGTGGTTGAGCGTGATAATTCGCGACCCATAGCCAGCAATTGGAAAGAACCGCGCCCTGAGCGGAGCTCACACCATAAAACATTTGGCGCAGGCGATTCTCGCTACCGTAAATCCCGGGATATTTGCCGGTGCGCTCTTTGATCCGTTGAGCGAACGCAACTGCCTGACCGACGCTCATGTTCCCGCCATGATAATGATTTTTTTCGAAATCGAGCACGAGTAACACTCCCGGCCGATTTTTTTCTTCCTCTACCGGCGTAGTGCTGAGCGGATGCGACGAGGCGACCATGCTTACAAAGTGATCAGCCTGCCGAATCGGATCGGTGCCGTCGGCAAAATGATACGCGCCCCACAGTAAACCTGCTTGAAGCGCGGCCAATTGCCGTTCGCGGTAGCGCCAATCGCGTTCGTAACGCGGAAACGTCGCTTCGTGGATCACGCCGAGAACGCCTTCGCTTTTCATGGCGACGAAATCGGGTCGCATCAAATCGTAATGCGACATGTTCACGACGCAGTTGCCGGCGAAACCGGTGACCGGTATGAACGCGAATAGAATGCGGGCGAAAAATTTCACGGACGAAAGATAACGCTTTTCAGAAAACGTCCAACGTTACGGGTTGGATTTTTGTGCTTCGGTCTTGTTGTCATCCGAACCGGAAGTGCGATCGAGGCCGCGGCGCTTGAGTAACGGTTCGATGTAAGGATCGCGACCGGTGAAATTCTTGAACAAGCCCAACGCGTCGGCCGATCCGCCGCGCGAAAGAAGTTTCTCCCGGAAGAGATCTCCGTTCTCGCGGGTCAGGCCGCCGTGCTCTTTGAAATACTCAACCGTGTCGGCGTCGAGCACTTCGCTCCAAAGATAAGAATAATAGCCGGCTGAATAGCCGCCGGCGAAGGCGTGCGAAAAATAAAAACTGCGATAGCGCGTCGGCACGGGCGGATAATCGACGCCGGCTTTCTGCAAAGATTGCTTTTCGAATGCAATCGCGTCAGTCGGGATTTGTGAGGGATCGAGCTGGTGCCACGATTGATCGAGCAGCGACGCGGCGAGATATTCGGTGGTCTTGAATCCCTGATTGAATTTGTCCGCAGCCTCGACTTTATCGAGCAACGCCTGCGGAATCGGTTCGCCGGTCTTGTAATGTTTCGCGAAATTTTTCAGGACTTCCGGCCAGGTCGCCCACATTTCGTTGACCTGCGATGGATATTCGACAAAGTCCCGCGGCACGCTGGTTCCGCTGAAACGCGGATATTTGATGTTCGAAAACATTCCGTGAAGCGCGTGACCGAATTCGTGAAACGCGGTGCGGACCTCATCGTGGGTGAGCAACGTCGGCTCG
>Ga0210408_10006232_pt1 | contig 10334 bp, 9 predicted proteins | sample IncBWH4MmetaG_FD_155471 | JGI IMG/M metagenome (GOLD analysis project Ga0210408, IMG submission 155471) | Forest soil microbial communities from Barre Woods Harvard Forest LTER site, Petersham, Massachusetts, United States - Inc-BW-H-4-M | ecosystem: Environmental > Terrestrial > Soil >...
CGGAGCCGTGAGACCGTGTACCTTCGCCGACGACTTCGGGCGCTTGGTCGTCTTGCGGTGCTTGACCGCGGCCTCGTGGTAGACGGCCGCCTGCGTGGAGCCCACCGTCCCGACCACGCAGACGCAGACCACGACGAACAGGGTGGAGATCCTCGGCATGGGGCTGCGACGCTACCGGCCCACATCGCCCGTGGCGACGGAAGAAGCGCTAGGTGGCACTAGACCAAGGTCCAGGCTGGGCAAGGGTGTGTGACCGCGCTGCTTGCTCGAGTTGCCCATCGCGACCGGGCCGAGTGGATCCCGTCGTAGGACGATGACGACCATCGCGCCGGCGATCGCTAAGGCGACGGCGATCTGCCACGGCCGCAGAGTTGCGGATGCGCTGACCCACATCACAAGCGGCAGGGCCCAGGCGAGACCGAGCCGCGGGCGAACGAGCGCGAATGGCACGATCAGCAGTGCGAAGTAGTGCAGCTGCACGATCGGGGTCGCCAGCAGGCTCACGCCAATTGCCAGCGCCAACGCAGCCACGTCGCGCCCGCGGCGACCCAGCGCCAAGCACGTCATCGCGCCGGCGGCGGCGACTGCCCACGCGACCGCGTAGGCCACGCGGTGGCTGGTCCCCTCGTGAAGGGCAAGTGCGATCACGCTGTACCCCCGCCGCTCCTCGAATGTCGTCAGCGCGTGCAGGAGCCGGCTGTAGCGATGCAGCTCGTTCAAGCCCAGGACCGCCCACGCGACTACGTTAAGGACCAGGCCGCAAGCTATGGCGTACACGAACGCAACGTACCTTCGGGTTGCGAGCAGCCACAGCGCAAGCGGCCAGACAAACAGCTTCACCGAGACGAGCAAGGCAATGACAAAGCCGATCAGGAGCGGGCGCTCGCGGTTTCGCCAGACGGTCGCGATCCCGAGTCCGAGCAGGAGGGTGACGTTGGCGACGGTCCAGCCCGAGTACACCGCTGGGCAGAGCAGCACCAGCCCATACAGCCGCCAGTCGCGAACGTGGAGGACGCGCAGTGTCAGCAGCATTGCGGCGATCTCGACCCCCGCGAAGGTGAGGTCTGCGACGCCGTGGGGAATCAGCGCGAGCGGCGCGAGCAGCAGCGCGGCCAACGCCGGGTAGACGAAGGCAATCGAGTGCGTAACGGTTGGCGATCCCGGATCAACGTAGGGGCTCAGTCCGTGCAGGACCCGCTGCCCGGCCGGCCAGAACGCATAGTGAAAGTCCCCGGCGAAATGAACCGTCCCGCCGCCGAACCCAATTACCGTGAATACGGTTAGAGCAATGGGCAGTAGGCACCACGCGGTCACGGGCACAACGAGACGTACGAAGGCCGGGCGCCCCGGCTGGAGCCGGGGCTGTCCGGGGTGAAGGAGCTTCGCGTCGAGCGAGCCGGAGGTGCCACTCACCCGCGAGCTGATGGCCGCGACCAAACCGCCGTCAGAGCTTCGAGAAGCCTGCAAGGAGTTCATGGACCGCGGGATACAGAAGCACTATCAGCATTGCAGGGAAGATCAAGAAGATCAGCGGGAAGAGCATCTTCAGCGCCGCCTTCTGCACACGCTCCTGCGCCGCCTGGCGGCGGCGCGTGCGCATCTCGATCGCGAGATTGCGCATCATCGCGCCGATCGAGACGCCGAGCGTCTCGCCCTGCACGACGGCTCTGACGAAGGAACGCATGGACGGTGTGTCGGAGCGCTCGAGTATGTTGCCCAGCGCCTGGTTGGTCGACAGCCCCATCCTCTGCTCCTGCATCGCGAGCATGAGCTCGCTGCCCAGGGGGCCTGCAAAGCGGCCGGCGACGAGCTGCAGCGAGCCGCCGAAGCCCAGTCCGGCCTCGATAGTCGCTATCAGGACATCGATCAACTCGGGCAGTTCGCGGTCAATGGCTTTCAGCCGTATATCGCTTCGGTGGCGTACAACCGCTCCAAACAGCACCCAGCAAAAGAGCGCGGCGACCGCCGCCAGCACTACGGCCACGGCCAGGCTGTTGCCACTCGCGATGACCTCGAGCAACAGCAGCGCTGACAGTAGCGCGGAGGCCAGCGCGCGGTATCCGTGGAACGCGTCGATCGAGATCCTGTAGAAGCCCGCTGAGGTGAGTTCACTGCTTGGCAACGGCTTGAGCACCCCCACGCGCGCGATCATGTTGCGTCCAACGCTCTCGGCAAGCGCGTTGATGGTCAGGCCGAGCGGCGGGCGACCTGTGAGCGCGTCCTCGCCCGGGACGGTGCCACTGAAACCGTAGGTCTCGATCTGGCGGAGGTGTGTTGCCATTCGTAGGCGGGGAAGCGCGACCGCACGAATCACCAGCACGATGGCGGCGGCGACGAACAGGAGGCCGATGACGAAAAGCGCGGTCATGCTCACTCAGGCTTCGATCCTCACGATTCGGCCCATCACCATCGAGCCGAGCAGGATCAACGCCACCGTTAAGCCCAAAAGAAAATGACCGGTTTCGGTATGAAACAGCGGCTTCAGATACGCCGGGTTGAGCAGATCGATCAGGACGAGCAGGGTCGGGGGGATTGAGGTGACGATCCACCGCGACCCCCGCGCCTGCGCTGTGAGCGTCCGCAGTTCCCGGTTCAGCTCAGCCCTCTCGCGCACTGCCTCGGCAACCCGATCGAGAACCTCTGCCATGTTCCCGCCGGTCTGCCGGTGGAGCTCGGCGACGAGCGCGACCTGCTCCATGTCTCGCGCGTCCATCCGGACAGTCACCGAGCGAAGCGCGTCCTCGAGTGGCATTCCGAGCTGCTCGTCAGCCATCACGCGCTGGAACTCCCCCCGCGTCGGTTCGCTCGCCCCCTCCGCCATCACACCGATGCCCGAGATCATGCTGTGTCCCGCCCGCATCGCGGCGGCGAGCTCCTGCAGGTGGGCGGGGAGCTGGTCGGCGAACAGGATGCGCTGGCGTCGTAGGCGCCGGTTCACGATCGCCCGCGCCGCGGCGGGGACGAGAACCAGGGCGGCCACGCCTGCGATTGGGGTCCCCGTCAGTGCGGTCAAGAGAACGGCGCCGGCAAGCGAGCAGGCAGCGGTCAGGTAGAAGACCTCGATCGCGGGTCGCTCGATTCGTGCGATGTCAAGCTTCTCCTTGAACTCGTCCCACCAGCGCTCGCGTTCGAGAGAGCGCTCGGTGCGGGCGAGAAGGCTCGTCACGGGCTCGGCGACGGCGTCCGGATCTTGGGGCGCGCTCGGCGGGGAGACGAACTCGCCGATGCGTTCACGCACGCTTCCGCGGCGGGAGCGGCGGAACAAGACGAGCAGGACCGTTAGACCTACCACGAGCGAGCAAGCGCCGACCACGAGCGCGAGCGCGAGCGTGGAGGACCAGAACGGCGCCGGCGAAGCTGCGGCGAGCACCGCGCTCATCGCGAGCCACTCCTCCCTTCCGCCGACGACGCTTGCGGGAGCGGCGTCGGCGAGATCGCGGCCGGGAGCTTCACGCCGCGCCTGGCGAACTTCTCCAGAAACAAGGGCCTGAGCCCGCTGCCCTTGAGCGAGCCTACAGCAGCATGCCCGTTCCCGACCGAGTCAACCTCATAAGTAAAGAGATCTTGCAGGGTGATGACATCCGACTCCATACGCTGCACCTCGGTGATGGCGATCACCTTGCGCGAGCCGTCGTGCATGCGCTCGAGCTGAATGATCAGGTCGAGAGCCGCGACCACTTGTTGGCGTACGGCCCGCAAGGGCAGGTCGTAGCCGGCCATGAGGACCATCGTCTCCACGCGCGCCAGCGCGTCGCGCGTCGTGTTGGCGTGGACGGTCGAGAGCGAGCCATCGTGTCCGGTGTTGAGCGCCTGTAGCATGTCGAGCGCCTCGGCGCCACGAACCTCGCCCACGATGATGCGATCGGGCCGCATGCGCAGCGAGTTGCGCACCAGATCGCGGACCGTCACTTCGCCCTCCTCATCGACGTTGCTGGGCCGGCACTCGAGCCGCAGGACATGGCGCTGAGCGAGTCGCAGCTCGGCAGCATCCTCGATCGTGACGATGCGCTCGGAGTCGGGTATCGCGGCCGAGAGCGCGTTGAGCAGAGTCGTCTTGCCCGCCCCTGTCCCCCCCGAGATCAGGATGTTCAGTCGGGCCTGCACGCACCGCTCGAGCAGCTCGGCGGTCTCAGGCGTGAGCGTTCCGAAGCGAATCAGATCGCCTACGTTGAGGCGTTCGCTGCCGAACTTGCGAATCGTCAGCAGCGATCCGGACAGCGACAGCGGCGGAATCACCGCGTTGATGCGGCTGCCGTCAGGCATCCGCGCGTCCACCATCGGCGACCCCTCGTCCACCCGGCGCCCCACCTCGGCGACCATCTTGCTGATGACGCGGCGCAGGTGCGACTCGTCGGAGAAGCGCACCGCGGTCTTCTGAAGGTGCCCGTTGCGCTCGAGCCATACATCATGTGGGCCGTTGACCATGATCTCCGTGACTGAGTCGTCGGCCATTAGGCGCTCGAGCGGTCCGTATCCGAGGATGTCGTCGGCGAGCGCCACGGCCAGCTGGTCGCGGTCCTCGCGTGAGATTCCAGCCTCCTGGCTCAGCCGCGTGACGATCTCGGTCGTGACCCGCTCGCGGAGGGTCTCGGGATCGATCTCGGTGTTGAAGATCTGGCGTCCGAGGTCGTCGATCAGGCCGAGGTGGATCCTGTTCTTCACCTCGGCGAACGGGTCGGCCAGCACCTGCCTTACCTCGTGGGCCGGCGGTGAGATTCTCTCGTGAAGTTCCATCCTGTCTCCTACCGCGCTCGCCGGAACAACCGCCGGCGACGTTTCGCCGGGAGTTCGGGCAAGCTGCCGGCCGCGCGCGCATCCTGCACATAGAGCTCAGCGAGTGCCCGAAATGCCCTGCCTGCCTCCGAGCGCCGGTGTTCGAGCACGATCGGCTCGCCGCGGTTGATCGACCGCGTCACGCCGCGGTCGCTAGGCACCAGCACGTCCGGCGAGGCGCCAACGATCGCTACAACGTCCTCCCGACCGATCCCGACGTTGCTGTCGGCCCGGTTCAACACGAGCCGGATTCTGCCCGCGTCGAAATCCATCCGCTCCAGGGTTTCCAGCCCAAGCTTCGTGTTCTTCAGCGACAGCGCGTCGAGCATCGCCACCATGCATATCTCCGTCGAGCTGTCGACGGCGGCGATCACCTCCGGGGTGAAGCTCGGTGGAGTATCGATAATCACGAAGTCGTTCACTTCGCGCAGTACGGCATACACGTCGCGCATGAAGTCGCTCGTAACCATTCCGGCCTGGTCCGGACGCGACGGCGCCAGCAGGGCACGCGCGCCGGAAGGATGAACGACGAGGAAGTCCTCGACCTTCTCGGCGTCGAGCGAGCCGCCGGAGCCGATCAGGTCGTACACCGTCCGCTCGGGAGTCAGCCCCAAGGCGAGGCCGACGTCCCCGAACTGCAGGTCGAGGTCGACGATCGTCACCCCATGACCCGCGTCGGCTAGCGCGACCGCCATGTTGGCGGCCGTCAGCGTCTTGCCGCTGCCGCCCTTCAGTCCGAGCACCGAGATCAGCGTGCCAAGCTGGGTGGTCGTCGCCGTCGCGCCTCGCTTGCGTGCCAGAGCCTTCTCCACGGTGAACATCACCTGCCGTGACATCGTCCGGGCCAGCTCTGCGTTCCCATTTGCAGGAAGCGCGACGATGTCGTCGACTCCGGCGCCGAACGCCTCGGCGACGTAGCCGTTGCTGGCCGCCGGGCATAGAAGCACCACAGGCCGTGCAGGGTGGTGCCGTGAGGCAGCCGCGAGATAGTCCCCGATGTCCGTCGTGTAATCGACGCAGGCGACAATCAACACGTCGCCCGCGCCGTCGTCGTCCGGTCCGAGTCGCGCGAGATCGACATAGTCGAGGACGCTCAGCGGCTCGCCCGAAAGCATCGCTTCGATCACATCCCGATCGACCTCGGCGTCGAGGGCGACAAGCGCATGTAGTTGGCTGCTGATCATTTCGTTCCTTCCTGCGAGACACCCGGGTTCCCGGCCAGGATCGACAATTCATCGATGACTTCCTTGCTGGGCGACACGCCATGGGGCGGGCTCAGTACTAACCAGACCTTGCCGAAGTCCGACGAAAACGCGAGCTCGGCCGCTTGATGGATGTTCACCTCGAGCACGACGTTGGCAGTCGCGTTCGGCAGCGCTCCGCCGAGACCGCTGGTGCTGGGCGGCCGGCCGGCGTCGAGCACGACGACGTAAGGCGCCACCAACCGCAAGAACGCGGGTTTCTGTTCTTCCTTTTTGAAGCTGACGTAGACGTCGACCCGGTCGCCGGTCTGTACGTTGCCGATCATCCCGTGACTCGTGTCTACCGGCACCGACACCGCGCGGAGGTTGCGTGGGAGCCTGCTGTAGAACAGCCCACCGCTCACGAAGTCCGCCGCCGTCAACTGCTGGCCCGGGTAGATGTCTCTGGCCGCCACCTCGCCGTGCAACGCAGCGGTGTTGGTCAAGGCGCCGGAGGCGAGCTGCTTGTCGGAAATCCGCGTCGTGTTGAAGTACTGACCGACGCCGATGGCGGCACCGGACGTACCCTTCTGGATCAGTCGCTTCGCCACGAGCACCGTCGCCGGCTTGGTCGAGCCTTCGACGCTTTGGCGATAGCGGTGCAGCGCAAAGGCGAGGATCGCGGCGGCGATCAGTGTGCTCACTAGGGCAATCGCGAGCGTGCCCCGCCGCGTGGAGGTCCACCCTCCCAACTTTGTCCCCACGGGTCGTCTCTGAGTGACTTCCATGTCGTCCTCCTTACTGGGTGAGCGCCACAACGCACGTGTCGATGGATTCCGGGCTCGTCGAACACCGTGCGCCTTCGGAGCCTTCCGTAAGAACGTTTACATACTTGATTAGGTGTCCGACGATTTCTCGCGGCCCCGCGGGGTCGTCGGGTGGGTATTGTTTTTCTTCTTCCGATGTGAGTTTGCATTTGTCACCGGGCCAGCCGGTGACGTAGAACGTCGCGAAGTGTTCGATCGGAACTTCGGCGAGAGCCTTCGAGCCGCTCAGGGAGTTCGCAACGCTATAGGGCACCACGAACAGCTGAATCAGCCGCGAGTCGTTGGGAGGAATGATGGGGACCTTACCCCCGTTGTTGTTCGTCCAGTTGTTGTGGCAGTAGTAGCGGCCGGTCGGTGGTTTTTCGATTCTGACGGACATGCCTTCCTTAAAGAGGGTGTTGAGTCCTTCGACGGACGTTCGCGGGACGTTCACGATTCCTACGCATCCGTACGGTTCTTCTGCGCGCGGTTTTTTGCATTCCGGGTCGGTCGTGTTCAGCTTGTAGTTGCCTTTGCAGCCTTTTTCGAGGTTTGTACGCCATGCCGTCGCAGCGCCTGCTTCGGTCACACTTGGCGGGCAAGAGATCACGAACTGGTCGTCGATGTCCGCGTCCTGGTCGCCGTACTGGATGTGGAAGGCGCCCTCAGAGAATGTCTGGGCATTCCTGAGACTCCCAACGACTTCCACCGTGACGACGAGCTTATGCGTACAGTTGTTTTTCGGTTTGGGATCGCACACCTCATAGGAGTTCGCGCCTCGTTCCTTGGGTACCGGGGTTTCGGTGGCTTCGGGCTCGGAGATCTGCGCGGCGACGATTCGCTGCGAGCCGTCCGGGCCCGTGGAAAAGATGCGCTGGACGTCGGATAACGTATGTTTTTCTTCCGATTTGGAGCTTTTTTCGCAAGGAGCTTTTGCTTCCCTTTTGCACCTGAGCACCAGGTTGATCTGACTCGAGCCGTTTGTGTCGGACGAGCCCAGGCCGGGTGCCTTGGCTTGACCAGTACAGAGCATGACCGTGCCTTTGCCAGTGGCTTTGCATTCCATAGCGGCCTGGCCGGCCACCGGTCTGTTTTCTTCTGCCACGACTTCGGGGGTGACGGTCATGCCGACGATGCTTGTGCTCCCGTAGTCCACCTTGGCGGTGATCGTAAAGGTGCAGGTGGGCCCCGCGAGATAGTCTGAGAAGTATCCGTCGGTGCATGTGTCCGACGCCCCCTTCGAAAGTGTCACTTGGCGCGCCAGCGATTTTTCTGGGCTCGTGGCGGTGCCTTCTTCGGTATAGCCCGCGATGTGGATGAGCGGCGGGACGACGCGGTTGTCCGTGGTCACGCATTCGACATACCGTTGCCAACATGCTGCCGTTGTTTTTTCGCCTTCTTTGAACAGGCCAGGCTTGCCGGCGAAGGCGATCCTAACGCCGATGTGGGCGTGGGTGCCGATGTTCACCGCTGCTGGAATCGTGTTGCTCCACTTGACCCGCCCTTCACCTGCGACGCTGGTCGCTTCGCCCTTCGTGAGTGGCGCGCTTGCGATGACTTCGCTCCCTTCGAGCTTGTCTTGTTCACGGTTGTTTTCGTCTGTTTCGTCGTTGACGAAGTAGACTCGGCCTTCGACGGGTTCGGACTCGATCGCAGGCAGGACCGCGGTCGCCTTGGTCTGAGACACGATGGACACCCGTGCGTGCGCGTTGATATCGGGGACGTTCAAGGCTTTGAAGAACCAGGGAAGGTTCGTTTCGGTCAGCTTGACGTCGATCATGTTCGCGCCTTCTTCTTTGCCGCCTTCTTCTTCGCACGGTGGCTTTTCGACGACCGTGGTGTCTTCAGAGGCTTGTTCGAAATACTTCTTCTTGTTGATCACCTCGTGGATGTTGCTCTGGAGCGCCCCCCCAATCTGTTCGTTGAAGAGCGGTGTCCGCGAGGTGACAGTGGACCCTGCGGGTGTGACGACCGACGCGGCGCCACCGTACTGGCCTGCTGTTTCGTAGATAGATTTCTTGACCGCTGCGGTACACGGGAAGGCGAAGTCCTGGGCTGCTGCCAGTGCTGCGGCGTCCGCCTGGACCTGCAGATGCCGTTGGTGCAGGAACCAGTTGCCCGCGTCGAGAACGAATGCCAGCATAAGGATCACCACCGATGCGAACACGGTGAACATTACGAGCACCGCCCCGGTCTCGTGCGTTGCCCCCCTGGTTGTGCCGTGCAGCAGGCTCATCAGCATGCGGTCGGGTAGTGTGCTGACGGCGGGACCTCGATGCGCATTCGCGCAGCGCTGGTGATGGGCGTTTCGGCGCTGAATTTCTGCCCAAAGATTTCGAAGAGTTTTGACGCCGCAAACCAGTTGTACATGTATTTCAGCTTGACTTCGACATAGTCGCCGACCGCCGAGGTCGGTGAGCATATCGAGGCATTGGCGTTTTGGACGTTGCTGCTGTCGCCCTGTTCTGTGATCCATTTCAGAAATACGGTTGGTTTCGCGGGTTCTTTTATTTCCCCAGTCCCGTGTTCGCTGTTGACGGCGGCGAACCGGGCAGCCTCGCTCACGAGCTGCGTCTGATCGATCGAGTCATTGAGGGCGAAGCCGAACAACACGATCCCGAACAAGACGACGACGACGATCGGTAGTACGAGGGCGAACTCAACCAGGGCTTGGCCGGCCTCAGCCGCAGCTTCGGGGGCATCAGTTGGCGTGCGCGAGCCACTCGCTCGGGGTGCGCCGGCTGGCATTCTCGGTCCAGTGGAGGGTGGCATCGGTTTGCTCGTTTGCTGTGACGTGGCAATGCGGTGACGTCGGGGCGCGCGCCTTGGGGCGGGCATAGTTGAGTGATAAGGATCGGAGATCTAACGACGATGTATTTGTCTGAAGGTGCACGTGTCTGTGTCGAGGAGCCGCCCCAGCAACCGCTTGACGGTCCCGTGGGGCGGCGCTCGACGCAATGGTCTAGGGCTTACAGCTTTGAAGTGACTTCTTTGAGCTTCGTAATGATGCCTTCGCCAAGGCCCGTCAGCGCTGCGATCGCAACGATCGAGACCAGTGCGAGGATCAGCGTGTACTCGACGAGCGCCTGGCCTTCGTCCTTCTGGATCTGCGCCCGCGTAACGAGCGCCAGGACGAGACGGTTGAGTTCGGTCCACATATTCGATTCACCCCCTCCCATTGGTGATGCCGCGAGGCTGATTAGACAGTGGCGGGGGCCGTGAACTGCGGTGAGCGAATTGCAGACCACTCGGCTCTTGGCGCCCGAGGGAAGAACCGTAGATGCCGGCTCGCAGGGGGTCAACGAGAAGAACCTCTAGTTCGACCTAGACCAATGTCGAGTCGGCTCACTAATGTCGAGTCGGCTCACCAACCACACAGCTGCGGCGTGCCTGTTGACGGAGGTTGGCCGTTAACAGTCACGCCGCTGCGTTGCACCCAGTGGCGACTATGAATCCTCGCCTTAGCGTGCTAGCTGGCTCGCACCATCGCTGAAGACGCAGTCGCGCGCGACGGGTTCCCTTAGGTGCCGTCGCCCCCGCACTAGAACTTTTCTGTTATTTCTTTGAGCTTGGT
>Ga0210408_10006236_pt1 | contig 10328 bp, 15 predicted proteins | sample IncBWH4MmetaG_FD_155471 | JGI IMG/M metagenome (GOLD analysis project Ga0210408, IMG submission 155471) | Forest soil microbial communities from Barre Woods Harvard Forest LTER site, Petersham, Massachusetts, United States - Inc-BW-H-4-M | ecosystem: Environmental > Terrestrial > Soil >...
TTGCCGCATGGATTGCCGGCGATCCGCGGCCGCGATAGGCCCTGCACGACTCTAGGAAGGCCGCTGGTTAGTCCGGGATGCGCGGGCTGTCGAGTGCCGGTCAATCCCATCCATCGCATGGATGCCCGGTGCTGATTCCTTGCGGCGCCGTTTCGGACCTTTAGAGGTCTGAGCGCGTTGAGGCCGTAGTGCCGGGGCAGGACCGCGAACCCGGAGGTGGGTAATGTGCGACGTCCCTCTGGACCTTCAAAGAAGGTTCGAACAGCGGCGAGCCGCCAGATTTCGTCGGCCAGCTTCGCCAATCCCCAAGGTGATACCGATGCGCATTCTGGCCTTCGCGATTTTGGCGATCGGGACGGTCTCAACAGGGCCGGCGGCCGCCCAGACGTACGATCCGGCTTATCCGGTTTGCCTGCATGTCTACACCCGGGGGGCCAACTATTACGAATGCCGCTACACGTCACTGCCTCAGTGCAGCGCGTCGGCATCGGGCCGCGCGGCACAGTGCGTCATCAATCCATATTTCGCGAGCGCGAGAGAGCCCGCGGGTTATCGGCGGCATCGCCGCGTCTACTAAAGCTTATTTTGGAGCATGGGTACCAGCCGGCGCCGGCGCTACATGGAGGGGGAAACGTGGTCGCAGGCACTCCAAAACGCAGGACGCGATGACCAAAGAAAAGAAAACAGCCGAAGAATTGGCAGCGATGATCCTCCAGGATTTGAGCAACATCGACGGTTGCCCTAGGCGGGGAGTCACCGTGACCGTCTATGGTCTCAATCCATGGAATTCGATGCTGACGTTTGGGGTCGATGCCGGTCCCGTCCCCAATAAGGCCGAGCTACGGAGCTTTTGCGAGATCATCACCGAGCGGTTGAAGCGATTGTACGACGTGGACGACGTTAGGCCTTAGTTCGAGCTGCTTTCTCGCGTTCTCCCTTATCTTCGACCGCAGGTTGCGATTGGATGCCGACCGGTCGGGGGATCATCAAAATGCGAATTCTGGGAATCGTGGCGCTTTGTGCCGCGCTGGGCGGATGCGCCGCGTCTCGGCAGGAGGTCGCGACTCGCCTAGGCGATCAATACGTGGGTCAGAACGTCGATGCCTTGCAGAGGATCTGCGTGTCGTCCGAGTTCAACTTGAAAAGCACCAAATTGCGTCGGATAGGAAGCTTGATCAACCTCTCGACCTCGTAACAGCACCAGGGCAGCCTGGCGAGGTTAGAAGTTTTCAATATGACAAGAACAATCGCCTACGAGCTCACATTGGCCGCACTGGCCTATCGGCAAGACGGTCAGCGATGTGGGAGCTTGTCGACGTGAAGGCAAATACGATGCGATGGGTTGAGCGCAGAGATCTCGCTGATCGAATGCTTCAGATCTTCACCCACGACGCGCTGTAGCTCCGCTCCGCGCCGTTCCGTGCCCCAAGGGATTGATAATTTGTGCGCGAGGCCGGCACGCGGAATCATGGGCGATGTCCGATCGCCCCGTGAAGATCACCCTTGCCGAAATGCGCTCAGCTGGCGTGCGCGGTCTTGATCTACTGTTCGAATTACAAGTGCAGCCACTCGATCGCGATCAGCGCGGACCAATGGCCTGATCACGTCCGGCTTTCTGATCTGCAATCGCGATTCATGTGCAAAGGCTGCGGAAAGCGAGGGGCCGACGTGCGACCGGACTTTCATCGGAAGGGGTCACCCGTCGCCGCGATGGGCTATCGCTAATGCCCTGGTCCGCCCGCCTCGATGATCCGATTCCGGTCCCAAAGGGAAAGCCGCTTGTGGCGCTAAAGGGCGCAGCGGACTACATTACAAAGCTGCCAAAAATTGAGCAGCACCATCGGTCATGGCGGGCCGCAATCGAGGTGCTGATCATGGCAGCCGAAGGCGCCAATGAATTGCTGCGGCTGGCCACCAAGCCAAGGCACCGGAAGCCGGCCGAGCCGATGACCCGGTCGTTTCTCTATGTCATCCGCGCCGGCCATAATCTTGTGAAAGTCGGCGTGCTCACATAGTAGCGCGACCATTTCCGTTACCATTCTCAAAATCGAGCAAATGACTCGGACAGGGAGGGAGCAAATGAACCGATCTTGGACGACGACCGTTGCCGGATTCATAGGGCTGGCAATGACATCGATGATGTCGACTGCTGGCGCTCAAAACTGTGAAATCAACACCGTACCAGCGGGGGCGAACACGACCAATCCGGCCGCGCCCTTTTTTATCAACACTCAAGGCTTAGATTTGTCTACGCAGCCGCCTACTCGGAATCCTATCAATCCAGATTATCCGCCAGCGACCCCGTTAGTTGACGGCGCAGTTCCGCCAGTGTTTGCGAACGGCAACTTTATCCTCGGGCCTACGCATACCGCCGCGCCCGAAACCGTAGTTCAGCCGAAGGTTCCGCAAGGGAAGATATACACCTTCAACATGACTTCGACTGATAGCGTTATTTACAATCCTGGACTCATCCGAGATGATAACCCCGCGACGCCGCAGTGCCGCTCTATCGATGTCGCGGCCACAGCGCCGGATGATCCTTCTTACCTGTTGCTCTTTACGAGCCATCCGGGAACTTGGTCGCGTACGGTAACGATCTATGTTCCGGCGGGGGCTAATCGTGGACGCGAGCTTCCCTTCATCGTTGTCGGAGACGGCATGCTGCTTCCGGGAACGGGAACTCAGCTGTTTACGGTCTTGGACAACTTGATTAGTCAGCGCAAAATCCCACCCATCGTTGCCGTAGCGATCGCACCAGGCGGTCAAGATGCTCAGGGCGCCGAACGCGGACTCGAATACGATACGGTTTCGGGTGCATACGCTGAGTGGGTTGAGCGGGAGGTTTTGCCCAAAGTGGAACAGACCACTGGCATCCGCCTCACGAGCGATCCCGACGGCCGCGCAACGATGGGAATAAGTTCGAGCGGTGCCGCTGCCTTTTCAATGGCATGGTTCCGTCCCGATCTTTATCATCGCGTCCTGGCTTACTCTCCGACCCTAGTGAACCAACAATGGCCGCACAATACGGGTCTTCGCGGAGGGGCGTGGGAGTTCCACAGCCTTTTCGCAGGTCCATCTGGACCAAACTTAAATATAGTGGGATTCGGAACTCCAACTCCGTCCACTCAGCCAGTCGCTACGCCGCTTGTGCTTCAGGGTCCGCGAAAGCCTATGAGGGCCTGGTTTGAGGTTGGAGATCGAGACCTCTTCTATCCTGTTCCCAGTATGCCCGACGGCATGCACGATTGGACATTAGCAAACGAGCATATGGCTAAGGTCTTAGCTGCCAAGGGGTACCAGTATCAGTTCGTATTCTCGAAAAATGCAGGTCACGTCGACGGTCCGACGGTTGCTCAAACTTTGCCCCATGCTCTTCAATGGCTGTGGGACGGATTTCCTGATCGCCGCATCGATGATAATGACCATAACGGGCATTAGTCGCGGTTAGCGACCGGTCGGTTCTTTATTTGACGAGCATGATGACTTGGCCTGCCGGGTGTCCAGTGGACATCCGGTCGGACAAGTTGTTTATGTTGGATTGCGTGGGCTCGGTCAGGCAGTGGCCCGAATCTTCAAACATTCGCGCCTTGGTTTTCTCGACCAGCTTCGTCATGGTTTCGAGGATGGCGACGCCGGCCGTAAATGACAACGCGCCGACGATTGCTACTTTCAGCCGATTGAAACCGCCGGTGAGCTGGTTGACCTTGGTATGGACACCTAGCAAATGCCGCGACAGCGCGCGCGCCGAGAACGGATTGATGGTTCGAGGCCAGCGCGATTGCGACCTGGATTTTATAAGAGTCCATCTGTTTGGCTCCCGATCATGTTTTCCTTTGCGGCATCGCGGCGGCCAGGCCAGCGACGAAACTGACCGCCGCGACTTTTCAGCGCCTGGCGTCAACGGAGAACCGCCGGCAGCCGAACCTCACGTTCGCTTGCCCTTCAAAACGCCCATCGCCAAATGCGTCCCCGCATGCAGTCCGTACTGCCGCGGCTGCACCCCGTGGTGAACGGTGCCCTTGAGCCGACCACTGCCGCCGTGTTGCGGACTCGGCTTCGGCGCCGTGCCTCGATGTTGGCTGCCTTGTCGATTATGCGTTCCCGCATGAAGTTTCGCTGCCATGTGTCGTCTCCCTGATTATGCGGCGCGGCTTGCCAGATACGACGCAAGATCTGGAAACTCCCGGCCGTCGCGAAGTTCATCTTCTGATGCCGGATGGTATGCGGCTTCCCCATTCGGCAACACTTCGCAAATCGTTTTCCCGTCCGACAGAATCCACGGCTCGCCGGCCCTCGTTTCAATCGGCACGGCGATTCGATCGAAATCCGGGCCCGCTAAATTTGAAACATGTTGGATGTCTCCGCGCGCGACCGCGACAATCATCTCCACTTCCTGAAGCGTGTTTTCGCGCTCGGCGACCGTGTCGAGCAGCGGACCGCGCAAATCGCGCAGGCGTGCTTCTCTTGCCCCTTCGTAAACCTGGACTTCGTTCGGGTTGAAAATGTCGATGCCGGAAACCCAAGGCTCTTGCTCGAGCACGGCATCGATGAAAGCGAGGGAGCGGCCCGATCCGGCCAATTTCCCCGCCCTCTGTCCGGCGCTCATTGCGCGCGCCGCCGCGCGCAGCTCACGACGGAGCCCAGCGGCATAATCGCTTTTATCATAGGGCGGCAAAACTGCCGCGGCCTTCATCGTTGCAGTCTTGCCGCGAAATTCATCGAGCGGCTTTTTAAGATCGCGCAGGTCGCGAACGGCCTTGCGCACAAGGCCATCTGCGGCATCGCGTCTGCCCTCCTGGAAAGGCGCTTGTCCGCCTCGATGCGCTGCATGTCGTTTGCGAAATCGAACGCGACGTCGAACGCGCCGACCACCTTCGGCCGTAACGGATTTTTTTCGAGTTGCGCCAAAAGTTGAAAATATTTCAGATTCGTCGTTGTCATGATTTCTGTCCCTCTTGTTGCTGGTTAAGATCGCCGATCATCCTCCAAAACGCCGCCGGCGTGTCGTCGTAACGGGCGCCGTCCACGCCGCCGGTGCATCCCCACGTGCCGAGTGCACTTGGCGGCGCGGTCGGGCTTTGCACGCCGAACGTCGGCCGCGGCGCCTCGATCACGATTAGATTCGTCAAACATCCTGCAATTGCGTTGGCGATGTCGTCGTGCTGACCTGGCGGATGATCGATGCTGTCGCGACCGCCGCGCGCGACCCGCCTTTCCAGCGCGCAAAGCTGCGCGACCAACTTGGGATGATCAAGCAGCTCGCACCTGGCGCCATTCACGATCGGCAAGAGATCGCGATATAAATCGCTTTTCGGCCGCGCTGAAGCGTCGTATTCGATCCCGTGGACTTGAAATCTTTCGCGCGGCCAAAGTCCGGCAAACCGATCGCCGAGAACGCGGCGGATCCGGTACGTCTTCAGCAACGTGGCGAATTCGGCGACCACGGCCTCCGAAAACGGCTGCCTCGCCTCGCGAACCGCATCGACGATCCCGCGCTGGCCTTCACGATGCACAACCGCAAGCGTCACACTGTCGGAAGATCCGCCGGACGGATCGATGAACGCGGCGTAGTGGGTATTCGCCATCGGCGGCAGCTCGAAGCGGCCATCGACCACGACGGCCTCGACCGCAGCGCGGTCGACGAACGCCTCGATGTCGGATCTGAATTCCGCGCCGAATTCCGCCGCAGCGTTCGCGGGATCGTAAGGAACGTTGAGCGCAGATTGGATGGCTTACAAGAACAGCACCCTTTCGATTTTGTACACTCCCGAGGAGTGCATCGTCGCAAGCGTAAATCAGATTGGTCCAAAGCAGATCAGCGCTATAGATGGGCCAACAGTCTATCCGCTAAAACGCTGGACAGATGATGACGACGTGGTGGCGGAAGATCACACTCTCTGCTCACGCATCACGATCACGCTCGACCGAAAGACAGAAAGCGTGTTGTGGGTGGAGACGCCGATCAATCAAGCTGCACTTGAATGCAAGAACGCTGACAGCAACGTTCGCAAGGCTACCCTGGAAACGTCACTCTTCTGGCGAAGATCATCCCTAGACAGCCAGCGCAACTGACGATGCCGGACAAGGGCTGGCAGCGCTTCTTTGACGATCCAATCCCGCTGCCGAGCGGGCCGCAGGCTGGTCACCCTGCGCGACGCCGCGCTGTACATCACGAGCTTGCCGAGGGGCGATCAGCTCCAATCGAAATTGACCGGCTTGAACCTTCCGTTGAGCCCGCCCTTCTCCGGCCGGAAGCGACCGATGCCGATGGAAGCACCGCCGATCTTCAGCACCTCCTCAAAGGCCTGCTGGCGTGGAATGCAAGGCGACCTTTTGGTCGATCAGGTCACCAATCGCTTCTTTGAACCGATCAATTGTTGGCTGATCGGTGACTGATTGGGATAGCCTTCGGTAGTGCTCAATTCTCTGATCAAGTCCCTTGCACTTCTCGCACATGGCAGGCTCCGCGTTCTTACTTCTCAGTCGGCATTCTGACGGGGTCCGGCGACCAAGTGATAGTATGGTACCCGAACTGTGTTCCAGCTTTCGAGTGTCGCCCCACACACCTCGCATTCAAAGCCACCGATCTCGGGAACTAGGGCCATGGACTCGGTGCGGCGGTAGATCGCCCCGCATTTGCAGGCTCGATGAAATGTTTCGATCATGGCCCTGACTATGCGCCACTCAGCGAAAGGGGCAAGTCGAAAAAGGCTCAAAGAAAACACCGCGCCGCAAGCAAGGTAACGACGACCACGACACCACAAGCGACACTCGCGACCGACGCCGCTGCAAGATAGAGAGATTGTCGGTCGCCGGTCACCTAAGTTGGCGCGTGCAATTCGCCACAGAGCTAGCCCACAGTTTCCCGGCATTTCATCGGGTCGGCTGCCGCGACCACATGCTGATGAACGTCATCGCAAGCGAGGCACTCGAATGTTCGGATTTCAAAGCGCGAGGGGCCGGGGCTGACGTGTGCCAGCATTGTTGTTGTTTTACACTTTGGACATAGTGGCCTGTAAAGCGTCCTCATGATGCGGTCCCTTGCAACAGGCGGGAGCGCGATACTCTCAGTCACCGGTAGATGCCCGTGACGGGCCGGTGATGGGACCAGCGTGCTCTTCGAGTTTCGAAGTTGCTGGTCAATAAAGCTCACTTCACAGATAATTCACAGAAGATTTAGTCGCCCGGCATGACCGCCCGCACGCCCGCGCGAGGCCTCGCCTGTACTTTGGCGTGATGGTCGGGGACTGATATGGCGTGCGGATCAAAGGCACTCCGCCGGGCTGCGCTGGGTTTCTCGTCGGGAAGAAACGCGCGGGGGGCGCATGTCTTGCATTGTACTCGTCTCGACTGCCACGCATTTAACGAAGTCGCAGTTGCGACACATGAAGGTGTAGAGGTCGAAATCAGGCGGTTCGGGCATGACGCGACCGAGCATCATCGGCACCCTGCACCTCGGGCACGGGCTACCCTTAATTTCATCGGGTGTTGAATATGCGGCTAGCATGGGTCCATTCTGACGCGTCCGCGTCAGCGCCGCCGTCCAATATTGCTCACTCTCAACAAAAATGCGCGCCCTTCTAATCGTCGCGGACGTTTCGCACTACTCGCACGACATCTCTCCCGAGCGCCGTGCGGTCTGAGCCCGGCGTCATCACCACGCCCGCGCGAGGCATCGCCCGTGCGGCGGCGCGGCTAGTCGAGGGTTGAGGGCGGGCGGATCAAACGGCACTCAGCGAGCCGCCCATGTCGTCTCGCTTAGCGCTCGCTTAGTCACGTCGTATTTCGCGTAGCATTGCGAGTCAAAAGAGCGGTCAGGATCAAGTGAAGGACCACCGCCGGCCACAGCAGGACACCGGTCAAACCACCTGCGAAACCGAGGTAGGCAAGAAACACCGTGACCAACGCGCCGTAGGTCAACATCCCGACGAGCGGCGGACCTGGCCAGCACGCGATCCCTAAACCGATCAGGGCGATGCCGGCAACACGCGCGACTGGTATTGCGACGCCCGTAAGCTGTTCACCCAGCAACAGCTGCACAACCAGCGACGGAGCAATCAGCAACGCCAATCCGGTGGCGACTTCGGCGACAGCGGCGAAAGCGAGCGCATTCTTCATCGTTCCGCCATCCGTTGCGAGGCACCCGCTTACGACTGGGGCTGTTAAGGCTTGGCTTTAGCTTCCTGCTCCGGCGAGAAGGGTTCGAGTTTAAAGGTCAGCTTGTCGATCTTGCCGGTGAACTTGAACGGAACATCGTAACGATACTCCACCAGCGCGACACCGGTGCGCGTGTCCTGGCCGACGTCGAAGGTTTCGTCCTCCGGGAACATGATCGGGGTGGTGTGTTCCAGCGTATTCCTCGCCACCTCCTTACCGTCCACCGACAATACGCCCGTGCCGCCCTTGCCCAAACCCGGACCGTCCGCCTTGAAGTCGAACACGATGGTGTGCTTGCCGGCTCCTAATTCGGGGCCCTCCCACATCGTACGCTTGAGGTCGAGCAGATTATAGAGGAACACTACCTTGCCCCGGCCGACGCCGAAGTCGCCCTTGCTTAGGAACAGGCCATAGCCGCCGAAGCGCCCGCCCTCCGTGACGATCATGCCTTCCGCGCCGCCGTCAGGAATGGTAACCTCGGCCGTGATGGTGTAGGACTTGTCCAGGATGTCTGGCGCCGCGCTGGCCGGAGTGCCGGCCAGTTCGCCCGAATAGGTGAAAACGGTTCGTCCCGCCGTGAGGCTCGGGCGCGGCGTAATGAAGCGCGCGAGCGTCGAGTTGTCGAGCGGCAGCACGTTGTACTTCTTCGCCTCGGAGTAAAAGAGGTCCTGCATCTCCTTAAGCTTACCCGGCATCTTGGTGGCCAGGTCGTTATACTCGGTCGGGTCCTCCTGGACGTTGTAAAGCTCCCAATTATACCCGGTGATCACATCGGGAGGCGTCTTGGAGCTTAGCTCCCACGGGAGAGTTACCGGCGTCGTCGCCGCCACCCATCCGTTGTTGTAGATGGCCCGATTGCCGAGCATCTCGAAATATTGCGTCGTGTGTCGCGTGGGCGCGGCGGCATTCGCGTTGTCCCACGTGTACATCATGCTTGTCCCCTCCATGGGGATTTGCTTGATACCGTTGATCGCATCCGGCTGCGGGATGCCGGTCGCTTCCAGAATGGTCGGAGCGATGTCGATGACATGAGCGAACTGGCGGCGAAGGCCACCCAGATCAGTGATGTGGCCGGGCCAGGAAATCGCCATGCCCTGCGCCGTCCCACCGAAGTGCGATGCCACCTGCTTCGTCCACTTGAACGGTGTGTCCATCGCCCACGCCCACTCCGCCGCATAGTGTGGGAATGTCCGTTCCGATCCCCAGAACGGATACCAGAGAAACTGGTCCTTCACCGGTACTTCAACGCCATTGAAAGTGGTGAACTCGTTCGGGGTGCCGTTGAGCATGCCTTCGGCGCTCGCGCCGTTGTCGCCACCGATATAGATGATTAGGGTGTTGTTGAGCTCGCCGAGCTCTTCAACGGCCTGGATGACCCGGCCGATCTCATGGTCGGCATAAGCGAGGTAAGCTCCATAGACATCCGCTTGCTTGATGAAGAGTTTCTTCTCGTCAAAACTAAGGGAATCCCACTGCGGCAGCTCTTTCGGCCACGGTGTCAGCTTGGCGTTTTCGGGCATGATGCCCAGTCGCTTCTGATTGGCGAAGATGGTCTCGCGCACCTTGTTCCACCCCTCATCGAACAAGTGCATATCGCTGACCTTCTTGATCCACTCCGGCGTCGGATGATGCGGCGCATGGGTGGCACCCGGCACGTAATAGACAAGGAACGGCTTGTCGGGCGCAATTTCCTTGAGCTGCTTCATGTACTGGATGGCCTCGTCGGCCATCGCCGTCTCCAGGTTCCAGCCGGGATTGCCCTGGAAGGGATAGATTGCAGTTGTGTTGCGAAACAGGTTCGGCTGCCACTGGCTGGCGTCGCCGCCGACAAAGCCGTAGAAATAATCGAAGCCCATTCCATTAGGCCACTGATTGAACGGCCCGGCCTGGCTCGCCTGGTAAAAGGGCGTGTTGTGGTCCTTGCCGAACCACGAGGTTGCGTACCCGTTTTCCTTCAGGATAGTGCCGATGGTGCCTTTCTCAATCGGGATGATGGAGTCGTAACCCGGGAAGCCCGTCGCTGCTTCGCCGACCACTCCGAAGCCGGCCGAGTGATGGTTGCGTCCGGTGATGATCGCCGCCCGGGTCGGCGAGCAGAGCGACGTCGAATGGAAATTAGTGTAGCGCAGCCCCTGCGCGGCAATGCGATCCATCGTGGGCGTGGGTATGAC
>Ga0210408_10006237_pt1 | contig 10324 bp, 14 predicted proteins | sample IncBWH4MmetaG_FD_155471 | JGI IMG/M metagenome (GOLD analysis project Ga0210408, IMG submission 155471) | Forest soil microbial communities from Barre Woods Harvard Forest LTER site, Petersham, Massachusetts, United States - Inc-BW-H-4-M | ecosystem: Environmental > Terrestrial > Soil >...
GACCGGAATCGCCGGCCAGCATGCCGATGACGAGGAACACCAGCAGCAGCGGCGCGCCAAAGCGCAGCGCGAGCAGGCTCGACAATATGCCGGCCATGACGAGCGTCGCGCCAAGCAGAATGGCTATGCTGACAAAATCGAGAGATGCCATGCGTCCAAATCGTTGCAAATGCTCGCAATTGATCCTTATCGCTGCCACAGTTCGACGCCAACCCATTTCTCGCCAGACGCGGCAATGTGCCCAGATTCTCGGCCTCAACCCCCTTACCGACATATCGTATCGATGGCGTCGATCCCTCGATTATGGGATTTTCCCGACTATTCGAATCGAACTCGGTCGTGGAGCAATTGACATTCGCTACCCATCTTGCCGCGACCTCGCGATGCGAATGTCAAATCCCGCTCATGCGGCTTGAAACGAGATTTTGACGATGGACCTGAATCTCCACGACATCATTGAAGTCCTGCACGCAGCGGCGCGCTCGGTCGGCGCGGAAGTCACATCGCCCTGGTTCTACCTGCAACTTGGCCTGGTCATGGCCGGCGCCGGGGCAGCATTTGCCGCGGGCGCGGCAATCCGCTCGCGAGTCGACATGGCCTCGCTCGCCGAGGGGTGGCCGGCGCCGCTCAAGCAGTTCATGCGCGCGCTGGTGGGCTGCGCCTCGACCGCGGTGTTTGTTCTGATCATGGCGCTGGCGCGCGCGGCCATGCTGGTGTCGACCTGGCCGAGCCGCAGCTATTTGCTTTCCGTCGCCGCCAATCTGGCCTTGGCGTGGCTCGTTATCCGCCTCGTCACCTCGGGCATTCGCAACTCGTTCATCGTTCGCGTGGTGTCGCTGTCGGCATTGCTGGTGGCGGCGCTGAGTATCGTGGGCCGGCTGGGGCAGACCATCGACGCGCTCGACTCGGTCTCGGTCGTGCTCGGCGATCTGCGGCTTACGCCGCTGCTTCTGATCAAGCTTGGCATTCTGCTCGTTGTCGCGCTGTGGCTGACCAACATTGTCAGCAATTTCATCGAAAACCGGATTGCGCGGTCCGGCGATCTGACGCCCTCGGTCCAGGTGCTGCTGATCAAGATGATCCGAACGGGTCTGATGATCTTGGCGATCACGGTTGCGATGAGCGCGGTCGGCATCAACCTTTCGGCGCTTGCGATCTTCTCGGGCGCCGCCGGCGTCGGCATCGGGTTCGGCCTGCAGAAGATCGTCGCCAATTTCATCTCCGGCATCATCCTGCTCGCCGACAAGTCGGTGAAGCCGGGCGATCTCGTCACCATCGGCGACAGTACCGGCCGCATCAACGAGATGAAGACCCGCTATATCTCGGTGGCCGCCGGCGACGGGCGCGAATTCCTGATTCCGAACGAAGACCTGGTGACGCAGAAGGTCACCAACTGGACCTATTCCGACAAGAACACGCTGGTGAAGGTCATTTTCGGCACCAATTACGACGCCGATCCGCGGCTGGTCTGCAAACTGGCCACCGACGTCGCAGCCGCTGCCATGCGCGCCATCAAGAACAAGCCGCCGAATTGCATCCTGACGGAGTTTGCCGAATCCGGCATGAAGTTTTCCCTCACCCTCTGGATCGCGGACCCCGACGGCATGGACAATGTCAAGAGCGAGGTGATGCTGGCGCTGTGGGACGCGTTCAGGCGCGAGAACATCAAGATGGCCTATCCGGTGCGCGAGCTCAGGGTCCATGGCGGCGCGCTGCCGGTCGAGACCGTGGTCGAGGCTTCCGGCTGAACCCTTGTGCATTTGGAGATGGTCGGAGCATGCGACCCCGGCTTGCGCTGACCGCTGCGATCATTAAATTAGGTTCCGCAAATCAGCCGCCGACACCGGACCCGGCCCAGACCAGAACCGCCCATGAGCTATATTGAAGCCACCGACGTCTCCCTACGCAAGACAGGACAGATCAAGCTGCATGGCGCAAGCGGGTTCGCCGGCATGCGCAAGGCCGGCAGCTTGGTGTCAAAATGCCTGGATGAGCTGACCGATATCGTGAAAGCGGGCGTGCCGACCGCTAGAATCGACGAATTCGTCCGCGAATTCGCCTTCAGCCACGGCGCCTATCCGGCGACGCTGATGTATCGCGGCTACCGCTATTCGACCTGCACCTCAATCAATCACGTGGTCTGCCACGGCATGCCCGGCGACCGCATTCTGAAAGAGGGCGACATCGTCAATATCGACGTGACCTTCATCCTCGATGGCTGGTACGGCGATTCCAGCCGGATGTATGCGATTCCGCCGATCGCGCGAAAGGCGGAACGGCTGATCGAGGTGACGTACGAGGCAATGATGCGCGGCATCGCCGCGGTCAAGCCCGACGCCACTACCGGCGATGTCGGGCATGCCATACAGAGCTTTGTCGAGCCACAGGGCATGAGCGTGGTGCGCGATTTCTGCGGCCACGGATTGGGCCGTCTGTTCCACGACGAGCCGAACATCATCCATATCGGTCGGCCCGGCGAAGGCGTGATGCTGAAACCCGGCATGTTCTTCACCATCGAGCCGATGATCAATCTCGGCAAGCCGCATGTGAAGATCCTGTCCGACGGCTGGACCGCGGTGACACGCGACCGTTCGCTGTCGGCGCAGTTCGAGCATTCGGTCGGCGTGACCGCGACCGGTTTCGAAATCTTCACGCTGTCGCAACGCCACGCCGAGAAGCCGCCGGTCGCTGCATAAGCGCGGACGACGCACGACGCGGTCGACCCGCGCTGACGTCAACATGCCCACTAATCTGTGCCCGTTCACGAGCCTAGAGCAGGATGACTTTCTTCGAATCGTCATCCCGCTCTATCTTTTTTGTTTGAGCATGATCTCCGCGCAAACGCGTTCCGCGTTTGTCGCGAGGGAAAACCGGTACCCACCCATCGGGTCGTAGCCCGAGGGCATGCTTTTCCGGATCATGCTCTGACGAGCGCGGCTTGACAGGCGCGCCCGCGTAGTGCATATACACGAAATGACGAAACATCAGGATGTACCGGCGCTGGCGCGGATGCTGCTCGACAACTGCCTGTGTCACAATGTTCGGATGGCGAGCCGCGTCGTGAGCCGCGCCTATGACGAAGCGTTGCGCCCGACTGGATTGCGGGCGACGCAGGTTGCGGTATTGGCCGCGGTGGGTGCGCGCGGCGCGCTTTCGATCAAGTCGCTGGCTGATTCGCTGCAAATGGAGCGCACAACCCTGACGCGCAATCTCAGGCCGCTTGAGGAGCAAGGCCTCGTCTCGATCGCTCCGGAAGGCCGCCACCGCAGCCGCGTTCTCGCGCTCACGGCCGCCGGCAAGGCCGCGCTGCTGAAAGCTTTGCCGTACTGGGAACGCGCGCAGCAAGATTCAATGCATCGGCTCGGCGGTCAGCGCTGGCCGGCGCTTCAGACCGTCTTCGCGGACCTTGTCGGCTATTTCCATAAGGCCACCGTTTCCTAGGCTAGATCAGATGCTGAACCAGCTATGGCGGCGTCGCGATTGTTAAGTGTATATACACGAAGAGGAGTAAGACCATGGGTAGGTTCGAACGTTACGCCTTCAGCGCCCAGCCTTCATTCGACGAGGCGGCGACCCGGCAGGCATTCTCGCACGCCGTTCCGCTCAAGACGCTGGCGATCTTTTGCTATGATCCGAGGGCAGCCGAGATCCCGAACGCGGTCGCAAAGCTGCTTGGCGACGAGGTGTTTCCGGGAGAGATTATTCGCGACGCGGCCGGCAACCGTGTCGCATCGTCGACCACCATCTTTCCGGTGATCGTTGCCGGTGGCCGCGCCGTCGACGCGCTGCGTTCCATTTCCGTCGCCCAGCATCTGTTCGGGATCCAGAATATCGTCGTCGTCCACCATTCGCATTGCGGCGCGACGACCTTCACCGCCGATGGCATCATCAACGCCTACCGGCATGAACACCATCTCGACATCTCGAACCTCTACCAGCGAAGCAACATCTGCATCACCGACTATGAGGCGTCGCTGAAGCACGACACCGCCCTGGTGCGAGCCCATGACGGCACACCGAGACACGTCGATATCTTCGGCTATTTCTATGACATCGACACGGGAGAGCTGACCGAGGTCGTTCGGGATATCCATACGAGCCGATGATCAATCGTGGCCTGAATTTTGGCGGCGCCGGCATCGAGCCGGCTCGCCGCGAGATACGCCTTCAGCAGGGCGAACTCCACGAGATCTATTTGCGCACGGCTGCCGCAGATGCGCTCGCGCTCGCAAAATACCGAAAGCTGTGTGGCTCGGCATCCCAGTACACGATCGTTACCCCAGTGGCGGTTCCTCCTCCTTGGCCGCCGGAGTGAATTCGTTGTTGAAGGACATCAAAGCGCACGTCGCGGGGGAATGTTGTTTGTTCGCAGTCCAAGGTTGGGCACGGATGGCGCGAAGAAAGCAGGCGGCCGCTTCCTCGTGTCGCCGCCCGGGAACAGTCGCGAGCGAAAGCTGGCGGACCAAGTCCGGATCGACGATCGGACGCGCCACCGTGGCCAAATTGTCGGTGTGAGTAAACTCCGGCATGACCGTGATGCCAAAGCCGGAGGCGACTATGCTCTGAACCCAATCTTCCCGCGCGCTCCGCGAGACGATGCGCGGCTCGAACCCCTGTCGGCGGCAGCTTGCCAACAGAAAATCGCCCATGTCGCAGTTTGTGCGGAAAAGGAAATTTTCATCGCGCAGGTCGCTCAGCCGTACCGAATCCAAATGCTCGAATCGGTGACCTTTTGGTGATACGACGACGATGCGCTCCCTATACAACGGGTGATATCTAAGCCGCTTGTCGGGGACACCGACATAGGCCACGACCGCCGCATCGATGGCGCTTTCGAAGAGCAAGTCGTTAAGGCGTGGCAGCGATCCTTCGACCAGCGTTAGCTCAACCCGGAGGTGTTGCGCAATAAACTCGCCAAGAAACGGTGCCAATTGAACCGGTCCGATGCTGGAGCTAAACCCGACGCGAAGGACCGTCCTGTTGCCGTTGCTGTGCCGCGCTGCGGCAACCTTGGCACGCGCAGCATTCGACAGCACCTCGTTGAGCAGGGGTCGCACGAGCTCTCCAAGCTCCGTCAGGCGGATCAGTCGTCGCCCACGATGGACGAGCAATCCTCCCAATTCCTGCTCGAGCTTTTGAACTGCGCGTGTAAGTGATGGCTGTGAGACGTTGCATCGCTCCGCCGCCCGAGCGAAGTGCAGCGTTTCACATAAAGCGAGATAGTATCTGATCTGAGATAGTTCCACGCACGCACCACCTTAACGGACACCCTGACGTAAGTAGTACCTTACGTAAAGAAAAACTTACAGCATCCCATTGGTAATTGTCGGTGTCGGACAAGAACAACCAGGTCCAGTTCGAGATTTGTGAAGGCGTGGGCGGCCCCGCGATCAGCCGCCGGCGCGGCTGATCAGTTAGCCAACATCGATCAGGTGCCCTTCGGGGTCGCGCATGTAACATCGGATGTCGCTTTCAGAAACTTCGCTCCGCGAGCGCTCCGCCGTGCGTGCCCGCCATCGGTCCCTAGCCCAGCGGTTTCAACCCCTGTCCGCCGATCTGATAGGCGAGCTTGTCCCAGCGAGCGGGATTGGCGTGGAGCTCGACGACTGCCTCTCCCATGATGGCGGGCGTCAAATGCGGCGCGACGCGCTTGGCGAATTCGTCCGTGCTCACGCCGGCGCGCTCGGCATAGGCCGCGATTGCCGCCCGCCCCAAATCGGTGTTCGGATTGAGCGTCGGCAACAAGCAATGGATGTGAAGACCGAGCTTGAGCCGCCCTACCTCCTGCAAGGCGTATTCGGCCATGAACCACTGCATCCGCTTGGCCCCTGCGTAGCTGCCGCTCAAGGGTGAACCGTTGATCGCGGCCGCGCTTGAAACGATCACGATGTGGCTTCCCGGCCTCATCGGCAACAACAGTGCGTTGCGGAGCCAAACGAAGGTGGACTTCGCATCGACCTCCCAATTTTGCGAGAAGGTCTCCCAGCTGTGATGGTGGAGCGGGCGCAGAAGCGGGGATGCTCCCGCAACGAGGACGACGAGATCGGGCTGCCGTTCCTGCAGGAGGCGGACCGCCACGAATTCGTCTGCCGCGTCGGCGACGACCGGCTCGACGTCGGCAAGCTCGCGCGCCAGAGCCTGCAGACCTGCCCCGTCGCGCGCCACCGCCACGACGCGCATTCCGTGCGTGACGAGCGCCTGGACGACGCCGCGTCCCAACCCGCGGCTTCCGCCCGTCACAACGGCTGTCTTCGACGGCTTAGGTGTATCGCTGCCCATGGTCGATCCCCTCGGTGCCTTCACGTGTTAGACGTAGCTGAAATGCAGGCTTGGCATCCCGGTTAGAAGCTGCCGCTCATGCAACGCCGCTTGGAACTTGCCGAGCAGCTGACCTTCCCACCATTGCCGAAGCCCCGCCGATCCGCCCCAAACTTCGTAGATCAAATATTCGTTCGACCACGGCGACGGCGTGTGCGTGCGGGCCTCCATGAGCCCCGGCGCCTTGCGCATCGCGGCCATCAGCTCCTCGAGCAGCTTCGCGAACTCGCTAGCCTTTGACGGATCAACGGGAAGATGAACCGTTTCGACGAGCTGCTCGCCCTCCTTGCATGCGTTCAGCATCTTCAAGACCATTGGCGATGGATCTGGGGTCATGTCCTCGCCTCCGTGTTCACGAATTGCGCAAACGCGTGTTGCAGACCGTCCCAGCCGCGCTCGTTGCCGTTGCGCCTGGCGGCTGCGTTCGGACCGGCGTTGTCCCAGCCGCTGTGCTCGATCGAGACACGGGTTCGCGCGGAGCCAAGGGCGGTGAACGTGATCGTGACCCGGGTCGCCTCGGAAGCGTCCTCTTCTCCGATATGCCACAGGTAGCCGAAACGGTTGGGTGGTTCCCAGAGGTTGATGGCGCCCCAGAGAATCTCTTGGCCGTCGCGCGTCGTCTCGAAGATGCGCCCGCCCTGCCGGGGCTCGATCTTTACCGACGTCGCATTCTCGCGCGAGACGGAGTGACGCGCCAGCGGCCACCACAGATCGATCCGGCGCGTCCAGGTGTCGAACGCGTGATCGGCCGAGCAGCCAACCTCGAACTCTCGGACAATGGGCGGGACGTCTCCGGTCATGCCCGATCATCATCGTCTGGCTTGGTGTTCTCTGCGGCGATGACAAATCGGCGCTGCGCTTCGTCCCACAGCTGCTCCAGATAGTCCCGCAATTCCCCAAGACTCTCGGGCCGCAGCCGATAGATGCGCCGGGCGCCACGGACCTCGTGGATCACGAAATGATTCCTCTTGAGGACCTGCAGGTGGCGCGACACCGCGGGGCGGCTGATCGGCAGCTTGTCGGCCAACTCCTGCACCGAGCGCGGCGCCTTCATCAGGCGTTCGACGATGGCGAATCTATGCGGATCGCCGAGGACTTGGAAGATCTTGATCGCTGTGCTGCGCCTCATGCTTTCACACCAGACCCGCATTGTCGTAGCAACTGTAACTTGGGTGTTACCGTAACTTACAAGTTACCGTAACGCAATAGTTACCATCTCCGTTATGTTACCCGTAGCGCAAATGTTACTGCGTCGCAGCGCGTGACTTTCCCGCGCCGCGCCGCTAACTATTTCTTCAACACCCTTGCTCGGATGCCGCCGCTATCGCCGCCGCCGCTCGCCGCCCGACAGAAGCTGGCTCGCCGCCACCATCGCGTCAGCAGGGCTATCCAGCGTTAGCGAGCTCGGAGTTGCCGAACCGTGCTCGGGCGCGGGGCAGCGGAAAGCAGGACAGCTACCGCTCCGAAGCGCCCGGCGCTCGCTTTACCTTGCGCCGAACATTGCTGCGAAAGGTCGCGCGTCGAAGACAACGCGGATGGAAGCGATCCTCTCACCTCTCACTTGCATCCACTCGCAAACGAACGACGTTCCGGCGGGCGTGTTGGTCACGAGATCATAGAGCAGACACACGTCGTTGCCGTCGACGAACATCTTCTTCATGTCAACGCGTTCGACCATCTTGTGAAGCTTCTCGAGCGCCTGCAGATAGGGTTCCGGCTTGTCGAAGGCATCGATCGGTCCACGAAACGACAGGTTGTCATCCAAATATTTTCTCGCCGCGGCAAAATCCCCCCTCCCCATGGCTCCCATGAAACCCTGCACGACCTGGCCGGCGTTTGCCATTGTCATCCTCCGTTACGGTGACTTCACAGCGGCGAGCATTTCGACTTTACTCGCTTTCAAGCTTCGAAGAGCCTATTGCGAGAGCGCATGGGCGGCCACAAACGGCCATTCATATTTTTGGACGAATCGTTCACAAGGGAGTCTCGTCGATGGCACCCCGCGCGCGAAACCGCGGATCTGACGGCCAAAGGATTTCGGCGCCGATCGAGTACGATGCCGTGAGCGAAGTCCTGCAAGTGGTCCGATTTCGCGGCATGTTCATCTGCCGGTCAGAACTTGCAGCACCCTGGGGCTTTCAGATGGGGGGACGGAACTTTGCGAATTTTCACATATTGCTGACGGGCAAAGCTTGTCTTGAGACCGGCTCCGATAGCCGGCGAATCTGGGTGTCTGCCGGCGACCTCGTCGTTTTACCTCACGGAAGCCGACATACGATGCGGGATTCGCCTGGTTCAATAGCGCTGCAACTTGAGGATCTGATCAAGACTGCAAAGAGCTATCGCCGAGGGACGCTTCGAGCCGGTGGCGACGGGAGGAAGTGCGTTCTGTTGTGCGGCGGCTTCAATTTCGAAGAGCGTGAGGCCAACCCGCTTCTGGCGGTGCTTCCCGAGGTCATCCATCTTCAGGGGCGCCGGCCCGGTGTCGATGCTTGGGTACGATCCATTTTCGATTTCCTGAGGCGCGAATCGGCTGCGGGCCTCCCCGGGGCGGAGGCCGTTATCACGCGGCTCGCCGATATCTTGTTCATCGAAGCGCTCCGAGCCTATTTTGGCTCACCCGATTCCGACAAGCCTGGCCTTTCATTGGCGTTGCGCGATCCAGGAATCGGCTCCGCGCTTGCGCTCCTTCATCGGCATCCGGAGAGCGACTGGTCTCTTGAAACACTGTCGCGGCACACCGGAATGTCGCGAACCGCGTTTGCGACGCGTTTCGCGGTGCTTGTTGGCGAACCGCCGATGCGTTACCTCACGCGATGCCGGGTAAATAAAGGGGCGACGCTGCTTCGGAACAACGGCGCGACTGTCCAACAGGTCGCCGAACGCGTTGGGTATGATTCCGAACTTGGCTTCAGCCGCGCGTTCAAGCGCCTCCTCGGAATCTCGCCAGCGGAATATCGAAGGACGCCGAGCGCCGTGTTGCCTGTCGCACGAAAGGCATCCACACCAACCGCCGGACGCGGCTTCTAGCGGAGCTAAGAAACCGGGTGCCACCTGGCTTAAGGAGCGGCTGTTGGCGCCCGAGGTATCGAGCATTACGCGGCGGAATTAAGAGGCACTGAGCCGCGCCGACGCCGACAGAGAGCGAATGGCCCTCGGCGGAGCGGCACGGGCAACAGTTTGCTCGATCGCCGCCTCAATCACAGCCCTCGCCGCGCGACAGAAGCTGGCTCGCCGCCGCATTACTGCACTGCGCTCAAATACGAAGTCGCGCGCGACGATAGCTTCTGATGATCGAGTCGTTACACAGAAAGTAATGTACATACTCCGATACCGCGCCCGATAATGGAACCAATGAGGGCCATGTAACGGGTGGGGCGTGCGATCAAAATTGCGCTCCCGGTGGAATGCGCAGCGTCCATGTATTCGCCGCCCAACTGACCGGACGAAGGCCGGGGAACGTCGCCTATCAACCAGGTTCGCGCTCGACCCCAAGACAATTCGAATCGGACAAAGGAGCTATTCGATGAAACCGGTAGCGATTGGGAGAGGCATTGTCGCCGGTCTGGTTGCCACGACCGTTCTGTCAGCGCTGATGGTGATGAAGAAAACAATGGGGCTGATGCCCGAGCTCGATCCGATCGCCATGATCACGGCCATGGCGAGCGCAAGTTCTCCGGCTGTCGGCTGGATCGGTCATTTTGTCATTGGGGCCATCTTTTGGGGGGCAGGCTTTGCGATCGTTAGCCCTTACCTGCCTGGTCCGTATTGGTTGCGCGGCACGATCTTCGCGGTGGCCGCATGGCTGATGATGATGATCGTGGTGATGCCGATGGCGGGAGCCGGCATGTTCGGGCTTGGTCTCGGCATGATGGCGCCGGTGGCTACTCTTGTTCTGCATCTTGTCTTTGGTCAGGTGCTTGGCAGGGTCTACGGCTTGCTTGGCGACAAACGAACATCGACCGCAGGCTATCTGCACTGAACAGCATCAAGTCACACCGCAAAG
>Ga0210408_10006238_pt1 | contig 10323 bp, 11 predicted proteins | sample IncBWH4MmetaG_FD_155471 | JGI IMG/M metagenome (GOLD analysis project Ga0210408, IMG submission 155471) | Forest soil microbial communities from Barre Woods Harvard Forest LTER site, Petersham, Massachusetts, United States - Inc-BW-H-4-M | ecosystem: Environmental > Terrestrial > Soil >...
TGACCGCAAAGAGACCGATGGAACTAATTTGTTCTGTTAGTCTGATTGCGAAATGATCGGGATTCTCGAGGACGAGGACGAGGACGAGGACGAGGACGAGGACGAGGACGAGGACGAGGACGAGCACGAGCACGACGGGGAGCACGAGGAGGAATCCCCAATTTCGGAGTTTACGCTTAGCCAGACGAGCTATTCCCGCCGCGGATATTGCATCCTGAACTCCTGCAACTCCTGACTTCTTGACTTCCTTTGATTTGACGTACTTTTTGCCACCATGAACTCCAAGGCTCTTTCGCGTACGGATCATGACTCTGTTGCGGTGCTGACCTTCGAACGGTCTTCCAAGCTGAATGCTTTAAACTACGAATTGGTTGACGCCATCGTTCATGCCCTAAATGAAATCGAAGCAGAAGACAACGTTCGGGCCATTGTCCTGACCGGGTCAGGGCGTGCCTTCAGCGCTGGTGCCGATATCCACGAATTCTCGAAGGACGTAGCTCGTGGCGCGGAAGTGGCCTATCGTCAATTTGTCCGACGTGGCCAGGGGATGACGCGGCGGATCGAAAGTTTTCCGAAACCTGTGATTTCGGCTGTCAATGGTCTAGCCTATGGCGGCGGCTGCGAAATTGTGGAGGCTACGCATCTGTCGATTGCAGTCCCGGAAGCTAGTTTCGCGAAGGCGGAGATTGCCCTGGGAATGCCACCCACTTTTGGCGGAACCCAGCGCCTCCCTCGGCTGATAGGGCGAAAACGCGCATTACAAATGCTCCTCACCGCTGAGCCGATAAGCGCCGAAGAGGCTAAACAAGTCGGCTTAATTAACGCTCTGGTTTCGAAGGATAGGCTCATCGACGAGGCTGTCGCTCTTGGCTTAAGAATAGCCCGCTTCGCGCCGGCTGCCGTAGCGAGTTGCCTGCACGCTGTCACCCGCGGATTAAACACGACAATTGACGAAGGGCTTGCCATCGAAGCAGAGGCGTTTGCTCGGATGGTTCCTACCACCGCCCTGCGCCAAGGACTGGACGCCTTCATTGGTGTCTCGAACTCATGAACTTCGTTTCTTGGTATCCCTTTACCAACTGCATGACTACAGCGCATAGTCGCCCCAGTACCGCTGAATCTCCAAGGTTTGAACCGTTCTCCCACACTCTTCTAATGCTTCGCCGGTTGCATGATAACGATCCACAAGATCCAGCATTTGCACATCTGCTTCCAGATTCTGGCCCGCCAAGATCGGGCTCTGGCGAATCTGTTCGACTGCCTGATCCATTCCGGCCAATGCGCCAGGAACACTCGGCAGCGCGCGTCTGCAATCACCTTGACGGAAGCATTCGGCAAAGGCGTCCAGCATCTGCTTAAATTCGGTTTCTAAAACCTCGAACTGCGGCCGCAGGATCGGTTCTGCGATTTCCGGCAACAGATGTCTGCGAGAAATCAGGTCCGTCACCTGTGTCACCAATGCTTGAAGCGCACGAACCAAAGCGCCGACCCTGAGCCTTTCCTCTTCGGGACAACCGGAAATTCGAATCTGACGAATCGCCTGCAGAGCCTCTACAGGGAGAATCGCCAGTTGGGTTTGAATTTTCTCCCGATGCGTATCTCCGCTTAGCAACGCTTTGATCTGGGCAAAGAGCTCTAGCAAGTTATCTCGCAGCACCCTTTGCGGCAAGACTGGCAAAATCAGTCTGCCCACGATTGTCCCGATCCACAGTCCGATCATCAAGCCAAGAAAGGTATCGATGATCGTCTGCGACGCTACCGGCTCTTGTGGATTAAGTCCGACAAAGGAACTTATAGTTAAATACCCGAATTGTATCCAAAAGTTAATCCCGGCGGTTCGAGCGGTGAAGAAACCGAATACGAACAGAATAAGGAACAACACCAAATTCATGACGAGATAATCCGCCAGGAATGGCGTGGTAAGAAAAAGCAAAAACGCGCAACCGGCAAGAGCAAGAGTCGCGATGAAAGCATTCTGGAAAGCCCGCAGGTCCCCCGTCCCACCGGCTCGCAGGAATGGCCGTCCAGCAATAGTGAGCAGCCACGCATAGAGGGGAATTGCAGCTGAGCCAGGCGGATTGATCCACTTCAGGAGAAGGACGGCGATCACGGCACCTACGGCACCTTTTATCCCAACCTTCACCCAAAACCAGTCGATAGTGGGTAGAAAGCTCCAATGTGGCTTCGCTTCAGGTATCGGTTGACCGACGCGAGGCAGACCCTCCACCCCGCTGCGAATATTATTCAATTCATCGCGGAGCGAGCGCAGAGCGGAGACATGCCCATAAAACGCCATCGCGGTTTTGAGCGGTGCCGCGAGGAGGGTTCCCTGTTCCCGGATCTCCTTTACCTTCAATTCAAAAGTTGAAAACGCCTCATTCAAGCGACTCGCCCGCAATTTTTCGCCTGGACGATGCGGTCCAGTCAATATGTCAAACTCTTCGGAGATGGCAGCTGCCACTAACTCAAGTTCCTGCCGCATGTGGTCCAGAATTCCAGAGTCCAGACCACGCCGACTTAGATCGAGGACAACATGAAACAGGTTAGTGACCGAGACCAAAAAGGCATTGTAGTTTGAGAGGCGGGCGTTAAAAACGGTGCTCTCCCGCGCCCCGGCCTGCAGCAGATTTTTTAGAACGGATAACCGCTCGATGAAATCTTGATTAATTTGTTCCACGTCGAGAGGAGCGTCCGAGCGGCGGATGTAAGCTTCCGTCTGCATCGCGACAAGTTTGCTAACCGTCTTTAGAGAGGCGCGTGCTGCTTCGAGAAACTCTTCCCGAGCATAACGGGGCCATAACAGCGTCGTCACCAGGAGCGAGCTGATCACCCCGGTTAAAATTTCCAGTGTTCGGTTCAGGCCTGTCTGCCAGACCTGAGCAGGATCCGCGACTCCATAGGTTACTACCGCGATCGTCGTGACACCGAGCAAAAAATAGGCATATGGAACCTGGTGTGAGCCGAGTTGGCCGAATTTATAACCGGCAACGGCCACGATAAAGAAAAAGAGGGTCAAGAAAATCGCCGGCGTCGAGGTATAGTCGCCGATCAGCCAAATACCAAGCAGCGCTCCGCCGATCGTACCCACCACCCGCATGATCGCTTTGACGGTGATCGAACCGACATAGCGTGCACCCATCAGCACCAACGCGGTGAGGATAGCCCAGCTAGGATGCTCCAGACGCAAGAGTTGTGCCCAATACAAGGCCAACAAACCCGCCAGACCAAGCTTGATGCCATACTGCACTCTCAGGTCACCGAACAAATCCTGCAGCGGCCATTGCCACTTCGAGGCAATGGGAACGGCTTCTGTAAGGGCAGCCATACGCGGGTGTTTACTGTATTCAGCGTCGTTCATTGAAGTCAACGATGGACAGGGTCGCTGGCGGGAAACGTATCGGCATTTCGGCGTGTCGGCGTTTGCAAAAGCGCCATCAACTTCGTCGAGACCTCCTGGTCATTATAGCAGTGGCGAAAAGCAGTCTTACTTCTCCAGACGCCGATGCGCCAATACGCCGACCCGCTTCCCCAGCCGACGGCCCATTTTGATCGCAAGAAAATACCTGCTGTTTCAGCGACAGGACACTAGAAGCGAACCCGCTTTGTTTTTGAAGCATTATATGATCTGATTCCTTGCAGCCAGTTTGCTTCAGCGAAAGGGCGCTCCAATGAACGAAAATCTGAACACGGGACCTTTTGCCGCTTTACTAAACCCGGTGTATCGAACGCTTTGGTTCGCCAGTATACTCTCTGGAACCTGTGTAGCCGCTTACGACTGTGCCGCAGTCTGGGCGATGTATAAGTTCAACCCATCGCCGTTATTTCTCTCGCTGATGTCCACGGTCGCGGCTTTGCCTTTCTTTCTATTCATTCTGCCGGCCGGGGCTTTGGTGGACACCGTAGATCGTCGCAAGTTGCTCTGGGTCATGAATCTTTGGCTAGCTGTCGCCGCGGGGCTGCTCGCCGTCTTCGCTTCACTCCGGATCCTCAATCCGTACCTTATTCTTTCCTGCGTCTTTCTGCTTGGGATCGGGCTGGCATTCACCGCTCCTGCCTGGCCTGCAATCGTCCCGGAAGTAGTATCCGGTGAGGAATTGTCCTCGGCCACGACTTTGGGCGGCTTGCAACTCACGATTTCAGGGATCATTGGTCCGACGGTGGGCGGTATACTGCTTCCACTCATTGGCGCAAGCTGGATATTTACTCTAACCACGGTCTGCTTTCTGGTGGTGATTCTAGCCGTACTAAGGTGGAAACGAAAGGTGAGACCGGAAAGGCTACCATTAGAAAACTTCCTGGAGTCTTTCTTTACTGCGATCCGCTATGTTCAGAACGCTCCGGGGTTAAAGGTCGTACTCGCGCGGAACACTGTCTTTGCGTTTTTTATCTCGCTGATTCCCGCGCTGATCCCGGTCGTTGGCCTTAAGGAACTCAAACTAACCGCGCTTGGTTGCGGGATGATGTTCAGCTCCGTGGCTGCGGGAGCCGCACTGGCAGCGATTTTTGTGGCGGCTTGGGTCCGGGCGCATTTCTCTCCCAATATTCTTACCATCGTTGCTAATCTCTTAATTGCCGTTGTTTACCTGCTCATGGCGTTCGTCCGCGATCAGATGCTGTTCATGTACGTTGCTGCACTCGCGGGAATCGGTTGGACTTTATCCGCCTCGGAACTTTGGATCGCAGGACAGCGGGCAATGCCAGACTGGGCGCGAGGCCGGATGAGCGCGACCTTTATCATGTTTTCCCAAGGGGCAATGGCCCTGGGCGGAATTGCTTGGGGACTAGCTGCCGCTGTCTACGGAGTGGACCATACCTTATTCGCAGGAGCGGGCCTGTTAACTCTCAGCCTGCTCGTCGCGATTCCTTTGTCGATAAATTTTACCAGTACCCTCGATTTAGAGCCGGCGCCCGTGACGGGTTTCTCCCACAAACTTGTCAACCTGCCTCGGCCGACCGACGGGCCCGTTGCAATCCACTATGACATTGAAATGGATCGGGAACATGAGCGCGAGTTTTTGGAGACCATGAAGCATGTGCGCATGGTTCACCTGAGAAACGGCGCGTTCAGCTGGCGACTTCACGAAGATTTGGCTCGACTCAACACTTTTCGAATCGAGATCATGGTGCCCTCATGGAGTCAGTACATTTTGCAATACGAGCGGCTTACCAAAGCAGAAAAAATAATCCTTGAGCGAGTGAAAGGCTTCCATGTTGGAGAGAGCTCGATCGAGGAGAGAATGTTCCTTTGTGTCAACAAGGAACTGCATAGTCACCGCAGAGTAGAGAGACCTTCCTCAACGGTGTCCACGAGTCCGCTTGATTTGAGTTCCTCAACATTGCATGAAGCGAGTTAAGTGCACCCAGGGTCTGAGGCGATTCCTTAACGGCTCATCTTCTGGACAAAACAAAGGTGTGAGAAAGGAACTTCTAGAAGTAATAACCGTAAGAACCTGGAAAGAGTACGTTGAAGAATCTGTATTGATCGTTTTCAGCGTCGTGCTGGCGCTGCTTTTGACCACGCTCTTCCAGAAGCTTCACGAAAACAAACAAACACGTGAAGTATTGCATGAGTTGCGAGAGGAACTAATTACCAATAAAAAGTCAGAAGAAATACAACTGACTTATCATTTGCGCACCTATAGCCTGCTGACTAATATTTATGCCAACCAGCAACGTATTACGAAAGCTGAAGACGAAATTTCAAAGGTGCTGGAATCGTGGGAATCGCGCAAGCCAGAAAATTTAAGGACGACCCTGATTCTGATTAAGGACAATTACCTGAGATGGGCGGTTGACAGGGCGCCTGGATTACTTAAAAGATATCAGGAAGCAATTGAGAAGTTAAGCAACTATTGATTGGGGAGCACTGTTGGGAAGCCGTCCAAATCTCTTCCCATCGCTATGGTAGGGACGCTCTCCCGCGCGATCCGGCGTGGCACGTCTCGAAGCTCGTTTTCGGCTTCTCCCCATGGCCGCTCACGCGTGTAGAGCAGATATAGCATTTGTTCGCGTTTATGCGTTTATGGACATGCCACGCCGGATCGCGCGGGAGCGCGTCCAGGAGCGCGTCCCTACCATGGGGATAGACCTTATGCGCGCATCGGGCGAAAGCGCGAAGCAGACATAATAGGGTTGAGTTCCACGGCAGCGGCGGTAGCCTAGCCTGATCTTCACTCCGGTAAGAATGAACGAGCTCCAATACATTTCCCGCCTTGATCCAGACTACGTCCAGAGTTTCCGCACGATCTTCGTCACAGAGGCGTCGCACCCGTCTGAGAGGTGAAAATCCTGGTCACACCGCGTTCTTTGACCTTGCACCGTTCGCCATTGCTCCATCCTCTCATCGAAGCCGGCTACGAATTAGTCTATGCGGCTCCGGGTCAGACACCTTCAGAGTCGGAGTTGATGACGCTTGTTCGTGGATGTGTCGGATGGATCGCAGGCGTTGAACCGATTGGGCGCTCCGTCATCGCGGCCGCTAGCGATCTGAGGGCGATAAGCCGGAACGGAACGGGCATCGACAACATTGATCTCGCCTTCGCGCGGGAACGGAAAATCCAGATTTTGCGCGCCCCCGCGGCAAACTCCCGCGGAGTGGCCGAGCTTGCCATCGCCCTAGCTTTTGCTGCGCTGAGGCGTTTACCATTCCTCTCCGAAAGTCTTAAGCATGGTCATTGGAAGCGCGAACTTGGTTCGGAGATCGGCGATAAGCGCCTCACTGTCGTCGGTTTCGGCGCGATCGGGCGCCAGGTAGCAAGGATGGGGCTGGCCTTGGACGCACGCGTCGCGATCGTGGATCCTTTTAGTTCCGAATCGGTTGTGCATACCGTCGATTCCAGACTTGATTTCAGGGAACTCTTCGACGCCGTCTCCGATGCAGACATCGTTAGCCTGCACTGTCCACCATGCGAAGACGGAATCCCCCTGGTCAGCGCTGCTTTGCTGCATCGGTTCAAGCCAGGTTCCATATTAGTTAATACCGCCCGAGCCAACCTTGTCGACGAGGAGGCCACAATTGAAGCCTTGGACCGGGCTCAGCTATCGGTGTTTGCAACCGATGTATTTCGAGTCGAGCCACCATCTCCGTCGGGGCTTTTGGCTCATCCTCGGGTGATCGCGACGCCTCACCTCGGGGGCTACACGCATGAGAGCATTGATCGAGCAACGGTCGCCGCTGTCGATAATCTTCTTGTCGCTCTAACCCGCAAAAATCACTCGCTTTGAGCATTGACGAGCTCATTGCGGGTTAGGAAGCTCTTAAAAAGACGCTGCCGTCTGTCTAGCCTGCATCGCTCACAAATCTCTAAGGATTTGTGAGCGATGCAGGCTAATCGGCATAACCAGATGTTCACTCAATTCCTAGTCCAACCGTTTTCAGGCACGCTTATTGATGATATTGACTCCTTCAAGGGCGCTCTTGCTTTCTGGTGGATTGGACAGGCAGGTTTCGCATTTCGTTGGCATGAGAAGATCTTTCTTATCGACCCTTACCTTTCAGATTTCCTGGAGCAAAAATATGCGGGCGGACAGCCGTCTCATCGCCGGATGATGGACCCGCCATTGAATATCGCCGATCTCCCGCGGCTGGATTTTGTCTTTATCACCCATCGGCACGGCGATCATCTTGACCCGGTCACAATTAGAAGAGTTCAAGAGCTGTTCCCACAAGTGATGCTGGTGCTCCCCGCGGCGGAAAAAACTCACGCTCGAAGTATAGGCCTTAATTTTAGCTACACCAATTTCGTAGACGCCGATCGGACGCTCGATTTCGGCAACGAACAACTCATAAGCGTCCTACCCTCGGCCCACGAAGAAATCGAACAAGACGAGAACGGAAATAATCGATTCCTGGGCTTCGTGTTCACTTTCCGAGACATGAGAATATATCATTCAGGCGACTGCGTTCCTTATCCTGGCCTTTGCGACACCATTCGCACAGCAAAACCGCAGGTCGCACTACTTCCGGTAAATGGCCGCGGTGCCGAACGGTTCGGCATCGCAGGGAATTTCACGTTGGAAGAGGCCGTCGATTTATGTCAAAAGGCAGATGTCCCGACGATGATTGCTCATCATTATGGAATGTTCGCCTTCAATACTATACCTGAGGAACGAATTGACCGCGCAGCTGAAACGAGCAAAAACCCTCGCGTTTTGCGCGCCAAGCTCTCGATGCGTTACCAGTTGATCTCGCAATCCTAATTCCGCTCGGAGTTTAGGCTAAAACACTGGGCCGAGGCGCCTTACGCGCTCGTGGGACCGGCATCGGAGTCCGGACAAAGATAGACTTTGACTGGGCTTACCGATTATGGTAAATATGGGTCATGCTGATTAATATGGGGAACAACCTCTCGAATTTCCTTCGTCTACCAAAGGCTCCATCCAGAACGCTGCGTAGTAAATATGTCTCGTCTAACGAGACACACCCTCTCGGCTATTTGGTCAGCACCCCAAAGGCTCTCCGCATCCTCTTTACTCACAAAATTCGAGACGTCAGGGTTCAGCATCTCTTGGCTCAATGGGCTTGCATTCTTCTGGCGCTCATCGGAGCCGGCATCTGCGGATTCTTTTTAGTACCGACATTTTGGGCGGTGGGTGCTTTCGCCCCCGCCATTTTCCTTTTCGCCCTATTTCTTTCGATCGGGGCGGGCGACCTTTTCCTTAAATTTGCACTGGAGGATAAGGGGTTTTTCGAGATGGCGACTAAAAGCAATGCTCTGAGCGTTTTTGAAGATGAGGACCAATCCCTGCCTCAGCCAGGAATGTGATTTTCCGCGATCTAGCTCCCGAGGATCGAAATAACTGAGGTTCAACAATTGCCCCTTTAAGGTCGAGGCAGTCTGGAAAGCGCCTTCAGGCCTTTCCGATACCGCCGCCGACCAATTTGTATTTGGCCCAAATTCCGAAATTTGAAATCGTCCTCGTCGTCGTCCTCGTCCTCGGTGCATTGGGATTCCGTGACCGCAAAGAGACCGATGGAACTAATTTGTTCTGTTAGTCCGATTGCGAAACGATCGGGATTCTCCAGGACGAGGACGAGGACGACGACGAGCACGAGGACGACTCCTCAAATTCGGAATTTAGGTTTAATCAAAGCAAGTGAACGGCCTGTCCCAGACACGCCAGGAGCGTCAACAAGGCGCCGGCCAGGATAACCAATGCCAAAAGATCGGTCATCGCAGATCTGAATTGGTCACGAATCGATCCAACCCGACGCGGACTATTGACACTGGAGAGGACTGAGACTAGTCCAGCTAGTGGTTCATTGGACCGACATACTGGCCTGCAGTTATCTCGGCCTTGAGCTTTTCCTTTTAGCTACTCGCCGGGGAAAGGTAGAGGCCAAATCCGCTGACCGCGGAACCATTTACGCTGTTTGGGCTCTGATCACCGGCGGTTGCTTCGCTGGCTTTTTACTGGCTCGGCAGATCACGGTCCTCAATTGGCCCGTGAACTTGCCGATTGTCTGCCTGGCTGTCTTACTCTTGGTCGGTGGTATAGCCCTCCGCATCTGGGCCATCCGGCATCTAGGAAGATTCTTCACGGTTGATGTTGGCATTCAACAGGGACACCAAATAGTCGAGGACGGTCCTTATCGATTTGTGCGCCACCCTTCGTATTCCGGCTCACTGCTAGCGCTGGTCGGGGTTGGTTTTCTCACTTTCAACTGGCTTGGGCTCTTCCTGATCATCACCTGCACATCGCTGGCATACGCCTTGCGCATTCCGGTTGAAGAAAAGGCTATGCTCGCACAATTCGGAGCACAGTACGCCGAGTACGCTGCCCGCACGAAGCGGCTGATTCCATGGATCTATTGAGAGCCTGCACAGGAGTCAGGGCGGATATTGCTGTCCAAAATAACGGTTTGTGGGACGAAGACGCCCTTCGTCTGACGATCTGATTAGACGGTGCCGAGGCGATGGTAGGGACGCGCTCCCGAGCGATCCGCGACAGGACGTCGGATGGTTAACACCCGGTGCAGCGCCTCTGATCGTATGCACGTTCCGGCGCGTCCGGCGCAGCACGTCCACAGAGGCGTTCCAGACATGCGACGCCGGACGCGCCGGAGTGCCTCTACCATCGGAGGCGGTACACCGGACATGACCATCGGACGTGCTGCCGCGGATCGCGCAGGAGCGCGTCCCTACCGTGCCACACGTTGCGAAAACGCGCCGAAATGTGCGGCGCCGGATCGCGCGGGAGCGCGTCCCTTGTCTATTAGAAACGTGCTATAAGGAGGTACCTGATTCGAGAGAGTCAGCACCTCTTCCCAGGTTCTCGAGACCCGGGAAGAGGGGTGCGGGCGAGACTGTCGCGTCCCATGGA
>Ga0210408_10006239_pt1 | contig 10323 bp, 11 predicted proteins | sample IncBWH4MmetaG_FD_155471 | JGI IMG/M metagenome (GOLD analysis project Ga0210408, IMG submission 155471) | Forest soil microbial communities from Barre Woods Harvard Forest LTER site, Petersham, Massachusetts, United States - Inc-BW-H-4-M | ecosystem: Environmental > Terrestrial > Soil >...
GCTCGCCACGGACGAGAACCTCTGCACCTCGAAGCTCACGATGCCGACCGCGTTCGTCGCGCAGAACGGCGCCGAAACCCACCAGAGCACGCAGATCGCCGTCACCGGCTGCACGAAGACGAAGGCGAAGACGCTGACCCGCGCGCAGAAGCTCGCCCGCGCGCTGAAGGCGTGCAGGAAGGAGGCGAAGGCCCAGCGCGCCGCGTGCGCGCAGGCGGCCCGGAAGAAATTCGGCGCGAAGGCGGCGGCGAAGGGCAGGAAGAGGTAGGGGATCAACCATCGAGGGTCAGCCGCCGAGCCCATGACGGATGTCATGGCAAAGTCAGGACATCCGCCACTTTCCCCGGGGCGCGGAGTGGCCTAGCCTCGGGGTATGACCAACGTTATCGAAGTAACAAGCCTGTGTAAGCGATACGGAGACCTGGAGGCGGTGCGCGGCGTCAGCTTCGCGGTTGCGCCTGGTGAGGTCTTTTGCCTGCTTGGCCCCAATGGCGCCGGCAAGACGTCGATCACGGAGATCCTCGAGGGCTACCGCACCCGTACCGGAGGCTCGGTGAGCGTGCTCGGCATGGACCCCGCCCGCGGCGCGCGTGCGCTGCGCGAGCGGGTGGGGATCGTGTTGCAGTCCTGCGGGGTGCAGCCCGACCTGACGGTGGCGGAGCTGCTGGAGATGTACGGGTGCTACCACCGTACGCGGCGGCCGATCGGGGAGCTGATCGAGCTGGTCGAGCTGGAAGCCAAGCGCGACACGCGCGCCAACCAGCTCTCCGGCGGCCAGCGCCGGCGCCTCGACCTCGCGTTGGCGCTCGTCGGCGATCCCGACCTGGTTTTTCTGGACGAGCCGACCACCGGCTTCGATCCGGCCGCCCGCCGGCACGCGTGGTCGACGATCCGCTCGCTGTGCGAGCTCGGCAAGACGGTCTTCCTGACGACCCACTTCATGGACGAGGCCCAGTTCCTCGCGCACCGCGTGGCGGTGATGCGGGCCGGGGAGATTGTCGCCCTGGGTCGCCCCGAGGAGCTCGGGGGGCGTGACCTGCGCCCGACCGAGATCCGCTTCACGCTGCCCGGGGGGCGCTCGCTCGCGGACCTCCCCGAGGTGCCCGCGGTCGCGATCGCGCTGGAGGGCGACCGCGCCCTGATCTCGAGTCACGAAGGCGTGCTCGCAACCCAGCGGATCACGAGTTGGGCGCTCGCCGAGGGGATGGAGCTGGAGCACTTCACGGTCGCCCAGCCCTCTCTGGAGGACGTCTATCTGGAGCTGACCGGCGGCGAGACCGGAGACGATGTGAACGGCGAGACCGGAGACGATGTGAACGGCGGGACCGGGCACGGTGTGAACGGCGAGCCACGCGGCCCAGGTGGCCCCGCCGGCGAGCGCGACGGCGAACGGATCGAGGTGCTTCGATGAGCAGCACGACAGTTGCACTCCCCGAGCGGGGCGCGTCGCGCACCGCGCTGTTGCGCGAGCTCGGGCTGGTGGCGTGGCAGATCCGCTACGAGCAGCGGGCGTTCTGGCGCAACCGCGCGCGGTCGTTCTTCGCGTTCATGTTCCCGCTCATGTTCCTGGTGATCTTCGCGAGTCTCTACAGCGGGAAAACGCTGCCCGGCAGTCGGGGGGTCTCCTACAACGACTTCTTCGTCCCCGGCATCCTCGCCTACGGGGTGATCATGACGACGTTCGTGAACATCGCCGTCAGCACCGCGATCCTGCGCGACGAAGGGGTGCTCAAGCGGATGCAGGGAACCCCCCTGCCGCGCTGGTCCTACCTGGCGGGACGGATCGGGTCGGCGATCCTGGTCGTGGCGGCGATGACGGCGGTCACGCTGCTGTTCGGCTCGCTCGCCTATGGCGTTCACCCGCCAGGCGCGACACTGCCGGGCTTCGCGCTTGCCCTGGCACTTGGGGCCGCGTGCTTCACGACGCTGGGGGTCGGCATCGTGCGCTACATCAGGAACGCCGAAACGGCGCCCCCGATCGTCAACATCGCGATCCTGCCGCTGACGTTCATCTCGGGCATCTGGTTCACCACCAGCGAAATGCCCGGGTGGCTGCGGCAGATCGCGCAGGTCTTCCCGATCCACGCGCTCGCGGACGCCTTCCAGTATGCGTTCGATCCCCGCACCACCGGCGCCGGGATCAAGGTCGCCGATCTAAGGACGCTGGCGATCTGGTTGGCTGTGGGAGTGCTCCTGATGATCAGGTTCCTGCGCCAGCCGCTCGGCGAGGGCGGGTGATGGCGCGGGGCGGCATGAGCACCGGCCTGGGCCGGGCGATGGCCTTCGGCTGGCTGGCCGTGCTCGCATTTCCGCTCACGGCGACGCTCGACGCGCATCCGCCGCCGGTGGAGCTCGTCGCCACGCTGCTCGCGGTGGCGCTGTTTGTGGGTGTCTACGCACGGCTGGTCCTCAGCTGCGACCTGCCCTACCCCGACCGGCGAGGCTTGGCCACGCTGGGGCTGCTGCTGGCGATCGCAATCGGGCTGACGCTGGGAGAGCGGGTGCAGTGGGCGTCGCTGTTCATCTTCTCCGCGGCGATCTGCGGCCCCACCCTGCGCGAGCCGCTGGCGGCGGCGGGCGTGGTGCTCTGCGTGCTGCTCGCAGGGGTGTCCACGATCGCGGCCGGCGCCGATCCCGGCAGCGGGCTGGTGCTCGCGGGGGGCACGGCGGGGATCGGGATGCTGATGCTCAGCATCGCCGGCCTGCGCGCCCGCAACGACGAGTTGCACCGCGCACGCGAGGAGCTCGCCCGGCTCGCAGTGGCCGACGAGCGGCTGCGCTTCGCGCGCGACCTGCACGACCTGCTCGGCCAGAGCCTGTCCGTGATCGCGCTCAAGGCGGAGCTGGCCGGAAGGCTGCTCGACGCCGCGGCGGGCGAGCGCGCGGCGCAGTCGCCGGGTGTGTCAGGACACGGTGAGGCGGACGCGGGAAGCGAGCCGGCGTGGGCGGTGGCGCGGGTGCACGTCGGCGAGTTGGAGGGGGTCGCACGCAAAGCCCTCTCGGAGGTGCGTGAGACAGCCGGCGGCTATCGCCGGCCGGTGCTCGCGCGCGAGCTCGAAGGTGCGCGCGTGGCGTTGGAGGCGGCGGGCATCGAGGCGCGGCTCGATCGCGCGGGGGCGAAGCTCGCGCCGGATGTCGAGGCGCTACTGGCGTGGACGGTGCGCGAGGGGACGACCAACGTGATCCGCCACAGCGGGGCGAGCAGTTGCCGGGTCGTGATCTTCGCGGGTGTGGAGGCGGTGAGCGTCGAGGTCCTCGACGACGGCCGCGGTCCCGCGGGTGTGAACGGGAGTCGCAATGGCGCCGCTGGGAGTCCGGGCGAGTACGCGGGCGCTGGTGGCCACGGGGACCGCCCGGGCGAGCACCCCGGTCTCGGCCTGGCGGGCCTGCGCGAGCGCGCGGAGTGCCTGGCGGGAGAGGTGGAGGCGGGGGCGGGCCCCGGCGGCGGCTTCCGTCTACGAGTGAGCGTCCCCAGCGCGCAGTCCGCGGGGACGGCCGCGGCGTGATCCGGGTTCTGCTCGCGGAGGATCAAGCGATGGTGCGGGGCGCCTTGGCGAGCCTGCTGGCGTTGGAGGAGGACATCGAGGTCGTGGGCGAGGTGGCCCGCGGCGACGAGGTGCTCGCGCAGGCGCTGCGCCTGCGTCCGCAGATCGCGGTGCTCGATATCGAGATGCCGGGTCGCAGTGGCCTGGAGGCGGCGGCGGAGCTGAGCCGCGAGCTGCCGCAGTGCCGGGTGCTGATCGTGACGACGTTCGCCCGCCCGGGCTATCTGCGCCGCGCGATGGAGGGCGGCGCGGCGGGCTTCCTGCCGAAGGACGCCCCGGCCGCGGAACTGGCGCGCGCGATCCGCCGGGCCGCCGCGGGCGAGCGGGTGGTGGACCCGGGTCTCGCCGCGGCCGCCCTCAGCGAGGGGACCAGCCCACTCACCGCGCGCGAGCACGAGGTGCTGTGCGCGGCCCGCACCACGGGCACGATCGCGGAGCTCGCGCAGGTCCTGCACCTCTCCGCGGGCACCGCCCGCAACCACCTCTCGACGATCATGCGCAAGGTCGGGGCCTCCACCCGCGCTGAGGCGATCCGCATCGCCGAGGAGCGCGGGTGGCTGTGAGGGGCGGGGGAGCGCCCTTGAGCGCATCGCCGGAGACCCCGTGGGCCTCGCCAGACGATCTACCTTCTGCGCGGGGGGAGATCGAGGCTTGGAATGGTTCGCTCGCGCGCTAGGGTTTCGCGCATGAGCAACCCAATCAGACGTCTCCCCCTGGCGGCGGCGTGCGCGGCGCTCGCGCTGCTGGTCCTCGCCCCCACCGCGCTCGCGCTGGTGTCGGCGCCGGGAGCAGAACCGGCAGCGGCGGCGATCCACTTCCAGCACGAGAGCTACCAGCAGCTGCTGACCCAGCTGCGCAACCGCGAAGTGCACGCGGTGGTGCTCCATCCCAAGGGCTACAAGGCCCATGTCTCGCTCGACAACGGGGGGCACATGACCGTCACCTACGTTCCCGCGGAAGAGTCGCGGCTGGCCGAAGAAGTGCGTGCCAGCGGAGCGTCGTTCGCGGTGGCCGCCAGCACCCACAAAGCGGCGCCCGTCCACCACAAACTGCGCTACATCGCGGGCGGGGTGCTGATCGTTGTGATCCTGATCGTGCTCGTGGTGCTGCTGATCGGTCGCCGGCGGGCGCTCGACGAGGAGGGCTCTGGCCACGGCGACGGGGCCGCCTCGGCGCCCCCCGCCGGCTCGGGGTGAGGCAGCTCATGCGGGGGTGAGCGAGTTTCACGACCGGGGCCGCACGAGGAACGAGAAAAAAAGAAGGACCCGCGAAGGGTATGCCGGCGCTGGGCAGGACTCCCATGCCGGGCACGCCCACGGGCCGTTTCACGGCCCACCGGCCTCAGGGCGCCGGCTGGCGGCGGCGCTCGCCCTGATCCTGGGATTCATGGCGGTGGAGGTGGTGGCGGGCGTGCTCTCGCACTCGCTGGCGCTGGTCTCCGACGCGGCGCACATGCTGACCGACGCCGCCGCGCTGGGGCTTTCGATCGTCGCTCTGCGCCTGGCCGCGCGGCCCGCGCAGGGGGCGATGACGTACGGGTTCCTGCGCGTCGAGGTGCTGGCGGCGCAGGTGAACGGGATCACGCTGCTGGTGCTGGCCGGCGCGATCGTCTACTCCGCGATCGGGCGGCTGATCTCCCCGCCCACGGTGTCCGCGTGGACGGTGGTCGCCGTGGCGCTCGCCGGGATCGCCGTCAACGGGGGGGCGAGCACCGCCCTGGCTGGCGCGGGGCGGGAGGGGCATATGAGTGTGGAGGGCTCCTTCCAGCATGTCCTCGCCGATCTGTTCGCGTTCATCGGGACCGCCCTGGCGGGGGCGGTGATCCTGCTCACGGGCTTCCAGCGCGCCGACCCGCTCGCCTCGCTGCTGGTGGCCGCCCTGATGCTGCGCTCCGCGGTCGGGCTGCTGCGCGCCTCGGGCCGAGTCTTCCTGGAGGCCGCGCCGCCCGGTCTCGACCCGCGCGAGATCGGCCTTGCCCTGGCGACCCAGCCGCGGGTGGTGGAGGTCCACGACCTGCACGTGTGGGAGCTGTCCGCGGGCTACCCCGCGCTCTCCGCCCACGTGCTCGTGGAGCGCGAGGCCGATTGCCACGCCGCGCGGCGGGCGCTGCAGGAGCTGCTGCGCGAGCGCTTCGGGCTGGAGCACACCACCCTCCAGGTGGACCACGAGGGGGGCGATGAGCTGCTGCAGCTGGAGCTCCCCCCAAGCTAAGAACAAGACTCAGTCTTATTCTGATAGGGTGCTCGCCCGCAACAGATTTTTCCAACGCGAGCACTCGGGGCTATCTTCATGCGTACATCGAATTTCAGGCCTTTTCCATGCAGTAGCGCGCGTCCGCTCAGAGGGGCCCAGGTGGCGCTTCTGCTCCTCGCCGCGATCACAGCGCTCGCGGGCTGTGGCGGAGGAGAAAGCACCGCCACAGGGACAGGGGCAGCGGGCAAGCTCCAGGTGGTGGCGGCGGAGAACTTCTGGGGCAGCATCGCCGCCCAGCTGGGCGGGGCAAAGGTCCAGGTGCGGAGCATCATCGTCAACCCCAGCACCGACCCCCACAGCTACGAACCGACCGCCCAGGACGCCCGCGCGATGGCCGGGGCGCGGCTGGCGATCGTCAACGGGGTCGGGTATGACGAATGGGCCTCCAAGCTGCTGGCCGCCAACCCGCTGGGCGGGCGGGTGGTGCTGAACGTGGGCGAGCTGCTCGGGCTGCACAACGGCGATAACCCCCACCGCTGGTACTACCCCGCCAACGTGCACGCGGTCGTCAACCAGATCGTGGCCGACTACGACCGCCTCGATCCAGCCGGCGCCGCCTACTTCGCCCAGCAGCGGCAGACCTTCGAGACGCGGGGACTGGCGCGCTACGACGAGCTGCGCCGCGAGATCCGCGCCCGCTACGCGGGGACCCCCGTGGGCTACAGCGAGAGCATCTTCCAGGGTCTCGGGGAAGACCTCGGCCTGCGGCTGCTCACCCCCTACAGCTTCGCCAAGGCGATCGCCGAGGGCAGCGAAGTGACCGCCCAGGACAAGCACACCGTCGATAGCCAGGCGGAAGCTCGCAAGATCGCGGTGTGGGTCTTCAACAGCCAGAACGTGACCCCCGACGTGCAGCGCGTCAACGAACTCGCCCGCGCCGCCCACATCCCGATCGCCACCGTCACCGAGACGCTCTCCCCCGCAGGCGACAGCTTCGAGCAGTGGCAGGTCGCCGAGCTCGAAGGGCTCGCCCGCGCGTTGGCCGAAACGGGGATGCGAAAGCGTCTCCCGGCTTCGGTCGAGGCCACGGGGCGCTAGCGCGATGCCCTCGCCCGGCATTGGACCGAGGGACGGGGACCCAGACGCGAGCGACGCGACTCCGGCGAAAGGGGCGGACGGGGACACGCGCGGGCCTCGGCACGCGGCAGCGGTCGAGCTGACCGATGCCGCCGTGCGCTTGGGGGGCGCCACCGTCTGGAGCGGGGTGGACCTGGTCGTGCCCGCGGGCGAGTTCGTGGCGATCCTCGGCCCCAACGGCGCCGGCAAGTCGACCCTGCTGCGGGTGCTGCTCGGCCTGCTCGACCTCTCCCACGGCGGGGTGCGCGTGCTCGGCGGCCCCGCCGGGGCGCACAACGAGCGCATCGGCTACCTGCCCCAGCGGCGGGTGTTCGACTCCTCGACCCGGATTCGCGGGGTGGACATCGTGCGCCTTGGCCTCGACGGGCGCCGCTGGGGGGTGCCGCTGCCCGCGGTGGGCCCGCTGCTCAGTACCCGCGCCCGGGCGGCCCGCGAGTGCGTGGCCGAGGTGATCGAGCGGGTCGGCGCGCAGGCGTACGCGGGCCGTCCGATCGGGGAGTGCTCCGGCGGCGAGCAGCAGCGGCTGCTGATCGCCCAGGCGCTCGTGCAGCGGCCACGGATGCTGATCCTCGACGAGCCCCTCGACGGTCTCGACCTGCCCAACCAGGCAGCGGTGACCGCCCTGGTGCAGGACATCTGCCGCTCCGCGGGGGTCACCGTGCTACTCGTCGCCCACGATGTCAACCCGCTGCTGCCCTACGTCGACCGCGTGCTCTACCTCGCCGGAGCACGCGCCGCGATGGGGCCCGTGCGGGAGGTCATCACAAGCGCGACCCTGAGCCGCCTCTACGGCGCGCCAATCGAGGTGCTGCGCACGACAGACGGGCGCCTCGTGGTCGTCGGCCAACCCGAAGCCCCCCACCAGCATGGACCTCGGCACGTGCTCCGGTAGGCCACAGACCGGCCCATCCCGCAGCACCGTGGCCAGCGACGCCCCGTCAGCAGCGGCACGCGCTCCGGTAGGCCACAGACCGGCCCATCCAATTAATAAAAAAATGACCGCCAACCCACAGCCACATCGGGACCCACGGGATGGTCGTGCGGCGCCATGAATCCCCACCTCACGCTCAACCTCGGCTCCGACGTGCACCAGCTGCTCGCCTACCAGTTCATGGTCAACGCCCTGCAGGCCGCCGGGATCGTGGCGGTGACCGCCGCCGTGGTCGGCTGGTTCATGGTGCTGCGCGGGGAGACCTTCGCCGGGCACACCCTCTCGGTGATGTCCTTCCCCGGGGCCGCCGCCGCCGCGCTCGCGGGGGTCCCGCTGGCGTGGGGGTACTTCGCGTTCTGCGGCGGGGGGGCGCTGATCATCGCGGGCTCCACCCGCCGGGGCGACCGGTCGGGGGCCGGCCGGCGCGGCCCAGGCCAGCAGGCTGCCGTCGTCGGGATGGTCGGAGCGGGGGCGCTCGCGCTGGGATACCTGCTGCTGAGCCTCTACGGGGGGGTGCTCGAGAGCCTGGAGTCGCTGCTGTTCGGATCGATCCTCGGGGTCACCCGGGGCCAGGTGCTCACGCTTGCGATCGTGGGGGCGTGCGCCCTCGCGTTCCTCGTGTTCGCCGGGCGCCCGCTGCTGTTCGCCTCCGTCGACGGCTCGCTCGCCGCCGCTGGCCGGGTGCCCGTGCGTGCCCTCTCCGTGGCCTACCTGTTCGTGCTCGGCCTCTCCGTGGCCGCCACCGCCCAGATCACCGGGGTGCTGCTCGTCTTCGCCCTCCTGCTCGGGCCTGCCGCGATCGCCCGCGAGCTGACCCCCCGCATCGGGCTCGGCCTCGGCCTGAGCATCGCGCTGGGGTTGGCGATCGCATGGGTGGGGCTCGGCCTGTCGTACTTCACCGGCTACCCCGCCGGGTTCTTCGTGACGAGCATCGCCATGGCCCTGTTCGCCGGAGCCCGCCTGGCGCGTGGTCTCAGAGATCGCGCGTCCCGCTCCACGCCGCCGGGGCGCGGTATCCGCGATCGGCGTCGGCTGCCGGGCAGGGCGGCGAGCCGCTGATGCCCCTCCAGGGCTTCCTCGGCAACGCGCTGTTGGCGGGCTCGTGCATCGCGGTGGCGAGCGGCCTGATCGGGTACTTCGTCGTGCTCCGCGCGCAGGTGTTCGCGGGGGACGCGCTCAGCCACGTGGCGTTCACCGGGGCGCTGGCCGCCGCCGCGGCGGGCCTCGACCTGCGCGTGGGGCTGTTCGCCGCGACCGTCGCCGTGGCCCTGCTGCTGGGGGTCCTGAGCCCTCCCGCCCGTCCCTCCACGCTGCGTGCGCGACTGGACGACGTGAGCACCGGAATGGTGTTCGTGTGGGTCCTCGGGCTGGGGGTGCTGTTCCTCCACCTCTTCAACTCCGGGGGGTCAGGCTCCAACGGCACGCTCGCCGCGCGCACCCTGTTCGGCTCGATCTTCAGCCTCACCACCGGGCAGGCCTGGCTGGCGGCGGCGATCGGGGTGGCGATCGCCGTGGGGCTGCTGGCGATCGGGCGTCCCCTGCTGCTCGCCTCCGTCGATCCCCCCCTGGCGGTGGCGGGGGGCGTGCCCGTGCGCGCCCTGGGGTTCGCGTTCCTTGCGCTGCTGGGCCTCGACGCCGCCGAGGCAACCCAGGCGGTGGGGGCGCTGCTGCTGCTCGGCCTGCTCGCCGCTCCCGCGGGGGCCGCCCACCGGCTGACCGCGAGCCCCTACCGGGGGCTCGCGCTCTCCGCGCTGATCGCGCTGGGTGCCACGTGGGTCGGGCTGGCGCTCAGCTACTGGATCGGAGCGCTGCCCCCCGGCAGCGCCGTGACCCTCGTGGCCGTCGGGTTCTACGCGCTTACCATCCTCACATGACCTCCCCCGCCGACACCTGGGCCGACCACGCCGAGGCGACGCTGGCGGCGGCGGGCCGCAAGCGCGGGGGTGCACGGCGCTCGGTGCTGGAGCTGCTGGGCCGCCAGACCTGCGCGCTCACAGCGGTCGAGATCGAGCAGGCCCTGGATGGCGAGCAGCGACGGGTGAGCCGCGCGAGCATCTACCGGATCCTCGACGAGCTGGAGCGCCTCGGCCTGGTGGCGCGGGTAGAGACGGGGCAGGCGATGGTCCGCTACGAGCGCGCCCACCGCTCCGAGGGTGAGCACCATCACCATCTAGTTTGTGACAGCTGCGGCTTGGTGATGCCGTTCTCCGACGACGCCCTCGAGCGGGCGATCGACGAGCTCAGCGAGCGGGTGCCGCTGGCGGTCTCAGAGCACGAGATCGTGTTGCACGGCGCCTGCCGGGAGTGCTCTGTGGAGGCCGTGGGCACATCGCCGAGCGTTGTCCTCAGTCGCTCGCGTGCATAGCACGCCACGCTCCTTGCGTCCTAGCTCGGTTCGGCCCACGACCCCCACAGGGGTATGGCTTCGGATACTCAGCGCTCGACCCCCCCGCCGACCTTTTCGCGGCCCCTATGCGCGCCATCCACCGAGAGCTCGTCCTCCGCAGCCGGCAGCGG
>Ga0210408_10006240_pt1 | contig 10323 bp, 10 predicted proteins | sample IncBWH4MmetaG_FD_155471 | JGI IMG/M metagenome (GOLD analysis project Ga0210408, IMG submission 155471) | Forest soil microbial communities from Barre Woods Harvard Forest LTER site, Petersham, Massachusetts, United States - Inc-BW-H-4-M | ecosystem: Environmental > Terrestrial > Soil >...
TATGCGGGTGTCGCAGACCAACGACGGGCCGGTCACCTTCTGGCTGGAGAGCTGAATTCACGGGAATCAAATGCGACCGAACGCGCATCGACGCTTCGCTGTCCAATGTCATAATCCCTTTGGCGTATCATGAGCGCCCCATGTAGGTTTACCCTGTAGGTTCGGAGACGCGATATGTTCGATTCAAAAATGCTATTGGTCATCCTGGCCATCGCCTTGGTGATATTCGGCACCAAGCGCTTGCGCAGCATCGGCTCCGATCTGGGCGCCGCCGTCAAAGGCTTCAAGCAAGCCATGAACGACGGCGAATCGGAAGAGAAAGTGAAGCAACTCAAGCAGGACAAGGACGCGGACTTCGATGCCGGCGCCGCGCCGCGCGAGGCCGACGTCAAGGTACCCCCAAAGACCAACGCTTGATGCCGCATGCTTGATGTCGGATTCTCGGAGATACTGCTCACCTCGGCCATAGCACTCATCGTGTTGGGCCCGGAGCGACTTCCCAAAGTTGCGCGCCAGGTCGGCAACTGGATGGGACGCGCGCGTGTCATGGCTCGACAGTTGTCCGAGCAGTTGGAGCGCGAAGTCAACGCGGAAGAATTGCTCAAGACCCAAAGCAAGCCCAACCCCGGCACAAACCCGCGCGTCGCCGCTGAGCCGCCCGCAATCGCCCCCGAACCGCTCGCAATCGCCCCCGAACCGCTCGCAATCGCCCCCGAGCCGCCGGCAATCGTCGCCGAGCCGCCCGCAATCCTCCCGGAGCCGGTGTATGGAGCGCCCGCCTCCATGACCACGCCCGAGGCCATGCATGCCAACGATCCGCCCGTAGCCGCCGCCGCGACCAACCCCAAACCGCCCCATGAGTGAGGCGGGTGATCCGGACGGCCTCGCCGAAGGGACTCTGATCTCGCACCTGCTGGAGTTGCGCGATCGCCTGCTCAAGATGATGTTGGCGGTCGGGATTTGCTTCATTCCTTGCGCCATCTACATGAACCAGCTGTTCACGTTCGTGGCCGATCCTCTGATTCACAAATTGCCCGCGGGGTCGACGCTGATCGCGACCAGTGTGGTGGCTCCCTTCACGGTGCCGTTCAAGCTGGCCCTGGTGCTGGCCATCGGGATCGCCATGCCCGTCGTCCTGTATCAGGCATGGGCCTTCGTCGCGCCCGGGTTGTACCGCCACGAAAAAAAGCTGGCCGTGCCGCTGCTCATTTCCAGCGTGCTGCTGTTTTACCTGGGCGCCGCGTTTGCCTACTACGTGGTGTTTCCGGTCATGCTCAGCTTCTTCGTCGCCACCACGCCCCATGGCGTGCAGATGATGACCGACATGGGCAGCTATCTGGATTTTGTGATGGTCCTGGTGCTGGCCTTCGGCGCGGCCTTCGAAGTTCCCGTGGCTACTGTATTATTGGTGTGGACGGGGTTCGTCAGGCTCGCGACACTCAAGAAGAATCGCGGTTTCGTGTTGCTCGGGATATTCATTTTTGCCGCCTTCGTGACGCCGCCCGATGCCGTGTCGCAGAGCGCGATGGCGGTGCCGATGTACTTGCTGTACGAAATAGGGATCATCATGGCGGGACTCTTGCTCAAGGACAAAATAGCGGCGCGCGCCAAGGAAGAAGCGGAAACGGCCAAGCGCGAAGCCGGAGTTTAGGAGCCCATTTGACCGCCACCTTTTTCGGGCATCCGCGCGGCCTCGCCACGCTGTTCTTCACCGAAATGTGGGAGCGATTCACCTACTACGGCATGCGCGCCATCCTGGTGCTGTTCCTGGTCGCCGCGATTTCGACCGGCGGCTTCGGCATCGACGACAGGACGGCGACCGCGATCTACGGACTGTACACGGCGTCGGCCTATCTGGCGTCTCTGCCCGGCGGCTGGATCGCGGATCGCCTGATCGGCGCGCAGCGCGCGGTGCTGGCGGGCGGCATCGCCATTTCCCTCGGCAATGCCATGCTGGCGATGTCCTCGAGCCCGCACGGTTTCTATGTCGGCCTGGTCGTCGTCGTGATCGGCGTCGGTCTGCTCAAGCCCAATGTCAGCGCCATCGTCGCGGACCTCTACCCGGAGGGTGGAGCGCGCCTCGATGCCGCCTTCACCGTGTTCTACATGGGAATCAATGTCGGTGGGCTCTTGGGGCCTCTCGTCACCGGCTGGGCGCTGGTGCATTTTGGCGCTCGCGCCGGGTTTGCGGCCGCATCGTTCTTCATGGCCGTCGGGGTGGTGCAGTTTTATCTGACGCGCCGGCACTTGGGCACTGCCGGCGCCTACGTTGCTTCGCCTACGCGCGGCCGGCAGTGGTTATACCTGTGGGTGGCGGTTGGCCTGTCGGCGATGGTGCTGGCGGCGGTGAGCGTCGGCTGGATACCCGTGGACGCGGTCGCGTTGGCGCAGGGCGCGACGTATGCAATCGTCGCCATGGCTGTGCTGTTTTTCTTGTACTACTTCATTGCGGCAGGCCTCGACGCGGAGGAACGACGCCGCGGTGTGGTGCTGGTGGTGCTGTTCGTCGGCTGTGCGCTGTTTTTTTCGGGCTACGAGCAGGCCGGTTCATCCTTGAATCTCTTTGCCGAGCGCTACACGGACCGCATGGTCGGATGGCTTCACCTCGTGATTCCCACGGGCTGGTTCCAGGCGCTGAATTCGGCATTCATTATCATCTTTGCGCCGTTTTTCGCGTGGGGCTGGGTGGTGCTGGCGAGGCGCAATCTCAACCCATCGGCGCCGGCAAAGTTCGCCCTCGGCGTCATGCTGATGGGCTCCGGGTTTCTGGTCATGGCCGGCGCGGCCGCCATCGTGGCCTCCGGGTCCAAGGTGCTGCCGTACTGGCTGATCATGACGTATCTGCTGCACACTTTCGGCGAACTGTGTTTGAGTCCGGTGGGGTTGAGCTTTTACACAAAATTGACTCCCAAGCGTTTCGTGGGACAAATGATGGGCATATGGTTCATGGCGCTGTCGCTGGGAAATCTCGTCGCGGGATTGATCGCGGGTGAATTCGATGCCAATAACGTGGCCGCAATGCCGGGGCAGTACATGCGCATCGTGTATTTCTCGGTGGGATTGGGCGCCGTCCTGTTGGCTCTCAGCCGTCCGGTAAAAAAACTCATGGGGAACGTAAAATGAATACCAGCGCAACGGACGCGGCGGCGGGCGCCACGCCGGCACCGCAACTCACCGTCAAGGCCATCCTGCTGTCCATCATCCTCACCGTCATCCTCGCGTCCGCCAATGCCTACGTGGGCCTGTTCGCCGGTATCACGGTGGCCACGGCGATTCCCGCCGCGGTGATTTCGATGGCGGTGCTGCCGCTGTTCGGTCGGCCGAATATTCTGGAGAACAACATCGTGGCAACCGGCGCTTCCGCCGGCACATCGATTTCCGCCGGTGCGATCTTTACCCTGCCCGCGCTGATTCTGCTGCACCATTGGACCAACTTCGACTACTGGTGGACGCTGGCCATCGTCGGCCTTGGCGGCTTGCTCGGCGTGCTGTTCTCCGTGCCGCTGCGCCGCACGCTCATCATCGAACAGAAGCTGCGCTTTCCCGAAGGGGTGGCGGCGGCCGCGGTGCTCAAAGTCGGCGCGAATCCGGGCATCGGTGCCAAATTTCTCGCGCTGGCGAGCGTCGTCGGCGGCCTCTTCAAATTCATCACCTCGGGATTACGGCTATTGCCCGAGACGTTCACGATCAAGAGCTACTTCGGCGAGCGCGGCATCGCTTTCTTCGGCTACGGTTTTTCACCGGCTCTGCTCGGGGTCGGCTACATCGTCGGGCTCAATGTGGCGATCTTGATCGCAGCCGGCGGCTTGTTTTCGTGGTGGGTGGCGATTCCTCTGTTTAACAGCTTTTTCTTCAATCAAGACCCGGTGTTGCTGCACAAACTCATCGGCCTCGACGCCGAGGACGCGGCCTTTGCCATTTGGCGCGCCCAGGTTCGCTACATCGGTGTCGGCTGCATGTTGACGGGCGCGCTGTGGGCGCTGTGGTCGCTGCGCAAATCCCTGTGGTCGGCCGTCCGCAGCGGGTTGAATGTGGGCGCGCGCGGCGCCGCCGCCATACCGCACACCGAGCGGGATCTGCCCATGGGCGCGGTGCTCATCTGCATCGCCTTGTTCGTGGTGCCGCTATTTTTCTTGTACTACCTGGTGGTGGGGAGCATCGGCGTCGCGCTGGCGATGGCCGTGATCATGATCGTCGCCGGTTTTTTGTTTTCGTCGGTCAGCGGCTACATGGCCGGTCTCGTCGGATCGTCGAACAATCCCGTCTCCGGAATCACGATTTGCACCATCCTGTTTGCCTCCCTGGTGCTCATGTGGATGGTGGGGGGCAAGTCCTCGATCGGTGCGGTGGCGGTGGTATTCATCGGCGCGGTGGTCTGCAACGCGGCGGCCGTGGCCGGCGACAATCTGCAGGATCTCAAGGCCGGTCAGCTGGTCGGCGCCACACCCTGGCGTCAGCAAGTGATGCTCTGCGTCGGCGTGGTGGCGAGTGCGGCCGTGATGGCGCCCGTGATGAACGTGCTGCTGTTCGCCTACGGCATCGGCGAACCCGCTCATGCCGGCGTCAAAGCCTTGCCGGCGCCGCAGGCCAACCTGGTCCGATCGGTGGCCGAAGGCATGTTCGGCGGCACCTTGCCGGTGGGCATGATTGCCATCGGCGCGGCCATAGGTGCGTTGATCATCGTTTTCGATTTGTATCTCAAGCGCCGCGGATCGCGCTGGAGTGCGCCGGTGCTGGCGGTGGCCGTGGGAATCTATCTGCCCTTGGATGTCTCCACTCCCATTCTGGCCGGCGGCATCGTCGCGGAAATGGTGACCCGCTGGCAGGCCAAGCAAAACGTCGGCGGCGATCATGAGCTGCTCAAGCAAAACGGCATGTTGTTCGCCGCGGGTCTCATCACCGGCGAGGCGCTGGTCGGCATTTTCATCGCCATGTGCATCTGGATCAGCAAGAACCCGGATGTGCTGGCGATGGCCAAAGAATTGCCCGGCGGAAAATGGTGGGCGGCGCTGCTGCTGCTGGGAATTTGCTACGGGATCTTCCGCGCCGGCACGCCGCGCCGGGCCGTTTGAGGCCGCTTGGGCGCATTGCGCGACTCCCGTCATTCCGCGAAGATCATGCTCGCCCTCTGCACCATTTACCTGGTGTGGGGCTCGAGCTTTTTATTTACGAAGCTCGCGGTCAGCAATCTGCCGCCGGCGCTGTTCTCCGCCATTCGCTTCCTCACGGCGGGGACCTTGCTGACGCTGGTCGCTCGGGTCTGGTACGGCAGCCCTTACCCTAAGCGCCTCGTCGAGTGGCGCCACGTCATCATTGCGGGCTTTTTCATGGTATTCGTCAGCAACGGCTTGAACACCTGGGCCATGCGGTACATTCCCAGCAATCAATCGGCGCTGCTCAACGGCACCTCCGCCTTTTGGATCGCGGGGTTGGGCGTGTTCGGACGCCGCGGCCATCCGCTGACGCGCTCCGCGGTTCTAGGGATGGTCATAGGATTTCTCGGCGCCGCATTGATGCTGATACCGAGAGAACCCTTGAGCAGCAAGAGCTGGCTGGCGCAGGCCGGCGTTCTGACCGCCTGCCTGTCCTGGGCCCTGGGTACTTTGTACTATCGCAGCATCGATACCGAATTGAGCTCGCTCATGTTCATGGCGCTGCAGATGTTCATGGGCGGACTGATGCTGCTGGGCGTCGGGCTTGCCCACGGCGATGCCGCGCATTGGGCGCCGAACACCTCCGGATTGATGGCCCTGTTTTACCTGACTTTCTTCAGTTCCTGTTTGGCCTATACCGCCTACGGCTGGTTGAGCCTGAACACCACCCCCGCGCTGATCGGGACCTACGGCTACGTGAATCCCGCCATCGCCTCCTACCTCGGCTGGCAATTCCTGCACGAACACCTGTCCGGGGTGCAGCTCATCGGCATGGTGGTCATCATCGTCGGCGTGAGCATTTTGACGCTCCCGGGCGGCAGCCTCACCGATCCGAAGACGCTCGCCGAGCCGAAGACGCAGTAAGCGCCGAGTCGGGCGAGCGGCGCGATCAGCGGCGCTTCACGATCACTTCGACCCGGCCCTTGCCGCCCACGAACCATGAGCCCACGAAGCTGACCAAGCTCACGATCACCGAGGTCCAGAATGCGGACCCAAATCCCGCCACGTGCATGCCCGGCAACATCCAGGCCACCAGCGCCACCATGCCGGCGTTGATCACCAGCAAGAACAGGCCGAGCGTGAGGATGGTCATCGGCAGCGTCAGCAATATGGCAATGGGCCGGACAATGGAATTGACGATGCCTAGCAGCACGCCGGCAAGAATCAACGTCGCGGGAGTGTCGATCGAGACGCCGTTGACCCAAACGGTCGCCAACCACAAACCCAGCGCAACCACGCTGGCGCGTATGAGAAACCCGAGCATGTATTTATTTCCCAGGCGCTGCGCGCCGAATTAACGGGGTCGAAGCGACCCCGTCCGATTGTGCTCGCTGCGCGAGCATGGGATCAAGGGCAGCTTGGGCCGGGTGCCAACGGGGGGTTAGTAATCGAGGCCCGGCAAGGGTGGATCTTTGGGCGCCACGGCTCTCGGAGATTTAGCACCCGGCGGACTTTCCAGCGTCACTTTGATGCGCGCCATCAGGCGCTCCCAGCCCATGCGAATGCGCAGGTAGCTCCTGTCCCAGGCCGGTGCTTCAGGAACTCCTGAACCCAGCAACCGCAGCGAGGTGGTCCCCTCGCCCTTGCGCACATCCAGAATGAAATCATCGACCACGGCGCTGTCGCCGGCCGGCCAATCGCTGCTCTTCAGATAGATCAACCGCAGCCGCCGATTCACGTCGAAGATGTCGATGTGCGCTTCACGGCCGCCTTCATTGAGATTGCCCAGTCGATACGAGCCGCCCTTGCGAGCATCGATCTGCGCTTCCTGACCGGACCAGATGCGGATGAGTCCCGGATCGGTCAGCGCGCGCCAGACTCGGCCGACGGGCACCTCGACCTCGACCAGGTGGGCGTAGCCACGAGTACCGTTACGGGTGGATTTGCGGGGTAAGCTCATTGCGGAATTCGGCCTCCTATAGCGAAGTCGATAGCCTGGCGGAAAGCCGCCTGCGGCGCAGTGCTAGAATCCATCAAACTGAGGGGGAACATCCATGGCTTATGTCGACATTGTGACTGCGCTCGCACTTCTGCAATTCATTGTGTTCGGGTTCAAGGTCGGCAAGGCCCGCGGACTCTATGGAATCAAGGCGCCGGCCATCACCGGAAACGCGATTTTTGAGCGCTGTTTTCGTGTTCAACAAAATACCCTGGAACTGTTGATAATTTTCATCCCCGGCCTGTATCTCTTCAGCCGCTACGTCAGCCCGCTGGTGGCGGCTGTGCTCGGGGTCATCTATCTGATCGGCCGGGAAGTCTATTCGGCCGGCTATGTCAAAGAGCCCTCGAAACGCAGCGCCGGGTATGGCCTGAGTTTCCTGCCGACGGCCGTTCTGCTCGGGGGCGGATTGATCGGAGCGGTCATCAGTCTGTTCCATCAATAGTCCGCCTTGATATTCGGGACGAATCGCTTAGAGTAGTTCTGCACAAACGCTGGGGTGGCCTTTAGGGCCTGAGACGCTGGCCGCTTAAGTTAAGCCCACCTGCGAACCCATTGAACCTGATCCGGTTAGTACCGGCGGAGGGAGCATGGGTAAATCTTCAGTCCTCGGTCTTTTCTTTACCGCTCTGGCGGCCACCTCGCAGGTTTACGCAGCCGACAGCGGCAGCGACTCGCAGCTGGATGAAATCATCGTCACCGCCACCCTGCGGCCCGTCTCCCTGGCCGAATTGCCCGGAAGCGTTTCCGTGCTCGGCGCCGCCACTCTGCGCGATGCGGGCCAGCAGCACTTCGAGGACGTTCTGGCACTGGTGCCCAATCTCAATTGGGCCGGGGATACCTCCCGGCCGCGCTATTTTCAAATTCGCGGCATCGGCGAGTTGCAGCAATACCAGGGAGCACCCAACCCGTCGGTCGGGTTTCTCATCGACGACATCGATTTCAGCGGCCTCGGGACCGCCGCGACGCTGTTCGACGTGGACCACATCGAAGTGCTGCACGGCCCGCAAGGAACCCTGTACGGTGCCAACGCGCTTGCGGGTCTCATCTACGTGAAAAGCGCCGCACCCGCGGATGCCTTCGGCGGCCGCGCGGAATTCGATGCCGGAGACTACGCCGAACGTTCCTATGGCGCCGTGATCACGGGTCCCGTCGCCGCGCTCGACTCCGCGTTCCGGCTGGCGGTGCAGCGCTACACCAGCGACGGCTTCTATCACAATGCCTACCTAGGCCGCAGCGACACCGACAATCGCGACGAACTCACTCTGCGCGGGCGCTGGCGCTACGAACCGAGCGATCAATTGCGCGTCGATCTGACTCTGTTGCGGGTGCAGATCGACAATGGATTTGACGCCTGGTCCATCGATAACAGCCGCATCACGGAATCGAATAAACCCAGCGTCGACCGGCAGTATTCCACCGGAGTTTCGGCGCACGCGACCTACACCGGTCTTCCGCCCGCGACCCTGACCACCATCGCGACTTACGCCGACACCGTCGTCAACTATGGTTTTGACGGCGACTGGGGCAATCCCATTCTCTGGGCGCCGTACACCTACGACTTCAGCGAATATCAAGTGCGGCATCGCTCAACCCGCAGCTTGGAGCTGCGGCTCTCGGATTCTCGGGCGCACGCCGCGTGGCTGTTCGGGGTATACGCCTTCGAGCTGCGCGAGGGCTTGAGCGACACCAGTGCCGGTGTCTACGTGGACCCCTTCGATGCCACCCAGGACTCGGCCAGTCTGACCGTGGTGTCGAGTCAGTATCATTCCCGGAGCACTGCGCTGTACGGTCAGCTCGATGGCGATCTAGGGCGCCGAACGCGCTGGTCCCTGGGTCTGCGCGGCGAGCGGCATACGACGCACTACGATGATTCGACCACCAATCTCGACGCGCCGGCCACCGCGAACAACTTCGGTCCCGCGTACGATCTGTGGGGCGGACACGCCTCGCTGGATTCCGCGATCACAGAAGGCCAACATGTGTACGCCTTGATTTCGCGCGGCTACAAAGCGGGCGGCTTCAACTTGAGTCCCGGACTGCCGGCAAATCAATTGTTATTTGCGCCGGAGTCCGATCTGAACTTCGAGACCGGACACAAAGCGCAATTGAATGACGGCCGATTGCGAATCGACACCTCGCTGTTCTACATGGCCCGGCGCACAGAGCAGTTGCTCACCGGCGAGCAACTCGTTCCCAACAATCCCAACACATTCATTTTCTATACCGGGAATGCGCGGTCCGGCTACAACTATGGATTGGAAAGTACGCTCGAGTGGCAGGCCGCGCCGGCGCTCGAACTCGGCGGGTCGCTGGGTCTGCTGCGCAGCCTGTACCGGGGATTCGTGCAAAGCGGCGTCGAGTTCCCCGACCGCGAATTACCGCATGCCCCCAACTGGCAGGGCGCGCTCAATGCGACCTGGCGTGATCCGCGAGGGCCATACGCGCGCATCGACGTCACCGGCATGGGCGCGTTTTATTACGACTTGCCGCCGAATAACACCCGTTCCCATCGCTATGGACTGGTCAACGGCAAATTGGGCTGGGAAACCGGGCGCTGGGAGATGTATCTCTGGGGCCGGAATCTATTGAACAAGGACTACACCGTGCACGGTTTCTACTTCGGCAATGAACCGCCGGATTTCCCGAACAAGCTGTACACGCAGCAGGGTGAGCCGCGCAATTTCGGCGTGCATGTGACGGCTCGCTACTAGCCGGCTGAGTCATGCAGCCCGATAGCTCCCTCATGATGCGCTCGTCCCGGCCGGTCGCCACCCGTTGGCCCCCATTTGGCGGCCCCTTGGCCGCCCGAGTAAACTCTCCCCGATGTGCTACTCCGCCCAAGTCATCCAAATGGCCCGCAAGCTGCATCGCCAGCTAGGGCTGAGACTCGACTACGCTGAAGCCGAGAAGCTCTTCTTTCGCCGCCTCGATGACCCCACCCTCAACATCTCGCGCGGCTTCGAGGCCAACTTCGACGAGCCCTCCACCGACCAGGAACGCCGCATCAAGGCTGCGATCGACGAACACCGCTCCCGCGTGGCCACCAAGCTCGAGAAGGACCTCTTCTCCCAGAAGACTCGCCTCGTCAATGCCGAGCGATCCTTGAAAGAAAAGGAAACCAAGAAGGCCCGCGAAGACGTTCGGATCTCTGCGACCAAGATCGAGGCCCTCACGGCAAAACTCTCCAGCCTGCGACAAACTGAGGTGCAACCCGACGACAACCGCATA
>Ga0210408_10006241_pt1 | contig 10322 bp, 5 predicted proteins | sample IncBWH4MmetaG_FD_155471 | JGI IMG/M metagenome (GOLD analysis project Ga0210408, IMG submission 155471) | Forest soil microbial communities from Barre Woods Harvard Forest LTER site, Petersham, Massachusetts, United States - Inc-BW-H-4-M | ecosystem: Environmental > Terrestrial > Soil >...
AGAGACCCTGGCCGGGAACGGGGGGACGGGAAGCAACTGTCGGTCGACGAGCAGATCGAGGGCCACACTTCGCTGGCGCAACTGTATGGCTACAGCGGGGAGATGGAGGACTCGATTCGCGAGTGGAAGGCGGCGTACGCCTTGGCGCAAAGCGCCGACCCCGGATCACTTCCCAATCTGGAAGAAAGCATCGGCGCTTCCTATCTCCATTTGTCGGAAATGGAGAACAACATCTACCGGGGTTCAACCGATCTCGACATCTTTCCCCCATTGCATCCGGGTACCGCTTACGACAAGAAAGATGCATCCAGGCATGCGATCGAGTACTTGCAGAAGTATCTGGAACGGCGGCCTGACGATCTGGAAGTCCGCTGGCTTCTGAATCTGGCATATATGACGCTGGGTGAATATCCGTCGGGCGTGCCGGCCGCTTACCTGGTGCCGGCGAAGGGCTTTCAGTCCAAGGAAAGCACCGGCCGCTTTACTGATGTTGCGCCCGCTGCCGGTCTGAACGTCTTGCGCAGCGCCGGCGGAGTGATTGTAGATGACTTCGACAATGACGGACTCCTAGACGTAGTGGCCTCCAGTATGGATGTTTGCGATCCTATCCGTTATTTCCATAACGACGGCGATGGCACTTTCAGCGACTGGACTGAGAAGGCGGGTCTGGTTCGCCAACTCGGCGGCCTCAATATTGTGGAGGCCGACTACAACAACGATGGCTGCATGGACATTCTGATATTGCGCGGTGGTTGGGAGTTCGCGCAGCGCAAGTCTTTGCTGCGCAACAATTGTGATGGCACCTTCACCGATGTTACCGAGGCCAGCGGCCTGGGTATCTCCATCACTTCAAGTCAGTCAGCGGTTTGGGCCGATATCGATAACGACGGCTATCTGGATCTGTTCATTGCCAACGAGAATACTCCGGCACAGTTGTTCCACAACAAGGGAGACGGCACTTTTGAGGAAATTGGGGCGGCGGCAGGAATTGACAAAACCGGATTCAGCAAAGGCGTAACGGCCGCGGACTATGATGGCGACGGATTCATGGATTTCTATGTCACCAATCAGAATGGCATCAACTTTCTATATCGCAACAATGGAAACAAGACGTTTACCGAGGTCGGAAAACAAGCCGGGGTTCAGGCGCCCACGTACAGCTTTGCAACCTGGTTCTTCGATTACGACAACGATGGGTGGCCGGACCTCTTCGTCGCCAGTTATTTGCCCTCCGTCGATGAATCATTGAAGACCTATGTTGGCGGTGCGCACAACGCAGAAACGCTAAGGCTCTATCGCAACCGCCATGACGGTACTTTTGAAGACGCGACTGCGAAAGTCGGCCTCGACAAAGTCTTCATGATCATGGGAGCCAACTTCGGTGATATCGATAACGATGGATATCTGGATGTGTATTTAGGGGCCGGGCAGCCCTCATATACTTCTCCACTTCCGCACGTGATGCTCAGAAACAAAGACGGCAAATCGTTTGTCGATGTCACAGAGTCTTCTGGCCTGGGCGAATTGCACAAGGGACACGGCATCGCATTCGCCGATTTGAGCAGGCTGGGAAGGGAAGACATTGTCTCGGGCAACGGAGGCGCGGTGCCTGGAGACAAACATAACGTCCGTGTCTTTGAGAATCCCGGCAATGGTAACAACTGGTTGAATGTTCGTTTGGTGGGGGTCAAGACCAATCGCGAGGGCCTGGGCGCACAGGTTCACGTCTCCGTTCAGAACGGGAGCGCTGCTCCCCGGGAAATCTTCAGAACGGTTGGACAGACTAGTTCGTTCGGCGGCAATCCAGTGGAGCAACTTATCGGTCTTGGCCCTGACGCGCACGCCGTTTCGCTCGATATTTGGTGGCCTGTGAGCAAGACCCGACAGCACTTTACCGGAGTTGCAATCAACCAGTACATCGAAGTCAAGGAATTTGCCTCGGGCTATACTCATCTGATACGTCGCGGATTCCGTTTGGGTAAAACAGGCACTCCTCACTCAGGGCCTGCCCAGGCAAAGGGGCCGCTCATTTCGCATTTACGATAAATGTTTCAGGATCAGGGAGGAAGCGGAAAGTGGGAAAGAGTCTCCTGGCGAGTTTTTGCATTGTCGTTGCGGCCCAGGCGTGGGCGGGCGAGGGGCACTCGGGGCAGGGAATTCTTCTCGAAGTCAATCTCAGCAAACGAGAGATCGTGGTGTCGTGCGAAGCAATTCCGGGTTACATGGAAGCAATGGTAATGCCCTTCCTGGTTCGAGGACCGGAGAAGCTGGAAGAACTTGATCCGGGTATGACAGTCCATTTCGACTTGGTGGAGGAAAAGGATCAAACCTACGCCGAGCACCTGCAAGTGGTCCGTGTTTCAAACCATGAGGCTGAGCCCACCGAAGCCCGCCGTCTGACTTTTCTGCATCGGAAGCTGAATCCGGCGGCCGCAGCGAAGATCGTAAGCGTGGGACAGGTGTTGCCTGACTTCACCCTGACCGACCAGACTCAACAGCCCGCCCGGCTTTCCGATTTCAGGGGCAAAATAGTGGTTCTCACCTTTGCCTACTCGCGTTGCCCAAACCCGAATTACTGCTTCCGGCTGTCGAACAATCTCTCTATCCTGCAACGGCGCTTTCAAGTGCGAATGGGTAGTGAACTAATTCTCATGACCATTGTGATTGACCCGGATCAGGATCGAGGGAAAGCGTTGGAGACGTACGCGGAAACCTGGAAGGCCGACCCTCAAGCGTGGCGTTTTCTGACCGGGTCTGTTGGCGACGTTCGCAGTGTCGCAGAGGCGTTCGGGATGGATTTCTGGAGCGACGAGGGCTTCCTTACTCATAGTTTCCACACCGCAGTGATCGACCGGGAAGGGAAGCTGGCGGCGAATCTTGAGGGGAACGAGTTCACAGCCGGACAACTCGGAGACCTTGTGGAGACCGTATTGCGTAGGCCAGTCCAACCGAAAACCTCGGCTGTCCCGCGGGAGTGACGTGCAGAAATGGCCGCGGTTAATTGCCCCCATGATTGGCATTTACTGGTGGCCGGATCTCATTGCACGCCTCCGAACTTGCCAATCGAACGGTACTGCGAACTCCAGTGCCTTCTTCGATCGTGTAGATATAGTCCGAGGCTAGATTTCGAAAGGTTTGCTTTGTTCCGCTGGGCCAATCGATTTGAATGGAATCGACTCTGGTGTGACCGCCCAATCCAAAATGCTGGCGAAGATCATTCTGCGAGAGATAGCTTTCGCCACTTCGCACTTCACTGATTTGCTTCAAATCTCCCGCGGTCAAGGTCACACGGGCGCCGATTGCGGCCCGATTGCTCCGGGTCCCGATCAACTTGAGAAGCACTGCATGGCCCGCGTTTTTCGTGCAGTTGAGAAGCAAGGTTGGTGGCGCTCCGACATTCAGGATCAGAACGTCGGGTTTTCCATCATTGTTGATGTCGCCAAAGGCCATTCCACGCCGGCTCTCCAGCGGTAATTTGTCCAGCGTGGTCAGTCGTGTGACATCCTTAAAGGTACCATTGCGATTATTGCGGAAAAGGAGCAACGGTTCGCGGTAGGAGAATCCCATATGACCCAGGTCGATCTGTGGGTAGATATGGCCATTTGCGATCAGAAGGTCATTCCAGCCGGAATTCGTGAAATCCACAAACCCCGTGCCCCATCCGACATAGGAAAAGGTAACCTGGGCAATGCCGGACGCAGTGCTGACGTCCTGAAAACCGCGAACCTCCTCGTTCCGATAGAGCGTGTCGGATTCCTGCTGAAAGTTTGTGACGAAGATGCTCATGTTTCCGTCGTGCAGGAAATCCGCGACCCCGACTCCCATGGATCCCTGTTCGCGAGCGGCGGCACTCAGGGCAACCCCAGAGAGGACGCCCGTTTCTTCAAACGTTCCATCGCGCTTGTTGCGGTAGAGATAGTTGCCTCCACGATCGTTTGCCACGTACAGGTCCGGCCATCCGTCATTGTCGAAATCAGCCCACACGCCTTGCATTCCGTTTCGACGCTGCAGGTCGACGACTCCGGTCTCCTGGGAGACTTCTTCAAATGTGCCATCTCCTTTGTTGTGGAAGAGAAAGTCGGTCTCTCCCACGAACCCCCAAGGTCCACAAAATACCTTAAGGCCCAGAAAGGTGCATAAGGGGTCGTTGTCGTTGTACTTCAGGACGTCTAAATGTGCATAGCGTGGAACAAACAGATCGACCAGTCCGTCGCGGTCATAATCGCCCCACGCAGCCCCCGTAGGAAAACCGTCAACGCTCACGCCGGCCTTGGTCGTTACATCTTCAAACCTGCAATTGCCGGTATTCCGGTACAGGGCAGAACCTCCATATCCCGTGACGTAGATATCTTCCCAGCCGTCGTTGTCGAAGTCGGCAACAGTAATTCCCATCCCCCAGCCCTTGCGCGTCAGACCTGCTTCGGCGGTGATGTCCTTGAATTTAAGCCCCGCTTCCTGGTGATAGAGCGTGATCATGGCATCACCGCCCATTTTGTACCGGTCCACAGTCGATCCATTCACGGTGAGAATGTCGAGTTTGCCATCGTTGTCGCAATCGATGAATCCCACCCCTCCGCTCATTGACTCGATCATGTATTTCTTTTCAGCTGTGGATCTGTGAGATACGGATAGGCCGGCAGATTGGCCAATATCTTTGAAAGAGGGCAGTCCGGTAGGCGCCGTCTGCCCATCCAGTGCTAGGTACGGGTATAAGGTGAAAATGATGAGGATCTTTCGCATGGAGCCAGGATCAATCCTATTTGGGACGGGAAGCACTCCGTTGCCTGTGCGCGGCAGGCGGGAGATCCTGCATGGAGCCTTGTGGGAACCCGGTTGTCTCCCGAACGACGAGGTAGGTATCGATGTTGTGTTCCCGGTCTGGTTGTGTGCCCTCCAGGTGGGCGCGTAGTGCCATTACCGCCGCGCGCGCCAATTCGTGTCGTGACATGTGAATGGAAGTCAGCGGCGGTATTGTGACTCTCGCCATGTGAATGTCATCGAATCCAATTACAGAAAGGTCGTCTGGCACCCGCAATTTTGACCGATAGGCTTTGTGGAGCACTCCAATTGCAGTCATATCGTTGGAGCACATAACCGCCGATGGCACCTTGCCGCTGTCAAGAAGCCTCTCCATCGCAGCAATGCCACCCTCCAGTGTGTGATCGCCTTCCAGAAGCCAGGACGGTTCAGGAGAGATGCCGCACTCTGTGAGCGAACTTGTGAAAGCAGTAAGGCGGGATTGCGCTGAGTGCAGGCGCTTCGGCCCTGAAATGAATCCGATTCGACGATGCCCGAGCGCGGCGAGGTGCTGTACTCCCTGTCGAATGCCGTGGCGGTAGTCAACTTTCAGCGTGCTGAATCCTGGACGATCAGGGCCCACATCCACCGTAACGATGGGAACATTGCGAATCGCAAGTTGATCGAGCAGGGGCTCTTCAATGCCGAAGGTCATGATCGCCACTCCCTCGGCGTTGCGCTCGAGCATGCGGCGAATGCAAAGAGTCATGCGGTTGGGGTCGTAGTTGGTCGAGCTCACCAGAATCTCGTAGCCGCTTTCTACGGCGACATCTTCGAATCCCTGAATCAACTCCGGGAAGAACGGATTGGTGATCTCAGATACGATCAGGCCAAGAAGTCTGCTTCTGCCAGAGACGAGCGCGCGAGCCTGTGTATTCGGAAAATAGTTCAGTTCGCGAATTGCGTCCCAGACGCGCTTCGCCATTTGCGCATTCACAGTCGGGACGTGATTGATCGTGCGAGACACGGTCGCGATGGAGACTCGAGCCACCTTGGCGACCGCGTTGATGTCCATTCGCGCCGTCTTGGTTGCCGATCCGGACTTCTTTTTAGCCTTTCTCGTAGTCATCACGGATCCTCTGCGACGGTTTCGAATCAAGCTGATGATAGGGTGGCTGGTTAAGACATCATCTCCGTTGGATGTCTCTTGCCCGGCCCACTTTCGCAAGGTTGGGTAGGCAGCGAACACGACAACGGTCGCATACCGTGCGTCTTCAAGTGGGAGCACATTTCATGATGCATGCATTATGCGCATCTGCGACCGTCGCGGGCAAGTCGCCAGCCACGAAAGGATTACTCTGCTCATCGAAAGAAGTTGAGTGACAACCCGAAGTGGTTCAAATGTCCTACTCCCGAAGACCCTGTAGAGGCTGCCGAGGAGGCAAACAACGCAGTTGGAGTAAACGTTTTCTATTGCCTCTCGAGTTTCCCTGAGCTATCATGACGGGTCACAGGAATACGGCCGCTCACCAACTTTTTCCGGGCTGCTGCCAGAGGGACGGGGAGGATGTTTCCGCTAATGAATAGTCAGGAGTCTAAATCGACTTTGGACGAGCAAACCGAAACCCGAGATCAAGTCGAGGGCGCGGACGGTCCGAATCGGCGTGAATTTGTTGCAGGGCTCGCGGGAGCGGCTATCGTTGGCATGCTGAGCGGGAAAGACGTGGCCGCACAGTCAACTGCAGGTACGGCTAATCTTGCCCGGGTGGCGGTTCCGTCAAGCATCACGATGACGAGCGAGAACAGGATCACGGCCCTCAATGACGGTTTTGTTCCCACCAATTCCTTCGATCGCAGCCATGGAAGATACGCGCTGTGGTCCAATCGTTCCGAGGAAGCGAGCGAGCCATGGGTGGAATACGAATGGAGTGTGCCCGTCACGGTCGGTAAAGTCGAAATCTACTGGGCGGCCGACCACCCACGTCCCGCATCTCTGCCGGGCAGCAGTTATCCGACGATGCTGGCCCCGGCCAGCTATCGAATCCTCTTCTGGTCGGGGAGCGAATTTGCTCCGGTGGTGAAGCCTGATGGTCTTGGCACGGCGACGGACAGGTTCAATGTCACGGCTTTTGAGCCTGTGAAGACGACCAAACTTCGCCTCGAGGTCATCCCTCAAGCGGGGAAACCAGCCGGGGTCCTCGAGTGGCGTGTGTACAACGACGGACCGATCCCCAATCTCCCGCCCGTCATTGAAGCAGGGGTCGACCGGTCAGTCGTCGCAGGCGGAAAAACCTACCTGGCGGGAAAGGTAACGTGGTTGCAAGACTCGCCCGCGAATGTCTCCCGTTGGGCTGGAATATCAGGACCAGGAACCGTTTCCGTCGAAGATGCAGCCTCTCCGGTGACCACTGCCTCATTCTCAGTGCCTGGAGACTATGTGTTGTCGCTGGCCGCGTCGGGTTCTGATGATCGGTCGCGCACCATCAATGTCCACGTCGAGTCAAAGCCGCCCCAAGACCGCCTTGATGTTGTTTACACGCGCAAATACACAATTGACAGCCCGTTCTGGAACCAGACCTCCAAGGTGCTCATTGTCAACTGGATCCCGCATTGCATCCAAATGTGCGAGCGCGCCGATATCCCGGCGAATCGCGGCGATGGCGGCATCGACAATTTTATTGAGGCGGGTAAGGCCAATCGTGGCGAACCGCATGCCAAACACAAAGGCTATGTTTTCTCGAACGCATGGGTTCACCAGACGGTCGAATCCATGTGCATCGCACTCATGGTCGACGCGCGAGGCGATGCGGAGATTCTCGCGGCGCAGGATCTGATGCGGACCACGCTCGAGCGGTGGATCCCGATCATTCTCAGAGCGCAGATGCCAGATGGTTACCTGCAGACGGCCTACACGTTGGCGGATCGCAAAAGCTGGCCGGAGCGCTGGTCTGCTGACCATCGCGGCAACCACGAGGGCTACGTTTCGGGCTATTTCATTGAATCCGCGATCAACCACTACACACTGACTGAAGGAAAGGATCTCCGACTATATAACGCAGCAAAGAAGCTGGCGGACTGCTGGGTGGCCAACATCGGGCCGGGTAAGAAAGAGTGGTTTGACGGACACCAGGAAATGGAGCAGGCGTTAGTGCGGTTCGGCCGCTTTGTCAATGACCAGGAGGGCAATCATCGCGGCGATGCATACATCGCCCTGGCCAAGTTTTTGCTCGACTCTCGCCGCGGAGGCGCCGAATACGATCAGAGCCATCTGCCGCCTGGGCAGCAGTATGAGGCGGTCGGTCATGCCGTCCGCGCAACGTACTTCTACTCGGGTATGGCTGACATCGCCGCCGAGACCCAGGATCCCGACTACCAAAGCGCGGTGATTTCGCTGTGGGACAACATGGTGAACAAGAAGTTCTATCTCACCGGCGGCATCGGAAGCGGAGAGACGTCGGAAGGCTTCGGCCCCAACTACTCTCTGCGCAACGAGGCCTATTGCGAGACGTGCTCAAGCTGCGGGCTCGTGTTTTTCCAGTACAAGCTCAACCTCGCTTATCACGACGCAAAATATGCTGACCTTTATGAGCAGACCATGTACAACGCGCTGCTGGGCGGAGTGGCTCTCGATGGAAAGAGCTACTGCTACACCAACCCTCTGGTCAACACGGAGCGGGCTCTGTGGCATGTGTGTCCGTGTTGCGTAGGCAACCTTTCGCGCACGCTGCTTATGATTCCAACCTGGACTTACGTGAAAGATCCGGCAGGCCTGTACGTGAACATGTTCGTGGGCAGCAAGATCAATGTCGGCCAGGTCGCTGGCACTGAAGTCGAGGTGATTCAAAAGACCGATTATCCGTGGAAGGGCGCTGTTTCAATCACCGTGAATCCCAGAGAAGAGAAGAACTTTTCGTTGTATGTACGCATTCCAGATCGATCCACCAGCAAGCTCTACACAGATTCTCCGGTGGTGCGCGGGGTGAAGAGCTTCGCCGTGAACGGCAAGGAAGTGACGCTCGAGATGCGCAAGGGCTACGCGGTTGTGACGCGCACATGGAAAGCCGGCGATCGCATCGAACTGGAATTTCCGATGGAGCCGCAACGAGTGGAAGCAGACGAACGCATCAAGGCTGACCTGGGCTCCGTAGCATTGAAGTACGGGCCCCTGATCTACAGCGTGGAGACTGCAGACAACGCGAGCTTCGGCCAGAAACTGGGCAACGCTCCGCTCCGCACGGAGTGGAAGGGAGATGTGCTCGGTGGAGTCATGGTGATCACCGGCAAATGGGCCGATGGCTCGCCGATGCTGGCGATTCCGAACTACGCGCGCATGAACCGCGTCGGGCCGCCGCCCGCGTACCCTGATGAGGGTTCGAACGATCGTCGTGGAGACCTGCGCAACATTAAGTCGAAGGTCTGGATTTGAACGGATGTTGCTGTAAAAAGGCTCCATTCCGGGGCCTTTTTGTACTGGGAGTGAAAAACTAATTTCGGACCAGGTCTTTCACCTTTTGGATGAAGACATCGCGGCTGACATCGGAGATAGCGTCGGTGAGCGGAATGCTTTTGGGGCAGACCTCGACACAATTCTGAGCAAAACCACACTCCTGGATTCCTCCATCGCCCGCCAGAGCCCGCAGCCGCTCTTCCTTCAAAACCTTTCCCGTGGGGTGATTGTTGAAGAGCTTGACTTGGGCGATAGTGGCGGCGCCCACGAATCCAGTGGCTTCATTGAACTGTGGACAGACCTCCATGCAGCAGCTGCAGGAAATGCAGTTCGACAGCGGATAATTCACTTCCTGGTCCTGCGGGAATACGCGCGGGCCAGGCCCCAAATCGTAAGTGCCGTCGACGGGCACCCACGCCTTGACCAATTTGAGGTTTTGGAAGAGGACAGAGCGATCTACTGACAAATCGCGGACCAGCGGGAACTTGCTCAAAGGCTCGACTTTGATGGGCTGCTCAAGATTGTCGACGAGTGCGGAGCACGCCATTCGGGCCTTGCCATTGATGAGCATGGCACAGGACCCGCAGATCTCTTCGAGGCAGTTGGAGTCGTAGGTAATGGGCGTGGTTGCGCGACCGTCCGCCGTTACTGGATTGGTCGCGATCTCCATCATCGAGGAGATGACGTTCATACCCGGGCGCCACTCCAACTCGAACTTTTCCCAGATTGCGGGTGCATCGGGTTCGGCCTGACGCTTGATTTCAAAAGCTACGGTTTTATTTGCCATGGTCCCTTTCGTCACTGCAGATCCTTCGACTGATCACCCAGCGACTAAGCGCCGTTGTCATTTCGCGGCATCATAACGACGCGGCCGCGGTTTGATCCATTGCGTGTCGACTTCCTCGTACTCGAAGCGCGGCCCCTCGATGGCGCCCGTGAAGCTCGCTTTCGTCGTCTTGAGGAACCTCTCGTCGTTGCGATCAGGGAAGTCGGGTTTGTAATGCGCGCCCCTCGACTCATCGCGCAGAATTGCTCCTTGGACAACGACGCGCGACAGTTCCAGCATGTTTTTCAGCTGGCGCGCGAATGCGAAGCTGGTGTTGGCCCACTGGCTCTTGTCACTCAGGTTGACCTTGTC
>Ga0210408_10006242_pt1 | contig 10319 bp, 6 predicted proteins | sample IncBWH4MmetaG_FD_155471 | JGI IMG/M metagenome (GOLD analysis project Ga0210408, IMG submission 155471) | Forest soil microbial communities from Barre Woods Harvard Forest LTER site, Petersham, Massachusetts, United States - Inc-BW-H-4-M | ecosystem: Environmental > Terrestrial > Soil >...
TGCGGCAGTTCACCGCCGGTGTAAAGCTTCCGGAAATGGCGGGTCCGGCAGTTCCTTGCCAGCGCTACCTCAGGGCGGAGCCTACACGTCGGAGCGCGCGGTCCGGGTCGGAACCCATGCAGGCACGTCCGCCCCTGCGGCCCAACGACCGGTCTGGTCAAGCTCGGCACATCCGCGCCACCGCGCATGCGGCACCTTGCGTGTCACGCACGGCGGCCTGGCGCACGGTCGACCAGAGCGCGTCCTCGCCCCACGGCGCGGGCGCTGTTTCTCAGCGATGAGATTTTCCGAGCAATGACCGGTGGGTGACACGTCACGGCGACGTGTTACTGACAGCGGAACGAACGCGTAACGCCGTTACAGTTCCTCGATCGCGCTGGGCTCCGCCTACGGCTTGACCGATTCCATCCGCGCAGCCCCGCTTGACGATGAACCACCGGCCGAGGTCGAGCCGCACCTCAAGCAGTTCGCCCTCGAGGAAACCCTTGTTCTCCTCCCAAGCGCTTGACTTGGCGGAGAATTCTCCCTTGCGCCTACTTTGAGGAGCACTGATTGCTGTCCGCCGTGAGCAAAATTTCCGGCGCTCGGACGAAAAAAGCTTCTACATTGTCCGCACCGGCAAGCGCAACCACTGTGTCCCGGTACAGGGAGGATCATCATGAGGAAGCTTGCAACCGCCCTGTTGGCGGGCGCCGCACTGTCGTTTTCGCTGATCGCCGCCGCGGAAGCCAAGGGCAAAGTCGTCGGCGTCTCTTGGTCGAACTTCCAGGAGGAGCGGTGGAAGACCGACGAAGCCGCGATGAAGGCCGCGATTGCGGCCGCCGGCGACAAGTACATCTCCGCCGACGCGCAATCGTCCGCGCAGAAACAATTGACTGACATCGAAGGCCTGATCTCGCAAGGGGCCAATGTGCTGATCGTGCTGGCGCAGGACTCCTCCGCCATCGGCCCGGCAGTGCAGAAGGCCGTGGACGAAGGCATCCCGGTAGTCGGCTATGACCGCTTGATCGAGAATCCGGCCGCATTTTATATCACGTTCGACAACAAGGAAGTCGGTCGGATGCAGGCTCGCGGCGTCTTTGCGGTGAAACCGGAAGGCAATTATGCATTCATCAAAGGATCGTCCGCCGACCCAAACGCCGATTTCCTGTTCTCCGGTCAGATGGAAGTGCTGAAAGACGCCATCACCGCCGGCAAGATCAAGAATGTGGGCGAGGCCTATACCGACGGCTGGATCCCGGCCAACGCGCAGAAGAACATGGAGCAGATCCTGACCAAGAATAACAACAAGGTCGATGCGGTCGTGGCTTCGAACGACGGCACCGCCGGCGGGGCCATTGCCGCGCTTGCCGCGCAAGGCATGGCCGGAAGCGTGCCGGTTTCCGGCCAGGACGGCGATCACGCCGCGCTCAACCGCGTCGCGCTCGGCACGCAGACGGTCTCCGTATGGAAGGACGCCCGCGAGCTTGGCAAGCAGGCGGCCGAGGTCGCTGCGTTGCTTGCCGACGGCAAGAAGATGACCGAGGTTCCCGGGGTCATGAAGTTCAGCGGCGGCCCCAAGAAAGTCGAGATGAATTCGTTGTTCCTGAAGCCGGTCCCGATCGCCAGAGACAACCTCAATCTGGTCATCGATGCGGGCTGGATCAAAATGGACGAGGTCTGCCAGGGCGTCAAGCGCGGCACGGTCAAGGTCTGCGATTGATCGCGGCCTGACGCACGCTGAGACCCGCCGCCGTTTGACGCGGACCGCGGCGGGCATTTTAGGGGGGCGGCGATCGCGCCGGGCGAGAGGACGCCGATGACGCAAGCGACCGCGCCGGCTCAGCGTACGCGGCCAAGCCGTTTGCCTTCGCTCGTCCTCTTCCTCAAAGCTACGGAACTCGACACCCGCATGCTTGGCATGGTCGGCGCGCTGCTGCTGATCTGGGTTGCTTTCCACGTGCTTTCGGGCGGCCTGTTTCTCACGCCGCGCAATTTGTGGAACCTGTCGGTGCAGTCATCGTCAGTCGCCATTGTGGCGACGGGCATGGTGCTGGTCATCGTGACGCGCAACATCGATCTGTCGGTCGGATCGATGCTCGGCTTCATCGGCATGGTCATGGGCGTCGTCCAGGCCGACCTGCTCCCGAAGCTCCTCGGCTTCGAACATCCGGCGACCTGGATTCTCACGCTGGCGGGCGGCTTGATCCTCGGCGTCATACTCGGTGCTTTCCAAGGCTTGGTGATCGCCTATCTCGGCATTCCGGCCTTCATCGTCACGCTCGGCGGCCTGCTGGTCTGGCGCGGCGCCGCCTGGTGGGTGACCAGTGGTCGAACGGTCGCGCCGATGGACAGCACGTTCAGGCTCATGGGCGGCGGTCCGGAAGGCTCGATCGGCTCCACCTGGAGTTGGGCGGTCGGCGCAGTCGCCTGCATCGCGGTCGTGCTGTTGCTGGCAAACGGCCGCGTCCAGAGAAAGAAGTTCCACTTTCCGCTGCGACCGATCACGGCCGAAGTTTTTCTCGGCGGCGTCGCCTGCGCTTTGATCCTCACCGCGGTCAGCATCGCCAACGCTTATCCTTGGCCGGTCGGAAGCGTGCGCCGCTACGCGCAAGCGAACCATATCGCGGTCCCGGAGAGCGGCCTTTTCATCTCGCATGGGATCGCAGTTCCGGTTCTGATCGCGATCGGCGTCGGCGTGGTGATGACGTTCCTGGCGACGCGAACGCGCTTCGGCCGCTATGTCTACGCGATCGGCGGCAACCCGGAGGCAGCCGAGCTCGCCGGCGTCAACACGCGCTGGGTAATCACGAAGATCTTCATGCTGATGGGGCTGCTCGCCGCCGTCGGCGGCGCGGTGTCGATCGCGCGTCTCAACGCCGCTACGAACTCAGAAGGCACGCTCGCCGAACTGTTGGTGATCGCGGCCGCTGTCATTGGCGGAACGTCGCTGGCGGGCGGCGTCGGCACCGTTGCCGGAGCGATGCTCGGCGCCGTGCTCATGCAGTCGCTCCAATCGGGCATGGTTCTGCTCGGCGTCGACACGCCCCTTCAAAGCATTGTCGTTGGCGCCGTCCTGGTGCTCGCGGTATGGCTCGACACCGTCTACCGGCGCCGGGCGCAATAGCACATGATCCCAAAAAATGGAGCCGCTTTCGGACAGGATCATGCTCAGGCTAAAAATCTAGGGCGCGGCACGGACGCCTCAGGCACGCCTCTCGTCGAGATGCGCGACATTTCGATCTCGTTCGGCGGCGTTCACGCCGTCGAACGGGCGACGATCGACCTCCACGAAGGCGAGGTGATGGCGATACTCGGCCACAACGGCGCCGGCAAGTCGACGCTGATCAAGATTCTTTCCGGCGCCTACAAGCGCGATTCGGGAACTATCTACATTCGCGGCGAGGAGGCAACGATCACCAATCCCCGCGACGCCAAGAAATATGGCATCGAGACGATCTATCAGACTCTGGCGCTGGCCGACAATGTCGACGCCGCCGCCAATCTGTTTCTCGGCCGCGAGCTCCGAACAAGTTGGGGGACCCTTGACGACATCGCCATGGAGGCCGAGGCGCGCAGGGTGATGGGCCGCCTCAACCCGCATTTCCAACGCTTCAAAGACCCCGTCAAGGCGCTATCCGGCGGCCAGCGCCAGTCGGTGGCGATCGCGCGGGCGATCCTATTCAACGCGCGCATTCTGATCATGGACGAACCGACGGCGGCACTCGGAGCGCAGGAGACAGCGCAGGTTGGCGAGCTCGTCAAGCAGCTTAAGGCAGACGGCATCGGCATCTTCCTGATCAGCCACGATATTCATGACGTCTTTGATTTAGCCGATCGCATTTGCGCCATGAAGAATGGGCGCGTGGTCGGCACGGCTCGCGTTCGGGACGTAACCAAGGATGAAGTTCTCGGCATGATCATCCTCGGCAAGTGCCCGCCTGGCGTGATTCCGGGCCCGGGTGCGATGGCCGCCGCGACCTGAGCTTTCGCGCCTCCCGATCTTGAGTGACCGACGGGGCGGTGCACGCTTTTCCGACGACGGCTTTGCCGCCGCCAGCTTTCCGCCTGCCTTCCGCAAGCCGTTCCTGGCTTCCTGGCAGCCGTAACCGCAGCGGCCTTCCGCGAATGGCCGCCAGCCAAGGGCATCCCTTTAGCTCTATTCACCGTCCAGTCGGCATTTTGACTCGAATGCCAGCGATTTTGGTCCCCTTTTGCACCGTGTGGCTGCGTCAGGGGACTTAGGTTTCCGGCTCTTGATACGGACATGGAGCCCACTGCCGCCAAGATCCCCTCCGACCGCGACTCTCCTTGAAATCCCGCGAGCAGCCGGTCCTAATAGTGGTATGAGTGCTATGCTGTTGCGGCCACCGGCGAACGTCTCTCAGGCGTCGTCGCTGACGGCTTAGCGTGCACGGCAAAGTCGAGTTGCAGATGGGCAGCGAGTTTGCGGAGACACAGGCGGCCTCCGAACGTGCGGAGCGCTTGGCCAATCTGCTTACATTGTCGTACGAACCGATGCTGATGTGGCGTCTGCACGGAGCGATCGAGTTCTGGAACGCGGGAGCCGAGCGACTTTACGGGTTCTCACCGCAAGAGGCGGTCGGACGCAGCAGCCACTCTCTGCTGCAAACCAAATTCCCCATCGACTTTGCCGAGCTGCAATCGCAGCTGCGCAGCGAGCGTTACTGGTCCGGCGAACTGCGCCATGTCCGCAAGGATGGCAATGAAGTCGTTGTCGACAGCCGGATGCAGTTGCTCGGCGCCGACACCGTGCTCGAGGTCAACCGTGATGTCACGGAGGTCAGAGCGCTCGGCGCCCGGCAAGCAACGCTGCTGCGGGATCATCTGGCGACCGCCGCCAAGTTCGAGGCACTCTTCAACCAGTCCGGCCTTTTTGCCGGCATCCTGGACCTGCAAGGCTGCTTGCGGGAAGTGAACAACCTGGCCGTGGAGTGGTGCGGGTACACGAGAGAACAGGTCCTTGACCAGCCATTCTGGGAAACGCCCTGGTGGCGGGGTTCGCAGGAGATGAAAGCCAGGATTCGCTTCGCCAAGGATCAAGCCGCGTCGGGTTTCGTTTTCCGCGAAGAGCTTCGATACTGGCTGGCCGACGGCAGCGAGCGGACCGTGGATTTTGCCATGTACCCCATTCGCGATCAGTCGGGAGCGGTCGTGTTCCTGCATCCGACCGGAATCGATATTACCGAGCGCAAGCAGATCGAAGCCGCGCTGCGCGAAAGCGACCAACGATTGCGTTCGCTGGCGTCCATCGTCGAGTCCAGTGACGATGCCATTGTCAGCAAGAACCTCGATGGAATAATCGAGAGCTGGAACACCGGTGCGGAGCGTGTGTTCGGCTACACCGCCGAAGAAGCGATTGGCCAGCCCATCACGATCGTCATTCCGGAGGATCGGCAAGACGAGGAGCGCAACATTCTTACGCGCATCAGACGCGGCGAGCGCATCGATCATTTCGAGACCATCCGTCGACGCAAGAACGGCTGCTTGATCGTCGTTTCACTGACCGTTTCTCCCGTCAAGAATGCCGAAGGCAGGATCGTCGGCGCGTCGAAGATTGCCAGGGACATTACCGCGCAGAAGCGAAGTCAGGAACAAATCGCGACGCTTGCTCGCGAAGCGGAGCACCGCAGCAAGAACCTGCTGGCGACCGTTCAGGCGACCGTCAATCTTTCCCAGGCCGACACGGTCGCGGCTCTGAAAAAGGCCATTGAAGGACGGATCCAGGCGCTCGCGAATGTCCACTCGCTCTTTGCGGAGACGCGTTGGATCGGCGCCGAGCTATCGACCGTTGCAATGCACGAACTTGCTCCGTATTCGCAGAAGGACGAAGCGCGCGTGCGCATAAAAGGCGCGCAGGTCCTGTTGGAGCCGGACGCGGCTCAAGCCATCGCCGTGACCTTGCACGAACTGGCGACCAATGCCGCCAAATATGGAGCGTTGTCCGCGCCCACGGGGCAGATCGACCTGCAATGGGCGCACGAGGCGGACGGGCGACTGATCCTGCGCTGGACCGAACTGGGTGGTCCCGCCGTGCAACCACCGACGCGCCGCGGCTTTGGCAGGCGCGTCGTCGAAGAAATGATCAAACAACTGAAGGGCCAGACGCATTTTGACTGGCGCGTGGAGGGACTCGTTTGCGAGATCACGCTCCGGGCGTGAAATCATGGCGCGGCGGGTGTGTCGCTCCCCCCGTTCGTGCGCGTTGTCCGGCCGGCGCCGGCTGCTTCCTCACCGGCAGGCCGAAGACTAGGATGCATCTTAGAAAGAGGCGCTACAATTCAAGCTCTGCGCTGCTGGGTTTGCCTCATCGTGCCAGCGGATCGGGACGAAGCTGAAATCTCACGACCTTCGGTAACGTTCCCTTGCCGGTCTCGAGGTGGAACATCGTTCGCGTCGAATACGTCGACCACAGCGATTTTCCTTTCCAGCCGGCGTTGGGATCGTCGATGCGCCCATCCATCCATTTGGTGAAATAGCCGATCGGATAAGGCACGCGAAAGACCAGGAACTTGTCGTCGACCAACGCCAGCAACGCATCGTTGAGGTTGCCGGTGGCGATCGGCACGTTCCTACCGAGGCCGAACGTGTCGAACTGGTCGACCCACGTATAGTAGCTGGCCTCGACGCTCCCGGAATCGGCGACGTCCCGGAACTGCGGCCCCGGGAAGGAATGGAGCGTCCACCCCTCCGGGCAATGCTTGCCGGTCGCGGTCGGCCCGTTGAGGGTCTTGCACTTGCTGCGGTCGAAGCTCGCGAGATGTCCGCTGGCGAGCGACGCCCAGAACACGCCGTTGCGGTCGATGTCGCCGCCGCGCGGGCCGTAGCCGGGAAACGGCGGCTCATACACTTCAGCGAGCGCAGTGTACGTCGGATCGGCGCCGGGATCGACCCGGACCACTGCGCCGGGGTACCCGAGCGCGGTCCCCCACACCGAGCCGTCGAGCGGGTTCACGGCGACCGAGTAGAGGCTCAGCGCGACGCGCTTGTCCTTGGTCGGGTCGACTGGCTGGCCTGGCTCGACATAGTCGTCGCGCTTGCCGTTGCCGTTGGTGTCGAGAATGAGCGGCGTCCAGCCCTGCGATTTCTGCTCGTCGCCGGTCTCTTCGAACATCTTTCGATCGAGCCAGCCGACGGCGCCCGGGCCCACCACGCCGGTGCTGGTCCACAGGGTGTTGTGCGCATCCTCGGCGAAAGCCAAGTGATGGGTCGGGAAGCACGTGCTGATCAAGGTGAACTTGCCGGTCGCCGGATCTAACATCGAAAGATGGCGGTTTGATTCCGCGAGCGGGAATACCTTGGCGGAGGGATGGTCCGATCCTTTCTTGCAGAAGTCGGGGTTTGCCGGCGGACGGACTCGCGCGGTGATCCAGACGCGGCCCTTCTCGTCCATCATCGGGTTGTGGTTGCTGGTCTGCGCGTCCCAGATCGGCTCCTCGCCCCAGTACGGCGACGGGCCCATCGGAGCGTCCTTCGAGGACGGCGTATTGGGATCGCGGACCGGGTGTTTCACTTCCGTGGCGGTGTTGTGCTCCGGGTCCAGGATCGGGATGAAATCCGTGCTCTCCTCCGTGGTCCCGTAGAGCTTGCCGTTGGCGTTGACCGAGGGTTTGCGCCGGTCGGTCGCGATCTCGTCGTGGAGATAGGCGGTGGGCCGGCTCCAATCCCACAGGGTGAGGACGACATTGCGCTCGATGCCTTGCGGGCGCGTCGGCTGCGCGAACGGGAGTTCACCGGCCGCGATCCGGTCGGTCCAGTCGCCGAACAGTTTGAACGCGAGCGGCACATCAAGCCGGCCGATCACGGTGGTCATCTGCGTCAAAGCCTGCCCGGACTGGATGCGGCGCTCCCAGGCCTCCGCGGAGGTGCGGAATTCGCCCAGCTCCTTGGGGATGGTGCGGGTCCCGATCGTTCCGAGCGCGTGACAAGACAGGCAGCCGGTGGACTTGATGATGTTGACCCACTGCGCTTGCGCGGTGAGATTGGCCGGCATGCTCTTGTCTCGTTGCTGCCCCGAAAACGCACTTTCGCCAGGGACCTTGAGCATCGAATACCAGTAGATCGCCGGGTAATACTGCGCCGCCGCCGTGGTACTCGGGGCGGCCACCGCAGTCAGATCGAGCATCTTGCCCGGCGCCGCCTGCATCTTCGGGGAGTCGACGAGGCCGTAGCCGCGGACCCAGACATTGTAGTTTGCCTTTGGCAGATCGGGCATCACATAGCGGCCCTGATCGTCAGTGACGACGATCTTCGCGAATTTCGTGGGCAGGTCGGTCGTTTCCGCGATCACCCACACGCCGGCTTCCGGTCCCTGGGCGCCGCTGACCACGCCGCCCAGGTCGGCATCGCCGATGCGGATCGCATCGCGCTGCTGAGCGCTCAGGGGAGCCGGGGCGGCCACAGAGACGACCGCCACGGCAATGGCGGCGAGACTCGCGGGCAATTTCTTCCGGGGGATCATGTCGCTGCTCCTGCTCTGATGGGGCTGCCAGCGGCGAGCTTCGTGGCCTTTTGCGGCGCCCGCAAATTGGTGAACGCCACGCGCCTCACCGAGTTGCCGCGTGGTCGGGGCGCCAGTCTACACCCGGGAATGCGAAGGCCAAGCGGACGATGGACAACGCTCCGGCGCCGCTTCCGTCGTGCAGCGCCACGCGCTTTGATCTCCGGCCGATACGTAGACTTCCGGCGAACTCGGAACGCGCCTACTATCCGCGCCTCTTGTTCCCGCAGGATCGGAACGGGCGGACCACCATGACATTCCACCGAATGATCTTCGCCGGCCTCGCGGCGGGATGCTTTGTTCTCAAAGCCGGGCTGGCGTTTGCCGCCGGCCAATACGGACCCGGCGTCAGCGATACCGAAATCAAGATCGGCAACACGATGCCGTACAGCGGTCCGGCTTCGAGCTACGGCACCATCGGGCAGTCGGACGCCGCCTATTTTGCCATGATCAACGAACGGGGCGGCATCAACGGCCGCAAGATCAACTTCATCACCCGCGACGATGGGTACAGCCCGCCGAAGACCGTCGAGCAGGTGCGCAGGCTCGTCGAGCAGGACCAGGTCCTCCTGCTGTTCAATACGTTCGGCACCCCGCCGAACACGGCGATCCAGCGCTATGTGAACGATGCCAAGGTGCCGCACCTGTTCATCGCAACCGGTGCCAACAAGTGGAATGATCCGCAGCACTATCCGTGGACCATCGGCTGGCCGCCCAGCGACCGGATCGAGGCGCGCATCTGGGCCCGCTACATCCTCAAGAGCGTCCCCGACGCCAAGATCGCGCTGCTCTATCAGAACGACGATTTCGGCATGGACTACCTCTCCGGTCTGCGCGCGGGGCTCGGCGACACGGCCGAGAGGATGATCGTCGCCACCCAGAGCTACGAGACCAGCGACGCGACGGTCGATTCACAAATCGTGTCGCTGCATGGGAGCGGCGCCAACGTCCTGCTGACGGCGGCGCTCCCCAAATTCGCCGCCCAGGCGATCCGCAAAATCTTCGCCATCGGCTGGAAGCCGACACACCTCCTGACGCGAGCGGCGAATTCAGTCGGGACGGTGATGCGGCCGGCGGGTCCCGAGAAAGCCGTCGGCATCATCTCCGAGACCTTCCTCAAGGATCCCACCGATCCGCAATGGCAGGAGACGATCGAATACAGGGAATGGCGAGCCTGGATGAAAAAGTACAACACCCTGGGCAATGTCGCCGACAGCTTGACCGTGTACGGCTACACGGCGACGCAGGCCATGGTCGCCGTGCTCGAGGCGTGCGGTGACAATCTGACCCGCGAGAATGTGATGAAGCAGGCGGCGAGCATCCACGGTCTGAAGCTGCCGATGCTTTTGCCCGGCATCACCATCTCGACCAGCGCCAACGACTTTGCCCCGATCAAGCAGATGCAGTTGGAGAGATTCGACGGCAACACCTGGCAGCTGTTCGGCGAGGTGCTCTCGGGCTCCGGCGGGTGACGTGTATCGGCGGAAGCTTCGTGTCTGAGATTCTCACCTTCCGCCATTCCCGCGTAGGCGGGAAGGTGAACTCAGGAAAGCCCGACGATCCGTCGTAATTCCGGGACGCGGCCGCAAGCCGCGAGCCCGCAATCCATATTCGCGGATCGTGGTTATGGATTCCGGGCTCCTCGCTTCGCTTGGCCCCGGAGTGACTAAGGCTCCTGCTTGCGCGGGACACCCGGGCGAGAGGTAGCCGGGTCGATCTCGGTGAAACCTGTTCTAGAGGTGGCGCTGATCCTCGTCCGGCTGGCTCGCGCCGCCGCGAAACTCGATCAGCTTCATCCGCAGCGTCTTTCTCCGGCGCT
>Ga0210408_10006245_pt1 | contig 10318 bp, 11 predicted proteins | sample IncBWH4MmetaG_FD_155471 | JGI IMG/M metagenome (GOLD analysis project Ga0210408, IMG submission 155471) | Forest soil microbial communities from Barre Woods Harvard Forest LTER site, Petersham, Massachusetts, United States - Inc-BW-H-4-M | ecosystem: Environmental > Terrestrial > Soil >...
TGGGTCGCGGATTTACTTTGGTTGATTGGCATTCCGATCCCAATCATCTTGCTGATCTGGCTGTTCGGCGAGTTGCACGGCTAAGCGTCACTGTAGCGTGCCACGGCAGGGACTTCATCACGGTAATGGTCCCTTCCCTTAATACCACTGCCGTTTGGACAACCGTTCGCCATCGCCCAGGACGTAGCATTTTTTCAGACTTTCCAGCGTCTTCAGCATCGTTCGGTCCGTACCTCATGTTGAAACAATATCGTGGGATGATGATTCTCGCCCAAGATAACGCGAGCTGGAAGTCACTTCAGGAAGACGCACGATGAAAAAGCCCAGATGGCTCCAATGGCAAAGCAGGAAAGAGCCAAGCGAGGCGAAATCCGAAGGCATCGAAAAACTCCGGCAACAGACCGACCAAAGAATGAAACACCAGGAGGTCCAAAATGCCCAACGAGATGCAGCGGCACGTAGGGGTACGGACGGAGTGCACCGAGATCAGTGATTTTCAGGCTCCTCCTCGGTCCATCGTAATATCGCACGAAAGGAACTTGCCTCCTCGAATACCGTTGACGTTCGCAGGCAGTTCCAAACCAGGGAGTACCGAATGATCTATAATCCAGGGGGCCAGTTGGGCAAAAGCGTGCAGGGCGGCGGACAACGCCCCGCAAAGCAACCGGGCGGACCTTTTTTAGGGAAGGGCGCAACGAGCGGAAGATCGAATGCAGGCAATCCGGAACCCGGGAGCCCGAAGCCCGGTCAGAGCCGGACGCCCGGCGGAAAAGGAAAGCAGGACACCCCGCAGAATCAAAAGCGATAACGCAACAAGCCGCCGATCCAGCCGCGGCTCGCGCGGTATCTCACGGGTTGTGCGTGGGCGCGCTACCGAACTGTCGAAGAGCAACCGAACAACGACCGGTCGTTGTGTGTCAGCCTTTCGGCGCGGATGCGAGGCGGAGTCTCGCGGCCATATTCACCAGGTCGGCAAGAGAGCCAGCCTTCATTTTGCGCATCACCTTGCCTCGGTGAGCCTTCACCGTGATCTCGCTGATGCCGAGCTCGAAACCGACCTGCTTGTTCAACCGGCCGGAGACGACCAACGCCATGACCTCCCGTTCGCGGCGGCTGAGTGACGCGTGACGGTCCCGGAGCGCCCGTCTCTCCGCCTCATCATCAAGTGCCGTGTGGCTGCGCTCGATGGCGTGCTGGATGGCGCTCAACAGCACGTCGTCGCCGAATGGCTTCGTCAAGAACTCGACAGCTCCCGCTTTCATGGCCTGGACCGTCATCGGCACGTCGCCGTAACCCGTGATGAATATGATCGGCATGTCGATCCGATCGGCAGCGACGCGTTTCTGAAGATCGAGGCCGTTGAGGTCCGGAAGATTAACGTCAAGAACCAGGCAGCTCGGAGCAAAGACTGGTGGGCGGGCGAGGAATTCCTGTGCGGACGCAAATGTCTCCGGCTGCCAGCCTGCGGAGCGGATCAGCAATTCCAGTGATTCGCGCACCGAGACGTCGTCGTCAACAACGAACACGATTGGTGTAGCGTGCGACATAGGCGGTGAGCTCAACTGATAGTCAGGCGCGCTCGCTAAAGTCATGTATATCCCTCATAATGCCCAGGCTGCAACGGCGTGGGGCATCGCTCAGCTCGCTCGAAAAGCGGCATTGAGCGCCTCGCGCAGCGCCGTGTCGCTGAATGGCTTGAACAAGCACTCCACAGCACCCTGTTCGAGCAGGCGGGGACGGACGGTCTCATCTCGGTGAGCCGTGATGAAAACGATCGGAATTTCTTTCCGGCGAAGCGTCAATTCCCGTTGGAGATCGGGTCCGGACATGCCCGGCATGGCGATGTCGAGGATCAGGCATCCGGTCTGGCACACGCAATCGGACGCGAGGAACGCTTCTGCCGACGAGAACGCCTGGGCTGCAAAGCCAAACTCCCTCAGCAAGTCGGGCAGCGACTCGCGCACGGACACGTCGTCATCGACGACCGACACGAGTGAACGTATCACCATCACGAACTGCTCATGACACGCCGCGCAGCCGTCACAGGCATCCGGATGACGCCAAGACCGTAGGTGTCCCTCACGCTCATTGGTGCGCGGGGAATTGAGAATGAAAACGTGGCTCCCGGACCATCATTCGATGCTGCCCATAGACGGCCATGATGACTCTCGACAATGGATCGACTGACGGAAAGACCGATCCCCATACCGCCACTCTTAGTGGTATAGAATGCTTCGAAGAGCCTGCCCGCAGCTTGAGGCTCGAAACCCACCCCCGTATCTTGCACGGTCAGGCGCACACGATCATCTTCGTCTCGTTCGGTTCTGACCACCAACTTTCTCGCACGATCGTCGACGCCGCCCATCGCGTCCAGGGCGTTCCGGAGCAGGTTCAGGATGACCTGCTGAAGCTGGACACGATCGCCTGTGACTGGCGGAAGGTCGTCGGCAAGTTCCGATCGCAGAATCACCCGGCTTCTCTGGAGCTCGCTCAACGACAGTGCAATCACCTCTCGCGTGGCCTCATTCAGATCCACCGATTCGGTCGTTGTGTCCTTCTTGGCAAAGAGCGCGCGCAACCGCGTGATCACATCAGACGCCCGATTGCCGTCGCGAATCGTGCGCCGCGCGGTTTCGCGCGCCCCTTCAAAGTTTGGAGGATCCGCGGCCAACATCCGCAGACAGGTGCCGGCATTGGTGATGATGCCCGACAGCGGCTGGTTGACTTCGTGGGCGATCGACGCCGTCAATGCTCCGAGGCTGGTGACCCTGGCCACGTGTGCGAGCTCCGATCGAACCTTGCCGAGTGCCTCTTCCGAGAGTCGGCGCTCCGTCACGTCCTGAACCGCGCCGATGCACTCCAGTCGACCATTCTGGTCTCGGTTCGCATGAGTGACCGTGTGCACGTATTTTACCGAGCCGTCCGGCATCTGCAGCCGGAACTCGCGCTCAAACTCTACGACGTCGCCGTCGCGCGCCCGCTCTATCATCTCACGTACGAACGCGGCATCTTCCGGGGCGAGCCGCGAAGAGATCAGCTCTTTTGTCAAAGGCACCCCCTCATCAAGCTCAAAAATGCGATAGAGCTCTCCCGACCACGTGATTTCGTCTGTCGCCACACAATGCGAAAAGCTGCCGGTTGAACTCAGGCGTTGGGCTTCTGCTAGAAACGCCTCGCTTCGCTTCAGAGCAGCGTGATTCTGTGCACGTTCCAGGGCGATGCTCGCAATGTGGGTGAACTGCTCGATGAGACGCTGCTCGCATGTTGTCGGTGTTCTGGGCTGATCGTAGTAGATCGCGAACGCGCCCAGGACCTTGCCGGCCGTGGACGAGATCGGGGTTGACCAGCACGCCTGCAGCCCATGTGCCAAGGCCATTGGGCACCACGCGTACGGCCCCCATCGCGTCTCCGACGTGAGGTCAGCCGCAATGACTTGCTCGTTCAGGTACGCCGCCATCGCGCACGGACCTGAATCGACGTTTACGGGTCGACCAATAATAGAGTTGATGAAGCCGGCCGGAAGGCTCGGTGCGGCTCCGCGTTCGAGACGCGTGCCGCTCCGATCGACCAACACCACGCTGCAGTAACACCCGCTGACCGTGCTCTCGACAAACCGGCAGAGCGCTCCGAGTATTTCTGACACCGAATGGCCGCCCGCCACCATTTCGAGCAATCGCTTTTCACCGGCGAGCAGGGCTTCAGCCCGCTTCCGGTCGTCGATATCAGTGTGCAAGAGGTACCACAGGACGATGCGGCCTTCCGTATCTCGCAAGGGAAAGCCGCGCGTGTGAAACCACCGGTACACCCCGTCCGCGCGGCGGAGGCGGGACTCGAAGTCGTATGGCTGGCCGGTTTCGACTGCCTCCCTCCATGCGGCGAGGACATCTGGGCGGTCATCCGGATGAAAGCCGTCGCCGATCGCCCGACCTTTCAGCTCTTCAAGTGTCGCGCCGAAATATTCCACGACTTGGCGATTGACCAGCTCGACTTCACCGGCCGGTGTCATGAGAGCGCCGAGGGCCGGAATGCTGTCGCCGATCGAGCGAAAATGACGCTCGCGCTCAGACGACCGAAGCCACCAAGGCGCATGCAGGGGTTCCTCCGCCCGCCTTCGGTCCTCGATGTCGGTGCTAATTCCGCACCATTTGACGACCAGTCCGGATGTGTCGACTAACGGACAAGCACGGAAGAGGAACCAGCGATACTCCCCGTCGAAGCGCCGCAGGCGCGCTTCCATCTCACCTGGCTCGCCAGAAGCCAGAATGGACTGCCAGCGTTCGAGCAGCTCAGGCAGGTCTTCCGGGTGGATCGCCGTCTGCCACCCCGGGCCATGGGCTTCGTCAACGCTGAGGCCGCTGTATTCGCACCAGCGTTGATTGAGGAAGTCGATACGCCCGTCAGGGAGCGCGGTCCATACCAATCCGGGAAGCGCATCGACGACGCGGCGGTAGTCGATCTCCATTCCGGTCCTTTCGCGACATATGCCCGCCGTGGCACGAGTGTGCGCCACTCCATGGGTGAACGTCCATCATACCTTGGTGTCGGTCCGCGGCGAGACGCGAGGCGGCTTCGGGAGAAATGATGGCCCGTTCGATGACATTCTGCAGCTCCCGGATGTTGCACTCCATTCGTACCGCCGAAGTCGATTCCCGTCGTCGGCGTGAACTCGCATTTGTTGACAAGATTCTCCAAGAGCTGCGCGAGCGGGACTCACGTCCTGTCCGGCGTTGGTGGAAACCGAAGTATGAACGCCGTCGTCGCGCACTGATCCCAAAGTATCGGCGATACCATCGTCCAATAGTTCGCCTTCACGCTCGATGACATTTGTGGACCGCATCCAATTGAATCGAATATGCGAGACGGACAAAGCATGGTCATTGCTGACGACACGACGAAATTCCTGATCACCTTGATGGCGCTCGGATCGGTTTCGCCATGGATCAGGAAGGTCGGATGTCAGATTTTCACTTTCATGCGTAACGAGCTTGGCTGCTCCTGCCCCCGCGCTCACCGCGCGTCGAGGGCGGGAAGTGAAACATTCAGATGAGACCAGGAGGAGAATTTGTCCGTCGCAAATGATAGCCGATCGCCGGGCCGAGACTGGCGCCAAATCATCGGAAGGAAATCACTCGACGACTTCGCGGCGGCGTTCACCGAGGACGCCGTTCTTGACGCGTCCGTCCTCAAGGGTCCGGTAGAGGGGCCAAGTGGGATCAGGACCGTCTTCTCCGCGACCGCTGCGATGTACGAGACCATCGTGTTCATACATGAGACTACTAAAGGGCCAAAGACCTATCTCGAATGGGAAGGCAAGGCCCTCGGCGGCCTCGCAGCGGCAGGCGTGACGGTGCTGACAAGGAATGCTGCCGGCAAAATCGAGAGCGTTCGCCTCATGCATCGGCCGCTCTCGATGGTCCTGGCCTTTTCTGCCGAGCTGGCGCGGCGGTTGCACGGGAAACTCGACCTGGAGCTCCTTAATCATCAGACATGATTTCACCTCGCTCGCCACAACTGCGTTAGAGCAGCCGGCGTGAACGGACCAGGGAATAAAGCCCCTTATTGAATTCACCCGTGTTCAGGGAAGAAAGCATGGCCGCAAAGGCGAGCGTCGCAACCAAGCCCTTCCAAGGCATACGGATCGAGGTCGACACTTCGGTCTCATTCGACGAGGTGTTGAACCGGCTCCGCGGCCTCATGGGCAACACGAGCGTGCCGCAGATCGTGGCGCTCGCAAAAGAGCCGATCACGCAAGCTGAATACGTCCAGGAAGTTCAAGAACGCTTCGTTGGGCAGAGTGGATTCATGCTCTTCCATGAGATCGACCATGGCGGATGGTTGGCGAAATTCGGGATCAATCGGCGAACCGTGCGCTGGATTCTTGGCAATCCGCTGATCGCCATCACCATGATCCGTTTCGACATCACGGCGGGCTTGTTCGCTCCCGTGGAGATCCTGGTGGTCGAGAAGCAGAACGAGCCAGGCGCCACCGTGACCTACGTACGGCCATCGACCCTCATGGTCATCGAGGACAATCCGCCCCTACGCGAAGCAGCCGAAGCCCTCGACAAGAAGCTCGATGCTCTGATCGCCAAGGCGACAGGCGCATGAGGAGGGATGTGCAATGAGCGATCTGCTTGCTGGCGTCCTTGTGCCAAGGGGAATTCCGTTGAGGCGGATGGGACTCAATATTCGTTTCCATCAATCCAAGATTATCTGTAGTGGACACGTCCGTCTGGACAAATCGGTGAAGTTGCCCTTGGAATACTTAGTTCTGTCTCGAGCTCAATTGCTTTGACCACGAAGGCATTGCCGAGAGCTTCAAGCTCGAAACGCGCATTCGGTTTGGCCCGAGCACGGCGAAAATACCGGTCTGCCTTTTCGAATAAATAGTCTGAAGTCGATCTGTTCGGCTTGGATGGCATGAGCTTAGCCCACCGGCACACTTCTTCGACATTCTCCCCTCGCCACCAGCAGCATATTTTCTTCCACATCGGCCTCTTTTCCGTATTTCCCCCGCAACTGGCAAGCTCGGCACTTTGCTCCCAAACCCCTTCCCTACTGTGGTGAATGCCGAATGGTTCGAATGCCGATGCTGTCCGAGCAAACTCTCTTGACCTGTTCAGCCAACATGAGCGTCAGCGCATATAAATTCGAGATGCAAGCTCGGCCATTCTCATAAGTGCGGTATAAAGAGCCAACGATGAACCTCGTGACTTATGGCACTCCTGATTGCTTTGCGGTGTTTGTTGCTTCCAGGCTCGCAATGCCTCGCAGCAGGCGACCGAGCAGGTCGGATCCGGTGATGATGCGCCGTTGCGAGCCCCAGACGAGAATCAGATCGTTGTCGATAACATCGTCGTCAGGGTGCTCCGGAACAACCCTCAGACAACCAATGACGTCGCCGAGCCGCGTATGCATATCCCGTACTATGATTGGCCGGTGCCAGCATGCTCCCTGAATGGTCTCGGGCTGATCGAACAACGCGTCACGCAGGAAATGATGGGCGTCCAGCACAAACGCCGGCTCGCCAGCGAGATCAGTCACGATGACCCACTTCTTGCCGGAGGCGTTGACCCGCTGAAGGAAAGGATCATCTGGTGAAGGAATGAATGGCGGCAGGACGCATCTGCCGCTTGCAAGCGGCAAGCTGATAATGCTTTGCGCGTGCACGGGCTCGCCCTCTTCGGTAACCGGCAAGTCATCGAGGTCGAGAAAGTTCTGCACTCCGGTCGCTTCAAGCCTACCGATGTCGCCACCAGTGGCAGCGGCGCGCGCCACCAAGGAGTGGACGTCACGCTCGCGAAGATAGGCAATGCCTTCAACTCCGAGCCACCAATCGAGCAGTATCGCTGTCGGCTTGGCCACGAAGAACAAAGCGGCGCGCCAGAAAATCAGGAACGGCAAAAATCTTGCCGTCATCCGAAGAGCGTTCCGTGAGAAATACGCTTGCGGTGCGATCTCGCCGAACAACGTGATCACGATCGCCGAGAAGAAGAACGCACCAAGACCTGCGAGAACCGAGTCGGACAGCAGCGTCAGAAACACGTTGGTGCCGACGTTGCCCCAGATAACGGTGGCGAGCACTTGATTGGAATTTTTTCGCAGGTCAAGGACGCGCGCCGCATCCTTGTTCCCGCTATCAGCCTCGATTTGTAGACGCAACTGGCTGAGGCTGAAGATCGCCAGATTCAGGCCGGCAAACAGCGCGGATAACGCAATGCAGGTGATAATGCCAAGCCAAATCCAGATACCTGGGAGGTAAGACATGGAACTTTCTTGGAAGCGCATCGACGACGCGCCGGAGGTCGATGTCCATTCGAGTCGTTTCGTGACGGTCACCGCGCCGCGAGTTTGCGCCGGTGCATGGACGAACGTCCATCATACCTTGGTGTCGGTCTGGCGGAAGCGCAAGTGTGAACGCCGCTCGTCGCGCCGACCGATCCCAAAGTATCGACGACACCATCGTCCAATAGACTCGGCCTTCACGCGCGATGCATCTGACCTTGGAATTACCAAGCGGGAAAACTGCGTTTGGAAGAGTGAATGTGAGCGATAAAAGGATCAAGAGATGCGCGCGATTGTAGCGGAGCAATTCGGCGGCTATCAAGATCTGAAAATTGCGGACATCCCCAAGCCGGCGGTGTCGGATGGACGCGTCCTGGTGCGGATGACCGCCGCCGGTGTCACTCCGCTCGATCATACCATTCTCTCTGGAGGCCATCCACGGGCAAAAGCGCCTCTCGTGCTGGGCAACGAAGGGGCCGGCATCGTCGAGGGTGGAGACGATCAGTTTCCGGATGGTGCTCGGGTGATGTTCACCGGCCCATACGGCGTCTCTGAGAACGGAGCATTCAGTGAATGGGTAGCGGTGAAGAGGGAGCATCTATGCCTGATTCCCCAGAACATTGATGACGCCGCTGCGGGCCTCCCCGTCGCGTACCTGACGGCGCTTATTACGTTGCGCGCGGCAGGATTTCGGCCTGGAAAAACTGTCTTCGCGCCGGCCATCGGAGGCTCGGTGGGTAACGCAGTGACCCAGGTGGCCAGGGCGTTGGGAGCGAAGCATGCGGTCTCGTCAACGACCAATCACGTAAAGGCTGCAGAGGCGAAGAGATTGGGCTTTTCCGAAGTTGTCGACCTTTCTGCGGAAGGGCTGGTGGAAGGCGTGCGTCGCCTCACTGATGGTTATGGCGCAGACATCATCGTGGACAGTATTGGTGGCGATATCCTGAGCGATGCGCTCGGGGTCTTGGCGCCGGGTGGCAGTCTCACCACCCTCGGCTACGCAGCGAGCCGGAAAACGACCATCGATGTGACCCACTTGATCTGGAAGAGCGCCAGCATCAAAAGCTTCTCGCTGTTCTCGCAACCCGCATCCGCTTGGGCAAGAGCATGGACGACGATTACAGAGCTTCTTAAAGCGGGCAAGGTCAAGCCAATCGTCGCTAGGACATTTCCGTTTGAAGGTGCTGCAGAGGCACTTCGTTACCTCGTCGAGGGCCGCCCCTTCGGACGGGTACTCCTCACGATGGGGCGCACACTGCGACCGCATTGATGTGGTCGACCAGCACCGCCGCAGCCACTACACAAACCCAAGCTGGTTGGCCCAAAGATGCGATGAGGAGAGCCCGATGACGGCTCGTAGCGAAGTGAGGTTCCCGGTCGACGAGGATATAAAACTTGGCGCCTGGCTCTATCTTCCGAAGAGCGACACGCAACGTTGCCCTGCGATCACGATGGCGCACGGCTACGCCGGCGTGAAGGAACACGGCCTCACACGGTTCGCCGAGGCCTTCACCGACGCCGGCTTCGTGGTGCTGCTGCATGATCACCGGACCTTCGGCATCAGCGGCGGCGAACCGCGTCAAGACGTTGATCCCTGGCGGCAGGTCGCCGATTGGCGTCGCGCAATCTCGTATCTGGAATCCCGGCCCGAGGTAGATCCGAAGCGGATCGGGCTGTGGGGCACCAGCTATGCTGGCGGCCATGCGCTGGTTCTTGGCGCCACCGATCGCCGAATAGCCTGCGTTGTCTCGCAAGTGCCGACAATCAACGGCTACCAGCAGGGTCTACGACGTGTCGCGCCAGAAGGCGTTGCGACGCTGGAGGCAGCGCTGAACGAAGACGAGCGCGCACAGCTGCGCGGCGAACCACCGCGGCGCCAGGCAGTCGTCAGCGCAGACAGCGCTATCCCGGCCTCGTATCGGACAAAGGACGCCATCGACTTCTACCTCCAACCGCTCGGTGACGGCGCGCGGTGGGAGAATACGGTGACGATGCGGTCTACGAGACTGGCGCGCATGTACGAGCCAGGCGTTTGGGTGCCGCGCGTGTCGCCGACGCCGCTGCTGATGATCGTCGCGTCGCACGACGTAATCACCCTCACAGATCTTGCGCTGGCGTCCTATGAGCAAGCGCTCGAGCCCAAGAAGCTTGTCCTTATCCCCGGCGGACACTTCGACCCGTATCGCTCGGAGTTCAAGATTTCATGTGGTGCAGCGGTCGACTGGTTTCGCCAGCATCTCGATCGCTGAAGGTAGGGCGATCCATCGTGCAGGTGAGCTGCGCAGCAGAATGGTTGCGCGACCATCCGCTCTATCGGGCATTGGTGGCCCAAGTTGCGATCCACAGCGGATTCGCCGTGGCCAACTCCGACACCGCGAATGTCTCACAACCAGCAGAGGAGCTGACGATGTGTGCAGCCAACACTCCCAACAACAATCTTCAATGGGATGTACTCACGATAAAGCGCCCTGGTCTCACTCGGGATTTGCCGGCAGGCAAGGAAGAACTGATGTGGGTGGCGAATTCCTCGACG
>Ga0210408_10006246_pt1 | contig 10318 bp, 6 predicted proteins | sample IncBWH4MmetaG_FD_155471 | JGI IMG/M metagenome (GOLD analysis project Ga0210408, IMG submission 155471) | Forest soil microbial communities from Barre Woods Harvard Forest LTER site, Petersham, Massachusetts, United States - Inc-BW-H-4-M | ecosystem: Environmental > Terrestrial > Soil >...
GTTGATGAAGGGGCGGCGCGGGATGCAGCAGTACATCTCAATCGATCCGAGGGATTCCTCATTTGCGCCGACAACCGATGCCGAGCAGAACTTGTGCAAGCCGAAGACTCCTGCGCTTTTGACAATGTTAGCCATGCTGGTGGGATCGTCATCGGGCAGAGCCGTGAGGGAGATGACGTTGCCAATCTCGGAATTCAACGCGTCGCAGATCTTGTGAAGTATCGTTTCCAGTGGCATCCGGCCAGAAATCGAATGAAGAAGTTGTTGTTCCGCTTTCAACAAATACTGAACTTCGGCTCCAGAATCGGGAGGCGGGGAGGATACTTGCCGCCTGTTGCGTAAGGGGAAATGATCATCCGTCATCTGGGCTCCCTCGTTTTCGGGGTGTTTGCTATGTTGAGTCCGCTGCTAAACGTGACCCGCCCTTGCAGACCGCGGCTTCTTGTCCTTTACGGCATACAAAGCTCTGTCCGCGGCATGGAGGAGGGTTCCGACGCTATCGGCATCCTGCGGATAACTGGCGACGCCTACGCTGACAGAAAGAAATGGCTCCTCGGCATCCCGCAAAAGTAGGTCGCAAATCCTTCGAGCTACTATGTTGGCGGCCGGTGGGCCCGTTTCCGGGAGGACCAAGGCGAACTCATCGCCACCTTGGCGCGCTGCGGTATCAATGGACCGACGACAGTCCGTCAAAACCTGGGCCGTCCTGCAAAGAGCGCGATCTCCGGTAGGATGTCCAAATCGATCGTTAATGTCCTTCAGGCCGTCCAGATCAAGCAAGAGAAGAGAGAATTGCCGCTCGGTACGCTGGGAGCGGCAGATCTCTGCCTGCAGTACCTCAAAAAGGCGGCGATGATTGGCCAAACCAGTCAGCGAATCACTCGATGCTTGCCGACGCAAGTGTTCCTCGAGAGCGCGCTGTTCGGTGATATCGACGGCAATCACTTCGTAGCCAATGAAACCTCCATGGTCGTTATAAACGCCGCGACCGCTCAGCCTGGCTTTCAAGATCGTGCCGTTTTTGCGCTTCCAGTCAATTTCAATTGGCTCAATACGGATTTTCTCGTCGGAGCGGCCCGCTAACGCGGCGGCCGGACCGAAATCGAGTACGATTGCAGAGGCACGATTGGCGAGCAGCACATCCTCTTTGTTCGCGTAGCCAAGCATGGTTACCAGTGCCTGATTGACGTCGAGAAACTTTCCTTCCTTGTCGCACCGGCAGATTCCGTAAGCGGGATTGTCCACCAGCGCGCGATACAGCGATTGCGAATGCCGCAAGGCTTTTCCAGCCTCTTCCAGCTCGACGCGAAGTTTTTGTTCGTTCAAGATGCGGCGAACCGTCATGGGCAATTGAGCCAGATGGTCTTGTTCAACGTAATCGAATGCGCCATGAGCAGACAGTTCTGCGATAGGTTCGTTTCTGATGGCGGTGGTTACGAAGAGAAGGGGGATCTCCTGCACGGTCTGACGAAGAAGCTGGAGGGCTTGTGACCCCTTCCAGTTAGGGCTGGGGTACTCGGCAATCACCACGTCATAGGAGTGAGAGCGGAGCTGCTCGGTACACTGCGCAATGGTCAAAACCAAGTCTGCGCTGACAGCGAATCCGGCTTTTTTAAGTTCTTCCTGGCAGGCATCTACCACGTCCGCATCGCGATGGATAAATAGGACACTGAGGGGGCGGCGCCGGTGGGAAGCGGTGCCCTCCAGCGGAACGCTCTTCGGCTCAGACTGGAGTTCGTTGTGCACAATGTTCGAGGTGAACTCGCGCATGCGAAGCCGCCAAAACCATCCATAAAGATATGGATGAGAGAACGACATGTGGAGCCCTCAAGGGTCATGATAGGGGGTTAGAAAACTCCAATCTGTCTCGTTCAAGACACCTAATCCCGAAACCGATTCTTTTTGGGCCGCCGAGATCGCGTACCAGAAATGTGATAACAAATAATGAAGCCGGCTTCTGTTCGATGCCCGACGATGGCAAAATCGTGCTCGTTCGTAAATTGGATTGTCTTGCGGCGGGCTCCTATTGCATCCTGTCACGATGAAAAAACGTTTGACCGCCGAACAAATATCTTCGGTCCCCTGTCCGACGTGCGGTGTTGCCCCTGGAATGCGTTGTGAACTGTTTTCTGGTGCGCAGCGCCGACACCCCCATGCAGATCGCAGATTTGTTGCTATTGACGCGTTGGTTCAGGAAAGCGAAACGGTGCACGCCGGACCGTCGAACCGGAAGTCAAAACACTCCTCGAAAAGGAAGTCGAAGCGGACCTGACGCCGCCAGAGTGTTCCTTTTAGGTCAGTTTCGGGGTTAGGTTTGTCGCATCCTATCGTGATGCGGATGAACGACATGACCGCCAAACAGTTATCAGCGGTCCCGTGCCCTATTTGCGGTGTTGCTGCCGGGCAGAGTTGTGTGCTGTATTCGGGTGCCTTACGTTCGGATCCACACGTAGATCGCAGGCTTGCAGCGGTTGAGGCGGTCGAAGTCAAGAGAGACAATGTGCTTCGTCGCAGCCGTCCGGCTATTCAACTGTAAACAGACGGTCCAATCCCAGTCCGGTATGGTGCTTCACTTCGTGTGGTGTGGTGTATGCCGGACGTCAACAAGGAGCGTTGGCAACAACTATGCGAGCTTCTCTGCGTTGCGCCCGGGACCGAGGATAGGAAAGCGCGGATAGTGCGCGGGAAACTAGGCCTCGATGATCTGGTTGCGCAGAGCGTAGCGAACCAGTTCGGAAACTGAGTGACAATTCAGCCGGCGCATAATATTGGCGCGGTGAGTCTCCGAAGTCTTGATCGAAATGCTGAGCAAAGTGGCTACTTCTTTGGTGGTGAGGCCACCTGCCAAGAGTTGAATTATTTCGCGTTGGCGGGGAGTAAGGCGACCGTCCGGCGGTGCCGTGCTACCGCCGTTGGTGTTGAAGCCGGCCAATATAATCTCCAAGACTTTCGGAGTGAAGAATGTCTCATTGGCGTGTACAGCCGTGATGGCGGCGACGAGATCGCGCGCCGCATCCGTTTTGAACAGGTAGCCCCGCGCACCCACCGCCAGAACCTTCTGAATCATGGCTTCGGAATCATGCACGGTGAGCATGATGATCTTCGTTCGAGGAAGGCTCCGAACAATCTGGTGGGCCGCCTCCAAACCGTTTAAAGTCGGCATTCCAATGTCCAGCAACGCCACGTCAGGGCGTGTCTCCAGGGCCTTCGTGACCGCTTCGCGGCCGTCGGATGCCTCTGCTACGACTTCCCATCCAGGCTGACCTTCCAGCAGACAGCGCAAGCCGGCTCTGACGACATGGTGATCATCGGCTAGCAACAAACGCAAATTCGCCATTCTCAGCTCCACCGAAACGTCGCAACCAAGCAGTGAAAATACGGATACATGAATACACGAAATGCGCTAAATGCTGTGTCATCTTCTGGACATCGGGAGAATCCTCTAGGAGTAGGCTTTAAAAAAGTGTCTTGGACGAGACAGACACCAAAATTAGAGTGCCCTAATATGAAGTTCCCTTCACCCAGCTCACATTGATAAGGAGGAAGTAACAGGAAGTAACAAAGAAGCAAGGCAAAGAAGGAGACCCAGCCATGACATCCGAAACGCATCTACTCGAAATGCTTGGGCATGGCGCCCCGATGTTGGAAGTATTGAATGAGCTCTGCAATTTTCTGGATGCGCAGTTGCCGGGAGCGATCTCCACCGTTTTCTTGCTAGACATTGAGGGAGCACGGCTCCGGCCAGTAGCTGGGCCGAACGCTCCAAAGACCTGGAAGGAAGAAATCGATCACCTGGAAGAGGGACCGTACGCGGTATTCGGCAGCACGGGTGAGGGTCAAGGAAAAGCGCTGACTGTTGGAGATATCAACAGCGATGCGATATTTGCGGTTCATCGCGAAGCGGCCTTGCGCGAAGGCTTGCAAATGGCTTCTTTCCGGCCGATCTTAACGATAGAAAAGGAGATTCTGGGAGCGTTGGCGCTCTCTTATCCGCAGCGTGCCGATTGGCCGAAGCCAGACACAGAAATGATCGAACGGGCTGTGCATCTGGCGGCCATCGCTATCGAATGCTACCGAAGCGAGCAAGAACTGCGGGAGTTCTCGAAGCGGCTCAGCCAATCGCAGGATGATGAACGGCGGCGCATTGCACGCGAATTACATGACAGCACCGGACAAAAGCTCTCTGTGCTGGCGATGAATCTGGCCCTGGCGGAAAACCAGATCGGCCCGTCTGAAGTAGCATTCCACAAGATGCTCTCGGAGTGTTCATCTTTGACCAGGGATATTTCCGAAGAGGTTCGAACACTTTCTTACATGATGCACCCGCCGCTGCTTGATGAATGTGGTCTGGAGACATCCATTCAGATGTATTCGCGCGGAATCAACCGACGAGTTGGCCTTGAAATTGAATTAGACATACCGCGTCGTTTGGAGCGCCTCAGTGAAGACGCGGAACTCGCGATTTTTCGGGTTGTGCAAGCCAGCCTTACGAATATTCACCTGCATTCAGGAAGTGCCAAGGCCACGGTTAAAATCGAGCGGGTCCCTGAGGGACTGGCTGTTACGATCAGTGACCAGGGGCGAGGTATACCGACCGGAGTGCTGGACCGGTCTCCGCTGGCCAAAGAAACCGGGGTAGGGATCGCGGGAATGAAAGAAAGAGTGAAATATATCGGTGGTCGGCTGGAAATCGAAAGCAGCGAGTATGGCACCCAAGTGAAGGCAACAATCCCGAGTTGTCATTTTCGCAGAGCGAACTCGGCTGCGAGTTGAGGAACCTGGCGGCGGGCGCACACTTCGAGACTCAGGATAAACTGAAGCGGACGCCCCTAGAGCGCAGAGAAAGTCGCCCGCGACGTTCCGCGGCAGCTACATAAGGCTACCCACACAAATTCCACGATGATTGCGATCCTTGTATCAACCGGTTTGCTTGCGGCATCAAACTGGGCTCACGGTAACGTTATAAGGAGGGATGGTCATGAGTTCCAAGCAAGTTGTTCTTATCACTGGGTCGAGCACTGGGTTTGGGAGACTGTTTACCGAGACGCTGGCTCGTAAGGGGCACACTGTTTTCGCTACGATGCGGGACCCGGGAGGGCGCAATGCGAAGAATGCCTCCGAAATTCGTGCGCTGGCGGAAAAGGAGTCGCTGCCCATACACGTCCTGGAGATGGATGTGACCGACGACGCGTCGGTCGAGAAGGCTGTGGATGCCGCGGTGGGCAAAGCCGGGCGCATCGATGTCGCGATCAACAATGCCGGCTACTTCCTCACGGGACTGGAGGAAGCGGTCACTACTGAACAGGCGCGGCGTCTGATGGACACGAATTTTCTTGGGCCGGTGCGCGTCAATCGGGCGGTGCTTCCGCACATGCGGCGGCAACGCAGCGGCGTGATCATGCACATCAGCAGCGGAGCCGGCCGCGTGATTCTTCCTTCCGCGGGTTTCTATTGCGCCAGCAAATTTGCCCTTGAGGCGCTGGCCGAGGCGTACAGCTACGAACTTGCTGGGCAAGGAATTGAATCGGTGATTGTCCAGCCCGGCGCATATGAAACTCCTGTATTCGGCAATACGGTGAAGGCGGCCGACGAGGCGCGGACAAATACGTATGGCGCGGTTAAGGAGATCCCTGCCAAGGTCAACGGAGCCCTTTCGTCCAGGGCCGGCAATGCTCAGGAAGTGGCGGACGAGGTGCTGAGAATTGTCGAGACTCCCGCGGGGGAGAAGCAGCTGAGGTATTACGTCAGCCCGCAGAACTTCGGTGTCGAAGAGATCAACGCGCTCGCAAAGCAAGTGCAAGCCAAGGTGATAGAAGGCTTCGGCCTCGCTGCCGACACCAAATTCCATAAAGGCAAAGCAGCCGGCGCGGTTTAGGCTCCCGCAGCACGGAAGCGCCATTGAGGAATTTTTGTGTCGGAGTGATCGGCAGCCGAGACTGGTTGCTGAGATTGACAGATACTTAATTGGTGCGATAGCCACGCGTAGCCGCTCCGGAACTAAGTCTCCACGGACCAAATACGAGGACACCGATCTCCATCGGTGTCTTTTTTTTAATGCAGTACGGAGGCTGTGCGGCGGGAATCCAAAATTTCGGGGCAAAATTTAGAGAGGGCTTGACAGATTATTGAGCGGCGTGTTTACTCAGATGTAGCGTCCCGCCCACAAATCGAAAGGTGTCCTCAGATGAAGAAACCCAGTTTTGTCTCAGTGGCTACTGGTGTGTCTGCTCGTTTGTCTTGGATGTTGCCGATTGTGTGTGCGGTGTTGATCAGCGCTTTTGGGATGAGGGTGGCGTGGGGGCAAGGAGCCGCGCAAGACGAAGTCCGGAGTGGACCGACAGCGAGCGATAAGGCGGCGGCGGATGAGGCTACTGTGGTTTATCGGCATGCGAGACCGGCGAATACGGAGGCCGGGCTCAGCATGAAGCGGAAGGACATCACGACGGGACGGGTACGGTCGGCGGCAGCGGGCGCTGCTACTGCACCAGACAACGATCAACTGCGTTTTCCGGCTGACTTGACTTACAACGGGGGCGCGGTGGTACGGGTGGCCGAGGCGCATCCGATTTTTCTGCTTCCGAACGGGAAGTGCCCGATCGCGACTTGTTGGGGCGACCCGGAGGGATTTCTGCGGGATCTGAACACCAGCGAGTTCATTCACATCACGGACCAATACGTAGGTGCAACGGCGAACAATCGGTATCCGGTGGGCAAGCACACATTGATGAGCTACACGCCCACAGCGAAGACGCATCCGCTGACAGACAACGATATGATTTCGATCGTGCACACAGTGGCCTCGGCAACAGGCCAAACTGGATATGCGCATATTTACCATGTGTTCTTGCCGCCGGGACAAGATGAATGCTTCATGGCGGGAGGCGGCCCTTGCTATTCGCCGGACGTGCTGGCGACATTTGCCTTCTGCGGGTATCACAGCAGCGTGGATTTCACGGATATCGGACATGTGCTGTACTCGGTGGAACCGTTCCAGAACGTGGGAGGTTGCTCGGTGCGGCCGGGGACTCCGAACGGGCAACTGGTCGACTCAACCAACAACACACTTTCGCACGAGCAGTTCGAGACGATCACCGATCCGGACGGGTCGGCGTGGTTTAACTTCACGTCGGTGGCGCTGCGTTTTGCGGAAATCGGGGACGAATGCTCGTTTTTCGTGGTTCTGCCTACGTCGCCGACGACGTTCTCCGCGTTCTTCGATCCGACGGTGTCGACGATCGGAAATCATCCATATGCTGTGCAGCCGGAGTACGCGAACAATGAGCATGCTTGTGGCAGCAATCCGTAGTAACTAAATCAATTGGCGAATGCTTAGGGGCAGGATCACTCCTGCCCCTTTTTTTTGCCTCGCGGGAATGCAGAACCAGCGGGAGCTCAAAGCTCGCGGCCTGAAGGCTGCCGCGACATTTTTGGCTCGCGGACTCGGTTATTCGCGGAGGATGCGGGCGGGGTCGGTGCGGGTGGCGCGCCACGCTGGGAGGAAGCAGGCGGCTGATGCGGCGAGGGTCATGACGATGAACGCGGAAGCGAAGGCTACAGGGTCGCGCGGGCTGACGTGGAACAAAAGGTTGCCGAGCAGGCGCGTTAGCAGCAGGGCGGTGGCGACGCCGAGCAGCACGCCGGCGCCGGTGAGTGCGAGTCCGCGTGAGAGCACTAGGCGCAGCAAATTCGACGCGTCGGCGCCAAGGGCCATGCGCAAGCCGAGTTCGCGCGTGCTCTGCGAGACAGCGTAGGACATCACGGCGTAGAGGCCGATGATAGCAAGCAGCAGCGCCAGGCCGCCGAGAACGCCGACTAGCGTCACGGCGACCATTTGCGGCGACGTGGAGCGCTCGAGCTGCTCCTGCATGGTGATGAGCTCGGACGGCGCGACGCTGGCGTCGAGTGCACGCACTTCGCGCGCGAGTTCTGTGGCCATGGTCTGGGGAGAGAGCGTCGTGCGAATATTCAGGACGCCGCCGCGCAGGCTGTTTTGCCTTAGTGCGACGAAGAAAAACGGCGTTGGCTTCTCGCGCACGCTGGAGTACTTCGAGTCTTTGGCGATGCCGACGACGGTCAGCCAGTGTCCCTTGAGTTGCAGGCGTTCGCCGAGCGGGCTGCGGCCGGTCCAGTAGCGCTGGGCCATGGTTTCGTTGACCAAGGCGACCAGCGCGGAATTTTCGTCGTCGCGGCGGGTGAATTCGCGCCCGGCGACGAGCGGAATGCCCATGGTGACGAAATACTCGGGGCCGACTTCGTTGTAGTCGACCGTGGGCGATTCCTCTGGCGGCGGCGTGTAGCCATCGATGACGATGGGCGCGGTAGCAGAGCTGACGTAGCTGAGCGGAACCATTCTTGAGAAGGCGGCTGACTCCACGCCGGGCAGCGAGCGGACGCGCTCGAGCAACTCGTCCTGGAAGGTCTGCGCGCGAGCGGGCGTGTAGCCGGCGGCGACGAGGTCAATGCCGGTGTACTGCACGCCGCGCGCATTGAAGCCGGGGTTGGTGCCGCGAATCGTCAGCAGACTTTGCATCAGCAGGCCTGTGCCGACGAGCAAAATGAAGCTGAGCGAGACCTGCAACAGCACCAGGCCGGAGCGAACCCAGGCGCGGCCGCGGCCGCCGACAACTCCGGCGGATTCCATCTTCATGGAGCTGGCGAGGTCGATCTTGTCCGTTTGCATGGCGGGGACCACGCCCAAGAGCACGGTGGTCAGCAAGCACACACCAGCGCTGAGAGCCAAGACGCGCCAATCGAGTTCGCCGGGGAGATGCATTTGCACGCCGGCGCGGGTAGGGAAGAGCAGCACCAGCAAGTGGCGGCACCAATAGGCCATCAGCAGCCCGCCGGTGGCACCGAAGAGAGAGAGCACCAAGCCTTCGGTGAGCAACTGCTTCCACAGGCGAGCGCGACCGGCGCCAATGGCGAGGCGCACGCTCATTTCGTGGCGGCGGGCGAAGGAGCGCACCAGGAGCAGGTTGCCGACATTGGCGCACGCGATGAGCAGAACGAAAATGACGACGGCCAGCATGATTTCGAGGGTGGGCAGCAATGTGGCGGCGTTGTTGAACGGCGTCTGCCACAAGGGCCAGGGTCGAATGCCACGGCCGCGATTGGTGGCGGGATAGGTGGCTTCCAGGCGCTGCGAGATCGCCGCGAATTCCTGCTGCGCTTGTGCGAGCATGACGCCGGGCTTCAGGCGCGCGTAGGATTCGATCCAGCGTGCGCCGCGATCTTCGAGCTTGTAGCCGCCGCCCTCGAAGACGTCTTCCATGGAGACGGGCACCCAGAAGTTCATCCGCCATCCGACAAAGGTGCCATAAAAGCCCTCGGGCGCAACGCCGACGATGGTGTGCATGACGCCGTCGAGGCGCTGCGTTTTGCCGATGATTTGCGGATCGCCTTTGAATCGTCCTTGCCAAAGCTGATAGCTGATTACCGCGACGGGATGCGCGCTTTGCCCCTGATCTTCGCCGGGCAAAAAGCCGCGGCCGAGCATGGGGGGAACACCGATGGCGTCAAAATAATTGGCGGAGACGATGCTGCCGGTGGTGCGCTCGGCGCGATCGCCGATGCTTAGCGTGGTACCGGTAATCTTGCTGACGAAGACCGTTTCGCAGAGCGTGCAGCTTCGCTGTAGTTCCTGGAAGTCGGGCCAGGAGAGCGGGGTGCCGCGGGGCTCGTCGCGGGCGGTGCCGCCGATGGCGACAAGGCGCTCCTGATGCGCGACGAGTGGGTAGGGGCGGAAGAGGATTCCTTCGATCCAACTGAAAACGGCGGCGTTGGCGCCGATTCCTAGAGTGAGGCAAAGGATGGCCAGGATGGAAAAGCCCGGGCTGCGGCGGAGCATGCGAACGCCGACGCGCAGGTCTTGCCAGAGACTGTCGAGGCCGATTGGAAACCAAACGGCGCGTGCGTCTTCGCGGGCGAGTGAGGATGCGCCCATTTTGCGGTTGGCGGTATAGCGGTCGCCGGATTCTTGCTCGAGCATCTGGCGGTGGAAGTCCATTTCTTCGGCAAGTTCGGCGGCTTGGCGACGCTGGCCGAACAAGTAGAGGATGCGGCGAATCAGGCCCATGACATCACCTTTTGGATGGCTAGTATCATGCGGTCGAACTCTTTGTTTTCTGTGGCGAGTTGTTTGCGGCCGGCGGCGGTCAGCTTGTAGTAGCGGGCGCGGCGATTGTTTTCCGATGCGCCCCATTCGGCGGTGACCCAGCCGTTGAGTAACAGACGCTGAAGGGCGGGGTACAAGGAGCTTTCGCCGACGTCGAGAACGTCTTGGGAAATCTTCTTGAGGTGTTGGGCGATGCCGTAGCCG
>Ga0210408_10006247_pt1 | contig 10316 bp, 6 predicted proteins | sample IncBWH4MmetaG_FD_155471 | JGI IMG/M metagenome (GOLD analysis project Ga0210408, IMG submission 155471) | Forest soil microbial communities from Barre Woods Harvard Forest LTER site, Petersham, Massachusetts, United States - Inc-BW-H-4-M | ecosystem: Environmental > Terrestrial > Soil >...
GAGTTCAGCCGCCGCGCCGGTGATTTTGCGATGGCGATGGCCCTGGCGGTGCTGGAGGTCGAAGAGGACGTCATCACCTCGGCGCGTATCGGCGTCGGCGGTGCCGAGGCAATACCGCGCCGCGTCGCCGAGGCCGAAGCGGTCCTGCGCGGAGAGGGCCCGGGAGAGGCGGTCTGGCGGGCCGCCGCAGCGGCCGCGGCTGCAGCGATTGACCCGCTGTACGATACGCTAACGGATGCGCAGTACCGGCGCGAACTGGTCGAGGCGATGGTGTATCGCGCGCTGAGGCAGATTTGCGTATGAGCGAATTGGTCGATGTTACCTTGAACGTCAACGGCCAGCCGTATGCGCTGCGAGTGGAGCCGCGCCGCACCCTCCTCGATACCATCCGCGACGAATGCGGCCTGACCGGCACTCATATGGGCTGCGAGCACGGCGTGTGCGGCGCCTGCACCGTGCTGGTAGACGGCGACCCCATCCGCGCCTGCCTGATGTTCGCGGTGCAGGCGCAAGGGAGCGCGATCCGCACGGTCGAGGGGCTGGCGCGGGGCGGAGATCTACACCTGCTGCAACGCGCCTTGATCACGCATCACGGCGTGCAATGCGGCTTCTGCACTCCTGGCTTCCTGATGCTCGTCACGGGCGTCCTGGAGCGCGAGCCCGATATCGGCGACGAGGCATTGCTCGACGTGCTCGCCTCGAACCTGTGCCGGTGCACCGGATATCAGGGCATTGTCGCAGCGATGCGTGCGGCCGTCGCCGAATTGCGCGGGTTGAGAGAGTAAGCATGGGCACGAAGCGCTCGGCAACCCGCATTCTCGGCCGCTCGGTGGCTCGGCTGGAGGATCCGCCGCTGCTGACTGGTCGGGGCGTGTTTGTCGGCGATATCAGATTCCCGCGCCAGCTGCACATGCGAGTCGTGCGCTCGCCTTATGCCAATGCCGCATTGCACTCCGTCGACATAGCCCCGGCGCTAGCCGCGCCCGGAATCGTCGCGGTGTGGACAGCGGCGGATATCGCCGATTTGCCGCCGATCGATTTCCGCGACCCGGCCGCCGAGGCGCTGCGCCCCTACCGCCAGCCGCTGCTGGCGCGGGAGCGGTTGCGCTATGTCGGCGAGCCGGTCGCGGTGGTGTTCGCTACCGATCCCTATCTGGCCGAGGATGCCGCCGAGCTGGTTTCGGTCGAGGCCGACGAGCTGACGCCAATTCTGGACGCCAGCGCGAGCCCCCGCAGTTTCGCGCCGGGCCTGTCGAACGAGGCGATGGTGCTGCGCGCCGGTTACGGCGATGTCGAGACAGCCTTCGCCTCAGCGCATGTAGTCGTCGCCCTCGACCTAACGATCGGCCGGCATAGCGGCGTACCGCTCGAGACGCGCGGCGCACTCGCCCGCTTCGACGCTGCACGGGACGTGTTGGAATTGTACGGCGCGGCCAAGGTGCCGCACCGCAACCGCGACGCGCTGGCGCGCATGTTCGGCCGCAGCACGACGGCGGTGGTGCTGAAGGAAGGCAATACCGGCGGCGGGTTCGGAGTTCGCGGCGAGCTTTACCCCGAAGATTTTCTCGTTTGTGTCGCCGCGATGCGATTGGGGCGGCCGGTCAAATGGATCGAGGACCGGCGCGAGCATCTGATGGCCGCCAACCATTCGCGCGAGCAGCGCCACCACGCCCGTGCCGCGGTCGATGCCGACGGGCACATCCTGGCCCTGGAGGACGAGTTCAATCTCGACCAGGGCGCCTATGTGCGCACCCATGGCGCTCGGGTCGCGGAAATGACGATCGCCATGGTGCCCGGGCCGTATCGCATCCCCGCTTATCGCAGCGTCTGCCATTTCCGGTTGACCAACAAGACGCCGGCGGCGACCTATCGTGCGCCCGGACGGTTCGAGGGCACCTTCGTGCGCGAGCGGCTGCTCGACGCGGTCGCCGACCGGCTCGGCCTCGACCGGGTGACGGTGCGGCGGCGCAACCTCATCACCGCGAGCGAGATGCCGTTTTTCCGGCCGTTGAACGCGCTCGGCACCGAGGTCGTCTACGATTCCGGCGACTATCCGCTATTGCTCGACAAGGCGCTGGCACGGATCGGTTGGGTTTCGCTGCAGGCCGACTTGCGCCGCCGCCGCGCTGCCGGCGAACTGGTCGGGTCCGGCATCGCCATCTTTGTCGAGAAGGGCGGGCTCGGTCCGTTGGATGGCACCCGCATCACCGTCGACACCACCGGCGCGGTCGAACTGGTGACCGGCGGCTCGGCGGTTGGCCAGGGCTTCGCTACGGCAATGGCGCAGATCTGCGCCGACACGCTCGGTGTGGACTATCGCCGGGTGCGGGTCGTCTCGGGGCAGACCGACCGCATCCAATATGGCATCGGCGCGCACGCCTCGCGCGCCTCGGTAATGACGGGCAGTGCGACGCATGCGGCGGCGCTGAAAGTCCGAGCCAAGGCGCTGGACATGGCGGCCTCGCTGCTGCAGGCGTCGCCTAACGAGCTCGACATTGTCGAAGGCGTTGTGGCCCATCGCGACCAGCCCGGTGGCGCGTCAATCAGCTTGGCGGATGTCGCCCGTCATCTCGCGCCTGACTCGCCGACGCTCGGTGATCGCGATCCCGGGCTGACCGACGAAGGCTGGTTCCGCTCGGACCATATGACCTACCCCTACGGCGTGCAGATCGGCGTCGTCCGCGTTGATGCCGAGACTGGGCAGGCGACGGTCGAGCGCTTTCTGCTCGCCTACGATATCGGCCGGTCGATCAACCCGATGCTGGTCGAGGGTCAGCTGGTCGGCGGTTTCGTGCAGGGTCTCGGCGGCGCGCTTTACGAGGAATTTCGCTACGACGAGCGCGGCGAGCCGCTCAGCGTCACCCTGGCGGATTATCTGCTGCCGACCGTGCGGGAAACTCCCGCTGTGGAGGTGTTGGTGACCGAGGACGCGCCAAGCCCGCTTAACCCTCTCGGCATCAAGAGCGTCGGCGAGGGCGGCATTACCGGGGTTGGCGCGGTGATCGCCGCTGCGATCGACGAGGCGATCGGCATGCCCGGCGGGGTGACCCGGCTCCCCGCGACACCGCAGCGGATCAAGGCGCTGTTACGCGCCGCGGCGCAGCGTGGCCGTCCCGCTGCCGCCGAGGGATAGAGGAGAGGGAGTATGATGGGCAATCTCGATACCCTGATCCAGGACCTCGTGATCGCCAACCGGATCCTCGCCAGAGAGGAGGTCGTCGACGCTTACGGTCATGTCAGCGTTCGTCACCCTGACAATCCCAACCGCTTCCTGATCGCCCGCTCGCTCGCCCCGGAGCTGGTCGGCCTCGAAGACATCGTCGAACTCGACCTGGACGGTCAGCCAGTGCGCCCCGAGGACCGCAGCCTTTATCTCGAGCGCTTCATTCATGCGGCGATCTTCGCGGCGCGGCCGGATGTCATGGCCGTCGTCCATGCCCATGCCGAGGACACCCTGCCCTTCGGCATCGCTCAGGGGACAAAGCTGCGGCCGGTGATCCATTCGGGAAGCTTTATCGGCACCGAGGTGCCCGTCTGGGACATCGCCGACCATTTCGGCGACACCAACCTGCTCGTCACCAACATGGCGCAGGCGAGCGATCTCGCGAAATGCCTCGGCGCGAACGGCGTTGCGTTGATGCGCGGCCATGGCTTCGCCTCCGCCGCGCGCTCGCTGATCGAGGTCGTGCGGTTATCGGTCTACCTGCCGCGCAATGCGCGCGCCCTGATGCGCGCGAGGCAGCTGGGCGGCGAAATCAAGTACCTGTCGCAAGGCGAGATCGAAGCCCGCAACCGGGGCTACAGCCCCTATTCGGTCGAGACCTGGCGCACCTGGGAATTTTGGGCGAACAAGGCCGGCTGCGGTCACCTGTTGACCCGGCCCGATGGCGGGCAGGCGCGCCCGCCAAAAGGCTGATCCGCAAATGGGCGGCACCCAGTCGGCGCCATTGTTGACTTTGCTCAACGCGCCAACCATCGCCGCGTATACTGCGGCCGGGTTCTGGGGCGACGAGACGATCTACTATCTGGCCGCGCGGCACGCGCGGACGACGCCGCAGGCTTGCGCGGTGCGCGACCGCCATCGCCGGATGAACTATGCCGAGCTGGTTGCTGCCGCCGACCGGCTGGCGGCGCACCTCGCCGGCCACGGCGTCCGGCCCGATCATCGCGTCGCTGTGTGGCTGCCGGGCCGGGTCGAGACCGCGATCGCGCTGCTCGCCTGCTCGCGCAATGGCTATGTCTGCTGCCCGTCCTTGCATCGCGACCACACGGTTGGCGAGATTGCCGCGCTGGTGGACCGCATGCGCGCCACAGTGCTGATTGCTCAACCCGGCTACGGTGCCGACGCCGACCGCCACGACGTCTTTGCCGAATTGGCCGACCGCGGCTTCCTCCGCCACGCCTGGCGCGTGGACCCGGCTGAAGCTGCGCCGTTCGGTGAATTGCCAGGCCCTGCGCTCGAAATAGAAGCGAGCGGGGACGCCAACCAGGTGATGTATTTGCCCTTCACCTCCGGCACAACCGGCAAGCCGAAGGGCGTTTTGCACAGCGACAACACGCTGCTCGCCACGGCGCGGATGATGGCGCGCGACTGGCGGCTGGAGCGCGCTGTGCTCTACACGCTGAGCCCGCTCAGCCACAATCTCGGGCTCGGTGCGCTGATCACCGCGCTGGTCGGCGGCGGCCAACTGGTCGTCCACGATCTGCCGCGCGGCGCCAGTCTCCTCGACCGGTTAGAGGAGACCGGCGCCGAGTTTCTGTTCGGGGTACCGACGCATGCGATCGACCTGCTGAGCGAGATCAGAGCCCGCGGCGCGCGGCAGGTAGGCGCGGTGCGCGGTTTCCGGATTTCGGGCGCCGCCGCGCCGGCGCCGGTCGTCGCCGAGCTGATGCAGTACGGCATCGTGCCTCAGAGCGGCTACGGCATGACCGAAACCTGCTCGCACCAATACACGCTGCCCGATGACCCGCCCGAGCGCATAGTCGGCACCTGTGGGCACGCTTGTGCCGGCTACGAGATCCGCATCTGGCGCCAGGATGATCCCGACATCGAGGCCGCGCCTGGTCAAATCGGCGAAATCGGCGGCCGCGGCGCCAGCCTAATGCTCGGCTATTTCGACGACCAGAAGGCGACCGAAGCGGCGTTCAACGCGCAGGGCTGGTTCATGACCGGGGACCTCGGCTGGATCGACGAGGCAGGCTATCTCCGTGTCACCGGCCGCAAGAAGGATGTGATCATCCGCGGCGGCCGTAACATTCATCCGATGCGCATCGAGGCACTGGCGCTTCAGCACGATGCGATCGAGAAAGCGGCGGCATTTCCGGTTGCCGATGCACGGCTGGGCGAGCGCATCTGCCTGGCAGTGGTGGTGTGCGGTGACAGGCAGGTCGACCCGGAGGCGATTCTCGAACATCTGGATGCGTCCGGCTTGTCGAGATACGACATGCCAGAATTCATCCTGGAGTTGTCCGAGATGCCGCTTACCGCCAGCGGCAAGTTGCTGAAGCGCGAGCTGGTGCAGAGAGTCGCGGAAGGGCGGGTACGGCCATTGCCAGTGCGCTTCCGCGCCCGGTCTGCGGCGCGCGCTTAGGGCGATGCGTGCCATTGTCGTCGACGGCTTCGGACCGCCCGAGCGGCTGCGCGTCGGGGAGGTGGCAGAGCCCGTGCCAGGACCGGATGAAGTGTTGGTGATGGTGCATGCCGCGCCGGTCAATTACGTCGATCTTCTGGTGGTCGGTGGCAATTACCAGTTTCTGCCGCCGCTTCCGTTCATCCCCGGTAAGGGCCCGGCCGGCGTGGTGACGGCGCTCGGACGAGAGGTGACGAATTTGCGAGTCGGCGACAGGGTGCTGGCAATGGCCGAACATGGTGGCTACGCCGAGGCGGTCACGGTGCGCGCCGACCAGTGTTACAGATTGCCCGCGTCGATGTCATTTGCCGACGCCGCGTCGCTGAGCCTGGTCTATGATACCGCCTGGTTCGCGTTGCGCGAGCGCGCCCGACTCGAGACCGGTGAAAGTGTGCTGGTGCTCGGCGCCTCGGGCGGGGTCGGTCAGGCGGCGGTCCAGCTCGCCCATGATATGGGTGCGCGGGTACTTGCCGGGATTCTGCGGCCGGAACGGGCGGCATCGGTGCGGGCGGCCGGCGCCGACGCGGTGATCGATCTGTCGGCCGCCGACCTGCGCGATAGCTTGCGCGCGCAGGTTCACGCAGTGACCGAGGGCCGCGGCGTCGATATCATTCTCGACCCGCTGGGGGGCACGATATTCGACGCGGCGGTGCGCGCGCTCGCCTGGCGTGGCCGGCTGGTGGTGATCGGGTTTGCCACGGGCGCGATTGCGACGATCAAGACTAACTACCTGTTGCTGAAGAACATCGAGATCAGCGGCTTACAGATCAGCGACTACCGCACGCGGCGTCCGGCGCAGGTCGCCGCCTGCCTTGCCGAGATCTTCAGCCTTTACGAGCAGGGGAAGGTCAAGCCCGCTGCGGCGACGGCCTTTCCACTGGCTCGGGCTGGCGAGGCGCTCGCCGCATTGCGCGACCGCCGCATTGCCGGCCGCGCCGTCTTACACCTGCGCGATGACTGACGGATCTGTGAATGGCGACGCGACGCCCACTCCGTCGAGCGGTATGGTCGAAGAGCTTCAATCGGTCGGACATAGCGGCGCCGGCGCCAGCTTAAACCGAACCGCACGGATTTGGAGGCCTTACCTGGACGACCGCTCGTGGCACCGAGCGGCCCCGAGGGGACTATCCTTCAGATAGGCCTGCTGAGTGGGGCTGACCTGACGAAGCCGGACATTATCGAAACCGCTGTTGGTGACCCATCTCGACGCTTCTCGACCGTCAATTGATGCACTGCGAAAGCTTCATTCGATCACCTGGTCGGCGGCGGCAAGAAACGATAGCGGAACAGTGAGGCTATCACGCCTCAAAATGCCGGTCTGTGACGTACTTCACAGTGGCGAGCGCTACCAAAGGACAGCCATAGCAATAGGTATGCAAAAGAGTTGGTTGTCCGCCCATCCGCGCGCCACAAGCCATCTCCAACGCCTCGTCGGTGACTTCGTAAGCGAGAGTGTCCTTGTCAGCGTGGTCGAGGTCGATCGGGGCGACTTTATGGCCGCGGCCAGGCCTATGCCGGAGGTGCCGCCAGTGACGACGGCGATTTTTTCTTCGATCTTGCGTCCCATGATCTGTCTTCTTGCTGGCGAGACAAATCTGCGGTGGCAAGCGAGCTTCAAAATAGAAATGGATGAAATCTATCTTTGCATAATTGTAGACTGTGAAAACGCCGTCTAGCGCGATGCGCCTGCTGCATCAACCGATAACCATCTTGCGCCAAGCGCCAGGGCTCAGCCCGACATGACGCTTGAACACGCGAGTGAGGTGACTTCGGTCCGCGAAACCGCAGGAATGAGCGATCATGGTCAGCGGCATGTCTCGTTTTCGAAGCATGACCTTGGCTGATTCGACACGGGCCAGAAGCAGCCAGCCGTGCGGAGCAACACCAGTCGATTTGCTGAATGCCCGTGAAAAGTGGCTGACCGACAGTCCGCAAGCCGCGGCAACTTCCTGCAGGGGCGTCGCGCCGGACAGATCGCCCGCAAACAATTCTTTGGCCCGTCTCTCTTGCCATGGGCTAAGTCCGCCTTTGAGCGGTTTCGAGATCGTCTGCATTCCGCCATAGGTCTGTGCGGTGTGAACCGCGAGAGCCAGCGTTACATGGTCCGTGAACAGGCGACTTACGCGCTCGGGCGTGCGTAGCGCAGGCAGAAGCGACAATCCGACATGCTTGATGGTCTCGTCGAGAATCCCAACGCCGGGCACGTAATGGAGCTCCTTTATGCGCGGCACGCTGGCCTGGTCCGCCAACGCGTCGAGCGTGGCGAACGGCAAGTAGCAAAGAAGGGAGTGAATAGGTTTGTCCATCATTGCGCGCGGTTCGCGCCGCAGATCGTGGATCGTGACTTCGCCCGCCTCAAGCGAGAACGCCGAAACCTGACGACCGTCTTCCCAATAGGAGTTTTCGGGAAGATCGCGGAGCAGCAAACAGATCATGTAGGCGTCCACGCGCGGTATCGGCTCGGATAACCCTCCGACTGGCCGGTCTGCACGAACTTCCGTGATGGCGATCTCGGCGCGCTGCAGCGAGCGCGTTACGATGAAGGGCGAAGCCTCGGCGCCGAATTTCTCAGCCAGGCTTCGACCGTAAACACACGTCGGGGCTTGCGAACCTTGGGGCGCGCTCATCGTGCCTCGAACCCGAAACCGGAGAACCGGCATTGGCGGGGAAGGATAGGACGAAAAGTCCTTTCGTCCAAATCGGTCCGCGTTTTGCTGCGATACCGCGTCTAGGCGATGAGCTTTGCCGGCGTGATCGGCAAGTCACGAATCCGCTTGCCGGTCGCATGGAAGACGGCATTGGCGACGGCTGCGGCGACGCCGGTTGCGCCCAGCTCGCCAACCCCTTTACCGCCGATCGGGCTGGCCTTCTCGTCGACCTCATCGACAAAGTGGACCGTTATGTCGGAGGGGATATCGGCATTCACCGGGATCGCAACGCCGGAAAGGTTCTTGGAGAGGAAACGTCCTAACGAGGACTCGAATGCGCTCTGTTCCATCGCGGCCATGCCCCAGCCCCAGACGATTCCTCCGAGCAATTGGGCGCGCGCTGTGCGCGGGTTGACGACGCGGCCAACGCTGTAGCTTCCGACAACGCGGCGCAGACGCAGCAACCCCAGCTCGGGATCGACACCGACCTCGACAAAGACCGCGCCGAAAGTGCGCATGGAATAGCCTGCGCCGTGCCGGGCCGGATCGAAGGAACCCGCGCCCACGATCTCGAATTCGCCCGTTTGCCCCATGACGTCCGCGATGGAGAAGCTCTCCGCGGCACCTATCCGGCCGATGCGGCCATCGGCCATGGTCACTTCCCCGGGCGATAGGTTGGCAAGCCGCGCGAGCTTGTCACGAACCTCGTGCGCCGCCGCGAGCACTGCCGCCCCCACGCCCATCGTGGAGGATGAGCCATACGTGGGTCCCGCCTCAGGAAGCGTTGTGTCGCCCATCTTGAACGCGATCATGCTGTTTGGAAGACCGAGCACACCAGCCAGCGATTTGGGGAAAGATCGTGAGGTGCCGGTGCCGATGTCCTGGGTCCCGGTTTCAATGATCGCCGTTCCGTCGCGGCGCAGGCGCACTTGCGCGCGCGAGGGAAACCGGAAGGTCCCCATGAGACAACTCGCCATGCCCTGGCCGACAATCCAGTCGCCGTCGCGCCGTGGCGAATGCGGGCGGTCGCGCCATCCGAACAAGCGTGCGCCGTCTTCGTAAGCTTCCTGCAATTTCTTCGAAGACCATGGCGCTCCTGTGGCGGGGTCGGTCTCCGCGTAATTGGCGAGCCGCAAATCGAGCGGATCTATGCCGAGATCGACAGCAAGCTCGTCCATCGCGCTCTCAAGCGCCCACAGACCCGGACCCTCAACAGGCGCACGCATCGCCGTCGGCATCGCTACGTTGGCGCGCTCGGCGCGCTGGCGGAGCCACATGCTGCGCGTCGCATAGAGCGACTTCGATGCTTCCGTCGCGAATTCGATGAAGTCGTCGGTCACGGTCGTGAGGTTGACGACGTCGTGCGTGATCGCCGCCAGAGCGCCTCTTCCGTCCGCGCCGAGCCCCAACTTCTGAACGATGCGCGGCTGATAGCCAAGGAAGGAATACATATTTGCGCGAGAGAGAACGATGCGCACTGGGCGAGCGACGATCCTGGCCGCGAGCACGGCGAGAGCTTCGTGAGGCCAGATCAGGCCCTTCACGCCAAACGCGCCACCGGTGTGCTGCGAGATGACGCGGACAGAGGCCGGTGGGATCGCGAAAAGCGCGGCCAGGCCTTGCTGCACGGCAAATACATGCTGCGTGGAGTCATAGACCGTGAGCGTATCGCCATCCCACAGCGCCAATACCGCGGAGGGCTCCATCGGATTGTGATGGCGAGACGGCTGCGAATAGACGGCCTCGACGCGTTTTTGGGCGCGCGAGAAGTTCTGGCCCGCGTTTCCTTTGGAGAATTCCGGCTCGAGAAAGAAGTAACCGGTGTTCCGCGGCGCCAGCGCGGCTCGGTCGATCTCCGGCCATGCCAAAGCCACTGGAATCTTCGCCTCTGCCGGTGCGTAGCGGACCTGCACCTTGCGCGCACCTGCTTCGGCGGCTTCAAGCGTCTCACCGAGCACCAGCGCGATCGGCTGGCCCTCATGGCGGACTTCATCGCTTTGCATGGGAAGATAGCTGTGTGCGAAAGGCGGTCCCGCTA
>Ga0210408_10006248_pt1 | contig 10314 bp, 8 predicted proteins | sample IncBWH4MmetaG_FD_155471 | JGI IMG/M metagenome (GOLD analysis project Ga0210408, IMG submission 155471) | Forest soil microbial communities from Barre Woods Harvard Forest LTER site, Petersham, Massachusetts, United States - Inc-BW-H-4-M | ecosystem: Environmental > Terrestrial > Soil >...
GGCCTCCAGCGCGTGCCCGAAGGTATGGCCGAGATTCAGCAGCGTCCGCTCGCTGCGCTCGCGTTCGTCGCGGCCCACGATCGCGGCCTTGATCTCGCACGAGCGGCGGATGACGTGCGCGAGCGCCGCGGCATCGCCGGCGAGCAGGGAATCGAGGTGCGCTTCGAGCCAGCCGAAGAGCGCCGCATCGCAGATCAGGCCGTACTTGATCACCTCGGCGAGCCCGGCACGCAGTTCGCGCGCCGGCAGGGTGGTGAGGGTGCGCGTGTCGATCAGCACGGCGTCGGGCTGGTGGAAGGCGCCGATGAGGTTCTTGCCCCCGGGATGATTCACGCCGGTCTTGCCGCCCACCGCTGAATCCACCTGCGCGAGCAGCGTCGTGGGCACCTGCACGAACGCGACGCCGCGCTGGTAGGAGGCGGCCGCGAAGCCGGCGAGATCCCCGACCACCCCGCCCCCTAGGGCGAGCAGCGCGCAATCGCGCCCGAAACGGTTGGCGATGAGCACGTCGAGCACCCGGGAAAGGTTGGCGAGCGTCTTGTGCGCCTCGCCATCGGGCAGAATCACCGGCACCAGGCGGCGCGGCTGCAAAGCCGCGCTCAGGGCGGGCAGGTACAGCGGCGCGACGGTGGTGTTGCTGACGATGAGCACGTCGCGCGCCGCCACCTGCGCCGCGAGCACCCCGGGAAGCCCGAGGAGCCCGGCATCGATCAGGATCGGGTAGCTGCGGGTACCGAGTTCGACGTTGAGGGTGTGCACTTGCCGCCGCCGGCCGCGAGACAACAGGCGCGGCGCTGCGCGTAAGTATACGTGAGCGGTGCGATCTCGCGCGGCGCGCCGCTTGGGCCACCCCGTCAGCGCGCGCCGGACGCCGCCGCGAGCTCGCGCAGGATGTGCTCGGCCACGCCGGGCACGCGCCGCCCATCCGTTGGAATGATGATGTCCGCGATCTCGGCATACAGCGGCGCACGCACTTCCATGAGGTCCTGGAGGCGCGTCGTGGAGTCGCCGGCGCTCAAGAGCGGCCGGTTGCGCCCGTAGCGGACGCGCTCCGCCTGCTGCAGCACCGAGGTCTGCAGATACACAACGCAGCCGCGCTCGCGCAGGTTGCGGCGATTCTCCGCAAGCAGCACCGCGCCACCGCCGGTGGCCAGCACGATGCGCGGGATCGCGGTCAGGGCCTCGATCGCTTCGCGCTCGCGCTGGCGGAAGCCGGCCTCACCTTCCTTCTCGAAGATGAAGGGGATATCGACGCCGGTACGGCGCTCGACCTCCGCGTCGCTGTCGTGAAAGGGCAGGTTGAGGGCGCGGGCGAGCTGGCGGCCCACGGCACTCTTGCCGGAGCCCATCGGCCCTACGAGAAAGACACTGGCCTTGTCGAGCATGCGTGCCAACAGGATACCCAAATGCAGCGGCCGCCCGCAGGCGGCCGCAACATCGTCCCTTTAGCGGGGGCGGATCAGTTGTAGACGTTCACGCCCTCGCGCAGGATCTTCGGGGTGATGAAGATCATGAGCTCATCCTTATCGTCCTTGTGGGCGGTGCTCTTGAACAGGTGTCCGAGCACCGGGATGTCGCCGAGATACGGCACCTTGGTGTCGTCCTCGCGCTGCGTGGTCTGCAGGATGCCGCCGAGCACCACGGTCTGGCCGTCGTTCACCAGCACCTGGGTGGAGATCTCGCGCGTCTCGATCGAGGGGACATTCACCCCGCCCGAGGCTACGACGATGGCGCCGACGTTGTCGTCCCGCACGTCAAGATCAAGGATCACGCGGTTGTCCGGGGTGATGTGCGGCGTGACCTTGAGCGACAGCACCGCCTTCTTGAACTGGATGGTGGTGGCGCCGCTCGAGGCTGACTGCTGGTAGGGAATTTCCACGCCCTGCTCGATCGTCGCCTCCTTCTGGTTCGCCGTGATGACGCGCGGCGAGGAGATGATGTTCGCCTGGGTCTCCGCCTGGGCGGCCGACAGCTCGAGGTCGACGAGGAAATTGTTGCCGAGGATACCGAGCGCGATCGAGCCGGCCGGGCTGGCCACCGGCAGATTGATGTTGTAGCGGCTGGCGGCTGCCGGGATGCCGTAGGTCGACAGCGGCACCACCGTCTGCGCCACCGGCGGGACCTGCGCGGCGTTGAAAAGATTCTGGTTGATGGCGGCGTTCTGCGCGTTCTGTCCGTTGATGAACGTGTTGCTCATGGAGTCGGTGCCGGCCGCGGTGCCGGTGGTGCTCACCAGGCCGTTCTGGCCGTACTTCTGCCAGTTGGTGAGGCCGAAGCGCGCGCCGAGGTCACGCTCGAAGTCATTGTTGACGATGACGATGCGCGCCTCGATCTGCACCTGGCGGATGGGGATGTCCAGTGTCGCCACCAGGCGGCGTATGTCCGCGAGCCGCTCGGGCGTGTCCTGCAGCAGCAAGGTGTTGGTGCGGTCGTCGACCGCGACGCTGCCGCGCCCGGACAGGAGCGAGTTGTTGCTGGTCTTGATAAGGGCCGCCATGTCCGCAGCCTTGGCGTAGTTGACCTGCAGGTACTCCGAGCGCAGCGGCGCCAGTTCCTGCACGTCGCGCTTGGCGGCCAGCTCGGCTTTCTCGCGCGAGGCCAGCTCCGCCTGCGGCGCGACGATGATGACGTTGTCCTGCTTGCGCTTGTCCAGGCCCTTGGTGCGCAGCACGATGTCCAGCGCCTGGTCCCAGGGGACGTTCTGCAGGCGCAGCGTGACGCTGCCGGTCACCGAGTCGCTCACCACGATGTTCTGGCCGCTGGCATCCGCCAGCAGCTGCAGCACCGCGCGCGTCTCGATGTCCTGGAAGTTGAGCGTCAGCCGCTCACCGGTGTACACCGGCTTCTCATCCAGTGCCGCCGCGTTCTTGCGCCGCGGCGACACCTCGACCACGTACTGATCGTCGGACTGGTAGGCGAGCTGCTCGAAGTCGCCGGTGGCGCTGATGGCGATGCGCGTGCCGTTGCCGGCGCGCGTGACGTCGAAGCCGCTGATCGGCGTGCCGTAGTCAGTGGCGTCGTAGCGGCGCGCGAGGCTGGCGGCCACGTTGGCGTCGCTGAAGTCGACGACGATCTGGCTGCCGACCTGGTGCAGGTTGATATGAATATGCGGGTCGGAAAGCTTCACGACCACCCGCCCGGCGCCATCGGCGCTGCGCCGGAAGTCGATCGCGCGCAGTTCGCGCGCCGCGCTGGAGCTCACCGCAGGGGCGGCGGCGGCGCTCGCGGCGGCGCCGGCGGTAGCGCCGACGGCGGCGCCGAGGGTGACGATGATGTTGCTGCCGTCGAGGCGCGTGTCGTAAGGCACGAGCTTGTCGAGGTTCAGCACCAGGCGCGTGCGGTCCTTGGTCTCCGCGGCGAGGATGGTGTCAAGACCCGAGGCGTGCACGTCGATGCGGCGCGAGGGCAACGCCAGCGTCGTGTTGGGCAGATCAAAGGAAATGCGCGCCGGGTTGTCGATGGTGAACGACAGCGGCTGCGGCGCAGGTCCCGAGAGACGCAAGGTGAGCTGCAGCTGCTGTCCCGCCAGGGGCTGCACGTCGATGGCCTGCAACGCCGGTTGTGCGGCGGCCGGGGCCTGCGAGTGCGCGGCGGTAACCGGGAGCATGCCGAGGACCCCGGCGACCGCGAGCGACGCGGCCGTGCCGAGGAGGCGATTCATAGTGCGATACGCGTGCATTCGTGACTCCCTGCTGACCTTACTCGTTCAGTGCCAGCGCGGCGGGGCGCTCCATGTACCCGCCCACACTGTCCGGAACGATCTCTACGAGACTGATTTTTGAAGGGGTGATATCGGTGATCTTGCCTTCGGCCTGGCCAATATGGTTGCCCGCGCTCACGCGATGCACCAGGCCGTCCTTGGTCTGCACCAGGCCGAACATGTGGCCGCTCAGGCGCAGCGTCCCTACCATCCTGAGTGTGTCGAGCGAGTACTGTTCGAGGAACTCGCGGTTGCGCTTGGAGTCGGGGCGCACACCGTTGATGCCGGCGCCCGACCCGGGGCTCGACGGCAGGAACGGTGAACGCAGCTCGGTCGCCGCATAAATGTAGGTCTCGTACGGCTTGATTTCCGGCAGCGGCTCGACCCGCCCGCCCGGTTCCTTCTTGGTGTCCTCGATGAAGCGCGCAAGATCGCCATCGGCGCTCGAGCACGCCGTCAGCGCGCCGTAGCCGGCGCAGGCGAGCGCGACGCACCAGAGACGCAGCCGGGATCCGTATGAGGTGGTGTTATTCATTGGTAAGTACCTAGCCGGCCGGCTTCGCACGGTGCGCGACGTCCTTCTTGTCCGCCTCGCCCGCTGCGATTTCGCCCTCGTCCATATAACGGTACGTCTTCGCCGTCAGCTCCAGGGACAATTGGTCGTAGGCGTCCTTGGTGTCGGATTTGATGTCGATGTCGTGCAGCGTGACGATGCGCGGCAGCGCCGCGATGCCGCTCACGAACTCGCCGAACTGGTGATAACTGCCGGTCAGCCTGATCTTGATCGGCAGCTCAGCGTAGAAGTCCTGCTTGTGCTCCGGCTCGGGCTGGAACAGCTTCTCCTGCAGGCCCGCCGCGAGTCCCGTCTGCGAAATATCCACCAGCAGGCTCGGCACCTCGGTCTTGCCCGGGAGCTGCCGCAATAAGGCGCCGAAAGAGCGCTCGATATCCTTCAACTGCCCCTTGTAGACCTCGAGATTCACGGCCTTGGCATGCTTGTCGTGGAATTCCGTGCGCAGGGTGAGCTCCTCGGCCTTGCGCCGCTGCAGCTCCGGGCGCTGATCGGTCCAGACGAAGTAATAGCTGAGGGCCAGCGCCAGCACCAGGAAGGCCAGGCCCACCGCGCCGGCGCGGAACGCCATCGGCCAGCGCCCCGGATCGCGCGGATCGAGCGACCGCAGTTCGTCGAGCAGGTTCATTGCCGCGCCCCCACGCCATCCAGGCTTGCCTTGCGGATCTTGGCCTTGCGCGCGGCGGCGGCGCCGTCATCGCCAACGGTGCTCACAGCATCCGCGGTCAGCGTGAAGTTCGAGCCGGTGCCGGCGCCCTTGGTCGTCTGCACGACCTCCAGCTCCGGATTGCGCAGCCACTGCGAACCGTCGATGTTGCGCATGAAAGAGGAGACGCGCGTGCTCGACTGCGCCACGCCGTCGAACTTGAGTCGCCTGGCGGTCTGCTTGACGGAAGTGAGGTACACCCCTTCCGGCAGCGTGCGCACGATCTCATCGAACACGTGCACGATCTCGGGGCGCGAGCGCTGCAGCTTCTCGATGATCTCCATGCGCGCGATGAACTTCTGCTTGGCGCTCTCGAGGTTGTTGATTTCCTCGATCTGCTTGTCGAGCGTCTTGATCTCGCTGCGCAGCTGATCATTGCGATGCTGCTGCGCCTGGATCATCGAACCGAACATGAGGTAGGCGGCGAACGCGGTGATGCACGCGGCCAGCCCGGCCACGCCGAGCGCCACCAGGAAGGCGAGCTTGCGCTCCTTGCGCTGGCCCTCACGCCAGGGAAGCAGGTTTATGCGTGGCATATCAGTCGAAACTCCGCAGGGCGAGCCCGCAGGCCGTCAACAGGGCCGTGGCGTCGCGTTGCACAGCCTGCGCCTTGGCGCGCGAGGACAGCTTCATCTGGCCGAGCGGGTCGCCCTTTTCGGCGGAAATGCCCACGCGGCTGGAAATTACCTCGGCCACGCCCGGGATGTTGGCGCAGCCGCCGCACACCAGGATCTTCTCCGGCTGCTCGCGCCCGGAACCCGAGGCGAGATAAAACTGCAGCGAGCGGCTGACCTGTTGTGTCATGTCGTCAATGAACGGGTCGAGCACTTCCGACTGGTAGTTGCCGGGCAGCCCGCCTTCTTTCTTGGCGCGGCCGGCTTCTTCCATCGCCAGTCCGTAGGTGCGCATGATCTCTTCGGTGAGCTGCTGCCCGCCGAAGGTGAAATCGCGGGTATACACGACGCGCAGGTTGCGCAGCACGCTGAAGGTGGTGCTGCTGGCGCCGAAATCCACCACCGCGATGGTGCGATCGATGCCGCCGTCGGGCATCTGGTGCGTCATGAGCTTGCAGGCATTCTCGAGCGCGAACGCCTCGACGTCGACGATTTTGGCCGTGAGCCCCGCGGCTTTCACCGCGGCCTGACGCTGCTCCACGTTCTCGGTGCGCGTCGCCACCAGCAGCACGTCGTTGGCGTCGGGATCTTTCTCGTTCGGTCCCAACACTTCGAAGTCGTAACTGACTTCGTCCATCGGAAAGGGGATGTACTGATCGGCCTGCATCTCCACCTGGGATTCCAGGTCACCGGCGCGCAGCGCGCGCGGCATCTGGATCACCTTGGTGATGGCGGCATCGCCGGAGATCGCGATCGCGACTTCGGCGCTCTTGGCCCCGGCGCGCTTCACCGCGCGGCGGATCGCTTCGCCCACCGCTTCCGCGTCCACGATCGCCTTTTCGTTGATGGCGTTCGCCGGCGTAGGCTCGGCGGCGTACGCTTCGACGCGATACTGGCCGCCGGCCATCGCGAGCTCGATGAGCTTGACCGACGACGTCGTTATGTCAAGTCCCAGGAGCGGGCGGTACTTGCGCTGCAGAAGGAGCATTTTTATTTCCTTTTCAGGGCATTACGCCTGAAAATGACCACCCTGCGTCAAAATCCGAAGCACTATATATCAGCGCAAAGTTAAATTGAACGTGAGGCGGCTCACGGAACCGCGCGGTTCCCTGCGGCGATCCTGCGCAAGTGCCGCACGCGTCACGCGCACGCGCAGCCAGGAGCGATGAATCGTGTCGAGTCTTGCCGTCCAAACGCCCTTGGGGACGAAGCAGCTTCGCGGCCGGTGCGCTGCAGTGCCAGCGGAAGAGGTGGTCGGTCGAACTGTGCCTCCCGGGCGGTGTCCTAGGCCGCGTGGCCCGACACCCTGGGAGTGCGTTAACGTTCGCACCGGCAACCCCGCTGTCATAGGCACATACGTCCCGTAGACCGGAGGCTTTGCGTCCCCACCTTTCGGTGAGTTTGCCTAAGAATCGGCCGGTACTATGCCGGCGCCCCACGGGGAGCGCAAGCAACGGAGTTGGTTTTCTGTGAAATGGAATTACATTCGGGCCGCGGCCGCCGTCGCCGCTTCTGTGATGTTGGTCACACTTCTGGGCGCCTACGCGCTCGCCTGCAGTTATGTTTACCTCGCGCCCTCGCTGCCGGCGCTCGACGCCATGCGCAACGTCGAACTGCAGGTGCCGCTGCGCGTCTACACGCGCGGCGGCGCGCTCATTGCGCAGATCGGTGAGCAGCGGCGCATCCCGGTCACCTACGAGCAGATTCCCGAAGTCATCAAACACGCCTTCCTCGCCGCCGAGGACGAGCGCTTCTTCGAGCATCACGGCATCGACTACTTCGGCGTAGTGCGCGCGGTGGTCATCGATGTGCTGTCGGGCGACAAGACCCAGGGCGCGAGCACCATCACCATGCAGGCCGCGCGCAACATGTTCCTGAACCTCGACAAGACCGTGCGTCGCAAGCTGCAGGAAACCTTCGTCACCTACCGCATGGAGCACGAATTCACCAAGCAGGAGATCTTCGGTCTGTATCTGAATGTCATTTTCTTCGGCCAGCGCGCCTATGGGGTGGCCGCGGCCGCCGAGGCTTTCTTCGGCAAGACGCTCGACAAGCTCGACGTCGCAGAAGCGGCCACCATCGCCGGAGTGCCGAAGGCGCCCTCGCGTTATAACCCGATCGTGGATCCGGAGCTCGCCACTCAGCGGCGCGCCTACGTGCTGCGCCGCATGCGCGAACTCGGGTTCATCGACGCCGCCACCGCCGAGGCTGCCAACAAGGAGCCGATGCAGGCGCGCGCGCACGCGCCGCTGTTCGACGTCGAGGCGCCGTACGTCGCCGAGATGGCGCGCCTGGAACTGCGGCAGCGCTTCGGCGCCAGCGCCGAAAGCGCCGGCTACAAGGTCTACACCACCATCGACGGGCGGCTGCAGGGCGCGGCCAACCGCGCGGTGCGCATCGGACTCATTGAATACGACCGCCGCCACGGCTGGCGCGGACCGGCCGGGCATGTCGACCTGCGCAGCAGCGGCGGCGAGCCGGACTTCGATGACCTCGTGGATGAGTACGCCTCCATCGGCAATCTCGCGCCGGCGATCGTGCAGTCGGTCGACGCCAAGAGCGTGCACGCCTACGTCAAGACCGCAGGCCCGGTGCAGATCGAGTGGGACGGGATGTCGTGGGCGCGCAAGGCGGGCCGCAATGATTCGCTGGGTCCGGTGCCGCAGAACGCCGCCCAGGTGCTCACCCGCGGCGACGTTGTCTATGTGGTGGCGGACGACGCCGGGCACGCGCAGCTCGGGCAGATTCCGGAGGCGCAAAGCGCGCTGGTGGCGCTCGATCCGAACGACGGCAGCATCGTGGCGCTGGTCGGCGGCTTCGACTACTTCACCAACAAGTACAACCGCGTTACCCAGGCGCGACGCCTGCCGGGCTCCGGCTTCAAGCCGTTCCTGTATTCCGCCGCGCTCGAGCACGGCTTCACGCCGGCGACCGTGCTCTTGGATGCGCCCATCGTGCTCGAGGGCAACGGCACCGAGGAGGCGTGGCGGCCGGAGAACTCCGAACGCGCCTTCGGCGGACCGACGCGGCTGCGCGATGCGCTGGTGCACTCGCGCAACCTGGTGTCGATCCGGGTGTTGAAGGCGGTCGGCGTCCAGACCGCGATCGACTACATCAGCCAGTTCGGCTTTGATCCGCGCAGCATGCCGCACGACCTGACGCTGGCGCTCGGTACCCTGGAAGCCACGCCGCTGGACGTCGCCGCCGGTTACGCGGTGTTCGCCAACGGCGGCTACCGGGTCGATCCGTTTTTCATCGACCGCATCGAGGACGCCTCCGGCCAGGTGGTATGGCACGCAGCCCCGCGCCGCGTCTGCGCGCAATGCGACGGCGGCGAGGGCGACGCAGCCGCTGCCGGCGCGCCGCTGCAGGTCTCGGACACCACGCACGGTGAGCCGCTGCCGCTCAAGCCCGAGGAGATCGCGCCGCGCGTCATCAGCGCGCCGAACGCCTACGTCATGGCCGACATGATGGCGGACGTGATCCGGCGCGGCACCGGGCGGCGGGCGCTGGCGCTCGGACGCAGCGACCTCGCCGGCAAGACCGGCACGACCAACGAGGCCAAGGACACCTGGTTCAACGGCTTCACGCGCAATCTCGTCGCCACGGTGTGGGTCGGCTTCGACCAGGAGCGCCCGCTCGGAGAGAGCGAGGAAGGGGCGCGCACCGCGCTGCCGATCTGGGTGCAGTTCATGCGCGAGGCGCTCAAGGGCGTGCCGGAGCAGCGCCGGCCGATGCCCGACGGACTCGTGACCTTACGCATCTCCCCCGAGACCGGCACGCTGGTGAGTGCCGAGAATCCCGACGGGGTGCCGGAAATATTCATGACGGCTCACCTGCCCGCGGCCGCCGATGCCGGCGCCCAGGGACCCCAGGGGCCGGCGAGCAGCGAACCGATCTTCTAACAGTTGGCGCGCAGTGCGATGAGAGCGAAGAAACACGTGACGCGTGCTGAGAACCTGCGGCGGGCGCTGGCGCAGGAAGCCGCGCGCATCATGGCCGAGCACGGCGTGCGTGACTTTCTCATCGCCAAACGCAAGGCGGCGGAGCGCTTCGGCGTCACCGACGGCGCGGCGCTGCTGCCGAAGAACTCCGAGATCGAAAGCGCCCTGGCGGAGTACCAGCGCCTGTTCGGCGGCGCCTCACACCTGCAGTGCCTGGACGCGCAGCGCCGCGCCGCCTTGAGCGCCATGCGCTACCTGCGCGAGTTCCAGCCGCGCCTCGTCGGCGCGGTGCTGGCGGGGACCGCCACGCAGCACGCCGAGGTGCAGCTGCACCTGTTCACCGAGCGCGCCGAATCCGTCACCCTGAAGCTCCTCGACCAGGGGATCCCGCACGAGGTCACCGAACGGCGCGTCAAGCTGACCCCCGAGCGGGTGCGGGCCTACCCCGGCGTGCGCTTCCAGGTGGATGACCAGCCGATCGAGGCCACGGTGTTCCCGACCGACGGCATTCGCCAGGCGCCGGTCAGCCCGGTGGACGGGCGGCCGATGCGGCGGGCCAGCGCCCTGGAGGTGGAGGCGCTGCTGCAGCTGCCGTGAATGGCGGTGGCACCGCCGCAGCCGGCCAAAGTCCGCGCGCCACCCATGCCCGGAAGTGTTCGGCTGCTGAGGTGATTGCGGCGGATGTGCATCGAGCCACGCCTTGGCCGGCGGAAACGGAGCTGCTGTCCGCCGAAATCGCTTCCTGCGAATTTCGGCCGATGGACTAGCTGCGCTTCTTG
>Ga0210408_10006249_pt1 | contig 10310 bp, 9 predicted proteins | sample IncBWH4MmetaG_FD_155471 | JGI IMG/M metagenome (GOLD analysis project Ga0210408, IMG submission 155471) | Forest soil microbial communities from Barre Woods Harvard Forest LTER site, Petersham, Massachusetts, United States - Inc-BW-H-4-M | ecosystem: Environmental > Terrestrial > Soil >...
ACGACGGCGCGACTGGCCACCGGATCGCGCGCCACGACATTCATGTCGGTGGCTGTCGCTCCCGGCATGACGGAATTCACCGTGATGCGCCGCCGGCCGAGATGAGCCGCGAGCAGCCGAGTCAATGCCTCCAGCCCCGCCTTCGCCGGCGCGTAGGCCGCCATCGTCGGGTAGGCGGCGCGCGTTCCCATCGACGAAATGTTGACGATACGTCCGCCCGCGCGCAAGTGCGGCAGCAGCGCCTTGATCAGGAAGAACGGCGATTTCAGATTGACCTGCAACAAAAGATCGAAGTCGTCCTCGGTGATGTCCTCGATCGTCGCGCGTTTGCTGACGCCGGCGTTATTGACGAGAATATCAAAGGCGGGGCTTGCATAGCGGCTGGTCAGTTCAGCCGTGAACCTCTGCGCCAGCGTCGCGGTGCCCCCGCGGTCGGATAGATCGGCCCGGATCGCAAAGCCGGTTCCTCCGTTTGCGGCGATCTCGGCCACCAAGGCATGGGCGGCAGCCGCTGCGGCGTTGTAGTGGATCGCGACGATCGCACCCTCCTCCGCCAGCCGTCGCGCGATCGCCTGACCAATACCCCGGCTCGCGCCGGTCACGAGCGCGATCTTTCCCGCCAACGCGCTCAAGTTGACGCCGTCCGATCCTGTCTCATGCCGACCATCCCCCCGTCGCCTCGAGGCTGCGCGCCCGGTCGATCAGCGTCTTGCGGTCGATCTTGTTGGTGCCGGCCCATGGCAATTCGTTGACGAATTCGATGCGGCGCGGATGCTGATAGGCAGGCCCGTTGGTGATGGCGAATCGGCGAATATCATCGAAGCTGGGCTGCGCATGCGCGCGCGTGACGATAAAGGCGACGGGAACGTGGCTTCGCTCCTCGTCGGGAAGCGGAACGACCGCCGCCTGTTGAACCTGAGGATGGCGTTCCAGCAGTTTCTCCACCTCGCCGGGATAGATATTCTCGCCCGAGCATACGAACATATCGTCGGCGCGACCGACGAAATAGTAAAATCCGTTGTCATCGCGCCGCATGACGTCGCCGCTGTAATACCAGCCGTCGACAAGCGCCTTGGCCGTCTGTTGAGGCAGATTGTGATAGCGGCCCATCAGGGCGGGATTGCGCATCAGCAGAACACCCTCGTTCTCCGTGCCCGCAACGAGCCTGATATTCTTGACGTCGATCGGGTAACCGAGCGCGAGCGGCGGGGTCGGGATTCCCTTTGGATGCGGGCCGAACACCGCAGGTCCGGCTTCGGTCGTGCCGTATCCGATCGAAATCGTGGTGCTCGGCAATGCCTGCTTGATGCGATCCCACAGGCCCATGGTCATTGGAGCCGAGCCGAGCATCAAGCGCCGGAACGACGACAGGTCGCGCGCTGCTAATAGCTCGCTTTCCTTGATGACGCGCGCCCACATGGTCGGCACCGCCGTGGCCGCCGTGACCTTGTACTTCGCCAAGGCCTCGATATAGCTTCGGGTTTCGAACGAAGGCAGCAGCACCACCGACGCATTGGTCGCGAAGATGGTCTTGGCCGCGAAAAGCCCGTTCATGTGGAACAGCGGCTGCGCGATAATGTAACGGTCACCTGCGTTCAGCGCGCCGCTGGTGCGGGTCGAAAGCGCCCATAACTGACCGTAGTGCGATAGCGGCACACCCTTCGGCCGGCCTGTCGATCCCGAGGTGTAGAGCATCTGGCCAACTTCATCTGGCGCCGCCTCGACGCTTGTGAAGTCGGCGGGCTTGATCGTCGCGGCAAATCCGGCGGGGCCGGCATCATCGAAGTCGATCACCGGAATATTGCTTCGAACCAGCGGCCGGTTCACCGCATCGACGAAGGCGAGCGCGATCGCGGCATCGTCCATCACATAGTCGATGGTATCGCGCGGCAGCTTGATGTTGACGGGAACCGCAATGCAGCCGGCGCGCATGATACCGAAATAGGCGATGATGTATTCCGCCCGGTTAAAGGCGACGATCGCAATATGGGTACCGCGTGCGTAACCCCGATCGACGAGGTTGCGCGCCACCCCGTTGGCTAGCCGGTCGATTTGTCGATGGGTGTAGTGCCGCGGATGTCCGGGGTCGACGAGATCGATAACGGCCTCTCGATCGAGGTCACCGCTACGATCGACAAGGTCGCCGAGATTTTTCCAACGCATCGCAGGACTCCGTGTCTGATGGATCAACCGGCCGCACTCACCGCCAGCGGTTCCGCCGCGGACTGCTCGATGAGGTCGTAGTGGCACGCCACCTTGCGCCCGCTTTGTATCGCGCGCAGCACAGGCTTTTCCTGCCGGCAGCGCTCGCGCGCCAGCGGGCAGCGCGTACTGAAGGCGCAGCCCGCCGGCGGATCGAGCGGGCTCGGCAACTCGCCCTGCAGCAGCCGCCTGGTTCGGCTGCGCGCGAACCGCGGGTCGGCGACGGGCGCGGCGGCCAGCAGCGCCTGGGTATAGGGATGCGCCGGTTGCTGCCACACCTCCTCGCTGCGGCCGCTTTCGACGATACGGCCGAGATACATCACGATCAACCGATCGCAGATGTGCTCCACCACCGACAGGTCATGCGATATGAACAGATAGGACACGCCGGTTGCCTGTTGCAGATCCTTCAAGAGATTGATCACCTGCGCACGCACCGAGACGTCCAGCGCCGATACCGGCTCGTCGCAAATGATGATCTTGGGACTGAGCGCAAGGGCGCGGGCGATACCGACTCGCTGGCGCTGTCCGCCCGAGAATTCGTGCGGATAACGCCGCACCGCCTCGGCGGGAAGCCCGACCTTCTCCATCAGTTCGGTGACGCGATCGCGGATGTCGCGGCGCGACCAGCCTGCGACACTGAGCGGCTGGCCGACGATGGTGCCGACATCGTGCCGCGGATTGAGCGAACCGTAGGGATCCTGGAAGATCATCTGCATGGTCTGCCGTGCCGATTTCAGCGTGCGGCCCTGCAGGCGCGTGATGTCCTGGCCGTCGAGCACGACGAGGCCGTTACAGGCCGGCACTAGCCGCATGATCGCCTTGCCAAGGGTCGACTTGCCGCAGCCGGATTCGCCGACGAGGCCCAGCGTCTCACCTGCCTCGACATCGAAGCTCACGTCGTCGACTGCGCGAACGATGCCCTTTGCGCTGTTGTATCGAACGCAAAGGCTAAGCACCGACAATAGCGGCATCGCGCGACAACTCCTTTTCGGCGCCAAAACAGGCTGCGGAACGGCGCGGAAGCAAAGGCGCCAGCATCGGCCGTTCGGCCCGGCAGCGATCGAACACGTCAGGGCAACGATTCTGGAACGCACAGCCCGCCGGCAGCTCGGCGAGACCCGGCACACTCCCAGCGATGTCGACGAGGCGGCCGCCACGCCGGCGCGACGCAGACGGCGTCGCGCCGAGCAGGCCGCGCGTATAAGGATGCAGCGACCGCTCGAACAAGGCCTCGACGGGTGCTTCCTCGACCTTGCGGCCGGCATACATCACGACCACCCGGTCGGCGATCTCGGCAACGACGCCGAGGTCGTGGGTAATGATGATCAGGCCCATCTCCGAGGTCGCCTGCAATTCCTTCATCAATTCGAGGATTTGCGCCTGGACGGTGACGTCGAGTGCCGTGGTGGGTTCATCGGCGATCAAGAGCTTCGGCCCGCATGCAATCGCCATGGCAATCATAACGCGCTGGCTCATGCCGCCCGACATCTGATGCGGATAGTCGGTCAGCCTGCGTTCGGCATCCGGAATGCGGACCCGTCGCAGCAGTTCGACCGCGCGGTTGACCGCCTCCCCGTGCGCCACATCGGTATGACGCCGGATCGCCTCGACCAGTTGAGCGCCGACGGTCGTGACCGGATTGAGCGAGGTCATCGGATCCTGGAAGATCATCGAGATATCCCTGCCCCGCACGCGTTGCATCTCGCGTTCGGACAGGGCGGCGAGGTCGCGTCCCATGAAGCGGACAGCGCCACCAACGATCTTCGCCGGCGGCTCGGGCAGCAACCGCATCACCGCCAGCGCCGCGAGCGACTTGCCGCAGCCGGATTCGCCTACGATCGCCAGCGTCTCGCCGGGCGCAACGGTCAAGGAGAGACCATCGACCGCCGGCAACACGCCGCGACGCGTGAACAACGAGACCTGGAGCTGGTCCAGCGCAAGGATGGGTGCCGGCCTCGGAGCGAGCTCTGGAGCCATTTCAGCGGTCTCGCAGTTTGGGGTTGAGCGCATCATTGAGACCATCGCCCACCAAATTGAGCGCAAGCACGGTCAGCATGATGGCGAGCCCAGGCACCGCGCATATGTACCACGACGTCCGAATCAGGGTCCGGCCATCGCCGATCAGCCGGCCCCAACTCGACACGTTGGGATCGCCGAGGCCCAGAAACGACACTGCCGACTCGAACAGCACAGCTCCGGCAATCACCAGCGAGGAGAGAACGATGACAGGCGGCAACGCATTCGGCAGAATCTCGCCGAGCATGATGCGGAAATTTCCCATCCCCATCGCGCGGCAGGCCTGAACGAATTCGCGGTCGCGCAGTGAAAGGAATTCGGCGCGGGTCAGCCGCGCGATGGGCGTCCACGTCACGATTCCGACCGCGATCGTGACGTACTCGATCTTCTGGCCGAGGATGGCGACGATGGTCAGCACGAAGATCAGGTTCGGAATGGTCTGGAACAACTCGGTGCAGCGCATCAGCACCTCGTCGACCCAGCCGCCGAGATAGGCGGCGGTCGCGCCAACGCCGATCCCGATGACGGTCGCCGTCAGGCTCGCGAACAGCCCGATCAGCAACGTGGTGCGGGCGCCGTAGGCCAGCATGGCTGCGATGTCGCGGCCGAGCGAATCGGTCCCCAGCGGATAGCGCCACGAGGTGAAAGGCCAAATCTCCGGCCGGCCGACGATCCGCAATGGATTGCGCGGAAACATCCACGGCGCTGCTAGGGCAACGCCGATAACAGTCAGAACCAGCACGAAGCCGACCAGCGCCCCTCGATTGCGGGCGAACCGGCGGACGAAGTCGAGCGTTGAGGCCAACATCCGCTACCTCCCCGCAATGCGCGGATCGAGCCGCAAATAGACCAGATCGACGGTGGCGTTGGCGACGGCAACCAGCAGCGAGCCAAGCACCAGGACACCGAGCACCATCGGATAATTGCGGCTCATCACGCTGTCGAACAGCAGGCTGCCGATCCCCGGCCAGCTGAACACCGCCTCGATAACGACGCTGCCGCCGAGCAGCGTTCCGAGTTGCAGGCCGAGCAGGGTCACGATCGGCAGCAACGCGTTACGCATGACGTGCGCTATGACCACCCGGCTGCGCGAGAGACCCTTGGCACGCGCGGTGCGGATAAAATCGAGCCGGAACACTTCGAGCATCGACGCGCGCATCACCCGCGCATAGGTCGCAGCGTAAAACAGTCCGAGCGCGGTCGCCGGTAGCACCAAATGATGCATCACGTCGAGCGCGTCACCGAGCGCACCGTAATCGGAACCGATGGTGCGCATTCCCCCGACCGGAAACCAGCCGAGCTTCACCGCGAACAGCACCGTCATCATGATGCCGAGCCAGAAGCTCGGCGCGGCAAAGAAAAATACCGCTCCCAGGGAGATCAAGCTGTCCCAGACCGTGTTGACTCTGATCGAGGCGAGCACGCCGGCAGTAACACCGACAACGAGCGCGATTGTGGTGGCGGCGAGCATCAGGATCACGGTCGCCGGAAGCTGCGCGATGATCACATCGAGCACCGGCGCATTCTGCCGATACGAAAAGCCCAGATCCAGCCGCATCACGGACCAGATATATTTGAAGAGCTGGATCGCGGTCGGCTGATCGACGCCATAGCTGTGACGCAGCTGATCTAGCATCGCCGGATCGGTGATCTGCTGCTCGGACGTCATGACATCGAACAGGCTGCCGGGCGCGAGCTGGATCAGCAGGAAATTGAGCACGATCACGGCGAGGATCAGCGGGATGATCTGGGCAAGCCGGCGGAGCACGATACGACGCATCTTGCCCTCCGTTATCCGCGATCGAGCCACATATCGGACCAGCTTTCACCCATGAAATCCGCCGAGTTGGAATGATTGCGCACGTCGCTGCGGACGATCGTCACCGGGTCGAGATCGACCATCGGCAACAGCGGAGCCTCGCTGCTGGCGAGACGGTCGAATTCCTTCGCCAGCGCGATGCGCTTCGGCTCGTCGGTCTCGATCGCCATCTTGCCGACGATTTCGTCGAGCTTCGGATTGGAATATCCGGTGGCATTGCGGAACGCCGCGCCTTTGACGATGCCATCGGTGGTATAGTATTGCGTCGTGCTCGGGATCAGCTCGATCGACCCGGAATTGTTGGAGATCGCGACGTCGTAGTCGTAGTCGGTGTAGATGCGCTTGAGCGAGGTCGCGCGGTCCGGCACCGTCAGATCCACGGTGATGTCGAGGTCCTCGAAGGCCTGTTTGACATACTGACCGATCTTGATGTTCTCCTCGAACCAGCCCGCCGACACCAGGCTGAGATTGAAGCGGGACCCGCCCTTGACGGGATAGCCGGCGGCATCGAGCATCGCAGCGGCCTTTTTGACGTCGAACGGATAGGCCTGGACGTCGTTGGTGAAGAAGATCGTGTTCGACGTATGGACGACGCCGGTCGATGGCCGGGCGCGGCCGAAGAAGATCGTCTCGGCGATGAATTGCCGGTCGATCGCGCACATCAGTGCCTGGCGCACTTCGCGCTTCTTGAATATCTCGCGGCGCTGATTGAACTCTACCGTCGCAACCCACGCGGCGTTGGAATAGCCCTTGGTCTCGGCGATGAACTTCCCCGCCGCGGTGAGACGCCGAATATCCGGCATCGGGATAGGGTTGAAGGTGCCGATGTCGAGCTGGCCCGCCTCGAACGCGGCCGAGCGCGAGGCCGGATCGCGCCACCAGCGGATCACTAGCCGGTCGAGATAGGGTAGCTCAGGATTCCAGTACTTGTCGTTGCGCAGGTATTCGACGTGGCTGCCGCGTATCCATTCCTTGACTTTGAACGGGCCGGTACCGATCGGCGTATTGTTGATCGGGTTGGTGATGATGTTGGTGTCGGCGTAAATGTGCTTGGGAATCACCAGGCCGGACTTCCCGGCGAGTACGGATTTAAGAAAGAACTCCGGAACCGGGGCCTTGAACTTCAGCACCACGCTGAGCGGATCTGTGGCCACTGCGGCCTCCAGCGCATCAAGCGACACGCCGGCCGAGATCGGCTTCCAGTATTCCATCGCGTTGAAGACGACGTCCTCCGCGGTGAACGGCTTGCCGTCGTGCCAGGTGACGTTGTCCCGAAGCTTGATGGTGTAGCTGCGGAAGTCGGCAGCCGGCTTGATGTCGACGGCGAGCACCGGCTCAAACGTCAGATCGACCGAAAGCCGGAGCAGGCGCTCCGTGACCTTGGTCGAGGTGAAATAGGGGCTGGATCCGCCGCCCGCGGGCACAAACAGGGATTGCGGTTCGAAGCCGCCCCACGAGCCGATCAGCGTACCGCCGCGCTTCGGCGTGGTAGCGGCGGCGGAGCCGGCGAAGCGGGATGCAAGCGCGCCGCCCGCGGTCGCTGCCAGAAAATCGCGTCTCGAAAGCCTGCTCATCGTTTGTCCTTCCCTTTCGAATTGTCGAACCGGCTCCTCTTGTTGCGCGTCGTCCGTCCCTTACGATGTTGTTATGTTTCCAGCGTCGAATAGGTGCCGCGCCCGACCGCGAGCAGCGCTCCCTTCTCGTCAAACACGTCGACATCGGCGACGCCGACGCTCTTGCCGGCGCGGCGCACCCGCGCAACCACAACGAGAGCGGTGTCGATCGCCGGCCGCAGATAATCGACGCGGAAGTTGACGGTCGGCAGGCCGCGGCCAATCATCATGCCTACGGCAAAGTCGCCCGCGGTGTCGATGACCGACGCGATCACCCCGCCGTGCCATTGCTTCGAACCGGGCCGGCGTTCGAATTCCGGCCGCATCGTCGACTTCATCGTGACCTCCTGCTTGGCCGGATCAGCTGTCGCGACGGTGAGGCCAAGGAAGAGGTTGAACGGCGAGACATCCAGCATCTGCTGGATTTGGGCTGCGGTCAGCGGCTGGGCTACGGGCTTGTTCAAGGCGTCACCACGACTTTGCCGAACACGGCACGATCCTCGATGACGCGCACCGCCTCCTTCGCCTCCTTGAGCGGGTAGGATTTGTCGATCAACACCTTGAGTTTGCCGGTCTCGACCAGGTCGAACAATTTGATGATGTCGTCGCGCTCCCAGCCGTTGGAGCCAAGGATCTGCAGCTCAAAGGTCCAGATGAAACGCAAATCTTCCGTCGGCGCAAAGCCAGCCGTAGCGCCGCAGGTCAAGAGCCGACCGCCCAGCTTCAGGCAGCGCAGCGATTTCACCCAGGTGTCGCCGCCGGTGAAATTGACGACGACATCGACGCCGCCGCCTTCGACGAACCGCCGCCGATGCGGCTTGCCGTGCCGCTCGTACACCGTCTTCATGAAGTCGTTCTGGGTGTAGAGCACGATCTCGTCGGCACCGAGTTCGGTCAGGCGACGCCCCTTTTCTTCGCTGCCGGCGCAGGCAATGACGTAGGCGCCGGCGAGCTTGGCGAGCTGCACACAGCACACCCCGACGCCGCCGCTGGCGCCGAGGATCAGCACCTTCTCGCCAGGCTTGATCTTGCCGGTGGTGTTCATCATGCGGATTGCGGTTCCGTAGGCGACCGGCAGCGCCGCCGCCTGCTCGAAGCCAACCGCGTCGGGAATCCGCACCAACTGATGCGCCTTGGCGCGGCAAAATTCGGCGAGACCGCCGTCCTGCGTCTCTCCCATCAGACCGCCTTCGACGCGATTAACCGGATCGATCAGAACGCGATCGCCGACCTTCCAGCCTTTGACGCCGGCGCCAAGCTCGGCGACCTCACCAACGACATCCAATCCGATGATGACCGGCAGCGGCACCTTGATGCCCGGCATGCCGCGACGGGTAAACACGTCATGGTAATTGATCGAAGAGGCCCGCACCCGCACGACGACGTCGCCGTCGCCGGCCTTCGGCGTCGGATAATCCGCGACGTACTTCAGTTGATCGTTGTCGCCATGTTCATGAAGGACTACCGCGCGCATGTTCAGTCTCTCTCCGTTGTCAGGCTGCCGCTGCTGAGCCTTAAGTCAAAGTCGATGTTCATCGCCGGCCTCACACGGTGAACCCAAGTGCGACATTGGCTGCGTCGGCATGCGCCACAACTATACCGTCCGCGAAAGCCCGGTATGGAATGCCGGCGGTATCGAACAGCCCACGAGGCGTGGCGAGCGATGCAACCTTGAAAGTGAGTGCGACCATTCGGTCAGAGCCGTCCTCGTTCTCGAGCGCGGCTCCGGCGTAGCGCGCCGCGACGGCGGCTGGCTCCAGCACAAGCACGGTGGCCGTGCCGGCGCGGAACGACACACCGCCCGGGGCTGCTGCCAGCAAGTCGGGACCAAATATCCTTTCGTAGAGGGGGCTCGCGCGAGGCAATCACGAACTCGACGATGCCGGTGACGCCGTTGGGATGGGACTGCCATTCCGGGCGCCACACCAGTTCAGGCGTGTCGTGATGGCAGAAGAAAGTGCGGCCGTTCTGAACTTCCTGCCCAGCGAGGCGAATAACCCTGAAGCGGGCGTCCTCCGCGCCATCCTTAAGCACCACCGGCCGCGCAAAGCTCATCGGCTCCTGCACTGGAATACCGCGCTCTTTCAAGGTCGAATAGACCAGATCGGCATCGACCGACTTGAACACGAGGCCGGTCAGTCCCGCAGGGTGCGCCCATAGATCCGCGCGCTTGGTCTCGCGCCCCGGCAGATAGCCGAGAAGTTCGAGGTAGTTGGCGCCGAAGATCGCAAGATGGTTGCTCGAACCCAGCGTGTGATGGCCGCGTTCCGTGAGCTGGAAGCCGAGGCGGGTATATTGCGCGGCAGTCTCGTCGAGCTTCCCCATCACGTTGACGACAACGTGATCGAGAACCGGCCGGATCGATCCGATGACAGCAACCATCTCACTGATACCCTCTAAAATCCCATCGCTGTCCACCTGCACAACTTAGCAAAATCGGTGCCATTTCAGGGGTTAACGGCCGCGATTTCAAGCGAGCTGACAAGCTCTTTTGCTATGGAAAACTCGATCGCCGCATCGGCGTGCAGCGACGTCGAATCGAACACCGGCAGGTCGATGTGCTGCGGACCGACCAGTAGACAGATCTCGGTGCAGCCAAGGATCACACTGTCTGCGCCCCGCGCTTTTCCCCGCGCGATCACGTCCATATAGAAGTT
>Ga0210408_10006251_pt1 | contig 10310 bp, 11 predicted proteins | sample IncBWH4MmetaG_FD_155471 | JGI IMG/M metagenome (GOLD analysis project Ga0210408, IMG submission 155471) | Forest soil microbial communities from Barre Woods Harvard Forest LTER site, Petersham, Massachusetts, United States - Inc-BW-H-4-M | ecosystem: Environmental > Terrestrial > Soil >...
CTCGGACTCGGCGAGGTCCGATGAAGTGCTGCAAGCGATGAGCGATCTTGCAGCGGAAGGCACCGATATTCTTACTCTCGGGCAATACTTGCAGCCCACGCGGGACCATTTGCCAGTCGTCCGCTTCGTCCATCCGCAGGAATTCGACGAATACAAGCAACTCGGCCAGAAGATGGGCTTTCGGCACGTAGAATCAGGCCCGCTCGTTCGCTCTTCCTACCACGCCTTCGAACAAGTGCAAGCGGCGCACCAGATCTAATCTATACACAAAGGCGTTTTCACCTGCGTGGAATCGCATACCAGATACGGATTGGCGAAGTAATTGCGCCCATCAGAGCATCCGCTATTGTCATTATCAGCGCTGGAATGCGGACGCCGGAATGATGCGAGACGTTGCGGGAACGCAACCGGCGGCGGCGCCGAAGCAGGTGTCTCGCAGGAACGATGGAGGAGTAGCCGTTGCGGGCAAGGAGTTCAGGGAGTCGGGCTGCACCAGGTTCGTCGCCAGAGAATTGAAAATTACGAAGCGGCCGTCCGGGCTGATGGCCGGAGCGACACTGGCGCCATTAGCTTCTGCGCCGTCGGGCCCGATGGAAACGCGAATCGTTGCTGGCACACAGGCTGATGTGGCGGCGACGCAAGTATCTCGCAGGAAGATATCACTCCAGCCGTTGCTATCACCTTTCACCAGATTGTTGGCCTCGGAAGCAAAGACGACGAACCGGCCGTTCGTCGTAACCGAAGGCGAATTGCTCGAACCATTCGGATCAGCGCCGTTCCATCCGACGGAGATCGGAATTATCTGGGGCGCGCAAGCCCCATCGGCCCCGAGGCAGCTATCGCGCAGAAAAATTCTCGTTATCCCCGTTCCCGTGTCAATGGAACCATCAGCGGAACTCGCGACGAAGGCCTGATACCTTGAAGCCGCCGCGACCGAGAGGCCAGAAGCTTGCGTGACCGGGCGCAGAGTGGAGAATTTGGCCGTTGCGCTCGGCACAACGGCGGGGCAGCCTGAAGTGCCGCAGACCATAAAGGGCACGAAGTTCGAGATATTGTTTCCCGCATTGTTGCCGCTGGTCGGCCCAGGCGCGATAACACCTACAAAAAAAGTGCCTGGAGCGCTCAGAAACGAAGCTGGGATATTGGCCTGCATTTGAGTGCCGCTCACGAAATTCGACACCAAATTGGTGCTGGTGCTATTGGAGCTGTTCCACGTTACGTTGGAGTTCGCAACGAACCCCGAACCCGTAACGGTCAAAAGGACGTCTTGAGTTCTGCCCGCGACTGCACCGCTGGGCGTGATTGATGTGATAGAGGAACTCACTGTGGGTGTGGCGCCGAGGTAGGGATTGTAAGTGTTGCAGCCGCCAAACAGGGACAATGCGCAGGCAGCTGCCAGGCCTAAAATGGTGTGCGATGCACGGCGGAGCAGCCGGCTTCGAACTATGGTCTGAACTTGCATCTGGAGTTAGCGATACACGAAGGCCACGGTTTCCACAGCCTTGTGCAAAGTTTGAGAGGTTTCAAAATATTTAAAGCTCCCCTGCGAACCTAACAGTCCCGTGATAGCCGAGAAGGCTCATAAGTATATCCGGAAGACCCATTTTCCGCTGTACGATGCCAATCGCCGGGGGGTCCGTTGCTTGGAAGCCCGGATTCCATGTGGCACACGCGTGTTCAGCCTAGGAACACCGTTTCAAGGCATTACTGTAAGGTTATAGCTGTATTTTTGCTTACGTCACGCGCCCCCCATTTACCTACGTTGAACTAAGCCTTGTTCGCCATTCCCGCATCTAAACTAGCGAGTGGGGTAAGGGACAAACCTCAGAGACACAGGCCCGAATTCAGGTCCTGAAAGGATTACCGTGTTTTCCCCTTGGTCGGCTCCGGAGAAGAAGGCTCGGAAGTGGATGTGGATTGGTCTGGCGGTTGTCGCGGCACTGCAGCTCTACTACGTGCAGGAGATGATCGCAGCGTTCGTGGTTCTTGGCGTGGTGTTTGCTCTCATTGCCGGAGCAGTCCTGCTGATATTCCTGGTTGATCGAGCCAGCGGTCGAACTTTAACGTGGGCCGAAATGAGCGGGCCGGCGATCCCGCGCACCGCGCGGCGCGGAGCGAATTTCGCGGGCGCGCTCGCCAAGCGGTCTGTCGCGCGCGGCGCTCAAGTGTCCCTACTCAATAGAACGCGGCTCCGCCATCCACGTTTAGGGACTGCCCGGTAATCGCGCTAGCCTGATCCGAAGCAAGAAATAAAGCCGCAGCGGCGACTTCATCAGCAGTTTGCCCCCGCCCTTGCAGAATTCCTTCCAGAAACTGCCGCAGTTGTATCTCCGGACTGACGTTCAGGCGAGCCGCCAGCACATTTCCGAGATCCTTAGACATCTTCGTTTCTGTGACTGGGCCTGGACAGATCGCATTTACGCGCACGCCGCGCCGCGCGGCTTCCGCCGCAGCCACGCGTGTGAGACCGAGCATCCCCGCTTTCGCAGCAGCGTAAGGAGAGCCCCACGAGAATGCTGCTTTGGCGGAAAGGCTGGAGATATTCACGATCGCGCCGGATTGCCGCTGGTACATGCCGGGCAGAACAAGCCGCATGAGCAGGAAGGCGCCGCGCAGATGCACACCGATCACGCGGTCCCACTCCTCCGGAGAAATCTCCTCCACTGGCTTCACCGGTCCGTAATCGCCGGCATTGTTGACGAGAATACTCACCGCTCCGAGGCGCTCCTCCGCTGCCGCTGCGATGCGGGCACAATCCGCTTCGCGTGACACATCCGCGGCCACCCAGGCGGCTTTGCCATGTGCCTTTTCGATTTCCTCAGCGACTCCCCGAAGTTCCGCGGCGGTACGTGAAGCGATCAGCACGGCGGCGCCTTCAGCCGCGAAACGCTTGGCGATGGCGCGGCCGATGCCGCGCCCGCCGCCGGTAACTATCGCAACTTTACATTCGAGAAGCATGGGTTTCGCAAATAAGCGACCGAGGAGCATAGCATTGCGTCGGCGGTCTCGAAAATGCCGTCGAGCCAAGCCAAAATCGTGCGCTAGACTGACTTCGTGCCGGCGCGAAGGAAAGTCGTAGTGGCCATCGGGCTTCCCGGTGCAGGGAAATCGACCTACTTTGCGCGTAAAGGGATTGTGCCGCTCTCGAGCGATGTGATTCGCGAGCTCCTTTATGACAATGCGGGCGACCAGCAGCACCCGGAATGGGTGTTTGCAGTGCTTCGCGATCTCTTGCGGCACCGCTTAGCCGCAGGCGCCGAGACGACTTATATCGATGCCACGAACCTCAGCCGCTATTTTCGGCGCTCTTTCTTGCAGATTGCGCGGGAATTTGGCTGTGCAGCCGAGGCGCTCTATTTCGACGTGCCGCTCGAGGTTTGTCTCAACCGAAATCGCAAGCGCGGGAGCGTATTAGCCGGTTCAGCCCAGGACGCAAGTGTCGTGCCGGAGGACGTTTTGCGCCGAATGGCACGCCGGCTGGAGCCACCCACGCGGGAAGAAGGCTTTTCGCGTATCGTCGTGGTACGGACAGGCGCCAAAAAGTCGCGTAGCAAGGCCAAGGTGTAATAATGTATGATTTGTGTTTTCAGGGACTCAGACGAGGTGTGCCGTTGCCGAACAGTGTTCTGACGAACGGAAAGAACGGGAAGAAGTTGTTGCGAATTCGCCCCCGTGGATTTTGCGCGGGCGTGGTTCGGGCTGTGGATATCGTTGAGCTGGCACTGGAAGCCTATGGTCCCCCGGTCTATGTGCACCACGAAATCGTGCACAACCGCTACGTGGTCGAGCAGTTGCGGCGCCGAGGAGCAATCTTCGTTGAATCTGTCGAGGACGTGCCGATCGGGGCAGTGCTGATCTTCAGCGCGCATGGCGTTCCTCCAACGGTGCGCGACGAGGCGCACCTGAGAAAACTGCGTGTGATCGACGCGACTTGTCCCCTGGTAACGAAAGTACACCTCGAGGCGCTGCGCTTTGCGCGTGAAGGGCGCACCATCATTTTGATCGGCCACAAGGATCACCAGGAGATTGTGGGAACTTCGGGCGAGGCGCCGGAGCAAACTGTCGTGGTTGACAGTGTGGAAGCTGTAAATCGGCTCAAAGTCGAGGACCCCACGCGGCTCGCTTATTTAACGCAGACCACTCTCAGCCTTTACGACACGAAGGAAATTGTGACCCGGCTGCGCGAGCGTTTTCCGCAGATTGCCGGACCTGCTTCCGACGACATTTGCTACGCCACTCAAAATCGGCAGGAGGCGGTGGAACAAGTCGCGCGCGAAGTGCAGCTCATGCTCGTCGTGGGATCGCCGAACAGCTCGAACTCCAATCGCCTGGTCGAGGTGGCGCGCCGTTCCGGCGTACAGGCACGGCTGATCGATGACGCGTCAGCCATCAGCGCCGATTGGTTTGAAGGAATCGAAAGCGTGGGACTGACCGCGGGCGCGTCGGCGCCGGAAGTTCTGGTCGAACAGGTGAGCGAGCGCTTGGCCGAATACGGATATACCAACCAGAGCGATCTTGACTTGATTCGGGAGGACGTGCGGTTTACATTGCCGCCCGAACTTGCCGTCATCGCGCCAATGGGCAAGAGCAACTAGAACCAGAAGCGGCTGCGGGGATCGGCCGCTCCCCAAAAGATAGTCGAGGAGAAATCTTGGCGGTCAAGATCGTCCGTCAGGTGAGGAGCATTGCCCTTCTGGGGGCGCCCACCAGCGCAGCAGGACTGGCAGGCGGTCAGGAAGGCGCTCCCGCCGCACTGCGTTCGGCCGGGATTGTAGACCGGCTGACCAGCGCCGGATTCCAAGTGGTGGATTACGGTGACAGTGCGCCGCGCGTTTACAAGGCGGACGACGAGCATCCAAGGACCCGCAATGTGGGCGACGCGCTGGCGATTCTCGAGGAATTGCGGCCGAAGGTAGAAATCGCAGTGAAATCTGGCGCGCTGCCTGTGATCTTGAGTGGCGATGATTCCGTTGTCCTGGCCGCGATTGCCGGAGCCCGCCGCTATTACCGGCACGTCAGCCTCATATCGATGGATCGCGACGCAGGGCTGAACGTCCCTGCAACGACACCTTCCGGATGCCTGGACGGCATGGTGATTTCGCACGTCGTTGGCCGGGGGGCGCCCGAATTGGTGCGGTTCTGGGGAGAGCCGCCGCTAATTCGCGAGCCGGACGTGGCCATTTTCGGAATCGATCGCGTGGACGAGCCCGAGCAGCGATGGATGGTGCGTTCGCCGCTGCGTCGCTATCTCGCTGTCGACCTTAAGAAACGCGGCGCGGCTGCGGGAGCTCAGGAAACGCTCGAAACCGTGCACGGATCGCGGCATGAGTTTGTGCTGCTTCTCGATCTGGATGTCATCGCTTCGGAGGATTTCGAGGCTACGAATTTTCCGGGCTCGGGCGGATTGAGTCTGGACGATGCGAGGCAGGCGCTGGCGGTTTTTGCGCGACAACCTAACCTCGCGGCGCTGGTTGTGGCCGGCTACAATCCCACGCGCGATTCGGATGGAAGGGCAGCAAAGATTGTGGTCGATTTGCTGGTAGGTGCTCTAACAGCGCGGTTAGAGGCTCCGCCGGCAGAAGCAACCGCAACTGCTGAAGCAAGCGCCACGACCCCTGCGGAAGCGAGCGAAAATCTTGAGCCGGCGGCGGAGGCTGTGTCTAGCCCTGCGAACGTTGCGTCGGAGCCGTCGGATCTAGCTGCGGCTTCGTCTGAAGCTGTTTCCCCGGAAAAATCCTCCGACTCGGTGCCTGACGGCGAACCGCCCAGCGAATAGCACTTCCCCGCACGATTCCGAAGTATTCGACAGCGCCTGCGTGATCAGGCCGATTGTGAGTCCGCAAGCGCGGCTTTGATGCGGGCCGGCGTAAGCGGCGTCTGCCGTACGCGAGCGCCTGTAGCGTCGAAGATGGCGTTAGCGATGGCGGCGGCCGTGGCGCGGCTCGAAGGTTCTCCGGCGCCGTTCGGCGGCAGTTCGGGATGATTGAGAAGCACGATGTCTACTTGCGTGGGAATGTCGTGGGCGCGGGCAACCGGATAGGTTGTCCAATCGACGCTCGTGACGTTGCTGCGATCGAAGGTGACTTCTTCCTTCATTCCGCGGCTCATGGATTGAATCAAGTTTGCGGCGATCGTGCCGCGCAGAGCTTCGGGGTTGATGATCAGCCCGCAATCATGAGCGCAGACGAAGCGCGTGACTCGCGCTGCACCGGTACGCCTGTTCACTTCGACTTCCGCGATGGTGCCAACGTAAGTTCCGCCGCGGGTGCTCAAGCCGACGCCGCGGCCGGTTACCACGTCGCCCGAGCCCTTGTTTGGATTTGGCGATGGACGACGTTCCCAGCCAGCCTTTTCCGCCGCCGCAGTCAACACCGCTTTGGCTCGCGGATTATCCATGTGACGCAACCGGAACTCGATGGGATCAGTTCCGGTGCTGGCGGCTAGCTCGTCCATGAACGATTCCACCGCAAAACTCGTCTGCGGGCCTTCGGGATCGCGTAGATGCGTAGTGCGCAGCGGGGAGATTGAATCGTAAAAAGCAGGCACGATGTGGGAGACGGCGTGAACATTTGGAAAAACGTATGCTGGCGCTTGCACGCCCCACTGGGCGAATTCATCCACGCCGCTCTTATTGGGAATTCCCGTGAGCAGGGCGCCGAGATAATTATCCTTGCTGGCGGGCACGAACATAATCTCGCCGCCTGAAAAAGCATGCGACGTAAATTCCACGGCAGTGATTTCGCCGTGTTCATCGACCGCCGCGGCAAGTTCACAGACTACGGCGGGGCCTTTGGATCCCCAAGCCGTCATATCCGCGCGCGACCATTGCACGCGGACCGGCTTGCCGACGGCCTGGGAAAGCAGCACGGCGTCGGCTGCGGTGTCCTCAAAACCGGGACGGCCGTAAGAACCTGCATCTTCCACCCAAATCACGCGGACTTTGTCTCGCGCCACATCCAGCAATTCGGCGAAGCCCTTCTGCAGCGCATGCGGCTTCTGACCACCCGACCAGATTGTCGAGACGCCATCGGTGTGAATATCCGCGACCGCGCACCCCGGACCCATGGTGGCGTGCGATTGGAACGGGACTTCGTAGCTGGCCTGCACTTTCCTGGTGGCGGACGCGAGCACGCCAGCGGCATCGCCCTTCTTCAATGTTTCCTTTGTTGCCTTTGGAGCGGCCGAGCGCATGTGCTGATATAGATCCTTCTGCACGGGGAAGGCTTGCTCCGGCGCGCTCCAGTTGACCCGCAACGCTTTCGCGGCGCGAACGGCGGCCCATTCGTTTTCCGCCACGAGGCCGACAAAATCACCCTTGGTGACGGTCTGGACGTAGCCGGGAATCTTCTTGGCGGCCGAGTCGTCGAAGCCCATCAGCTTGGCGCCCACCCCGGCGGGGCGAATCACACGGCCGTGCAGCATTCCGGGAACGCGCACGTCGGTGACGTATTGCCACTTACCCAGAATTTTGGGCGCGATATCCACACGAGGAATCGGTTGGCCCACAACCGTGTAGCTCGAGGGATCTTTGGGTTTTCCGAGACCCTCGACATTCAGGGCGAAGCCTTCGCCGGAGACCTTCAGCGCCTCATCCAGATCGCCGGAAGCCGCGAGTTCTGCGTAGGAGATCTTGCGTGAAGGATCAGCTTTAACGCTCACGACGCCTTCGCGAACCTGGAGCTCTTCGGGCGAGGCGCCCAGATTCTTTGCCGCGAGGCGCACCAGAAGAGCACGCGCCGTGGCGGCCACATTGCGCAGGGGCTTCGAGCCCATCGCAATGGAAGTGCTGCCGCCAACGCCGCCCTGATCGGCGGTGGTGGAAGTATCACCCATCACGAAAACCACGCGACTAAAGGGAACGTCCAGCTCTTCGGCGACGATCTGGGTGAGGCCCGTCTCCACGCCCATGCCGATTTCGGCTTTGCCCGTGAACACGTGCACGCTTCCATCGCGGTCGATGTGCAGCCAGGCTTCCAGGCGGTTCGGAGACAGGGCCGGGGCAGACTCGGTTGCCGCCGTTAAGACCTGCGGCAATACCGCGCCCTCGGCCAAGCTGAAGCCGATCAGGAGCCCGCCTGTATCTTTGACGAATTCTCTTCTGGAGAGCACGGTTTTCGAGGCCATGGCTATGCGCTCCTCTTCATCTGGTCTGCGGCTTGGCGAACGGCGGCGAAGATGCGCACGTGGCTGCCGCAACGGCAGATCAGGCTTTCGAAGGCGGTCCGCATCTCGTCATCGCTGGGATGCGGATTCTTGTCGAGCAGCGCTTTGGCCGTGAGCACCCAACCGTTCAGGCAATAGCCACATTGGAAGGCCTGCTCCTGAATAAAGGCTTTCTGCACGGGGTGGGGATTGCCTTCCGTGCCGAGTCCCTCGAGAGTGACGATCTCTTTTCCCGCCGCCGCGGATACAGGCAGTGTGCAGGAACGCACCGCGCGATTATCGATCAGCACCGTGCAGGCGCCGCATTGCCCCAGTCCGCAGCCGAATCGGGGATTATTCATGACCAGATTGTCACGGAGCACGTAGAGCAGCGGACAATCCGGCTCCACATCGATGGTGTGGGATTGACCATTTACTTTCAACAATGTGCGGCTCATGGGGACCTCAGGCGCGAAGTAGGCTATCCGGCGTGATTCTGCCCCGTATTCTACTCCTTTGGCAAGCGCATGCGATAAAGAGGATTGCGGCGGGCCGCACCTGTCCAAAAAAGTTACGCGCCAGAAGCGCAAGCAAGATTGGGGCCGTAGTACCCGCTGTGGCCCGATAGGCAATATCGGATTGGTTCTATGTCGCGAAACCGGCAATTACTCCGGGTTCCGGACTGAGGCTAACCTTGGCAGGGGAGGACGCTTATGTGCCGGAAGGTGCTCATTGCTGTGGGAATCCTGTGCTTTCTTTCCAGTACGAGGGCAAAGGCAGATGACTTCGCCTACGCATACTGCCCGATGGGAGAAGGATACGTATTTCTCTATGACACGCCGACCGGTTTCCAGGTGTTGGCCAACCTGAAATGCGGCCAGAAGGTGACGGTCCTGGGTGCCGGAGGCAGCGACAGGGTGCAGGTGCGTACTGCGGATGGGAAAGAAGGATATTTGCTGAAGTCTTCCATGACTGCGGCGCTACCTGGGACCCGGCAACAACCGACGGCGGCTCCTAACGCCAGTACTCCACAACCACAAGCGCCAGCACAGGCGCAACCGCAACCCGCACAGCCAAAATCAAAGGCACAACCGCAGCAACAGGCTCAAGCTCAACTACAAGCACCTGAACCACAAGCGCTACCTGTGGTACAGGCACAGCCTAAACCAGAGGCTCAGCCGGAACCGCAGCCGCAGGCTCAAGCTCAACTACAAGCACAGTCTCAGCCACAAGCGCCGCCGCAGCCACTCGTACAAGCACAGCCACAACTAGAGTCTCAGCCAGAACCGCAGCCCAAGGTTGAAGCTCAAGTAGAGGTGCAGTCTCAGCCACAAGCGCCGCCGGAATCACAAATACAAACAGAAGCAGAATTAGGGGCGCAGCCGCGGCCGCAAACAGAGCCTCAGCTAGAGCCACCGGCACAAGCAAAGCCTGAACCGCAACTTCAGGCAGAGTTAGAGTCGCGACCACAGCCACGACCGGAACCGCGGCAAGAACCACAGCCTGCCGCAGTAGCATTTACGCCCTATTCGACCTTCGGTTACGGGCGAAATGTGCCGCGCTTGGAGGTTTCTGGCGGTTTGTCATATTTGAATGCCGGCACGAACGCATTGACCTCTCGCCAGAATGTCGTGGGATTCGAAGGCTCGGTCGCGGTGCACGTAAACACGTGGATCGCGGGGGCAGCAAATTTCAGCGGTTATTATAAGACCCTCACAATCGTCAACGTAGGCACGTTCGGTTTTCATGATTATATAGCCATGGCCGGACCGCGCTTGAACATGCACAAAGCATTTTTCCACGTCCTCGGCGGCATCGATCACCTGAGCGGAGTTACCAGTTTTTATTCAGTGGCCACGTCGTCCAATAACGTTCTTGCCGGTGCTGCCGGCGGCGGCGTGCAGTGGAATGTGGCGCGACATCTGGCGCTGCGCGCATCGGCAGATTACGTTATGAGCCGCTTCGGAGGCGTCATGCAGAATAATTTTCGTGTGACGCTGGGTGTTGTCTACGAGGCCGGATCTATCCGCGGCGAATAGACCCGCAAAAAGCGATCAGGTCTGCGGCGCTGGCTTTTTGCCAGCGCCGTTTTTCTTTCAAACAGGTGGTGCCGGGCGTGGGAGTCGAACCCACACGAGGAAAATCCCCACGGGATTTTAAGTCCCGAA